>MDTD01061345.1_pt1 | contig 28544 bp, 27 predicted proteins | sample 811221 | NCBI WGS metagenome assembly MDTD01 (sample SAMN05326646, study PRJNA326480) | marine metagenome | isolation source: seawater | place: Pacific Ocean: South West | collected 2011 | reverse complement strand
CATAGTCTGAGTACTGCTCATTATCTAAAACCACATCACAGTTTTTATTTTTACCGACAATAACCTGATCTTTTGTAAGCCCAAAGGAAAGTCCCCTTTTATCCTCACTAAAGATTTTAAAACTAAGGTTAATATCTTTTTTATTAATTGCTTCTCTCATAAAAGGCCTCTCTCGTTTAAACCTAACCTTTCCAATCGGCTTTTTATCTCTTCACTTTCTATTGCTTTTCCTAATTTAAAATTTAAGTATTCCTTATAGGCTTTGACGTCCTCTCTTTTGGCCTCCTTTTTTTCTAATTTGTTTAATAAGTTTAAAGAGCTCTTAAATTCTTTTTTAAGAATATGGGCATAGGCCTTAGATATAATGACGCCGCTATCTTCTTCAGCGTTTGGAATTTGATACAAATGGGATAAAGCATTAACGAAATCTCCGAACTTTAAATAGAGTTGGGCAACATTATAATGGGCGGTGAAAGAATGCTTGTCCTCTTTAAGGGCCTTTTTAAAGTTTAATAGGGCCATTTTATAATTTTTCCACTTTAGATAAATGAGCCCTTTATTATTATAGAGCTTACTTCTAAGACCTTTATTTTTTGAAGAGGTTTTCGTTAGGCCCAAAGACAGGTGGTAATAAGAAAGGTTTAATTGCCCTAATAAATAGTAACAAACGCCTAATTCATTTAAAATTTTGGTGTTTTTTGGGTCTTTTAAAACTTTTCTTTTTAAAGGGAGGAGATTTTTTTTAAAAATCCCTTTGTGGCAAGAGCTCAAATCCTTATAGGGTGAGTTTTGACTTAAATAAGGCCTTAACCTTTCATCGCTGTACCTCATGAGAGATTCCTTTCTTAAGGAGTCTTTTAATGGGTCAAGGACGACATTTCTTTTAAATTTTTGAGCGCACGAAGACATAAGTCCCATTAGAATAAGGAAGGCCCAAATCTTTTTTAATTCTATGCCTTTCATCCAGAACTCCTTTTTAAAGGTCCCTTGTGACAATCATTTTATTTATGGGGTAGTCGTTTATTGAGGACGTCTCTTTATAATTGACCTCTTCCCCCAAGAACTTTTTATACTTTTGAACCTCTTTTTTTACTTTATTTTTTAAGGCAGAAAAATTTCCCTTTTTTAGTTCAATCTTTTTTAATAAAACTATAAGAGAATTGAGAACAAGGGGAGTTGAAGTAAGAGACTCAACCGGAAAGGAATTTTTACCTAGAAAGATTTCATTTAAGGCCTCTATTTCCCCTATTTTTTTTAAATCAATAATAACCCTCTCTTCCGTTACGTTTTTTTCATTTTTTTTCATGTCAAAATAAATCTCCTCCATTTTTTTAAGGGAATTTAATTTAAAAGAAACATGGGTTTCATACTCTCTATTTTTCTCTTTAAAGAGTTTTAAAATGTCCTCTTTTACTTTAACCGTTTTCTCTTGCCGCTTTTTTTGGACCTCAAAGACAAAGGGAACCCACCAATAATTTTTAAGCGATATTTTTGTTCGGTACTCTTTCATTAAGAGGTGGAAGGACTTAAAATCATTTCTTTTTAAATAAAAATCAAGTGACACTTTTATTTTTTTCTTAAGTTGCTCAGTCGTTCCACACATTTGAAATTTATCTAAACTCTTTTTAATAACGCTATAAGAGCCGTCCGCCAGAGAGTAATTAAAAAGGTCTTCCATCATCATATTTTTTTGGAGGACACCTAAAAAGCAAATTTTTTCAATAATTAAAGAAGCCCCGATATAATAGTGCTCCCTTCCCACAGAATAAAAAAACTGATTTAGTAAAGACGTCATGGTCCCCAAGGTTTTATCTTTTTTTCCAAAACTGTGCCTTTTAGCCCCTTCTAAAAAACTTTTGTAGGCCTTAAGGTAGCTTTCCTCTCGGTTTTGAATAAAGGCGAGGGCAAAGTAGGCCTTTGAGACGACAACTTTAGAGAAAAGTCCCCCCGAGATCATTTTATAAAAGCCCTTTTTCGATTCTTTAACACTGCCCTCGTCTGCCATTTTTTGATATTTAGTAAAAAGAAAAGAGGCCAAATGGCCTAAAACGTTTTTAAAGGTCTCCTTAGGTACCTCTATTTTTTCTTTTTTAATTTTCTTAACCCAAAATTCAAGTTTGTCTACCTTCTTTTTTAAAATCAATTTGTTTAAAATTTGATTAACCATTTTGGTTATAATGGCTTTTTGACCTGGGTACTTTTTTCTAAATTCCTCAAAGTTACTTTCTACCTCTCGGTCGTGACCTAACCTATAATGGAGGGTGAACATTTTTTTATAAAAAGATACAGAAAGGTTATGGTGAGGAAAATAATTTAAAAAAATCTTAAGGGACCAGAGTAATTCTCTTTTTTTAGGGAGCTTCAGTTGAATTTTTATTAAATCGAGAAGTGCCTTTTTTAAGTACTCCCTATTTTTTTTAAGGTCTAATTTATGGGCCACAGACTTTTTAATGGCCAATTTATAGGACTTGGTTGCCTCTTTTTCATTCCCTAGGGTTTGATAGACATTGCCGGTAAAATACTCCATTTTAACCGACTCATCCCTTTTAAATTCAAGGTAGGCTTTTTTTACAATCTTAAAACTTTTAAAGCAAAGACCCTTTTGGTGAACCTTTTTATTGTTTTTATAGACACATTTTTGATAGGCAAGGATCAACTTTTCAAGACTCAAAATCAATTTGTTTTTTTCTTCTTTTTTAAGAAAATCAACCCAATTTTTATTTATTTTTTTTAATAAAGAAAGGTATTCTTTTTCCCTTTTAAATTCCATCAAGAAATTAATTTTAAAAAAAAGGTAGTTTGCCTTTAAGTATTTATTTTTTTTAAGCTCAAATCTATTTTTCTTATTTATAAATTCTAAGATGCTTTTGGTCTTTTTATAAAGGCCCTGCTTTGAAGTCATCTTAGCAAATCTTAAGTAGTTAGAAACGGATTTGGCCTCTCCTCCCAAACGATAGAGGAAAAACAAAGGTTTTTTAATGTCTTTATAAAAGGAAGAAAATATAAAATAGCTTTCCATCACTATTTTTTTATTTTGAAAGTATTTCCATTTTTTTTCCTCCAAAAGGATTCTTTCCATATTATTTAAGGCCACCTTTCCCTTTTTTAAGCGGAAAAGGCACCATGAAGCATTAAAATAGTGCTTATAATACCAATCATTTTTTGTGTTTTTTAAAACGACTTGGTAGTGCTCTAAGGCCTTGGAAAACTCTTTTTCATTATAAAAATGCTCCGCCAATTCGACATTTATTATATACCTTAATTTTTTTTCGGTTTTATAGCGAAGCGCCTTTTTTAAATACTTAACAAGCCCCGATCCATCGGAATAATCCCTCGAGTTTAACCCCAAAAGAAATAAAATCTTCCCCTTCATCTTTTTAGATATTTTTTTTCTTAAGGCCCTGTCACCTAACTTTTTTACTTCCCAATATTTTTTTTCCCTTAAGGCCCTAAGTTTTGATAGTTTCTTTTTCTTAATTAAAGGATTCAATTCATCAAAAGAATTTATTAAAAGACTATTTTCTCTTTTTTTAAGGATGCTTAACCTCTCTGATAAAAGCTCTAACACTCTATAATATTTTTTTTCTGTAAGGGGTTTATTTTTTTTAATCGATTGGATCTCTTCAAATATAAGACTTTCTATTCTATCCCATTTTTTCATCCCTTTTAACTCTTTGGCGAAAAGGTTTAAGCCTAAAAAACAAATTGAGATAGTAAAAATTAAAACCACTCTCATTTTTAAAGTTATACAATCCATAATTATGCTCCCCTTACAATGAACCTCATCTTTTTAATGCCAACTTTTTTAACGATCCCCATTAAAACCTTAACGTCTTTGTAAAAGATCTTTTTATCGATAATGATATTAATCCCCTCACGCTTTCCTTTTTCCTCTTTCATGGACCCCACCAATGAGGACCTAATTTTTTCGTGAATCCCTGTTCCCCCTAAAGGACCAATCATTAATTCATTAATAAAGACGTCCTTTTTTTCATTAACCTGTAACGACAGGACCTTTTTTCCCTTAGCGTATTGATTTAAACTAGGTGGCGTTAAAGGGTTTGCTAAATGAGTTTTAAAGCTATTAGGGTTATAACTTTTTAGTAAAAAAACTAATAAAATGATCAAAATATCTAACAAACTGGTGATATCCACGTCACTCATATTTTGTTTTTTTCTGGTTTTATAATTTCTCATTAAAGCCCTCCTTTTAAATGCCCTAAGGTCACAAGATCAAAAAGGGGGAATCTTTTCTTTTTATCTTTTTTATAAGAGTACTTAACAACTTCCACTACCTTTAAAACGCTTTCATAGCTTACGTTGTCTGATGGCCAGATCTTAATTTTCCTCTCATCAGGCATTTTCTTTTTAAGCTCCACTAATTTTTTATGAAGCTCCTTTAAATAGTTTTTTTCATGATCAATTTTTAAAACGATCTTTTCTTTTAGGGCCTCATGGTCGGTTTCTAAGACCAATAACTTCTTTTTTAAAAAAAGATTGACGGAGCTTTCTTTTTGACCTCCTCCCCCTCGGGCACTTTTTGCCAAGGGGTCAACTTTCATAGCGATTTCCCCCAATTGAACAAACTCCGCAGACAAAAGGAGGAAGAATATAAAAATAAAAATAGCGTCTAGGATGGGGATTAAGTTTAACCTTTCAATCCTCTTTCCCTTATTTTTTTCTTTCACGGCTAACCTCACGCTTTTTCATTCAGTCCATTATCTTTTGGTGCCAACTTTTTTTTAGTGCCCAAAAGGTCAACAAGGCTTAAAGTCGAGTGTTCCACATCACTAATGATCTTATTTTGTTTTGAAACAAGAAACGAGTGGACGACCATAAGTGAAATGGCACAAAGGAGACCAAGCGCTGTCGTGTTCATGGCCTTTGAAATCCCTAAGGCCAAAAGCTCAGCTTTAGAAGCGGGGTCGGCCTTTGAAACGGCGGCAAAGGATTGAATAAGACCCGAAATAGTCCCTAACAATCCTAAAAGGGTTGAAATATTGGCCATAAGGGCGAGAGAATTCATCCTCTTTTCTATTTTTGGCAATAAATATAAAAAGGTTGCCTCCATCACATCTTTAATCTGCTCTTTACTTTGGTTGGCCCTTTGAAGCCCTGACTTTATGACCTTACACACGATAGGTCGTCCCCTCCCGCAATGATCGATCCCCTCTTTGATTTTTCCCAAAAGAACTTTTCTTTTGATAATGACCAGGAGGTTTTCTGAGTCCACATCGTAACGCCAAAAAGAAACCCAGCGCTCAAAAGAGATTAAAACTCCTAACAACCACATATTTAGGATTACCCACATAAAAGGACCACCCTCATTCATAAAATGACTAAAGTCCTGTATGATATTTGTTTTTTGAATCATAAGAGGCCTCCTCTTTTTAAAAAATTAAAATCGTCCCTGATTTCTGTCTCAAAGTCCTTTTTTTCATAAATATTTTCATTCGGGTTGTGTCTCAATCTTTCTCTCACCGTAAGGTCGGTTGGGGCCATACTTTTGCCCTTAACATTGAGCTCTCCGAGGTCAATGGTTTCACTTTTTTTATAGCGGTAAATGACCTTTTCCTTAACTTCCCTTGCAAATGCATAATTAAGGGCGAGGCTTAAGTTCACTAAAAGCAAGAGGTGGAAAATCCAAAAGTATTTTTTGGCCATCATGACGCCCCCCCTTCTTTTTTCGTGCATTGCTCTTTTAAGCTCGATTGGTAATTTCCAAGCTCATCCACCCAAAAGGCTCCTTTAAAAGGGTAAATGTCTTTGCCCTTTGTTAGTGTCTTAACCTTTAAATTTTTTTCGCCTTTAGAAATTTCCTCTAAACCATAGTGGTAAACCCGGTCTCTTTTTCTTTTAAAAAGCTCCACCTTTAAATTTAAAAAGGCCTTTTTAAAAAATTTAAGCTCACTGATTCGTTTTTTTAAAGTTTCTTGGTAAAAGAGGAGGGTCTCCACTTTATTTTTTTTAATCATTTGTTTTAATTTTTTTCTAATGTTCTTTTTATTTATAAGGCCCATATGTTTTTTTAACCTCTGCCATTCCCTTTTCATAAGTTCATCCCTTAGAAAAAAATGACTCAAGACCATCCTCTTTTTATAATCACTGACTAAGGACCTTTCCCCTTTTTCGCTTTTAAGCCTAACCCAACTAGCATTTGGTCTTTTTTTGATAGAATTTATTTTGGCCTTATATTTTTTAATGAGGTGGTTAGAAGAAATGAGGTAGGCCTTCGTCTGATGGAAAGCTTCATCGTATAGGCACATCTTGTAATACGTTAACGTTTCAAGATACCTATCCTCTGGTTTTTTATAAGGGACTAAAAAAGGGGATTCGTAAGTTAAAATGATCCCCAAAACTTTTCTATACTCTTTTAATTGATAGTGAAACCAGGCCTTCTCTCTAAGTAAATAAGGCCAAGCGGGACCATAAATTTTTATTTTTTCTAACTCTTTTAGGCCCTTTTCAAATTTTCCCAATTGATAGTTTTTTCTGGCCTTATTTATTAAGCATGGATCTTTTAACTTTTTTTGACTTTTACAATTTTTAAAGTCACTGTAATTTAGCTTAAAATGATTTTTAAGGAGCATCTTCTCTTTTAAAATGTTTTCAAGTTTTAACGCCTTTTTTTTATTTTTTATGGTCTTTTTGATCTTTAAAAAGGGCGAATAGGAAGAAAAATACATTTCCTTTTTAAACAAACGGTTAAAGTCCTTTCTAAACCAAAAGCTTTGATTCTTTTTCTTTTTATGCCCGCTTGAAAAGGCGTTATTTTCTCCCAAAAAAGAAAAGATAAAAATGCCATAAAATATTATTAGCTTAAAAAACATCTTTTACTTCCTAGAAACTAAACCCAACACTTAGGCTTAAGTCCGCTTTAAAACGTAAATCTTTTTTACTTAGTCCCGTAGGGGCCGTAAAAACTTTTTGTAAGTACTCAAACCTTAGATCAAGGGTATTTGTTAAATAAAACTTAAGGCCACTTTTTAGTAAAAGGGTTAAATTTTTTTCACTTTTGAAGGTATTTGTGCCACTTGAATTTTTAAAAGAATCGCTATTACTTTCCGATTTTAAAAACCCAAGGCCCGCACCAAAATACCAGTCAAAGTAAGTGATTTGGTTAAAGGTATTGATCTTTCCGTAAAAGGGGGACCACAAAAATGTGACCCCCATTAATTCTTTTTCCCTTCTTAAAAAGGGCGTCACGCCATTTAATTTTTTTAAAAGTTCATAGGCATTATTGTCTAAATGGCCATAAGCTCTGTAAGAAAAACCTAATCCAAAGTTTTCGCTCCAAAAATACTGGCCACCAAAAAGAAACCCTAAAGTATCCTGGTAATCATTTTCAAGACCTTTAATGACGCCTACGTTAAATAAAATCCGGTCCTTTTTTTTGTGGACTCTATTTTGTAAAACATAGACTTTATTTTTTTGGTCAAACCAACGTATTTTATTAACGTCACTTTCACTGCCCTTTAAGATCTTTGAGTAACTTAAAGGGAATAAAATAAACCCTAATACAATTAAATAACGAGCAAGCATCCTCTTAACCCCCTTCTAGATCTTTAAGCTGTAAATAAACTCAACTTTTTCTCCTTCCACTGGGAGGGCGTTTTCTTCAAACTTAATGGCATTTGATTTTTCATCATACGACCACCCGCTTAAAACACTTCTTCCTTCCACAAGGACTTCGAGCTCATTTTTATAGGGTTGTTTTTTTAAAAGAAAGATGTCTTTTAATTCGGCCATTTTTTTTCCAAATTCTTGTAGGATTTGGGAAAAATCATCCCTGATGTTAGAACAAAGACCTCCTGTCTTTTCCGATAAAGTACAATACCTTTCACCCGGACTTTCATTATAAGAATGACTTTGACCCTTTAAGTTGGCGATACTAAAAATTTTAACTTGGCCTGTATTAGATTTATGTTTAATAATTAATTCGTAAAAGCGGTCAGGGTAAATGCCCGATTGATCGTCTTCATCACTTAGATAAATTACGATCAAAAAAGCGTCCTTTCTTAAAAAGTTGCTTCCATAACGGTCAAGAAAATTTAAAGAGGTTTTTAACCCCTGTTCTTTTCCATAACCATTAATCCCAACCCGGACCCTTTCTATAAAGTCGTCTAAAAAAGCCGCTTCATCTTTTAAGGCCTCAACCCTCGTAAGTCCCTCTATTCCATTCACGGCACGACCATAGTCATAGGGGTCGGTTGTGGTGATGGCCATTTTAAAATCAATGTCTTTTTTTAAGAACTCTTCAATGAATAAATCAAAGTTTCTCGCTAGAGAATCCTGTTCTTCTTCCATGGAGCCCGAGTTATCAATAACCCAAAGGATGTCTAACTTTTCCCTTTGACTTTCAACTTGATAAAAGGTTTCTTTCACCGTACGAGACTTAGGAGGGCTTAAATCTATCGGTTTTTCAACTTCAGGCTCTTTTAAATCTTTTGGGTCATCGTCTTCACCCAGTTCATTTTCTTCATTTTTTATATAAGAGGAAGAAAAAAGATCCTCTTTAAACTCAGGAGGGTCACAACTTAAAAGAGTCAACGTAAAAATAAGTAACAACAAAGTGTTTCTTTTTAAAATAGGCATATCCATTACCTCAAATAAAAAGAAAAGATTTTAATGGGAGGAAACGTACCGAGGGAACAAACGTGCAGCTCTAAAATCTTTTGGTTCGTTGAGTCTTATCATAATGGGTAGGGAAACTTTTCCTAAAAAAAAATGGCGTCCAACAAAACTTAATTTATAAAATCTCTTTTTTTTTGACGACTTAATTCAAATTAAATTCTTTAAAAAAGGTTTTTTAGAAAGCTTCTAAAAAAAAGGAGCGCCAGTTTTTTTTTGCACGTTCTTCTAACGCCTTTAAAATAGGTATTAAAAAAATTTACTTATTTTTTTAGTTAAATAAGATGGATTTAAATTTATTATCACAAAGGAATGTAGATCTTTCTTTTTTTGAACTTTTCTTTTAACCTTTCTAGAAATTTTTAATCACTCGTGACTTTATTAAGCCCCTCCTGATATTTTTTCAGTTTTTTATCCTCAATAAAATTATTAAAAGCATAATATATAAATCTAATTCTTTAAAGGTAATGGCCAATTTGAAAACATCCATTTTAAAACCACCCCTCTCACTCAAAAATCTGGGACCTCCGGACTAACATCAGAGATAGGAAAACTCAAAAAAAAGGTCGTTAAAAGGGAAGCTTACAAACTATCTCATGTCAAAAAAAACCAAATACACTGCCATCACATTGGAAAAAAGCTTTCACCTCTAAAAAACCTCACCATAATGCATGACACAATACTCATTAACCTTTGATTTTTCAGTTTAAAAAAAATAAACTTCTGACTACAAAAATCTAGTTAAAACCACTAAAAAAAGCTCAAAGGGACCAATGCATGTTTTTTTCACCTCCTGTAAAACTTGTTCCCCCAGTTTTCAGGCCTCCTTCAGAAGCAAACAGCCTCCTTATCCAAGTTACGATTGGTTGCTCTAATAATAAATGCACCTATTGTGATATGTACCGGTCCAAAAAATATCAGGTAAGGGACAAAGATTCTATTTTTGAAGACCTTAAGGCCGCCCAGCTCTTTTACCATAAGGTGGGTCAAGCACCACGGAGAATTTTTCTTTGTGACGGTGATGCCCTAGGTGCACCCACCAACCTCCTTAAAGAAGTTCTTCAAGAAATCAATAGACTGTTTCCTCAACTAGACCGCGTGGGGATCTATGCGACAGCTGAAAATATGCTGTCTAAAACAAAAGATGAGCTTAAAGAACTCTCCGACCTCAAGTTAAACATGGCCTACCTTGGAATGGAGTCTGGTAGTGACAAAGTCCTTCACAAAATTGTTAAAGGAAATACAGCTCAAGACATGATCGATGGAACCAGAAGGATCAAGGAATCAGGGTTTAAACTTTCAACCATTGCCATGTTAGGTGTAGGAGGAAGAGAGCTTTCTAAAGAACATATTGAAGAAACGGCCAGAGTTCTAAGTGAGGAACCTCCACATTACCTTTCCTTTCTGACCACCTTTTCTGTACCCGGTACCCCTTATCACAAAATGGAGGAGAGAGGGATCATTTCCCCTTTAACTTCTAAAGAGCTTTTTTATGAGATGAAAGGTATTCTTCAAAACCTTCAATTAAAAAACCTCAAAGAATCACCAAAGATTATATTTAGGGCCAATCATGTCTCAAATCAATTTCCTTTAGGTGGAGTTTTGCCTCGAGATAAACATAAATTAATCAGCACCTTGGAAGAATGGATAACAAGTACACCAGAAGGGGTTTACCCTCCCAGACCAGCGACCATGTAAACCTGGACAAAATTCCTTTTATGATTTTCTCAATTATACTTAACCACAAATTATAATAAATTTTTTAAAGTTGGAATTAAAATTCAAATCCGTTCCTTGCGCCAAAGGCATGACCATGGCCAAAAAAATTAAAAAAGTTGCCGGTGCTATTATTTGTATGAAAAAGCCAGAGAGGGAAGCTGTTTTTGAATACAGTAATGGAGTTATGACAGAAACTAACGTTTTTTTTCCACCTAAAAGAAAAACCATTCAACTGTAGCTCAACAGAAAAATTACTTGGTGACTGCTGCATGCAAGAAATTGAAGCTTAAAAGTTAAAGGTTAGAGGAATTATTTAATTCAGCTACTCAGATACTTTTGATAAGGTAGTTTGAAAAGTTGGGAATAAAGAGAGTTCTTCTAAAGCCATTATTAAAAACTTTAAAAGAAAATGGAAAAGCATCCTAAATTTAAAGGAACTTTTAAGGGGTAAAATAGATATCTATCCTCAAAAAATTAATGCTGGTTATTACGAGCTTAACAACCTTCTTTTAAAGAGTGTTTCTAAAGTCACCCACTTTAAAGTTCCACTCCAATAAAACCCCTCTTATCTTATCATGCGTAAGAAAAACTCTCATCGCGCTGATAAAGTCGCTAAGTTTTACAAAGGTTTAGATAAGCTTAGAGAATCTGGTGAATACGATAAAAACCTTGCTCTTGATAAAAATGTTAGCTAAGCTTACGATACATACACTAAAAACAACTCTGGCAAAGTTCCTGACTACAAATAATCTTCCATATTTTATAAACTTTTAAAAATTGACCTTCTACAAGAATGCCCTTTTTTAATGAAAAGCCGAGCTATGGTCAAAGGTGATTGACAATAAAACAAAAGGCATTCTTAATAGGTGCTAAACTTTAAAAGGGCTTTTTCTCAAATGAAACCGATTTTAAAAATAAAATTAATTTCAATATTTCTCACCTTTTGCCTAATTTCTATAATCGTTACAAGGCCTATATTGGCAAACGAAGGTTTTAAGCAACGGTTTTATTGTATCGATGGTAAAAATGGCTATAGAATACTTCTTTTCGAAAATGATAAACTTGTTGCTTACAACGAGGCCAGTACCATAAAGGAAAATGGTTACTACAAAATAAATGCGGCAAAAATCACTTTAAAAGTTCCAAAACTCGGTTTTTAAGAGCAATCTATTCAAGAGGAGTGGGGAAAAGAAATCCTTCTAACATTTAGAACAAAAAGTCTTTTTTGCCACTCTACGGCTCATAACAAGGGGCCTAGCTTTCTTGCTGAAGCAGTTTGCCCCACTATAAGAGTCATCCCAGGTCTAAGCTACGAAGACAACAGGTTTGAGTTTTATCCGAACCGTATGGTCAAATGGCGGCAGTGGAAGGAGCTTGTAAAAATATCAGATACACTCTATTCTGAACATTTCGGCATTTATCTTTTAGAGGGAAAAACCTTCACCCTCTTTTTTGGTGATAAAAAAGAACAGCGGTCCCTTTCAGGCGACATTTTAAAAGGCTATAAAGAAATCCTTATCCATCAACTTGAACCATAGAGAGGTGCTTGCCAAATAAATTGAAGTCCATTGCCCTTGGGTTTAAAATATAAACGCTTAACACAACTATTTATATTAAGCCTTTTTATTTTCAACTTTAGCGCAAGGTGAGTTAATGAAAAACACTACTGCCCCTAGGTTTTCTTCATTCTTCCTTATTTTGATGATTCTATTCGTAAATTTTGCCCATTCTAAAAACTCGAATTTTCAAGAGATAAAAACTCTGCAAACTCCTTTTGAGTGGTGGGAACAAGAGAGATTAAAAAGGCAAAAAAGTATAGACCAATACGTAAAAAAGAATAAAGAAAGTTACGACTGGTTTCAAAGTTTTTCAGTTGGAAATGCTGGTGTTCCCACCATTATGTTTAAGGCCTTTCCGATTGTATTTCCCGATATTTGGGGCAAAGAATGGGTTGATGAAGTTGGACTTTGGAAAAGACCAAAAAGTGAGAAGCTCAATTATCCCCATGGAGTTACTTGGGGCAAGGTTTTTGAACCCATTTTTAAAGTGCCTGTTTTAAGTAAGTTAAGAATTATGGTTGTGAACCTCACATGTGCTTCATGCCACTCTGGACGAGTTATTGGACGCAAAGGCAAACCGCAAGTTCTGATTGGCGCCCCCAACACCACCTTTGACCCCAATATCTGGCAGAAAAAGTTTTTTCAAGTCATTCAAGATAAAAGGTATAATGCAAAAAACTTTAGAAAAGCCGTTAAAAAAATAAAGCTAGGAACCCTTTACAAAGAAAAGCGCTATAGGGCCCAGGAACTTCTGGATAGGGCCGCTTTCTTAAAAGAAACAGATCTTATTTTAAAGCTCGTTAAAGAGGGGCTCGTTTTTAGAAAAAGCCGGCTCGACAATATATTGGCACCTCATTACGGGTCTATGGCCCATTACCTCAATGGAGGGATGCCTGGTTCTCTTGAGGCCTTCTCAACAATGGTGGCCTTGGCCATCCCGGAAAATAGATTAAATGATAAAGCTTTTGTCAAAAGCCACTTTGGCCCTGGGCCTGCGATGGTAGATAATACCAGTGCCTGGTTACAAGATGACAGAAAACTTGCCCAATGGGATGGCATTTTAAAAAGGCCCCTCTTTAGAAATTTAGGGGCAGAAGTTGGGCTTGTTGGAGATCCAAAACTTGTTAACTATGAAAATGCCCACTACAACGTCAAATTTCTTTCGAAACTCCCATCGGCACCCTACCCCTTTTTGGTAAACTCCGAAAAGGCTAAAAGAGGTGAAGCCATTTACAAGAAGACTTGTCAAAAGTGCCACGGAGTCACAAGGTTTATTCCTCTTAAAAGAATTAAGACAGACCCCTACAGGGCCCTCAGTTTAACCCCTCAGGCCTTAAAGCTTGTCGCCAAAAATTTAAAAATTGCCTGTAAGGTTGGAAACAAACATAACTGCGACCTTCCCCAAGACGAAATTATAAAAGATAGAACTAAAAACCCAGGCTACATAGCCATGCCACTTGATGGAATTTGGGCAAGGGCGCCCTACCTTCACAACGGATCTGTCCCAAGCCTTTACCACATGCTTGTCCCAAGTGAAAGGCCAAAAAAGTTTAGGAGAGGAAATATAAACTATGATAAAAAGCTCGTTGGTTTTGAATGGAGAAAGGGAGGTAGGGCCACTTATAATACAGAGCTTAAAAGTTTCTCAAATAGAGGACACGAGGATAAAAAAGTCTTTTTTGGCGGTATCGATTTTAAAGCTGAAAAAGGGAAAAGAGAAGACCTTTTGGAGTACTTAAAAACCCTCTAAAAAAATATTTAGAATTTGAAAAACAGATAGTTATGGCCCAACTCCACTAATTTTTTGGATTTGAACGCTAACCTCTTCTTCACTCTCAAAAAAATCTTTATAAAAATTCTTCACGACAAAGGTTCTTTCACGACTCTCCTCTGATTTTAAAAGTAATTTATAAGACATCATTTCGCCTAAATATTGAGCTTCTTTAATAACTCCTTTCAATGAGCTTTTCTCTAGCTTCGAACCTTTATCAACTTTCTTTAAAACAATATCGTGTGGCCTTAATATATATTCCTCTTTTTCCTCTTCTTCGAGGACAAGCTCTTTATCAAGACCTTTAAAATAAAAGGCTTCTTTTTTCGTCAAAAAATTGGCCTCGCCTAAAAATGATGCGACAAATGAATTTTTTGGGCCATTGTATAGCTCTCTTCCAAGACCTGATTGAACAAGCTGCCCCTTATTCATAATCAAAAGCCTATCGGCGAAAGAAAACGCCTCCTCCTGATCATGGGTTACGAGGATAACACTTGTCTTATTGGCCTTAAGGATTTTCTTCATGTCTTCACGTAAACGAACCCTGAGGTGAGCATCTAAACCACTAAAAGGTTCATCTAGTAAAAGAACATCAGGATTAGGAGCCAAGGCCCTGGCCAAGGCCACTCTTTGTTGTTCTCCGCCTGAAAGAGTATGAGGGAGTTTTTTTTCAAAACCTGGAAGACCTACTAGGGAAAGAAGAGAAGAAACCCTTTCCCTTATAAATTTTTTATTTTCTCCATTTCCTTTTTTCTTGCCTTTTTTGGATGAGAGACCAAAAGAAATATTATCAAAGACGTTCATATGAGGAAAAAGGGCCAAATCTTGGAAAACCATCATAATATTCCTCTTTTCAGGAGGAATATTAAGTCTACCACTAAAGACAAAGTTATTTTCAACGAGGATTTCACCTTTATCAGGTCTTTCAAAACCTGTAATCATTCGAAGCAAAGTCGATTTTCCACAGCCTGATGGACCTAAAATAGCAAGGATCTCCTCTTTCTTTAAAGAAAAAGTTAAATCACTTACAGCTTTATGCTCTCCAAATATCTTTAAAAGGTTTTTACATGATAAAACATGGCTCAACTTTCTTTCTCCTCTTCTTTTAAATTATTCCTCTTCCCCCCAAAAGGGTGGCCTAAAATAATTAAGGGTAAAAGGCCTGATAAGACTATCGCGACTCCCCAAGGGGCAGACTCCATTAATCTTTCATCACTACTCAATTCATAGAGTCTCGTAGCGAGGGTATTATAATTGAAGGGCCTTAACATTAATGTCGCCGGTAACTCCTTCATTGAATCAACAAAAACTAAAATCAAAGATGTGGCCAAAGATCTTTTTAAAAGTGGCCCATGAATTTTAGAAACTCTGTCAAAAACGCCAGCTCCAAGCTGAATAGCAGCTTCATCCATTTTAGGTGTAATACGTAAAAAGCCAGTTTGAATCGAGCCATAGGATAAAACAAAGAAACGGATCAAGTAGGCCAAAAGAATGGCCGCCACACTACCGCTGAATATAAGACCCGTCCCATTTCCAAAAAGAGAAAGAGCGATAGAGTCTATAAAGTTATCAAATTTAGCTAGGGGGATTAGAACTCCTAAGGCCAAAACAGGTCCAGGTATCGAGTAACCTAAAGTTGCAAAAGATACCATCCCCTCAACAAGCCTGTTTTTCCCTAAACTTCTTTGGATATAATTAAAAAGAAGAGAAAAGAGAAGGCAAAGCCCTCCAGCACTTAAGGCCAAAAAGATCGTGTGCCCTAAATCATTTAAAAAGCGCGAAAACTCGATTTGACCGATATGAGAAAAACTCCAAAAAAGAAGCAGAGAAAAAGGAAAGAGAAAACCAAAAAAAAGTGGAATTAAACATAGAGAAAAAGCGGCAAAACCTTTTAAACCCTTGAGCTCTTTAAGCTCCATTTGCCTGTGATTACCCTTAAGGGAATAATAACTCTTTTGGCTTCGAGACCATTTCTCTAACGTTATAAAAAGAATCATAAAGCTTAAAAGCATAGAAGCTAATTGAGCCGCTCCCCCTAAATTATTCATTTGAAGCCAAACACTATAAATCCCTGACGTTAAAGTCGGCACGCCAAAAAAGTGGACAGTACCAAAATCAGAGGCAGCTTCCATGAGAACAAGACTGAGGCCCAAAGTTAGAGAAGGTCGGCTAAGGGGAAGAATCACTGAGGTAAAACTACGAATGGGACCTTTACCCAAAGACCTAGAAACCTCGAAAAACCTTTGAGATTGCTCCATAAAAGCAGACCGAGTCGTCATAAAGACATAGGGAAAGAGGATAAAGCTTAAAACAACTGTAACGCCTCCTAAACTAGCTATTTCAGGAAACCAATATTCACTTGCTGTTTGAAAACCAAACAATTTTCTGATGAGGGATTGAAAAGGGCCACTATACTCGAAAAACTGAAGGTAAACCGTTCCAATAACAAAACCAGGTATAGCAAGGGGAAGAATTAAAAATTTTTGAAATAGCTGACGCCCTGGAAATTTAAAAAAGGAGACTAAAGTTGCCGTGACAAGACCTAAAAAGAATGAACCAATACCAACACCAATCATTAATAAAAAGGTATTTTTAATATAACCTGGTAGAACCGTTTCCCAAAGGTGCTTAAAAACTGGCTCATCAGGTGAAACGGATAAGAGTAGAGTTGAAAAGAAAGGAAGGGAAAAAAGAGCAGACAAAACGAGAAGGACCCAGACCCTTTTTAACCTTAGGACCTTTTTCATCTACAACATTCTCCCTTACTCAAAGCCAGCTTTATTTAGAAGTTTAATGGACTTAGACCTAAGCTCAGATAATTTTACTAAGGCCTTGAGGTCTCTTTTGAAATATCCATTCGTAATTCCTAGCTGGTTTGCTCCAAAGGATTTTACAATCCCCGATACCGGGACCCCTTCTTTAAGTGGGTACTCGTGATTAACTTGTCCATACATGTGCTGTGCCAGGCTTCCTGTAAGAAACTCGACAAGCTTTCTCGCCCCTTCTACATTACGACTGCTCTTGGTAATTCCAACACCCGTAATGTTTATGTGAGAGCCTGAGGTTTTCTGGTTTGGAAAAAAGATACCTGTCCGACTTGCCCACTCCCTTTGACTAGGTTTTTCTAACATTTTTCCCATGTAGTAAGTATTCCCAAGGGATATGTCACAAAGACCTTCACTAATGGCCTTAACTTGACTTCTATCATTTCCTTGGGGCTTCCTGGCCAGGTTTTCTCTCACCTTTTTTGCCCAATTGAGGGCAAACGCCTCTCCATGATGAAAGACTAAAGAGCTCAGAAGGCTTACATTGTAAGGGTGTAAACCAGAACGAGAGCATATCCTTCCCTTAAACTTTTTTGACATCAAATCTTCATAGGAGCCTAGGTTTTTTGGATTCACTCTTTTTTTAGAATAATAGATTATTCTGGCCCTAGCAGAAAGGCCCACCCAATAACCTTTTGGGTCCCTAAAATCTTTAGGGATATTTTTTTCAACTTTTTTGAGATTAAGCTTTTGAAGAAGACCTTCTTTGGACAGTAACTCTAAATTGGCTATGTCTGCCGTTAAAACTAGGTCAGCAGGAGAATTTTTCCCCTCAGCTTTGAGCCTTTGGATGATTCCCTTCTTCATAGTGACAACATTTACTTTGATCTTACTTGTACTTTCAAACGCTTTTAAAAGAGGTCTTAGTAAAAACTCTTGCCTATAAGAATATAGGTTTACTTCCTTCAAATTTTTAGAGGCATAAGATTTAGTTGAAAATAAGGACAATACAAAAAGGCAGTTCCTAAATAATTTGGCCAATGAAAACAATATTAACATCAAAAACAGTCCCTAGAGACCAGCTGTCTCTATCTCCTTATTAGTAAAGAAAATTTAATTGTGAAAAGAGCCTAGATTTTCTTTTTTATTTATTTTATTTAAGCTCTTCAACGTGGTTAATAACTTCTTTTAGCTCTTCTTCCATAGATTCTCGGTTAGACGCATTATCTTCCAAACGAGATAAAATAACAACTGTTGCGGGGTGAACCACAAGCTCTTTCGCAGTTATACAAAGGTCCTTATCTGTTTCAGGAAGAGCCGCTCCTTCATGGTATTGCCCTTCGATTTCTTCAAGTTTTAGTGTCAGCATTTTGGCTTGAGCCTCTAAGACTTTCTCTAAATAGGCCTTACAGCTTTTATCCTTTTCTTGATAACCGGAAATAACAAGACCACCTAACTTAAGTAGTTCATTACTCATAGTCCTAATTTGTCCAAACGACTTTTTCCCTTTAATATTTATAACAAGCTCATTTGCCTTTGCCTTGTAGAGGCTTATATTTTTATTTAAGTCTTTTTTATCACTTGAAAACATAGCGCAAGAGGAAATCAAGACAAGAATTAGCACTAGTAGAGAAAAAGAAGGTCTCATTTTAATATCCTTAGTTAAGATAAATAGGGAAAGGATGACGCGCAGCAAATCCCCATAAAAGTTTCCAAAATGTCCCACGACACAACTTTTTTGTCAAAGAGTTTTTTGAAGTTCTGAAAACTTTTGTTTACCTAAGCAAACAAAAGTTTGTCAAAACACAACTTAACTATTCCATATGACTTTGGATATAGTTTTCAATACCCATCTGTTGAATTAAATGGAGCTGACTTTCCAACCAGTCGATATGCTCTTCTTCACTTTTAAGAATACTTACAAATAAATCCCTTGAGACATAATCCTGGAGCTCTTCAGCTTTAGCAGCAAACTTTTTAAGATCATTAAAATTTATATGCTCACATTTAAGGTCTGCTTCAAGGACTTCCTTAACTGAAAGACCTACTTGAATGCGACCAATTTTTTGAACATTGGGAACCCCCTCTAAAAAAAGGATTCTTTTAATAACTTCATCAGCATGGCTCATTTCATCCATAGAAGCATCATATTCTAGTTTTCCTAGCTTCTTGACGCCCCAACTTTCAAGCATTCTTGAGTGAACAATAAATTGATTACCAGCTGTAATTTCATTACAAAGCAGTTGATTTAAACAGTCTAAAATTTCCGGGTGACCTTTCATAATAACCTCTCCTTACAAAAATAATGTCGTTCTTCTTTTAATAAAATTAGGAGAAATTATCAAAGGTCTTTTTTAGATACCTTTCATTCATAAAATCAACAAAAGTTAGAGGATTATTTTAAAGTTTGGGCCGGTCAACAATTCGCTTTTTGGAAAATTTTTTTGGTTAAGACCATAGGGAGTATACCGGTTTTTCAGACCTCGGGATTCCTTTTAACGGCTGGACATCCACAATAGGCCTAAATACAGGTCAGACCCCCTATGGACTTAATAACCAGGAGATCTTTGTGCAAAGGCTGCCTAGGAAAATTGTCTCTCGTCTTAGAAAAAAAATCTACCCTGAAAGTTTCTCCTTCATGAAAATTTTACAATTCTAGGATCACACTTTAAATAAATAGGAGACAGCAGACTAAAACCGACACCTGACGCACAACACCACAAAAGAAAAAAAATTAAGGAATAGTAAATGAACACAGAAAAAAACGATTACCCACTTCTTTTAAAACAAATTGACTCCTTAATCGATGTAAAAACTGGATTTCTTCCAAACTTAGGAAACATCCTTGCCATTATCAAGGAAAGTCTTCCTCTCTTGTGGGTGGGAACGTACATTGTTAAAAACGACAATTTGATCTTAGGCCCCTTTCAAGGTCCTCCGGCCTGCACACTCATTCCTAAAGGTAAGGGGGTTTGCGGTCAAAGCTGGGAAAAAGAAAAGCCTTTTCTTGTTCCTGATGTCCACAAATTTGAAGGTCATATAGCCTGTAGCCCGGACTCTAAATCTGAAATTGTTATTCCTCTGTGGGACCAAAATAAAAAAATCTTTATGGTCTTAGATATAGATAGCGATAAATTAAATGGCCTATCCACAGAAGACCTCGTTTTTTTTCAAGAGGTCTCTCTTAAAATAGAGAAAATTTACCGCAAAAGTCCTGAGGTACTAAAGACCGCCTACTTCGGGTAAAATTAAATTGTTGCATAATAAAAAATTTTGATTTCGAAGGTAATAAACTTAAAATGGCAAATTCTCTCTATATCTCGTCCAATGAGGCCAGATCTGGCAAATCTCTGGTAAGTCTTGCCCTTACTGACCTCCTTTTAAAGAGAGTCCAAAGAGTTGGTTTTTTCAAACCCATAATAGATCGAAAAGAAGGTCAACAAAAAGACTCTCATATCAAACTGGTTCTTGAATATTTTAACTTATCAATACCTTACGAAAAGACATTTGGGTTGTACTGGGATCAAGTGAATGAATATATTTCCCAAGGGCTAAAAGGAAAGGTTTTCGAACTTATTTTAGAAAAGTATAAAAACTTAGAGGATGATTGTGACTTCATACTTTGTGAAGGAACAAATTTTAAAAGCTCAAATACCTCCTTTGAAGCTGAGCTAAATATAGAAATCGCTCAAAACCTATCAACTCCTGTTCTTATAGTCGGAAATGCTAAAGACAAATATGAGAGGTCGATTACCTCTCTTATAAAAAACTCATTTCAGGGCTTTAAGTCCCAGGGAGTAAACGTCCTTGGCAGCATTATCAATAGAGTTCCTGAAGAGAATAAAGAATTTTTAAAAAAAACAATTCGAAAAAAGTTTAGAGATAGTTTTGTTATTAACGCTCTCATTCCTGAAGACCCTCTTCTTATATCCCCTACTATGAGAGAAGTCACCCAATACTTAAAAGCAGAAGTTCTTTATGGGAAAGAAAAGCTATCTCATCAAGCCTACCGCTACTCTATTGCGGCCATGCACCTCTCAAATTATTTAGAGCGCCTGACTGATCATTGCCTTGTCATTACTCCAGGGGATAGAGACGATATTATAATGGGTGTCCTTATGGCCCATAGGTCAAAAAACTTTCCGGCAATAGCAGGCATTATTCTTTCTTCTGGTGTAAGGCCCTCAAAGACGGTCCTTTCTCTTCTCGATGGACTTCCTTACTCTTTACCCATTCTATCCACTGAATACAATACTTTTGAGACAGCCTCGCTTTTAGATGACCTCCACTCTCAATTTCTTCCTGAAGAACCAGATAAGATTTATTTTGCTCTTAAAAAATTTGAAGAGTATGTAGACACTGAGCTTTTATCCAAAAAAATAGTTCAAATTAAGTCTGATGCTCTATCTCCAAAAATGTTTGAGTATATATGTACACAAAAAGCAAAAAAAAGAAGGTCCCATATTGTTCTTCCTGAGGGGTCGGACTCCAGAGTCTTAAAAGCAACTCATCATCTTCTAGAAAGGAATATCGTCGAAATAACGCTTCTAGGAGACATTGAACAAATAAAGTCAGAAGCCTCCAAACTGGGGCTAAACTTGTCTAGGGCAAACCTGGTTGACCCTACACTTTCCGATAATTTTGAAAAATACACGACTGTTCTTTACAACCTTAGAAAGCATAAAGGACTCACAATGGATGGGGCAAAAGACCTCATGAGCGACGTCTCTTACTATGGTACAATGATGGTTCACCTGGACGACGCAGACGGAATGGTTTCAGGAGCTGTTCACACAACTCAACATACGATAAGACCTGCCCTTCAATTTATAAAGACTAGGCCTGATGTCAAAGCAGTTTCATCCGTCTTTTTCATGTGTCTTTCTGACAGAGTTTTGGTTTACGGCGACTGTGCCATAAATCCAAACCCTGATAGTGAACTGCTTGCTGAAATTGCCATTGCTTCTGCAGAAACTGCCGAGTCTTTTGGTATTGAGGCCAAAGTTGCTATGCTTTCCTATTCATCTGGATCCTCTGGGAAGGGAGAGGATGTCGAAAAGGTGAAAAAGGCGACAGAAATTGTGAAGGAGAAAAAACCTGACTTAAAAATAGAAGGCCCTATTCAATATGATGCTGCCGTTGACCCTGAAGTTGGGCAAAAAAAGATTCCTGGCTCAAAGGTAGCAGGCCAAGCAACCGTACTTATTTTCCCTGACTTAAATACGGGTAATAATACCTACAAAGCTGTTCAAAGAGAAACTGGAGCTGTTGCTATTGGTCCCCTTCTTCAAGGACTCAACAAACCTGTGAACGATTTAAGTAGAGGTTGCACCGTTCCCGATATTGTTAATACAGTCATCATGACGGCCATTCAGGCGCAGGAATTACACTAATGAAAATTCTTGTCTTAAATGCAGGAAGTTCTTCCCTTAAATATAAAATCTTTGATTTAGACCATGATTTAGTTTTGGCCTCAGGCTTGGTTGAAAAAATTGGAGAAGAAAAGGCACAGCTTATTTATGAAACCAAAAGTAAGAAAACCTATGAAGAGGAAGCACCCTTTAAAAATCATAAAGAAGCTTTGGAAAAAATAATCTCAATTCTTCTGGATAAAAAGCTTGGGGTTTTAAATAGCGTTTCCGAACTTCAAGGCGTTGGCCATAGAGTGGTCCATGGTGGAGAAAGTTTTAAAATCCCTTGTAAAGTGAATGAAGAGGTTTTAAAGGGAATAGAAAAAATGATTCCACTTGCCCCACTTCACAATCCTCCAAATCTTGAAGGCCTTAAAGTTTCCATGTCCCTCTTCCCTAAGGTACCTCAAGTTGCCGTCTTTGATACTTCTTTTCATCAGACAATGCCTAAGCATGCTTTTAGATATGCCTTGCCAGAAGACCTGTATGAGAAACATGGTTTAAGGAGGTACGGGTTTCATGGTACAAGTCACCATTATGTAGCGAAAGTTGCTGCAAACTATTTAAATATTCCCATTGAAAAATTAAATGCAATCACATTTCATTTAGGTAATGGCGGATCAATGGCCGCTATAAAAGGCGGTAAGAGCATTGATACTAGCATGGGAATGACTCCCCTTGAGGGACTTGTTATGGGGACAAGGTCCGGTGATATTGACCCCGCTATTCCCTTTTTTTTAGAAAGAGAATTAAAAATGGATTTAAAATCCATAGACCTACTATTAAATAAGAAAAGTGGCTTAAAAGGCATTTGTGGAAAAAATGATATAAGAGATATTAGTAGACTTTCAAAAAATGGAGATGAAAAGGCCACATTGGCCCTTAATATTTATTGTTACCGAATAAAAAAATACCTGGGAGCCTATCTCGCTCTTTTGCCAAAATTAGATGCACTTGTTTTTACGGCGGGGATAGGAGAGAATTCAACTCTTGTTAGAGAGATGATTTTAAAAGACCTTAATCATTTAGGCATAAACCTAGATCAAGAAAAAAATAAGAATGTAAAGAGAGGCACCATACAGGCAATTCAAGCGGAGGGCAAAGATCAAACGGTAATCAAAATACTTGTCGTTCCAACTGATGAAGAAAAGGAAATAGCCTCCCAAACAAAAGGCATTCTTAATTAAAGTAGATCCCCTTTAAAGCTTCTTATTCATTAAATTTATTTTCCTTAGTTACATTTGTTTAATTTTTCTTTGTGTAGACAAAGCTAATCATTTAATTAAAAATTGAACGCACTTTTATTAATTATTTTTAGGAGTTGTATTATGTCAAATAATGACGCAATTAATGTAACAAAAGATCAAATCGAAGCCTTTAACGACAAAAATTGGGACAAGTGGCTAAGCTTAACTGCTGACAACTGTGTTTATGATGAAGTTGCTACCCAAAATAAGATTGAAGGTAGTGAAAAAATCGTAGAAATAATGAAAGCTTGGAAGGAAGCATTTCCTAATGTTAAGGGTGTTATTAATCATGCGACAACAGATGGAAAACATGCAACATTGCAAGTGACATGGATTGGAAAACACACAGGTCCTCTTCAAACACCTAATGGAAATATTCCCCCAACAGGAAAAGAAATACAAATCAGAGGCTGCTATATTGGCGAAATTGAAAATGGAAAGGTTAAAAAATGCGATAACTACTTTGATATGATGACTATGATGACTCAGCTAGGTTTAGCGAACTAATAAGTTTTTGGGCCAACCTCAAAGTTGGCCCAAACCTTAAAAGCACATATGCTTCTTACTTTATTTCAAAAAAGTCATAAATTTTTTTGACTTCTCTCAATCCAAGATAATAGTAATGTGACGCACCATCTATAGTCCAAAACTCCACTTTACCGTTTGCTTGACAACCGTGAGTCTTTTTCACATTAATTTTTCGACCTAATGTCGCCCGAAAAGAAGATCCTTGAAAACTCCCCCCGCTACATAGATTTTTTTCTTCCCAAAAGCTGACGGTCTTGTAAGCACTTGGATGCCACCTTGAACCTTCAAAGGGCCCTCCGGCCGCGGGCCCGCTTCCTTCAAATAAAATTGTCTTGTCTTTTGTGCTATGAATGTGAAGAACCTTAAGTGGTCTTATAGGTTCACATTTTTGGGACTCCATGGGCCCGGAGCCTGCAAAGCTTACGACACCACTTATTAGGTCTGATGCCTCACAGGCCATACGGTAGGCCATAAAACCACCATTAGAAAAACCAGCTACAAAAATTTTATCTTCGTTAATGGGATATTCTTTTTTTAATTTATTTATGATTGATCTCAAAAAAGAAACGTCATTTGGGACTTGATCTGCATGGCCATCACAACAGTTTAGGCCACTCCAAAATCTTTTTCCTTTTTTGTCCTTAATACCTGAAGGAACAGCTACGATAGTTTTCCTTTTGCTTGAGAGGTAATTAAGAGGAAGCACAAATCTCTGCTGCGATGGGTTACTAGAGTAGCCATGCAGTGAAATAATAAGAGACAACTTTTCACCTTTTGAAATTTTTCTAGGGGCATAAACAATCGTAGGTGCTCGCCCTTCCTCAGAGGAAACAGTTTTTTTGGCGGGGAAAATACTGGAGTGAGAATTTTCGGTAGAAAGAAAAAACGCAACCACAAATAAGAATAAAAAGCTTTTCATTTTCTTAGATACTCCTTTAAACATTGAGGACTACACAATACAGGGAGTAAATTTTTGAAGCTATAACAAATGAAAAGAATACAGATAGACAAATACTGGACAAGGCCAAATAGTGAAAGTGAAACACCCATTAAAAATGAAATCTCTCCACAAAATTAATCTAAATAATCCCAAGGGATAATGTCTCCGCTAACTTTTAAAGTTTTTAAGATAAAGTACAAACCACCTATTTTTCTATCTATAAAAAGGTTTTGATGGGGAAGATAATTTAACTTAACCCTCTTTAGGAGCTCTTTACTTCTATTTAAAGCTTGAGTTGGAATTTTTGAATTTCCCCAATCATAGTATTTTTTGGTAAATGGTTCACTAACCAATAAAAAATAATCCCAAAGAAGGCCTTCATCGGTGTGATTAAAATCGATAAAGTTATGTTTTTCTAATATATCCCACAATGCCTTTTTGTCTCTCCTAGCGATTCCTCTCATGATTCTCTGATAATCCTGAGAGATCTCTTTAGAAAGCTCTTTAGTAGCACCGAAATCCAAAAGAACCCACTTATTATCTTTAATGAGATAATTTCCAGCATGAGCGTCACTTTGTACTAAATTCCATTCAAAAATTTCTTTAAAAAAGAGTTCAAAAAAATCTTTTCCAAGTTTATTTCTGCTAGTCTGACTTAAATTAAGAACTTCATCTTGGATACTATGTCCTTTAATGAAAGCTGTACAAATAAAGGTTTTACTTGAAAATTCTTTAAAAACTTGAGGGACTATGTACTTATCTCCAGCGAGAGAAGCGTACTTTAACGTTAAATTGGCTTCTTTTTCATAATCCATCTCCTGCAAAAGCATAACCTTAATTTCTTTAAAAATACTATCGAGGTTGTAATCTTTAGGAACGACTTTGGTGAAACTTAAAAGAAGCCTTAAAGCTTTCAAATCGAGGTCTATAACTCTTTGAATATTTTTATACTGTATCTTAAGAGCGTATTCTTTTTTACCTGTTTCTTTGTCAATTGCCTTATGAACTTGCCCAATAGACGCCGCTGCTATAGGACTTTTAGATATAACTAACTCTTCTAAAATTTTTGGATCGAGTTGCTTTGAAATTTGGTTCCAACTGAGAAATGATGATTGTGATTGAAGTTGCTCTAATAAATTTTCAACTTCTGGAGGAAGTAATTCCTTGCCATACAAAGAAAGGATCTGACCTGCTTTTAAAAGACTTCCCTTTAACTGACCTAGGTCTTCAGTAAGAACGCCCATCTTATTTTGGAGATAGCGGCCAAATTTATCGGAAACTTCTTTTTCGCTAGAGAAAAAAAGCTCTTTTCCAAGTTGAGTCGCTAATTTTGCAAGAATTAGATTTCTTTTAAAGAAACCAGTGTTGAGTTTGCTTAGCTCTTTCATTCAAGAAATTCCTTGCTTCCGGTGAATTTTATCAACCTACAACCTTTATATTCTATTCCATTAAAACGGGCCACTTTTAGTTTCTTTTAAAATGAGGCTACGAGGCTTTTAGACATATCTAAGGAAAATAGTTATTTCATTGACTTATAAACTTTTTTTTAGAGGTCATTCTCTGGGACTGAAGTAAATACACACCGAAACCCAATGTAGACGACGTGGAAATCCTTGTCTTTAAACTGGAAGCCGCTTTCTTTTGTCTTTTCCGGGCCATACCAAAAACTTGCGCCAAGAGTGATTCTTTCCTTACCTCTTTTATCTAGCCCCCACTCCCAAGCATTTCCACCCATGTCATAAAGGTCATTGATGCCTGATTTAAAACTTTTTACAGGAGACAACCCCATAAATTTGTCCTTTTCCCAGTCTAAATTCATTTCCTCTGCCCTTTCGCCTGAGGGATATGGGTAAGTGCGACCTTTTTTAAAATTTGTTGGCTTTGATTGGCTTTTTAAGATTTGAGTATAAGCAGCTCTTTTCCATTGTTTCTTAGTTGGGAGGTCTCCTCCTAAAAACTGGCAATAGGATCTCGCCTCATTCCAGGTAATATGAACTGCCGGAAGATTAAAAGACGTTTTTTTTCCAAAAGGGCTTAAGTAAGACCATTTTTTCTTTAACTCCCAACCGGCTCCCCAACGATAAGATCCTCCTGTTATTTGCGCCTTCGTCTTTTTTTTATGTTTCTTTAAATAGACATGAAAATTTGAAATCGTAACTTCACTGTCTTGGATGTAAAAATTATCAATTTTTATTAATTTACTACTAGATTCAGTTGATAGAAGAACTGCTATTATAAAAAAAAAAGGAATTACAAACCTCATAGTTTTATACTCACACCTTTAAATTAAGTAATTTTTTTTCTAAAAATATTGTTTTCCAGTATCGTTACTTCTGCCTTATGTTCTTTTCCACAATTTAAAATCTTATCTTTGAATTTTTGTATATGATGTCCATCAGATAAGGATATATAAAATTCAAGGCTCTGAAACTTATTTGGAATGATATTATCAATCCTACTTATATTGATATTATTATCAGAAAATAATTTGGAAATTTCATGAATAAAAGAAGTCGGTAATATATTTGAAGCGGTACACTTTACAATAAAATCTTCAGAGTTTTCAATAGACGGACGGTTGTCATTATCTTCTCTTAAAATATAGTCATAATTCATTTCAAGTTTCAAATTTTTAGCTTCAAAGAGAAGGTCTTTTAAAATATCGTCATGATTATAATTATTACCATTTTTTGTAAAAACAAGGCTTAAAGAAAGGAGGCCGTGCATAACGACTTGCCCCATACCTGTAAGTTTCCCCTTTCCTTTAATTATTTTTTTCACAAGTTTCGAGGTAATACCAGGCTTATCCTGTCCACTTATAGTAACGAGGATTCTTTTTGCCTCAGACACTTTAGTTCCTTATTTATGTAAAAGCTAATTTTTTACTATTATTATTTTTTTTAATTTTAATATTTTAGTTATTTTTATTAATCTGCAAATTGTTAGACTCTTTTATGAGAAAAACTAGCTAACCCCTTTTTAATAAGAAAAGAAATAACTAGCCCATATAATTTCTTTTAAAGGTTTTAAATTAGAATTTGGCTTAAAAATAATTTCGTTCTATCGTGTTGAGGATCGCTGAAAAAAGGACCGGGTTCATTTTCTTCTATAATTTTTCCATAATCCATAAAAATAACTCTATCAGCGACTTCTTTGGCAAAACCCATTTCATGAGTCACCACAATCATTGTCATTCCTTCTTTTGCTAGATCAACCATAACCTCAAGAACTTCTTTAACCATTTCAGGATCAAGCGCCGAAGTTGGTTCATCGAAAAGCATAATTTTTGGTTTCATGCAAAGACTTCTCGCTATGGCGACTCTTTGCTGTTGCCCCCCAGAAAGCTGGCCAGGAAACTTCATTGCCTGCTCCTGAATTTGCACCCTTTCAAGATAATGGTAAGCAATTTCCTCGGCATCCTTTCTATTCATCTTTCTTACCCAAATTGGGGCAAGAGTCAGATTTTCTAAAATTGTTAAATGGGGAAAGAGGTTAAAGTGCTGAAAGACCATTCCAACATCTGCTCTTACGCTATCAACATTTTTTACGTTATCCTTTAACTCTATACCATTAACGACGATCGTTCCTTTTTGATGAACTTCAAGGCGGTTTAAACACCTGACTAGAGTAGACTTACCAGAACCAGAAGGCCCACAAATAACGATTTTTTCACCCTGAGTTACCTCTAAGTTTATATTTTGAAGAACATGAAACTTTCCAAACCATTTATCTAGGCTTTTAACTGATATAACTAGAGGATTTGTCATATTCTATTTTCCTTTTTATAACTTACCTAGATTTAAGCTAGACCTGTGTCTAACTCTTTTTCCAAACGTCGGCTATACTTTCCGAGAGAAAAGCAAAAGCAAAAGTACAAAACGGCCATAAAGATATAGGCTTCAACACTAAAACCCAACCAATGCGGATCACTCATTGCACCTTTTGCTGTATACATCATATCCTGGAGAGCAAT
>MDTD01128496.1_pt1 | contig 28554 bp, 33 predicted proteins | sample 811221 | NCBI WGS metagenome assembly MDTD01 (sample SAMN05326646, study PRJNA326480) | marine metagenome | isolation source: seawater | place: Pacific Ocean: South West | collected 2011 | reverse complement strand
TAAAGAAATGACAGCTATATGGGGTAAAGGAGTAAGTAATTAACTAATGAGTGTTTATGAAAAAGAAAACGATCTGTCCAAGAATTTAATACAAAGTCACGCTTTATCTTTATTAGTAGAGAATCAACCAGGAGCATTAGCAAGAGTAGTAAGTATGTTTTCAGCACGTGGATACAATATAGATAGTTTAACTGTTGCAAAAGTTGCAGCTGATGAAAATATATCTAGAATTACAGTTATAACCTCTGGCACGCCGATGAAAATTGAACAAATCAAATCCCAATTAGGAAGAATAGTAATTGTTCATAAAGTTGTAGATTTGACAACAGAAGGCCCATATGTCTCAAGAGAATTAATTTTTGTAAAAGTAAAATGTAAGGGTGAGAAGAGGCTTGAAGCTCTTAGAACGGCAGATATATTTCGAGCAAAAGTTGTTGACAGTACAAACCAGTCTTTTATCTTTGAATTAACTGGTTCTTCGGAAAAATTGGACGCTTTTGTTTCTTTAATGAAAAATTTGGGACTAATAGAATTAGCAAGAACAGGCGAGGTTGCTATTAGCAGAGGAACCTCTAAAATTATTTAAAGGAGAAAGAATGCAAGTTTACTATGATAAAGATTCAAATCTAGATATAATCAAAGAAAAAAAAATTACTATAATTGGATATGGGAGTCAAGGACATGCACACGCAGCAAATCTAAAAGATAGCGGAGTAAAAGAAGTAAATATTGCCCTTAAAAAAGACTCACATTCTATTGAAAAAGCAAAAAATGCAGGGTTTAATGTCATTTCGGTAGAAGAAGCATCAAAAAATGCTGATATTATGATGATGGCAACTCCTGATGAAATTCAAGCAGATTTATACGAAAGATTTCTTAAAAATAATATGAAAGAAAATTCTGCCCTTGCTTTTGCTCATGGTCTAAACATACATTTTGAATTAATAAATCCAAGAGAAGACTTAGATGTTTTTATGATCGCTCCAAAAGGACCTGGTCATACTGTAAGATCAGAATATATGAAAGGTGGAGGTGTTCCCTCACTAGTTTCTGTTTATCAAAACAAATCAGGAAACGCATTAGATATAGCATTAGCATATGGAGCAGGACTAGGTGCAGGTAGGTCTGGTATGATTGAAACTACTTTTAAAGAGGAATGTGAAACAGATTTATTTGGTGAACAAGTGGTGCTTTGTGGTGGGTTAACAGAATTGATTACTGCAGGTTATGAAACTCTTGTAGAGGCAGGATATGCTCCCGAAATGGCATACTTTGAATGCTTGCATGAAGTAAAGTTAATAGTAGACCTGCTTTACGAAGGCGGTATAGCGAATATGAGATATTCAATTTCTAATACAGCGGAGTATGGTGATTATGTATCTGGTAAAAGAGTTATTACAGATAATACTAGAAAAGAAATGAAATCTATTTTAAATGATATTCAAAGTGGGACTTTTGTTAAGAATTGGATGCTAGAAAATAAAATTAATCAACCAAATTTCAAAGCAATGCGCAAAAAAGCGCAATTACATGAAATAGAGAAAGTTGGAAAAAAGCTTAGAGATATGATGCCTTGGATACAAAAGAATAAATTGGTAGATACAGACAAAAATTAAAATTCAATTCTTGTATTTAAGCCAAAATTCAGTATTCTGCAACTATAGACTTAACAATAAATGAATAAAGAAAATAAAATTATTATATTTGATACAACCCTAAGAGATGGAGAACAATCTCCAGGTTGCTCAATGAATCTTGAAGAAAAAATAAAAATATTTGAAGTTCTTGAAAGTCTAAAAGTCGATGTTATTGAGGCTGGATTTGCAATAGCATCTGAAGGTGATTTTGAAGCAGTAAAAGAAATTGCAAAATTATCTAATTACTCAACAATATGCTCTTTAGCAAGAGCGAAAAAAGAAGACATTGAAAGAGCACATGAAGCGCTTAAGTATTGTAATAAAAGAAGAATTCATACCTTTATTGCTACAAGTGACCTACATATTAAATACAAACTTCAATCGACTAGGGAAAAGGTATTATTAGCTATAAAAGATAGCGTTAGCTATGCTAGAAATCTCACAGATGATGTAGAATGGAGTGCAGAAGACGGATCAAGAACTGATTTTGATTTTTTATGTAAGTGTGTAGAAGCAGCTATACAGGCAGGAGCAACAACTGTTAATATTCCAGATACTGTTGGATACAGTGTTCCGCAAGAATATAAAAAGCTAATTAGAAGTTTAAGAGATAAAGTTCCAAATATAGATAAAGCTATCATATCTGTGCATTGTCATAACGATTTAGGTTTAGCTGTAGCAAATTCTCTTTCAGCTTTAAATTCTGGAGCAAGACAAATTGAGTGCACAATTAATGGCATAGGTGAAAGAGCAGGAAATGCATCTATGGAAGAAATTGTTATGGCCATAAGAACAAGAAAAGATATCCTGCCTTACTATACTGACATTAAAACTCAAGAAATAATGAAAGCCTCACGTTTGTTATCATCTGTTACAGGCTTTAATGTTCAACCTAATAAAGCGATTGTTGGAGCAAATGCATTTGCGCATGAGTCAGGTATCCATCAAGACGGAATGTTGAAACATAACAGAACTTATGAAATTATGAGCCCAGAGTCAATCGGGTTAAATAAATCAAAGTTAGTACTTGGCAAACATTCCGGAAGACATGCTTTTAAATCTAAACTGAATGAGATGGGTTACGAACCTGGAGATAATTATTTAAACGAGGCTTTTAAAAAATTTAAAAGTTTATGTGATAGAAAGAAAGAAATTTTTGATGAAGATATAATTGCTTTAGTAGATAGTGGATTAAGTGAACATGATGAAGTAATTAAATTAATTTCCTTAAAAGTAAATTGTGGTAGCACAAGAAAACCAAAAATAAAAATAGTGATTAATTTTAAAGGCAAGCAAATCGAAAGGATTGAGTCAGGCAATGGACCCGTCGACTCAATATTCAAAGCTATTAATACTCTAATTAAAAATGATGCTAAGCTTGAACTATTTAGTATCAGTGCAGTTACTAAAGGAACTGATGCCCAAGCTGAGGTCTCTGTTAGACTAAAAGAGAAGGGTATAAGTGTAAATGGATTATCATCTGATACTGACACTATGCTGGCCTCTGCAAATGCTTATATAGTAGCTTTAAATAAACTATTATTTAAAAGAAAGAAAAAAAATCTAAAAATCAATTTTAGTAATAAGAAAATAAATTAGCGAAGGAGAAAAATGTTAAATAAGATTATAGGTGTTTTATCTGCTGATATGGCTATAGACCTAGGAACAGCTAACACTTTAGTTTACGTAAAAGATGCTGGAATAGTATTAAATGAACCATCAGTAGTCGCTGTGATAGATAATAGTACAAAAGGTAAACAGGTGATAGCCGTCGGGCATGAAGCTAGAGAAATGTTAGGAAGAACACCTGGCAATATTGAAGCCATAAGACCATTAAAAGATGGTGTTATTGCTGACTTTGAAGTTGCTGAAGAAATGATAAAACATTTCATAAGAAAAGTTCATAATAGAAGAGCTTTTGTATCTCCACAAATTGTAATCTGCGTTCCACATGGGTCAACCGCTGTAGAAAGGAGAGCAATACAAGAGTCTGCAGAAAGCGCCGGAGCTAGAAAGGTTTTCTTAATAGAAGAACCAATGGCTGCAGCTATAGGTGCAGGTTTACCAGTGACAGAACCAACAGGGTCAATGATTGTAGATATTGGTGGAGGAACAACAGAAGTTGCAGTTTTGTCTCTAGGAGGTATTGTCTATGCTAGGTCAGTCAGAGTCGGAGGAGATCATATGGATGATGCTCTTATTGGCTACATGAGAAGGCATCACAATCTATTAATTGGAGAGGCAAGTGCTGAAAAATTAAAAAGAGAAATAGGAACTGCATGTCCACCAGAAAGTGGTGACGGAAAATCAATGGAAATTAAAGGCAGGGATTTGATCAACGGAGTTCCAAAGGAGGTAATTCTAACTGAAAGACAGGTAGCAGAAAGCTTGTCCGAACCAGTGGGAGGTATTATAGATGCTGTTAAAACCGCGCTAGAAAATACTGCGCCAGAATTAGCTGCTGATATTGTGGACAAAGGAATTGTTTTAACTGGAGGAGGAGCACTGCTGAATGGTATGGATATTGTTTTAAGACAATCTACAGGATTACCTGTTTCTATTGCTGAAGACCCTCTTCTTTCTGTAGCTTTAGGTACTGGTACTGCTTTGGAAAATATGAAAAATCTTGGACAGGTATTAGATACGGCTTATTAGAAATTTAGAAGCATGGCTATAAGATCAATAAATAAAAGTTCATTATTGAGGTTAACAAGTTATGCTAAAGCAACTGCCAGAGGAGTTAGTACATCTATTCTCATAATATTTTCTATTTTACTACTTATATTAGGTAAAATAGATGAAGGGTTTCTTATAAAATTCAAGTCTAGAATTTTTGATTTATCAGCGTATATCCTTGAAGTAGTAGGTAAACCAGTCAACTCTATCTCTGAGAGTATTACAGATGTAAATAATTTCTTATTTTTATATTCACAAAATAAAAATTTAAAGGACGAGAATAGAGACTTATACAAGTGGAAGGATTTAGGACAAAAGCTATTAGAAGAAAATAGGGAACTAAGAAAACTTTTAAAGGCGGCTAATAAAATTCCAGAGAAATATATAACTGCTAACATTATCGCAAATTCCGCTGGTAGTTATATAAAAACTATAACAATCAATGTAGGAAAAAAAGACGGAGTAAAATTAGGAAATGCAGTTGTAAATAATTGGGGTATGATTGGTAGGATAGTACAACTAGGTAATAATGTAGCAAGAGTATTACTTATCACAGATATAAATTCACAGATTCCAGTATATTTTGAAAGATCAAAACATAGAGCAATATTAATAGGAAAAAACTCTAACTTATTAGAAATAAAATTTTTAAAGAATAGAGTAAATATATTAGATCAAGATAGGTTAATAACCTCAGGAGAGGGCGGTTTGTTGCCCAGGGGACTAGTTGTTGGCAAATATATTAAAGAGATTAATAAAAATTTAGAAATAATAAGAATTCTTCCAACTAAAAATTGGGATAATTTTAATAATTTGAATGTAATTTTGTACGAGCCCATGAAAGAACTATTTTAATGTTAATTGATTCACAATCATTAAATAAAATTTTTTTTTTAAAGAGAATCCCCTTTATTTTTATTTTTTTATTTAGTTGTATTACTTCAACATTTTATTCCCCTTTAGGCTATGCGTTAAATATGCCTTCTGTACCTATTATATGTATTGTATATTGGTGTTTACGTTTAGGTAATTTATTTAATAGCTTTGAAATATTTATTTTAGGAGCTTTAACTGATATAATAATGGGTACCCCCTTTGGCAGTTATCCTTTATTATATTTAATTATTTCAAGCATATCTAATTATTTCAAACAAAAATTTTCTTATTCAAATTTTTTTTCACATATATTAATAGCATTTATAATTATTTTTTTTTGCGATTTTTTTTTTAATTTAGCACTTACTTTTTTAAATAAAGAAAACCCCGCATTAAATTTTTTATTTTTAAATTATTTATTAACTATTTCTTTATATCCAGCTTTTTATATAATTTTTAAATGGGTTTATAAAATTTTTAAACTAGAAAAATATTATGTTGAAAATTAAAAAAAATAAAAATATTGCTTTTAATAGGAGACTATTTTTATTAACTTCATTGCAGTTGATATCTTTTTCATTTTTATTAGAAAGGTTATATAATCTTCAGGTAAGGCAAGCGGAAAAATATAAAAAATTGGCAGAAAATAATAGAATAAATTTAAGTTTTATCTTGCCTTCTAGAGGTCTTATATTTGATAGGGAGAAAAATGTACTTGCTGATAATAAGGAACAATATCAACTATTATTTAGACATGACGATGCTATAAATAAATTAAATGCTATTAAAAAAGTACTAAGTCTTGTTGCCTTGGACAAGGAAAGAAAGATAAAAATTCTCGAAAATATCTACAAAGGTGTAAACCAAAATGAGACGCTAATTATTAAAAATGATCTATCGTGGAAAGAGGTAGCTAGAATTTCTTCTAATATTACTGAATTGAGGGGAGTTTTTATAGAAATGAGACTAGTAAGAGTTTATTATGAAAAATCTACTTCTCATCTGATAGGATATGTAGGAATTCCTGATAAAATAGTGAATCCTAAACTATCTAAAGTAGAAGGTACATTTGTAGGTAAGCTAGGAATAGAGCTTGCCTATGATAAACAATTACAAGGAAAATTTGGCATAAAAAAAGAAGAAGTTAATGCGCATGGTAGAGTTGTAAATGAAATATCTAGAGTCAACGGAATTCCAGGGAACGATATAAATTTATCTATTTCGAAGAATTTGCAAAACTTTTGTCATAACAGACTTGGAAACGATTCAGGGTCAATAGTTACTTTAGAAATAAAAACAGGTGACATTTTGTCTCTTGTATCCAAGCCATCATTTGACTCAAATGACTTTGTCAAAGAAATGCTTCCTGAAAAATGGAATACAATAAAAAATAATAAAAAAAAACCACTATTTCACAGAGCAAGTAATGGAATTTATCCTCCTGGTTCTATATTTAAATTAGTAGTTGCGATGGCTGCTTTTCATAATAATGACTTTCTTCCAGATAAAAGATATTATTGTAGTGGAGGATTTAGCTTTGGAAATAGAGTTTTTCATTGTTGGAATGATAAGGGTCACGGTTGGGTTAATTGCAAAGAAGCTATTTCTATGTCTTGTGATTGTTATTTTTATGAACTTTCTCTGAAGATAGGAATAGATAAAATTGCTAGTGTAGCTAATGAATTCGGATTAGGGAAAAAGTATCTTGAAAACTATTTCAGTGTTACCGCCGGACTTATACCTACAAAAGCATGGAAGAAAGAAAAATATGGAAAAAATTGGACTAAAAGCGATACTATTGTCGCAGGAATAGGACAAGGATTTGCTTTAACCTCTCCTTTACAATTAGCAGTAATGACTGCGAGAATTGCTACTGATGGAATAGCTGTAGAACCAAATATAATTAAATCAGAAAAAGAAAAAAAACAATTTACTAAAATATCAATGTTTAAAAAAGAAGCATATGAATTAATTAAAGAGGGTATGTTTGATGCAGTAAACAACCCTAATGGAACAGCTTTCAATTCTAGAATCATTTCTAAACGTCTTATGTCTGGTAAAACAGCAACCTCCCAAGTCAGAAGAATTAGCATGAAAGAAAGAGAAGAGGGAATTATAAAAAATGAAGAACTTCCTTTAGAGCAAAGAGACCATGCACTCTTTGTAGGGTATTATCCTCATATTAATCCAAAATATGCCTTTTCTGTAGTTGTAGAACATGGAGGTAGTGGATCAAAAAGTGCTGCGCCTATTGCTAAAGATCTTTGTAGAGAGCTTGAACTTCTTCAAATATGATAAAATATATTAATAAACAAAATCTTTTTTTTTATTTCCAATTAATTAAAAATATAAATTGGATAATTCTTGCTGTTTTAACAGTATTAGTCTTTATTGGAGCCTTAATTCTATATTCTGTTTCTGGTGGTAATTTTTCTCCATTAGCAAAAAATCACTTAATCAAGTACGGTTTTTGTTTAATAATTTTTCTTATGATTTATTTAAGTAATACCGAATTTATATTTAGGAACAGCTATATCTTTTATTTTATAAGTATTTTTACACTTATAATTTTATTTTTTGTAGGCGCAGAAAGTGGAGGTTCTCAAAGATGGTTAAGACTTGGATTCTTTAATATACAACCTTCTGAAATTTCTAAGGTTGCTTTGACATTAGCTTTGGCTAGATACTACAGTGACTTCTATCATGTTAATAATAATTCTTTTTTAAAATTAATTATCCCGCTTATTCTTATTACTGTTCCATTTATATTAATTATAAATCAGCCTGACCTAGGAACAGGAATTTTGCTTCTTTCCAATGGACTCTTTATAATTTTAATGTCAGGCTTAGGACTAAGACTAGTTATTCTTGGCTTATTATCTTTATCTTTATTAACACCATTGGTATGGAATTATTTATATGATTATCAGAAGCAAAGAATTTTAACTTTTTTAAGTCCAGAAAATGACCCTTTAGGCAGTGGATACCATATTGCTCAATCCAAGATAGCTATAGGTTCAGGGGGGTTTTGGGGAAAAGGCTACATGAAGGGAAGCCAAAGCCAATTAGAGTTTATTCCAGAAATTCATACTGACTTTATTTTCTCAGTATTTTCAGAAGAGTTTGGGTATTTTGGTTCAGTATTAATAATCTTTTTATATATCTTCCTAATATTTTTTTGCTTATTCTCTAGTTTTAGAACTCATAATAGTTTTGCAAAACTTGCCATTTTTGGATTATCTATGAATTTTTTCTTATATTGTATAATAAATATATCAATGGTAATTGGTTTAGTTCCAGTTGTTGGTGTTCCTCTTCCCTTACTATCTTTCGGAGGAAGTGCTATGCTAACAATAATGATATCTTTTGGATTAATTATGAACTTTAATAAAGAAAATAAATTAAACTAATTATCATCTTTAAGTTTTTTTTCCATAATTTTAATCTGGTCTATAGATAAATTCATATCTTCTGCAATTCTTGACAATTTACTCCTTTCTGCGTTAGTAATTATCCCATCTTGCAATGCTTTGCTAAGTTCATCTTTGTAGGTATTTTGTCTTCTTTTTAATTGATCGGAGAAACCAGAAGCTAAAATTCCAGATGGTAGAGCAACAGTTCCTATTCCTATAATTGTAACAATAGCTCCAAATAATTTACCCATAGGAGTAATTGGAGTAACATCTCCATATCCTACTGTAGTAAGTGTCGCTACTGCCCACCACATAGCCTCAGGTATAGATCCAAACTTTTCTGGCTGAGCATCTTTTTCAAATATATATATTCCTGTAGATGCAATAAGCATTGCAATTGTAAGAAGAAACATAGCAGCAAGAAACGACTGTTTTTCTTCCTTCAGAACTCCTAGGAGTAAATTCATTACTTTAAAGTATCTACTAAATTTCAGCAATCTAAGCATTCTTAAAGCTCTGAGAATTCTTAGGTCTACATTAAATATCATAGGTAATATGCCAGATAAAACTGCTAGGAGGTCAATTATTGCTGGCCAGGTAATCATATATTTTAATCTTTTTATTGTAGCAGAACTTTTTTTCTTTTTCGTATCATCTTCTACACATACCCACACCCTAAAAATATATTCAATCAAAAATATAAAAGTAGACAATCTTTCAAAAACTAGAAATTCAATTTTATAAACACTATATATGCTATCAACAGTCTCCAGCAGAACCGCTGCTATATTTAATATTATTAAGCAGATAAGGAATATATCTGTATAAACACTGACTTTGTCTTTACTGTTTCCTTTTTCAAGTATCTGCCAAAGTCTTTTTCTTGCATCTCCTAATTTCATAAAATTATTTTATTAAATGTGCACTTCCTTGAATAGCAGAGGCTCCTAATTCTTCAAAGGTACTTTTGTTTTTATCTATAAATTTTTCTAATTGTTTTTTTACATTAACCTCGGCTTCTTCTTTAGACTTAGCTTCTTTTATGACTTCTCCATTTATTATCCATTTAACAGTATACTTCATAAGCTATCTCCTTTATTTTTCAAAGATTCTATATTTTCAACTATTCTCTCATAAACTTCGTTAGCTTCATTTTGAATTATAGAAACATTCTTCTTTTTTAGATTATTAAAAATTCTATCTCTGGCTTTTTTAGTATTCTTTACATTAAATGCAGATGCAACGGACAACCATTTGTATGAATTATTATAATCAGGATCTTCAGGAACCATAATATGCCACTTTGCTAGAGGAACTAATGCATGAATTTCTCCGTTAGATGCTTTTTCTTCAAGGTTTACTTTGAGCTCTTCATTAATTTCATTGATTTCTTCTTCTGATAACTTTAAAATACTTTTTTTTATAATATCTTCTGATTTTTTTTCTCCATATAATTTGGATGATAATGACCAATAGTAAGATTTTTTAAAACTTTGTGGAAAGCCTTTACCTCTTAACATTAAAACAGATAAGTTGTATTGTGCTTCTTTATCACCCATGTTAGAAAGTTTTAAAAATTTTTTATATGCATCTCGATATTTTTCACTTTTATAAAGTTTTACAGCTTCTGAAAATTCTTCTTCCCTATCAAATTTTTTTATTGGAAGAATAACTTTATTTTCAGCATTCGTTAATACCACCTCACATTTACATGTGTCTCCTAATTTATAATAATCTTTCATTTTTTTACATCCTGATATTGCTGCTATCTGTGATGCTTTTTTATTAGGAATGTTCTGACTATAACCTAAAGCATCAAACATTCCATTTTCTAAGAAAGAGTCTGTCACTTTTTTCCATTGTATACATGCAGCTCCAGACTTATTTTCAAGTAGATCATCAAATGGAATATCCCATTTAGACATACTTCTTATATAGGTAATCGCAATTCCTTCCTTTATTTTTTTCTTATTTCTATTTTCTATATTAGGTATCTCTGCTAATAAAGGTTTTACTGATAATAAAATGCAAAAATATAGAAAAGAAAATTTAAGCATTATCTTCCTGCAATCATAATCAACTGAAGGTGTAAGACTCTAAATTTTATTCTAATTCCTGGTTTTTTTTCGTAGACTACAATTCTTGGTCTATCTGAATTTGGTTTCTGGAATTCTAAGGTCATCTCCTCAGGAAGAAATATTCCATGAAATTCTAATGTTTTTTGAGGTTCGTTTTTAAAGGCATCTCTAAATTCAGCATCAATCCAAATTCTAGCAAGTACTCTACCTAGAACATCAGGAAGTATTGCTTGTACATCTTTTCTATTATGCAAATAAATAGTTTCATCAACTAGTGAAAAAGGTGTTTTTAGTTGTCCTTTTTTTACTGGCGCCGGAAGTGTATTTCCTTTGACAGGAACCAAATCTTTTTTACTTTCTTTTTCACTCATTTCTCAACTTTCTCTATATCATATAATAATAAATGGTATACATTTTGCAATATATCTTGAACAGGAGTCATAAATGTTTACTATATCAAGGAATGGATTAGATGCAATCTCTAAAGAGTTAGGAGTTGTTTCTAATAATATCGCAAATTCAGGAACCACAGGTTTTAAAAGAAGTAGAACAGAGTTTGTAGATATTTACTCTAAAGCACTATCAAATAATAAAAAGTCCAACAGGGGTTTAGGTGCATTTTTACAAGGAACTCAAAAAGTAATGCAACAAGGAGCACCAATTATGACAGGAGGAGCTCTAGATTTAACAATTTCAGGTAGAGGTTTTTTCGTATTATCTCCTAAAGAAGGAGCAGATCCAAAGTTTACTAGAGATGGCTCTTTTTCATTAGATGCATCTGGTAATTTAATAACTACAGACGGATTTCAAGTAGCGGGATATAAAAGAGATGAAAATGATGTTTTAAATAAGTCTACTGCGTTACCAATAAACATTCCATTAAGAATAACGAATTCAGAAAATAAAGAAGTTTTTCTTACATCCATCAATATTGATTCAAAGGGAAACATAGAAACCACATATGGCTTGAATAATGTGGTAAGAAGAGGTCAACTAGCATTAGCAAAATTTAGAAATGAGTCAGAATTACAAGAAAAAGGAGCTAATACTTATCAGACGACGAGCAAAAGTGGAGGACAAGTTTTAGGGGAGGCTTTAAGTGGTAGTTTTGGGGAAATATTATCTGGTTCACTTGAAAGTTCTAATACCAATATTCTTAATGAGATGGTAACTCTATTAAAAACACAACATGCTTTCAATGGAAATGCTAGAATATTACAAACTAGTGTAGACGTAACAAGAAGATTGATTGAGTCTTAACCTAGAAAATAGGTATTGAAAAATTTATATCAACTATATTAATATTCAAATCTCTTTCAATATTTAGAAATCCTTGATTGTTTACTGCAATAGGGTTTTCAATTATTAGCATTATCTTAGCTTTCTTTATTTTAAAGCCAGCAAAGTCGTAAATATTTTTAATTAAATTATCATATTGAACAGGATTTAAAGTTCTAACAGCTTTCATTATAGGTTTTTTGGAGCTAATAAAAAGATTATTTTCGTACTTATTTTTTATAAGCTGCTTTTTAAATACAATTTCACATCTTCCTCTAGCAATATTTAGTAGCTCACAGAAAAATTTCATATCATTATGAGTTCCGTTTATATTTACGGAATGATCAATTCTAGAAATTAGCATTTCTATAGACTTTATTTGCGACCACTCCGACATTAAAATATATTATTTATTTCTTTACGAAGTTTTCTTATTGCATTTGATTTAATTTGGGAGATGCGACCATTGGTTAAATCAAGTATTTTAGCAATTTCATAAACGTTTAGTTCTTCTACATAATACAATTGTATAACAAGAGCTTCTGTTTTATCTAATTTCTTTAAAGATTTAATTAATTCTTCTCTTAATTCTATATCTGTCATATTTTCTTCAGGAGTATCTTCTTTTGAATGAAACCATATGGAAAATTCATCATATACTGCGTCAATATCCTCTAATTTATTAGCCGCAAAGGCTTCTTTCCAACTGTGTAAATCTTTTAAATTAATTTTAAGTTTATCAATGACTTCACTTTCTGTAGGTTCTCTATTTAATTCTTTTCTCAGCTCTTCCAAAGATTTTTCGTATTTTTGTTTATTACTTATAGTAGTTCTGCAAAGATTTGAATTTTTTCGTAAGAAATCTACTATTTCACCTTTTATTCTTATTTTAGCATAGCTGACAAAAGCAACACCTGGTTTTTCTACAAAATTTTGTGCTGCTGTCACTAAACCAAGCATTCCAATTTGAATAAGATCTTCTACTTCAACAATATTTTTTACTCTTCCATGATAATGCCAAGCTATTTTTTTAACCAAATTTTTACAACTATTTATAAGTTCTTCTTTTTTCGGGGTGTTAATATTTTTATATGAAAAAACCATATTATTTTTTTATCGAGTTGTTAAAAAACTTTATTCCACTAAATTTATTTTCTGGTGCATCGTTAACTTTTTCTAAAATGGAAGAAAACATACTCTTTATATCAGCAGAGTTTTTTTCAAGAACTATAGGTTTTTTATTTAAGATAGACTTTTTAATATTATTTCTTAATGGCATACTACCTACATAAGACAAGTTAATATCATAAAATTTCTTAATTATGTCTCTAAATCTAACATATATATTTTCCCCTTGCATTTCATTATTTACCATGTTTACGGTTATACAGAATTCTTTTATTCCCAATTCTAAGTTACAAACTTTTATAAGAGTAAAAGCATCCATAAAACTAGTTGGTTCGTTAACTAATACTATTAAAATTTTATCGGTAGCAGATATCATTTTTAAAGAACCATCTTCAGCTCCTGCACTAACATCAACTATTAGGTTGTCAATTTCTGGAGATAGATGTTCAAAACTTCTTATTAAATTAAGTCTTTTATTGCTTTCTATGCCTAATAGTTCAGTTATACCTGAACCTCCAGAAATAAATTTAAGATTATTTGGCCCCAAAGATATAACCTGCTTCAAATTGCACTTACCTTCAATTACTTCCCTAATGCTTAATTCTGGATTTAACCCTAATAATATATGAGCATTTGCCATACCCATGTCAGCATCAAGTAAAAGACATTTAGTCTTTTCAGCTTGAATTAATGCTAAGTTAACAGCAATAGTAGTTTTTCCTACTCCACCTTTGCCACTTGCTATTGCTAATGCAGAAGACATATTGTTTATCCTAAAAATTTTCTTTCATATATTCAGTGAGCACATTTGTATCCGTAAAAAGTAAGGAGTCAACTATCGATCTCGTTCCACTTACTATACCCACCTGTCCTCTTAGTTCTGATAATTCTGATAATACTGTGGGAGACATGTTACACTCATCTGATTTAGTGATAGCAATAATAGGTCTTTGTGCTTTAATATTTTTCCATGTATTTTTAATCATATCTGGTGAAGAACCACTTTGTAAGCACAATATTGAGCAAATATTTTTATCTCCATGTCTGTTTTCTAAATCTTCTATAATTTTATTTCCTGCCTGAATATCTCCTGCAAGATCTACCACAATTTTAGCATCATCATTTAATATCATAGTATCAGATAAATCACCATTTTTTAATTGATTTGTTATGGGAATATTTAGTAATCTTGCAAAAGATTTAAGATCTTCTGACGCGCTTTTACTATTTCTGCAGAGTTCTGCAAGTACTATGTTGTTTCTACCAAACTTGTCCATGATAGAAGATGCAATTTTAGCAGACATAGTTGTTTTTCCAGCCCCAGAAGTTCCCGTAACTAAAATTAATTTAGATTTGAATATTCTCTCTGGATAGGGTGCAGCAAGGTTTTCAGACAACCTTCTAAAAAAATTTACCCTGCATTTTTCAAAAGTATCGTTGTTCATTTCTGGAGAGTTAAAGAACATTTCTATAACTTTTGAAGAAAAACCTAATTGTTTTAATTTCAATGAGTCTGAAAAACTTAAATTTTTAATTAGATTCTTTTTATCTGTGACGTAAATATTTTCAAGTTTTCTATCTATATTCTTGAGTAAATTATCAACTTCATTCTTTATTACTAATTTAAGATCATTATTTTCCATATTTAGATTTTTAGGAGAACTATATTTTTCTTTAGATATTTCAATATCTTTCTTAAAGTTTAGTTTTCCTGCATTTAATTTATAAATATTTTCAAATTTTTTTTTGTCGTATCTTTTTTTAACTGAACGTTTATGTTTAGGAGAATTAGACGCTGTAATTTCTATTTTTCCATTTCTTTTTTTTGTTGATAAGATTACACAATCATCCCCTAATTGAGATACCACTTTTTCCATTGCTGTAGTGGTGTCATCTGCTTTTATAGTTGTAGTTCCTTTAATCATATTTATTTCTCCTCATTTTTATTTTCTATGTTAGCTATGACTTTTATTTTTCTATTTTCTGGTAATTCCGTAAAAGATAATACATTGAGATCTTCTAGGTTTTGACGAATTAAGCTCGATAAATTTCTTCTTATAATAGGTGATGTTAATAGTACTGGGGTAATTCCCTCAGTTCCTGCGCTTTCAAAAGCTTTGGCAATTGCCTTTATCATACTTTGAGTAAAGCTTGGCTCTAAAATTAGTCCATTATTATTTTGATCTTTGGATGCATTAATAATAATTTGTTCCATGTCTGGAGCAAGCGTTATTACAGAAAGAGGTTTATTTATAGGACATATTTTTTGTATTAATAATCCAACTAAAGCAGGTCTAATAGTTTCTGCAATATCAGCGATGGACATATTGGAAATATTAATATTGGAAATGAGCTCAATTACTCTTCTTAAATCTGTTATAGGCACAGCTTCTGCTAACAAAATTTTTAAAATTCCTGTCAATTGATTTAAAGGCAATATTTTTGGAATGACCGTGTCTACCAATTTAGGTGATGATTTCTGTAGATTATCAAGTAAATCTTGAACCTCGTCTTGTCCTATTAGGTCTCCTGCATGTCTAGCTAGAATTTGATTTAGATGTGTTGCTATAACTGCTTCAGGTGTAACAATCATGTATCCGGCATGCTCTGCTTTATCTTTATTAAATCTATCTATCCATATTGCATCCATATTAAATGTAGGATCTTTTACTTCTATTCCTGATATTTTAATTTCGCTGTCATCGCCAGGGATTGCTAGTAATTTGTCCGGAAAGACCTGATTCTGACCTATTATAGTTTGTCCTAGTTTAATGGTATATTCATCTGCTCCTAAAGTAAGATCATCTGTAATTCTTACTGAAGGTAATATAAAACCTAAATCTTTTGATACTTGTCGCCTAACACCTGTAACTCGAGACACTAAAGGACCGGTATTATCTTGATCAACTAGTTTTATTAGCCCATATCCCAATTGTATAGAAATAGGAGAATTATCAGTTACTTCATTTAAATCAATTTTATCAACATCTTCTTTCTTTTCCTGTGTATCCTCTTCTTCAGGAGTTGTTTCAATACTTTTATTTCTTTTATATAAATAATATGCTATTCCAGCTGCCAACATAGAACTAAAAATAAATAGTAGATTTGGCATGCCAGGAATTAGACCTATAAGAAGTAAAACACCAGCAGCGGGAAACCATGCTTTTGTCATGCCAACTTCTTGAGAAATCTGATCAGATAAATCAAAGTTTGAAGATATTCTTGTTACAATAACTGCTGTAGCCATAGCAAGTAAAAGTGAAGGTATCTGGGCTACTAAACCATCTCCTACTGATAGAATAACATAGTTCTGTGCAGCATTTGAAAAAGATAAGTCATGCTGTGTAGTTCCAATAATTAGACCACCCACAACATTAATAATTAGAATTAGAATAGCTGCAATCGCATCTCCTTTTACAAACTTTGATGCTCCATCCATAGCACCGTAAAAATCAGCTTCTTTTTCAATATTTTGTCTCTTCTCTTTAGCTTCTTCACTACTTAGAATACCAGCAGCCAAATCCGCATCTATTGCCATTTGCTTTCCTGGCATTGCATCCAATGTAAACCTTGCTGAAACTTCGGAAACTCTTCCTGCCCCTTTTGTTATGACAACTAAATTAATTATAATTAAAATTGCAAATACAAATATTCCTACTACGTAATCATTTCCTATAACAAAATTACCAAAAGCTTCTATCACATTTCCTGCAGCATCAGTTCCAGTATGGCCTTTACTTAAAACTATTCTTGTTGATGCAACATTCAATCCTAGTCTCATAACAGTTGCAAATAAAAGAACTGTAGGAAAACTTGAAAAATCTAAAGGCCTAAATGTTTGAAGAGCAACCATAAGTACAATAAGAGAAATTAATATATTAGAGGTAAAAAATACATCCAGCAAAACTGCTGGTAGTGGAATTACCATCATAGTCATTAAAATAAGAATTCCAATAGGAAGACTAATTGTAGATAACACTTTTACCGTATTACTTTTTTTTGCAACTAATTCCAATTTTAAACCTTTCAAAAAATTGACACTTAAATAGTTAAAACCCCTATTAAAATGTTATTTTATTTTTTTTTCTTCTTACGATAGTATTAGAGGCAATTTTTGTGCCATTAATTTAATATTATAATTTGATACATATATATCTTAAAACTAAATGGCATGTTTCATGCAAGTGAGGAGAAAACAAATTTTTTGGAGATAATCTATGAATAAATTTATTTACTTAATGGCATGCTTTGTTTTTCTTATAATGGGTGGTTGTTCTAACCAATATACAGGATTAGGTTTTCCATACTCTATGGACAGCAAAAAAGAAAAGATAAATGCTATAAATATACCAGATGAAGGTCAGGATGTAATTAAAGCTACAGAAGAAATTCTTAGTGCATCAGTTGAAAAAATACCAACAATTACTGCCGTTGGATATGCAGTGGTATCAACACAGCCAGGTAAGAATATTGCTCAAAAAAGATTGATGGCAATAAGAGCAGCTAGAATGGCAGCTATGAGAGAATTAGCAGAGCAAATTCATGGAATTAGAATTGACTCAAGTACAACTGTCATAGACTTAGTGACTCAAAACGACACTTTTAGAACTATGGTACAAGGTACAATAAGAGGAGCAAAAACTGTAAGAATAAATCCAACAGGAGAAGATACTTATGAAACAGTCTTAGAAGTTGATAGAAACATTATGCTATTGTTACTTAGAGAGGCTAGAAGCATCAAGGCTTAAAATGAGAGTTATCTTTTTCATAATATTATTATTTTTTTTCTCTTCGAAAGGATATGTTGGAAGTTCACCTCTTAATGGCTTAAAAGAAGGCATCCAAAAAATAGCTCCTTTCCATATTGTAAAAAATACTGCAGAAAAAATATCATCCTTTGGATTAGATAAGCTTTTTTGGGGTTTTGCATCACTATTTATTGTTACCGAAGCATACGAAGCGGGTATTTTTGATGATATTGATGATATTGATGATATCAAAGATGAAAGTAATAAAAACTCAAATTTAAAGAAAATAATATCTAAAGGCCAAATTCACACAGAAGGTATTAGTGATGAAGAGGCAAAAAGAAGAGCTTTGGATGATGCTCTTTATTTCGCTTCAATTAAAGGTGGGGTAAAGGTACATGGTTTTAGTTCTATTGATAATCAAACAAATATAACTGAGAATTTTACCGTCAAACCACAAAGTAGAATATTAGATTATAATATTCTAAATTCTTATAAAGAAGATGACATTTATATAGTAGAAATAGAAGCAATTGTAGGACACATCTCAGAGAAAAATATTTGTAATAAGAGAAAAAGCATTACTGTAAAAGAATTTAAGGGCAATAAGACAATTGTTACAAATCTTCCACAAGAAATTGATAAATATATACATATTTTATCGAACCAAATCAGCGAGAATTTAAGAAGAAATGAAAAAATAAATTATATAAGCCATAAAAATGAGTATTATGATTTAAATAGTGAAGGATTTGATAAGTCTTATGATTATCTTACATTAGTAAATGGCAATAATAGTGGTAAATATGGAGATTTTATATATATACCATCATTAAAAATTTATAAAACTATAATATATCCAAAAACTTTTCTATTAGAAGATAATAAACTACCCAAAATAGAAAGTTATAAAGTGTTAGATACAGATGCTATTCGAGTTGAGGTTTCTATAGATATCTTTAATTCAGTAAGTAATTCGTTAGCTGGTAATATAGAAGAAAAATATTTAATACCCATAAACACAGATAGTAATTTTGAAATAATTGAGTTATTTACAAAAGCAGATAGAGAATATATAGACAAAGAATTTTTTAATATTGCTCACGATATTTATAATTTAACTCAGAAAAAACTTTTTTGTCAGCCTTTAGCTGCCAGGTTACAATTAGTAAATGACAGTTTGCGAGTACCTCTAGGAACTAGTCATGGATTAAGGAAAAACCAATTAGCTGTAATTGAGACTGATACTAATGATTGGACAATGCTCTCAATAAGTAACATTGGCAAAAATAATTCCGAATTAAGACCTTTAAATTCATCAGTAATTTTAAAAGATCTTTCAGGAAAAAGAACAAGGTTTTTGGAGTAGAATATGATCGATAAAAAATTTTTAAGGTACTTTTTCAATCTTTTAGCTTTTAGCTTTATTTTATTCAAAGGAATACTATCTGCTGAACCTATGATAGTTTTAGAATATTCATCCTCTAAAAATAGCTTAACGAATAATGAATATAAGAATAATTTTACTAAAGATGAAAGTTACTCAACTACGCATAGAGTGAATAAAAATGAAACTCTTTCTACTATAATGCAGAAATATTATGGAAACAGTAATTTAAATTTACAATTTATTCAATCAGCTATAGTACATAAAAATAAAAAAGTATTTGTTCGTTCAAATCCAAACTTTATGTTTGCAGGGAAAAAATTATACTTACCATCAATCAATGAAATTAAAAATCTTGTTTACAAGAATAAGAAAAAAGTAAAAGAAATAATTAATGAGACTAATCAAGCGGAAATTTATTTTTTTGGAAACTAAAATGAGAAGTATTATCAAATTTATATTTTTATTATCTTTCTTATTATCTTTTTCTGAAGCGAAGATGAATAATAAAAAAATAGAAGAAATTATCTCAGAATATTTAATAGAAAATAAAGTAAATAATTCATTCCATATTAACAAAAAACTTAGATTGCCAACCTGTGAAGGCAATATCAATATTGAGAATAGATTTGGAGATTTTAAAACCTTATTAATAAAGTGTAATGGTAATAATAAATGGAGCTATAACTTAAGAACCAATCTTAAAATAGATAGGATTAAAAAAAATAAAAAAACAAACCTTAATAAAGGAAAAAATGTGTACGTAGTTAAACTAGATCTCAAGAGAAGACATATCTTGAGAAAAGAAGACATTGAAAAGAAGAATATTAGAAATCTTGGTGGAAACAACTTTTTTCTAAATGATCTCAGTATAATAGGAAGAGAACTAAAAATGCCACTTAAAAAAAATCAAATTATTAGAGAAAGGCATTTGGTAAAGAATTGGACAATACAAGAGGGGCAAAAAGTTATTATTGAAAATAATAGAAATAAAATTAATATCATGGTAGATGGAATAGCGACTAAATCTGCTATGGCAGGCGAATATTTAGAAGTATTAAATAAAAGCACAGGAAAGACTATTAAAGCATGGGTAATAAATAGTAAAAAAGTATCAATTTTTCGCTAAATATTTATAAAGTAAAGTCGTTAACTATATTATGGAGACTATTAATGATAGATAAAATTAATAACATAAACGCTTCAAATGCACAGAATAAAAGGAATATTGAAGAAAATAAGTCAAAGACTTCTAATTCTGAAAAGACAGTTGCTAATAAAGAAGTTGGTAAGAATGTTGATAAGATACAAATAAACTCCAGCATTGAAACTGTAAAAATGGCTGCAACTGCTCCTTTAGATTTAGATAAAGTTAGTGCTATTAAGAATGCCATTTCTAAGGGAGAATATCCCATTGATTTAGAAAAGGTAGCAGATGCGCTTCTAGAAGCATATAAAGACATAAAATAGATATGCAAGAAAAACTAAGTACGAGCCTTTTTAAACTAGAGGAAGCATTTTTCAAAACTTCAAAAGATGTCCATGAAGCTAGTAATATATTAGAAAATGAACTTGCTTTTATTAAGAATAAAGATTTAAAAGAAAATTTTAGCAAAGAAAACATTGATAAGATGATTGCTACTATTGAGAAACTATCAATACAAAGTGATTATAAATTAAGTATTTTAAAGGATTTTTCTAAGTACATTTCTAATAAAAAATAGTTATAATTTAATTATTTATAATTTATAATAAATAATTATTATTATGATAGAAGTTGAACAAATTAAGTTATATAGTATTTTGAGTCTTATTATATTGCTTCTAATATGGAAGTTTTGGAGAGATGGTAACTTCAAACAAGGCATTAGTGCCAAGCTTTCTGAAATAATAGAAAAAAATAATGAAATTAACAAAGAACTAGAAACCCTAATTATAGAAATAGACGAAAATTCAAAAAAAGTAGATTATTTATCTAATTACCTGAAAAGGTTAGATCAAAATGCTGCAAGACTTGCAGACAATATTCAGGGTGAACAGGCTATGAGTAAAGCGATAGATATGGCAAGACAGGGTGCTGACCATCTAGAAATTATAAAGGAAACAGGGTTAAGCAACGAGGAAGTAGAAGCTATATTGCATTCACATAAAGAATAATAATTGTTTAAAAGAAAAAAAAAGTATCTGTCCATTGGAACGATGAGTGGTACATCATTTGATGGAGTAGATGCTTCTATTATAGAAACAGACGGAGAAAATTTTATAAAACACATAAAATCAGTTACAATAGAATATTGTAAACAAGAAAAAGATATTTATCATTCTCAAAATTTACAAAAATTTCAGACCCTAGCCAAAGCCATAAACAATAAACACATACTTTCCATTAAGAGAGTAATTAAAGAGGCTTGTTTAAATAAAAATGATATAGACATAATTGGCGTGCATGGCCAAACCCTTATTCATAGACCACAAGAAAGATGGAGTTGGCAATATATAGACAATGATATGTTATTAAAAAAATTTAAAAAAATAGTTGTATCAGATTTTAGATTAAAGGATATTAATTATGGTGGGCAAGGAGCTCCTTTAGTTCCAATTTTCCATAATGCATTAATTAAAAATAAAAAAAATAATTCATATCCATGTTTGATGATAAATATAGGTGGAGTTACCAATGTTACTGTTATAGATACAAACAATAATTTTTACGGTTATGATATAGGTCCAGGAAATGGCCCTTTAGATAAAATCTGTAAAGAAAGATTAAGTTTAGATATGGACAAAGAGGGTAAATTAGCACTAGAAGGCAAAGTAAATATAAAGATAGCCTCGGAAATTAAGAAAAAAATCCTGAAAATAGATCAGAATTCTTATGACAGAAAAGAACTAGATCTATTATGTACAACAGAAACAGGTAAATTGAATACCTCAGATGCTCTTGCTACTTTATGTTATTTAATTTCAGACTTAATAAGAACTAAAATAAGGAAATACAAACCTAAAAAAATTATTTTATTAGGAGGGGGAAGAAAGAATTTAGCTATTAAATCAAATTTAAATAAAATATTTGGAGAAACAGTTTCTTCAGCTGAAGAATTTGGACTAGACGGAGACAGCATTGAGTCTCAAGCTTTTGCATATCTAGCAGTTAGAAGTCTATTGGGTTTACCATATACATTTAAGGAAACTACGAGTGTAATGACCCCACTCTCTGGAGGTGTATTACATAACTATATTTAGCTATTTTTTACTAATCTTTTTACAATATATTTTCTGATTTCATTATTTACAATATCAAGTTGATTAGTAAAAAAATGGTCAGCATTTTTTACTTTCTTATATTTTATTGATATAGCCCTTTGACTATCTAATTTGTTAGCAAATAGAGCAACATCAGTTTCATTAACTATATCATCCTTATCTCCTTGAATAATAAGTCCGGATACTGGACAAGGAGCTAAAAAGCTAAAATCATATTTGTCTGCAGGAGGAGAAATTGCTATAAAACCCTCTATTTCCGGCCTTCTCATAAGTAAATTTAAGCTTATGAATGCTCCAAACGAAAAACCTGTAACCCAGACTCTAGTACTTTCTGTATTACTCAGTAAAAGCCAATCTAAAGCACAAGCTGCATCAGTTAGTTCACCTATACCCTCATCTCCAGAATAACTACCTTCACTATTTCCAACTCCACGATAATTGAATCTTAGAACAGAAAAACCCATAGAACTAAAAGTTTTAAAGCAATTATATATTACTTTGTTGTTCATATTTCCTCCATGCATAGGATGAGGATGTAGTAATATAACTAAAGGAGGATTTCTTCCTTTACCTTTATTGTAACGACCTTCCATTCTGCCTTCAGGTCCTGGTATTATAACTTCATGCATATTGTATATATTTGTTTAAAATTCCCAATATTTATACTATATTTCTAAATTACAAAATATTTTATACAAACCCTTGCGATTTATGATTAAATTACTTAAAAGCATAAAGGAAAGAGATCCAGCTGCAAACAATTTATTTGAAATTCTCATTCTCTATCCAGGATTTCATGCAATATTACTACATAGGGTAGCAAATTTATTGTGGAATTTAAATCTAAAATTTATTTCAAAATTTTTAGCTTTCTTATCAAGAATTTTCACGGGAATAGAAATTCATCCTGGTGCAAAAATAGGAGAAAAAATGTTCATTGATCATGGAATGGGTGTAGTAATAGGAGAGACTTCACAAATTGGAAATAACGTTCTTATTTACCATGGAGTTACATTAGGAGGTACTTCTCTGGATAAAGGTAAAAGACATCCTACAATTGAAGATAATGTTATAATAGGAGCTGGAGCAAAGATACTAGGACCAATTACAATTGGCAAGAATGCAAGAATAGGATCGAATGCTGTAGTAACTAAAAATGTGCCCTCGGACACAACATTTATGGGAGTGCCAGCTAAAGAAATAAAAAAACAAGCATATAATAAAACAGAGGAATTTACTGCCTATGGAACTCCTACCGATATAGACTTTAAAAAAAATTTAATAAATAATAATAGACAAAAAGATAAAGAATATGAAAAAAAATTTAAGAAAATGGAACTAGAAATTAGCAAACTTAAACATAAGTTAAATATAGAGATAAAAAATGATTAGATGTTATTTTGATTATAATGCTTCTGCTCCAGTTTTAAGAGAGGTAAAAGATTTTATTGTAAATTTATTAGATCATTCTGGAAATCCTTCCTCTGTGCATACTTCTGGAAGACAAGCCAAAAATATTTTAGAAACAGCTAGAGAAGAAGTAGCATCAATAGTTAATGCTAATAAAGATAGTATAATTTTTACTTCCGGCGCGACTGAGGCAAACAATCTAGCTTTAAACAGCTTTGATAGGATTATTAGTTCAAATATTGAGCATGACTCAATTAGATTAAATAAAAAGATTGACTTAGTCAAAGTTACAAAAGACGGTATATACGATGTAGAAGCCTTAGAAAACAAAATTAAATCTCTCGTAACTAAAGAAAAGCTCAAAGTTCTAGTTTCTACTATGTATGCCAATAATGAAACAGGTATTATACAACCTGTTAAAAAAATTTCTCAAATGACAAAAAAATATAACGTTGCCTTTCATACAGATGCGGTTCAAGCCGTAGGAAGAATACCAGTCGATATGGAAGATTTAGATTGTGACATGATGACATTATCATCGCATAAAATCGGTGGTCCTACGGGAGCAGGAGCATTAGTAATAAAAAATAAGACATTTCTGAAATCTATGGTGGTGGGAGGTTCTCAAGAAAAAAATTTAAGAGCTGGCACAGAACCTTTATTATCATTAGCTGGTTTTGGAAAAGCAGCTAAATTATGTGACCCAAAGCTAATGATGGATGTAATAAAAATTAGAGATAATTTCGAAAAAATCTTATTAGAGTCAAATCATAATATAAAGATCATAGGATGTGATGTAGAAAGACTACCTAATACTATTCTGTTTAGTATTCCAGGAATTAAATCAGAAAATTTATTAATGGCACTCGATATGGAGGGATTTGAAGTAAGCACTGGAGCAGCTTGCTCTTCGGGTCAAGTCGGCCCCAGTAAAACATTAATGGCAATGGGTTTACCGGATAGGATTGTAAGCTCTTGTGTCAGAGTTAGCTTAGGAAGCTATAATACAATGGATGAAATATTAAGATTTAATAAAATTTTAAATAAGATAATAGAAAATCTTTCAGTATTAGTTAAATGATATATCTTGATAACAACGCTACAACAATGGTGGATAGAAGAGTGTTAGATAAGATGCTTCCTTATTTTTCTAGCAAATTCAACAACCCTCATTCTCAACTTACCATTCACAACAGGAGAATAGTAAGAGCTATAGAAAAAGCTAGAATTGAGATAGCAAAATTAATAGGTGCTGATAAAGAAGAAATAATATTTACCTCAGGTGCGACTGAGGCTAATAATTTAGCTATTAAGGGGATGCTTCCAAAAATTTTAAGGGGAAAAAATCATCTTATTTGTTTAAATACAGAACATAAATGTGTATTAGAAGCAATGAGAAAGCTTGAGTTTAATAATTGCAAGATTTCTATCTTAGAAGTAAAAAAAAACGGAATCATTAACATTGAGGAATTTAAAAAATCTATTAGTAATAAAACATTATTAGTATCCGTGATGATAGCGAATAATGAGACAGGCGTTATACAACCCATAAGTCAGATAGGTAAAATATGTAAAGAAAAAAAAATTTTATTTCATACTGATGCTGCTCAAGCTGTAGGAAAAATTAAAATAAATGTAAAAAAAATGAATATTGACCTGATGAGCATATCTGCACACAAGTTTTATGGTCCAAAAGGTATAGGAGCTCTATATATAAGAAGAAAACCTAGAGTAAGAATCGATGCTTTAATTGACGGAGGCGGACAAGAGATGAATTTAAGATCTGGAACTTTACCAGTTCCGCTTTGTATAGGTTTCGGCGAAGCAGCTAGAATCGCAAGACTCGAACTTAGTAAAGACTATGACAAAACAAAAATGTTAAGAGATTATTTTATTAACTCTATAAAAGAACGCATACAAGGTATAAGCATTAATGGTAGTGAAAAATATAGACTCCCTGGTAATATAAATTTCTCTATTTCAGGGATTAATTCTATTAATCTTATATCTAAGTTAAAAAAAACTGTAGTATCTTCTGGTTCTGCTTGTACTAGTAGCAGTATAGAACCGTCTTATGTTCTTAAAGCAATGAAATTAAAAAAGAATGTTATTGAATCTTCCATTAGAGTAGGTATCGGAAAGTTTAACAATAAAAAAGAAATTAATATTGCAATAAAGGAACTTGAAGTTATTGTTCATAAGATGAGGAATAAATGATTAGAATTATTCTAAAAAATGGAAAATATAAGAAGTCTTTCAAGGTTAAAGAAGATGAAACTATTTTAGATATAGCAAGAAAAGAAAATTTTGAATTGGAAGGTTCTTGTGAGGGTTCGCTGGCTTGCTCAACTTGTCACATAATTGTTTCTAGTCCATGGTATAAAAAACTTGGTAAACCAACTACAGAAGAATTAGAATTATTAGAAATACTACCTAACTATACTAAGAACTCAAGATTAGGCTGCCAGATTAAATTAACAAAAGAATTAGATGGCATAGAAATATCATTACCTGTGGAACTATGACAGAGGCTTTTTTAAAAACTCCTATTATTAACACGAGCAGGTTAAAAAACTTTCAATATAATTTTTATTTTGCTGATGTAGGTTTAAAAAGTATAACTAAATTTAAAAGTCTAAAAGTTGCATATATTGATGAGAATCAAGATTCAAATAAAGGAACTAATCTTTTTATACATGGGCATCCAACCTGGAGTTTTTTGTGGAGACATTTATTACCCTTCAGTATCAAATCAGGATATAGAACAATAGCTTTGGACCTACCAGGTTTTGGAAGATCCGATAAACCTATTGATAAAGATTTTTTCACTTTTGCCAATTACAGAACAGTATTAAAGAATTTTATTAAAATTCACAAATTAAACAAAATTACCCTATTTATGCATGAATGGGGTGGTACATTAGGACTAACATTACCAATGGAAGAACCTGAGATATTTCAGGGTTCAGTTTGCTTCAGCTCGTATTTAGGAAATTGCGCAACTCCAATAAGTCAATCATACTCGAGCTGGATTGAAAAAAGTAAGGAAAATAATGATTTTAATGTAAGGGCATTGATGGCAAGAACCAATAGGATATTAAACTTAGCCGAATGTAATGCTTATGAAGCTCCATTTCCTGATAAAAAATATAAATTAGCATTGAATATGCTACCATCAATATTTCCGCTTTCTGAAGAGAAAGAAGGATATGAGATTTGTATGCGAGCTAAAGAATGGTGGGAAAATAATAATCTTAAAAAAAGTATAGTTCTAGGAGGGGCAAGAGACCCACTAATTACAGTTGATAAAATAAAAATGATATCTAAACTTATATCGTCAGATGGTTTAACACATGTTATTAATAATGCAGGTCACTTTGTTCCGGAATGGGGAATGGAATATGGCAAAGAACTATTTGAAAACTTGGAAATGAGCAATAGTGAGTAATATAAAAACAAAGAAAAGGGTAGTTGTTGCAATGTCTGGAGGAGTTGATAGTTCTGTAGCAGCGTGTTTGTTAAAAGAACAAGGTTTTGAGGTAATCGGAATTACCTTACAACTTTACTCTTCGAATAATAAAATAAAGAAAAGTAAAACCTGCTGTGCAGGACAAGATATTTATGATGCAAAAGAAGTTGCCAGAAAAATAAATATAAATCATTATGTGCTAGATTATAAAAAGCCCTTTTATGACCACGTCATTAAAAACTTTGTAGAATCTTATAAAAATGGACAAACTCCCATACCTTGCGTTCAGTGTAACCAGCATATTAAATTTTCAGAACTCTTAGATGTTGCTAAAAGCTTGGGAGCAAACTTTCTTGCTACAGGACACTATATCAAGTCAAAATTAGTTGGAAAAGAACATGGTTTGTTTGTAGCTGAAGATAGTGAAAAGGATCAAAGTTATTTTCTTTTTCAAACAAGAAAAAAAGACTTAAGTTTCTTAAAGTTTCCTTTAGGGGGCATCAATAAGCAAGAAACAAGAAAACTTGCTGAAAAATATGAAATAGGTATAGCAGATAAATCGGAAAGTCAGGATATATGTTTTATTCCCGATGGAAACTATAGGAAATTTTTAACTAAATATAAAGGATTTGGTTCAAATGGAAATATTGTAGATGTTAATGGAAATATTTTAGGGAAGCACTCTGGTATTGAAAATTACACAGTTGGACAGAGAAAAAAACTTAATATTTTTTCTGAGTCACCCATGTACGTAATTAAAATTTTAAAAAAAGAAAATAAAGTTGTAGTTGGAAATAAAGAGGATCTAGAAGAAGTTGATATTGATATAGATCAATTTAATTGGATAGGACCTGGTGTCCCAAATAAAAGTGACAGTATAAGCAATTTAAAAATTAAAGTAAGAGCAAGACAAAAACCAGTTTTAGGAACTCTTAAACTAAAAGATAATAGTTCAGCAACAATAAAATTAAACAGCCCAGCTTTAGGTATTGCAAAAGGACAAGGTTGTGTTTTTTATAGCAATGAAAATCAATTATTAGGAGGGGGATGGATTATATAAACTACTTTATGATTATTTTATTTCATTTAGGCGGTGTAGCTCAGTTGGTTAGAGCAGGGGAATCATAATCCCAAGGTCGCAAGTTCAAATCTTGCCACCGCCACCACAAACCCATATTCACCTTGACTTT
>MDTD01109359.1_pt1 | contig 28562 bp, 20 predicted proteins | sample 811221 | NCBI WGS metagenome assembly MDTD01 (sample SAMN05326646, study PRJNA326480) | marine metagenome | isolation source: seawater | place: Pacific Ocean: South West | collected 2011 | reverse complement strand
GGAATTCGTAAAGCGGCCACCCAAGGTGCGACTCACAGATCACTATTCCACAACCCAAATGATAAGAAACAGAGAACACTGATTTTGTTGGATGAAGTCGATCACCTTTCAGGCGGGTTGAAGAAAGTCAATCAGGACAAACTCGCTAAAGCCTTGATGGGTGAAGAGGTAGCGGGAAACCCCATTACATTCAAAGGAGACTCGGGAGGCAAAGCTGAATTGCTGAGGTTACTTGATGAGACTAAGCAACCTGTAATTCTCGCCTGCAATGAAATAATGGGTCTCTGGGGTAAGGGTTCAAATTGGCGCTCGACTAGAGATAGATTCCAGAAACACATCATCACATTAAATTTTGAAAGAGCCAGCGATGATGCGATTAGAAGAATTGCCCGTAGGGTTTTGAAATCAGAGGAAATTGAGTTTGATGCCCAAGCAATTGAGGAGTTGGTCGCAAGAAATCCGGGAGACTTACGGGCCCTAGTTAGAGACCTGCAAGTCATTTCAGCAACCATCGAGGGTAAGTTAACTGTTGAAACAATAAAATCATTTTTGGAATCCAGTGTTAGAGATATTTCATTAGAGGTATTTCCAGGTTTAGATAAACTATACCGAAGCAACACGGCGCAAGAGGCTGTGGTTGCTGGTCGCTCAATCGATAAATCTCCGAGTGAATTATTGAATTGGATTCATTGGAACAACCCTTCCCTGATTTCTGATAAAGAAGTGGTTAGAAGGGGAAATCAAGCATTGAGTAAATCTTCAAAAATGCTTTCTGCACAATATGACAACACTGCTCATAGATCTTGGTACTGGAGCGGGCAGCTTTCGGGATTGGCTGCCTCTGTGGTAAATAAATCTAAATTTTCTGAAAGAATTTACCCTTCCTATCCAAATTTTCTGCGTCGTAACGCTAGAAATATGAGACCATCGATTGTCGAACAGTTAGCCGCTAGTTCTGGAATTAGTAAATCTACAGTCAGGGATGAAATGCTGCCAATTTTAACCTCACTCTTATCATCTAATTCCGTTGTCGGTGATCCTAATGACTTTTCCATTTCTTTAAATTTTAACTTATCTGGAGAAGAACATGCCACACTTGCAGGACTGCCATTGAGCCGTCGTTCAACAAAAGATTTAATTTCAGAGTATAATGAAATAAAAACAGAGAATTTAGAATCTGCTGATGAGGAATTCATTGAAGAAACTTCAGACGATGAAGAGATTATTCCACGGGAAGAAGAAGGTAAATCATCGGGTCAGACTACCCTGTTCTAAGATTTCTTAGATTCTTTATCTTTAGGTATAAGTCGTCTAAACAGTGCGATAGCGTTGCGATCAGTCTGCTCTTTTTCCTCTTTACTCCAAGTACTTGGATGTAATAAAATAACCGCAGTTAACAATTCAAGCCTGCCAAACCACATCAAAATCGAGGTAATAATCAGAGTGATAGCATTCATTCCTGCCCATGTCTGACTTGGACCATAGTCGCCAAGTGCGGGACCAGTATTACCTAGGCTGGAGGCGACTACAGAAATGATACTTTCAAAGGAATCATTTTCCATAAAAATGGCTAAAAGAATGCATGAAATTGCAAATAACCCAATCCATACAAACAGCATTCCGACAATTAGTCCAATCTGTTGTCGCTCAACGACTTCGCCGTTCATTCTAATTCTTTGAATTCGCCTCGGTTGCGCAATTCTTACCAATTCTCTCATTGCAACTTTGAAGGCGAGGTTAATCCGCAGAAGTTTCAGTCCACCGCTAGTTGAACCTGCACATGCTCCGACAATCATAAGAATTAGGAAAATTATTTTTGTTACCATTGGCCAAACAATGTAATCAGTTGATGCATAACCAGTAGACGTACCAATTGAGATTACATTGAATATACTGTACCTGAAACTATTGCCCAGTGCCATGTCGGTAGAAATTCGTGCGATGACCATGGCCCCGATTGCCATCCCTAAGTAAGCCAGATAACTCTTGAATTCTTCATCGGAGTATGCTTGCTTAAATTCCCTCATGCAAATCAACCAAATCAATGTGAAATTTACTCCGGCTAGGAACATGAAAATTACAATAATACTCTCAACCTTTACTGAATCAAAGTATCCGATACTATCGTCGTGGGTTGAAAAACCACCAGATGCAACGGTAGTTAGCGCGTGATTAACAGAATCAAATAACGTCATTCCGCCGACAAATTTCAAAAGCAACATTTCGATGAATGTCAGTGCGATATAAAGTCCCCACAGAGCGATTGCAGTCTGCTGTAACTTAGGCTTCAATTTCGATAGTGACGGACCGGTAAGTTCTGCTCTGGCAAGTGCCATTCCACCACCAATAATACGTGACAAAATCATCATGCCCAACATGATAATACCCATTCCACCTAACCATTGTGTTAATGATCTCCAAATCAATAGACCCTTGGGCTGAGCATTAATACAATCAATTGTACTACCAGGGATGCAATTAGGGCTCATCGCAGGAGAAATTACTGTTGCGCCAGTAGTGGTAAAACCAGACATTGATTCAAACCATGAATTAACCGCTCCTCTCGCAATATCCACAAGTTGGACGTTATCAGTAAATGGTCCATTGAATACACCGCCGAACCAGTATGGTAATGCTCCGATAAATACTGCTAGTGGCCAAACCAGTGCAACAGCAGCAAATGCCTCCTTGTCTCTAAGTCGCTCACTAGTATTTGTTCTGGTAATGCTCAATAGAATTAATCCGATAACTGGTGAAATAATGCATGGTAGAGCAAATGAGTAAAGAGCGATTTCAAAACTATCGAGCCATGCAGTGGCTAAACCGCAAATTAATAGCGGGATGGTTAAGGCAATTAGCGTCCACCCCAATATTAAGAATAATACATCTTTTCGCATATATTCACACCTTGAATTTGCGCTCCAAATCTGAAATTCGGTCAGGGCTGCAGAAAATAATCAAGCGGTCATTAGCTAGAATTGTCTTATCAGGGGAAGGTCTGAGAGTTTCCCAATACCCATCCACAGATTCTCGTTGAATGAAGGCAATTCTCATCCATTCAGGGAACCCAGAGTCGGCAATTCTTTTGTTGGCAAATTTGTGTGAATCATCAATTCGCATACTTATACCAACTATGTTAGGTACATTCGAGAGTACTGCATATGCTCCTGCTGCTTTAGAGTGGATGTGCGCTAGAATGTTATCGACTGCAACTCTTTTACGGTCTACGGCAAAGGTGATTCCCATACGCTGGGTTACTTTTACCAAGTCAGCATCATAAAGCAATAGTCCGGTTCTTTGGACGCCCATATCGCTTGCTAATAACGCAGCAGCTATACTATCATGATCAGACTCGAGCGCAGCAATTGCGATATGGTTGTCGGGAATTCCAACCTCGGTTAGAATCTCTCTGTCTAAGTGGTCACCGTGAATAATCTCTAGACTCGGATGGGAACCAATTGAAGAGCCAGCCAGGTTGTTTGCGATTTGCAAGTCTCTCTCAATAACTGTAACAGTCGCCCCGTTATGAAGCCAGTTTTCAGCGATTAATTTTCCAATTTGGTTAGCACCGATGATTGCTACTTTAGGATTGATTGGAAAATCTGTAACTTCATGACCAAAAATATTCAAAATTCTGTTAAAGCTACTCAATCCAGTAGTGGCTACAGCAATCACATCATTCGGCATCAGCATAAAATCTCCGTCAGGAACAATACTTCGTTCGCCATCTCGTTTCACACCGACAATCAGCGGAATTCCTCCATCAATTGTTTTACTGGCCTCGCTGAGCGTTTTGAACACTAAGTTTTCAGCATTTTTAGTCACATCTAGTTCAATAATGTACGCATCATGTCCGAAAGGAATTACTTCTTCAATCGACGAAGACCTAAGTCCAGTGTGGAGTCTTCGAATCGCACTTTCTAAAGGATTGATTGCATGGTTAACTTTGGCCCATTTGGTCAAATGACCCTGTTTTTGTTCTTGAATAAAATTCATACCTCGGACACGACATAGAGACAATAGTGGTTTAGCCTTAGAACCACCGAATTCATAGTGAGCATGTTCCGCCAATGCACACGCAATCAAATTTCTTTCATCAGAATTAGTTGCTGCGACGAATACTTCGGCTTCACCAATACCCGCTTCATGCAATTTTCCACGTGTAGTTAGGTCTCCGTGAATTACCAAGACATCCAAATTTTGTGCATTTTTAACTGCCCTTGAGTCATTGTCAACCAGAACAACATCCATTTCTTCTGCACGTAATGCTCGTGCAAGTTCAGTACCCACTCGGCCAGCGCCTCCAATAATTATTCGCATACAATCACCACAAATTTTCGGCTAATTTCTTAATCTGGAATGTACCAGTGTTACTGGTAATTTCCGCCGTATTGAAACTCCTGTCACGGTCAACATCACAGCATCTCTTACCAGGTTTGTAGTATGACTTGACCAGTGAACTGGATGGATCAGCCTCTTCAATCCAGTCGATGAATGCGGTCGGAGTGTGTAGAAGCCACTTGTTGTTTACAACATCTACCGAACCTTCGACATAACAAGAATCGAGTTCGATATTTCTCTCATTACACCAACTATCACTCATTGGTAACAAAATGTAACCCCATGCATGGCCTTCCCATGATTCGAAAGTAGAATCGGTCAAAGCCCCAAACACATACCATCCAGGTATCCCTTTCGCTCTAAGTATGGAGAAAAATGCATTAGTTTGCTCGTCACAATCTCCAATGGAAGCTGTTAGACAAGCCGGGCCGCTTCTAGCGACGAGTGGCGCTTCTTTATCGTAGGCCACATTCTTGTGTAAATAATCAAAAGTGGCTCTAGCGAAAGCGTAAGCATTGTTTGAACGACCGTCAGGAATGTCCGCCGCTATCGTGTTAACGGTTTCTTGAACAATATCGAATTGGATAGCATCTATTGCATAATCTTGGTACGGCCCGTCCTCGCCTATCATTGAACCTCGATTGTACCATTGCTTGGCACCGAATTGAACCATTTTTGAACCTCCGCCTCTTTCTGAAATATCGTCGAAAGTCCCACTGCTATCAATATTGATGCCATTGCTAATTCCTGCAATTCTGCTGTCGACTCGACTTGCCGATGACCACCAAGTGTAAGCAGTACTGGTTAGACTTACCGAGAAAGTAAGAGCTGCGGATTCGCCAGGACCCAAACTTAGATTGAATTTAACACAGTTATCGATCTGACAATCTTGGTTGACATTTGGCCCAACCTCAGGCCACCATACATCATGACCTTGACTTGTAGTCAATCTTTCAGCATAAGGTTTTGATGGCAAACCATCAAGCGGAATTTCGATTGGAGCATCATCATTGACTTTCAAACTCATCGAATTAATCACCTGAATACTAGACGGCACTAATGCTGGAGTAACTCCGTCAGTATACTCAAAACCAGTACTTTGTAGATATAAGGACGTTATATTTCTTGGAATTGCTATATTCTCATTGGCATAACTATTTCCTGCTTCATTAAAAAAATTCAATGTTTTATCAAGTGTATATGTGGTTTCAATAGGGTAAAGGTGGTATGGAGCAGCGGCTAATTGAATATACTCGCTTATGCCAGCATATTGCTTGAAAACGTGCTCTCTTGCCTGTGGAGAGAGCATAATAAAAGCAACTAAGGCTAGCATAACAACGCTTCGAAAGCGATTTTTTCTTCGCTTCATAAGATTTCGTCTTTTACCTGATTTGGATAACACGACCCCCGCTCGAGTTGGTCGCTTGGTTTTCATGTATGTGGTTTCCATAGAACCACGGTTGAATTGTTGCTCAGCAGCAAAGTTAGGAGAACTGATGTTGGCTAACACCCTCCCACAGGAATAGCAAATTGTATCACCCGGGAGAGTGACACTTCGGCAATAAGGGCAGTTGCCCATAATGCACCGTCTTGGTCGGCATTGTATAACGATTACCTGCGGAAATCCAACAAATGCTTTATTTGTGTGGTCATGCTAGTTTTTGCAAAAAGTCCTCTGCCGCTATTTAGTAGATACTTACTTACTCAGAAGAATCATCAAACTGGCTAATCTTATTTGCCGAATTGATATTTTCTTTTCGGATTCTTGCTTGTCTCGCCCATATTTTTCGTAGTCGCTTTTTGCCTTCGCTAGGTATTGATTCCCAAATCCAATTATTCGAGTTTCTAGTGAAAATTAGCGTGATTGGGATGATAAAAATCCACGCTAAGGGATTTATCATTGCAAAGGGGAACATAACCATGTAAGCGCATCTCCAAAACGATGAACGTAGCACTGCTCCCCACCTTTTTCCTCTTAACATTAAGTGTCCATGGTAACTGCTAATCAAAGCTTCACACCTTGGACTAAATATTGAGATTCCAGTTATTGTGACCATAAGTTCGACTTCGTTGAAGGAAAAAATATCCTTTACCTCCAGTGTCTTATAGATCATAATCATGGATATCATACCTCCAACAGCAAGGCCTAGAGCCCATCCGCTTGTGGTTTGAGAGCTACCTTTTCGGACTCTATTTCTTCTTAGTAATAGATGAACTGCAACAGAGGCAAGGATTCCTAAAATTACCACATTGAGTGGGTTAACTACTTCTTGACTGTCATCTAAAAACATCGACAGATAGGGAGTAATTACAGCATCATGAACCAAACGACCGTAAACACCTCCAAGTAAAATACCCCAGAACACGTTACTCCAAGCTGTTGGGAGGTCGTAAAAACCAGAATACTTGGTCATTACTCCTCGCCAGCCCAACGTCATTCCAATCAATGCGGCAATACTTGCCAGCTGGAACAACAAGAAAGTAGAAGCCATGTTGATGCGCAGAAGTTTTACTTCATCAAGTCAATGTATGAAATTCATATTTGCGTTGGTTTCAAAGACCTTCGACTACAGGCTATGACATGGCAAGATTACTTTTGTTCGGTGGTAAAGGTGGTGTGGGCAAGACCACTACTTCTGCCGCTACAGCAGTCTGGCTCGCCGATTCTGGTCTTCGAGTATTGTTGGTTTCGAGTGACCCGGCCCATTCAACATCTGATTCATTGGGGGTTGAAATTGGTACCGAACCTACACCTATCGAAGGTGTCGATGGTTTATTCGGACTAGAGATGGACCCTGAATCAAAACTTTCCTCATTACTACCTAAACTTGGCAAAATGGTTGATGGTATGAATTCCAAAGGAGGATTAGGCGGAATCGGTGGGTTAAGCATGATGCTTGATTCAAATGCTAAAGAAGAAATTGAAGATATGAAATCGGAAATCCAAACCTCTGAAATGATTTTACCCGGCTTGGATGAAGCCCTAGCATTTGATGAATTGTTGCGCCATGTCGAAGATCCTAACTGGGATGTCATAGTGTTTGACACTGCCCCAACGGGTCACACACTTAGATTTCTCTCGCTACCGGAAATAATTGAAGCTTGGTCTGGTCGATTGATTAGAATGATGCGTATTTCTGGTGGAATTAGATCAATGCTTTTTGGTAGTAAGGAAAGCAATGAGATGAAAGAGGAATTAGAACGATTCCGACGTCGTGTTTTGCATGTTCGCAGGGTTTTGAGCGACGAGCAATTAACCTCTTTTACGCTAGTTACTATTCCTGAAAGAATGGGGGTCAATGAAACATTAAGGGCGCATCAATCATTGATTGAATTTAATCTTCCAGTTCATAATTGCTTGGTTAACAGACTAACTCCCGAATTTGACCATCCATTCTTGAAGAATCGACGAGATTCTGAATTATCTAGAATCTCTGAACTTAGTGATAAATTAACTGGTGTTCAAGTGTCAAATTTGGAATTAATGGAACAAGAAGTCGTTGGAGTTGATAATTTACGACATGTCGGGAAAAAGTTGTACGGCAATACAACTGAAATTGAACAGTCATTGGGTCCACACAGGATTGGCGAACTACTTGTTCACGAGATTCACCGGGGGATGGTTAGAGAATCTAACGATGAGTTCGAACGAATTTTTCTTCATTTCCCTGGAATTAAACGAGATGAGTTGTCATTGCGGAGTAGTGAAGGAGTCCTGTTAATCGGACTTAATGGCAGAGAACGGGAAATTAAAACCTCTGTGCCGGTTAAAGCGAGCCAAGTCGACGCAAAGTTGGAAGGAGACGTTCTTCGACTCGACGTACCTTTAAATTAAATTTAAGGAATGGGTTCAAAGAGTAATACCATCACGGGTTGACATGGCACTCGAGGGTCTATCTAGGGGAATTTTCCGTTCGCTAGGATTTCTCAAGAATCGTCGTAAGTTAGACGAAGAAGAATTGCGGGAGATGACCCGAAGTCTCAGAAGGGCGTTACAAGAAGCAGATTTCAATGTTAGACAAACCAAAGAAATCGTTGAACGATTAGAAAATCGTTTGAAAGAGGAAGAACCTAGGCCGGGCTTGACACTACAAACTCATGCAATGAATATATTGTATACTGAGTTAGTCCGTATTCTAGGACCCTCCCATCAATTTCAACCACGCGGCTCAACACTACTTTTGGTTGGACTATATGGTCAAGGTAAAACTACTACTACAGCTAAACTAGCCGAGTGGTACAGGAAAAAACACGGTTTGCGCGTTGCGGTAATTGAAGCAGACGTCCATCGACCTGGAGCATATGCTCAATTGTCACAGTTACTAGAAGATAGTTCGGTAATTGTATATGGCGAGCCTGAAAATAAAGATGCAGCATCTATTGTTAGGAATGGATTACAAAAGTGTGCTTCTGCAGACATGGTTATCGTAGATACTGCAGGACGCCACCAACTAGATGAGGAACTTGTTGAAGAATTAGAACATATTTCCTCACTGACTCGAGCTACTGAGAGGTGGTTGGTAATAGACGCTCAAGTTGGGCAGGCAGCTGGTCCAGTTGCGGCTTCATTCCACAGTCTAGCCGGAGTTACTGGAATTGTAGTTACTAAGCTCGACGGTACTGCAAGAGGTGGTGGCGCCCTGTCCGCAGTTGCCGCCACAGGCGCACCAATCGTCCATATTGGTGTTGGAGAAAAAGTGTCAGATTTAGAGAAATTTGAATCTGACCGATTTATTTCCAGACTTTTAGGGATGGGTGATATTCAAGGCTTAATCGATTTAGCACCCGAGGATCTAGATGAAGAGGAAGCTCTTCGGCTAACACAAAGAATGATGAGTGGTAGATTCACATTAAACGATATGTACAAACAAATGGAGATGATGTCTAAGGTTGGGACTATCGACAAACTCATGTCATTCTTGCCAGGAAATATGCTTGGCGGACTAGGAGGTATGTCAAAATCACAAAAGCAGGCCATGCAAGGAAATTTAGATCGTTATCGAACAATAATGGATAGTATGACTGCATGGGAGAAAAATGAGCCTGCAAAAATCAAAGCCGACAGAATAAAGCGCATCGCTCGCGGTTCAGGTGTTAAAGAAAAAGATGTGCGAGAACTTATCGGTCAGTGGAACCGTTCACGAAAGATGATGAAGGGTATGGGCGGTAATCGGAAATTAAACAAACAGATGCGAAAGATGATGAAAGACGGTGAAATGGACATAGACCCTACATCGTTTGGAATGTAGGTTAGTCATCCTTTGGTGGTAAATCGGGTATTACCTTGATATCGGCTTCAGCTTTTGCTGCTTCCTCGGCCAATCTTTGTTCTTCGGCTAATCTAGCATTTTCTTCTTGTAGTCTCTTTGCCTCAAGTTCTTGAGAGATTTTCAAATTCGCCTCGGCTAATTTTTTTGCCTCTTCCTCCAGTGCGAGTCTTTCCTTTTCATCGGCTAATCTTTTAGCTTCCTCCAGTTCAAGTTTTAACTTCGCTTCTTCAGCTAAGCGTTCTTCTTCGGTAATTTTTATCGCTTCTTCAACCATTTTCAAATGTGCCTCATTAGCGAGTTTAGCATTCGCTTCTTGTTCTGCCTTTAGGCGAGCTTCGAGTTCTGCCTTCAACCGTGCCTCTTCCTCTAATTTTAATCGAGCTTCTTCGGCTGCCTTCAATCGAGCTTCTTCTTCAACTCTAGCATTTTCCTCAGCTTGTAAGCGAGCTTCTTCTTCTGCTTTCAGTCTAGCCTCCTCTTCAAGCCTAGCTTCTTCTTCGGCCTTCAAACGAGCCTCTTCTTCTGCTTTCAATCTAGCTTCTTCCTCGATTCTAGCTTGTTCCTCAGCCTGTTTACGGGCTTCTTCTTCCTCCAGAGCGCGTCTCTCAGCCTCCGCAGCAAGGCGCTCTTCTTCTTCGATCTTAGCTCTAATTTCTGCTTCAGCCTTGAGTCTTGCTTCTTCTGCAGCCCTTGCTCTAGCCTCAGCTAATGCCTTAGCCTCTTCTTCTGCGCGCAACCTAGCCTCTTCCTCTTCTTTGGCTTTTTTCTCTGCTTCGATTCTTAATCTTGCTTTCTCCGCTAATTCTCGCTCTAATCTAGCCTCTTCCTCTAATCTTTGACTCAAAGTGTACCGTTCAATGACTACATCATAAATTGCCTTGTAATCTTCATCGCTCAAATCCAAGGTTTCAGTCCTAGCTACTATCATGTACTGTTCAATTTCAGTTTGGGAAAAAGTTCCCTCATGAGTGCTCAAGACAGTTCTTAGAACTTGGTAAAATTTACGTTGTTCAGATTTAATCATTCCATCCGAAGTGATGAAATCTTGAACTAGGGTAAGTACCTCAGTCATGTTCAAATTCTCGGACATAGCATTACCAATTGGTTGAGGCTTTTCTCCTTTACTCCTTTAATTTGCAAACTCAATAAGTTTTCGCTAGGATAATTTTTCTTTTTGTTGGCTTACCAGACATATGACAATTGACTTCATTTTCAAATTCATCGGTCGCATCACCAAGGAATGTAAGTCCAGTTAATTTCTCGATAACTTCAGCATGTGCGTCGCTACCATCAAAGGCCATTTGGTAAATTTTACCGTCGACTATCTCCCCTTCGATTTTCCACTTTCCGTCTTCCTGTACAAATTTCGGTAAGTCTTGCATGACGTCCTGCATATGAATTGAAGATCTGCTCCTTAATTCTTCAGCAACCTCAGAAAGCACATTGCGGCAATGTTCGGCTATATTTTCCATCGGCAGGGGTTCTTTCCCCCCAGTTCTTCTAGCAGCGAAGACTGTACCCTGGGCAATATCTCTAGGACCTAAATCAAGTCTTAATGGAACTCCCTTAATCTCCCAGTCGTAGTATTTCTGTCCTGCACGAATATCCCTAGCATCGACTTTGACTCTAATGCCATTGCTACGAAGAATTTCAGCCAGTTTTTCCGCTGCTACCACGGTGTCAACATCAGAATTTTTCTTAATCATCGGACAAATGACCACTTGGAAGGGCGCAATCGCTGGTGGCATAATCAAGCCATTATCATCACCATGCATGCCAACTACAGCCCCCAGCAACCTTTCTGACATTCCATAAGTTGTCTGATGACAGTGTTGTTGCTTTGCTTCTAAATTTTCGTAAGTAATATCGAATGCTTTGGCCCACTGGTCTCGGTAGTGGTGGCATGAAGCTACTTGTAGAGTTCTACCATTAGGCATTACGGCATCAATTCCAATCGTATACCATGCCCCGGGAAATGTATCCCATACCGGCCTTTTAGCCTTAATGACGGGTAAGCATAAATCGTGCATTAATCGATCAACAATTTCTAGGTCTTCAGCGATTTGTTTTGACGCGTCTTCCTCATCCGCATGGGCGGTGTGAGCTTCGAAGAAATGAATTTCCCGTACTCTGATAAATGAGCGAGTTTGTTTAGTTTCATATCTGAACGTATTGACCATTTGATAGATTTTCAGAGGTAGGTCCTTGTGTGACCTAATCCATAATGGAAACATCGTGTACATTGCAGTTTCTGAAGTAGGTCTAAGAAACATAGGTATGTCAAGTTCGTTTTCACCAGCATGTTTGACCCAGTAAACTTCTTTTTTGAATCCACCTTCATCTTCTTCATCACGTAATTCATCCGGGTCGACACCTTCTTCTCTCGCTCTTTTTAATCTGGCAACAAGCGCGTTTTCTTTTTCTAACAAATTCTCAGGAATTAGTAGGGGGAAGTTTACTTCCTCATGATTGGTTTTCTCCATTTCAGCATGAGTTAAATCATCAATCAATCTCATGGTTTTCCAGCCATAAGGTCGCCATACATCCATCCCCTTAATCGGGTATCTTTTATCCACAAGATCTGAGGCTTCAACAATAAATGGATACCACTCATTGAAGTTTTCAATTTTTGAAGGTATACCTCGTTTGGCCTTGCCTGGACCTTGGCTCATATTGGTAACTGCAATCATCTATTTCATCAAGATGACGGCGTAAAATGAAATTTTTTCCTTTATCTTCGATATTTAATAATCGCCACAATTGCTGCTAAACACCATATTATTTCTAAAACTAAAAACGCCCATTCGTAAATCAGTAAAGCCCTGATGGCTAGTAGGCCTGATCCTATAGCCATTAGGACCAGATAAACCCGTTCTTTACTGCCGATAACATTTCTAGTTTCTAGTAAGAATGCAGTCAAAATTAGTATCATTCCGAGATATGATAAGATTTCTGAAAAGGGTTCGATTTCCATCAAACTCACTTTTTACGGAAAATTAAGAAAGTGACGATTAGAAGTACAGAAATCGCGACAAGGTCAGGTATTCCAATACCTCCCGTTTGACCTCCTAAGCCAGCAGCACTATCTCCTAGGATTGTGTAAGACCACCCATCTGACGAACCTATTTTGTTAATACTCATCCAATTAATCCTAGTTTGTTCAGTTCCTCGACATTGGTCTGTGTCACATACCCCCTCGAGGATACTTGAAAACAGACCAAATAAATTAGCTATCACAATTAACAGTCCTGAAATAGCACCAAATTTGAGTAATCTTGAACTTTGAGAATTAGGACTATCAAGATTGGGAATATCGATTTCTGGAAGTTCGCTTGGCGATATTCCAACAGGCTGAATCACTTCGATTAGCATCTCAGTAGGTGGCGCAACCTCGGTCACCGGTAAACCGGGGGCACTTGGAACGAAGTCTCTGGCTTTAACGGGCTTGACAGGAGCGATTTTAATTCCATACAATCTATCAGCAAGGCTCACTAAAGCAGCATCGTCAGCAATTTCTGACGGTTCTAATTCCCCGTCGAGCAATTGTTGAAGTCTGCCTCTAACATCAGACATTAGTATCCCCCGTAATATTAGGGGGTGTGCTTATCATTCAATAATCCTCCTTTCGAATCAAAATTCAAAAGTTTTCGAATTCATGCATTTCCTGCGGCTTCCACATCAGCCCAGTCCTTCATAAATCCTTCAATACCCTTGTCGGTGAGGGGGTGTTTAATCAACTGCCTGAAAATTTTAGCAGGCATTGTGGCTGTGTGTGCCCCCAGTTGTAGGCATTGTAGAAGATGCGTAGGGTGACGAATTGAAGCAGCCAGAACCTTGGTGCTAATTTCGGGATAATTATCCCAAGTGTTCATAATCTCAGCAATTAGGTTCATTCCTTCATGTCCGGTGTCATCAATCCTTCCGATGAATGGAGATACATAAGTCGCTCCAGCCTTAGCTGCCATCAGTGCTTGTGAGGTTGAAAATATCATGGTGACATTTGTTTTTATGCCCTTTTCTGTAAGTACTTTTGTTGCGGCCAAACCTTCAGGCGTACATGGAATTTTGATGATGACATTTTCTGGCAATTCCTTTTTCAGTTCAAGAGCCTGTTCGATCATACCTGCAGTATCCAATGCTGTTACTTCGGCTGATATTGGACCGCTACAAATCGAAGCAATTTCTGCAACGACTTGTTTAAAATCCCTTCCGCTTTTCTTTATTAGCGAAGGGTTCGTCGTAACTCCGTCTAGTATTCCCCAGGCGGCAATCTCGCGAATTTCATCAACATTTGCAGTATCTAAAAAGAACTCCATGTACATCTCGAGTATTAGGCACTCTTTGAATTATCCGATTGAATTATTTTCTATATCGAGTAAGTAGATAACTAAAGGCGGAGATAAATAAAATTATCAACATAATTCTAACTAAATTGTTTATTATATCGAATGAATCTGAAACTTTCTCTTCAGAATCTGTTACAGTAGTTTCATTTTCGATAGCAGATTCATTGTCAATGTTTAGAATCTCATCGCAGTAATCAGGTATTCCATCTGCATCTGAATCTATAGAATCGTCGCCAGAAGGGCATTTATCATTTTGATTAGCCACTCCATCGCCGTCGGAATCGATTAAATTATCACAACCATCAGGTATTGAGTCATTGTCTAAGTCGATAGTATCATCGAATCCAAAACACGTGTCTTTGGCGTCTTCGACAGTGTCATTGTCAGAATCAATTAAATTATCACATCCATCGGGGATTGTGTCATTGTCGACATCCATCAAATCATCATGACCTTCGCAGAAGTCCATTGAATCAGAAACAGAGTCATTATCAGAATCGATTAATTCATCACATCCGTCGGGAATAGTATCATTGTCAATATCTACTAAGTCATCATGACCTTCGCAGAGGTCCATTGAATCAGAAACCGAGTCATTATCAGAATCGATTAATTCATCACATCCATCAGGAATAGAATCATTGTCCAAGTCGACAAAATCGTCATAGCCATTACATTTGTCTAAGTTATCTTTAACACCATCTAAATCTAAATCATCGATACACCCATCGCCATCAATGTCCCACGGTATGGAATTTTCACCAGGACACTGATCTGACCATGTTTCAATGTAATCCCCTGGGATAATTTGTCGGTTACTAAAAGCTTCAAAATTTGCGTCGTATCTTCGAACTTTGAACACTTTATTGCCATTACCAGTGTAAATTGAATCCCCCTGTTGCATCACGTCTCCGGTATTTATCGGGCTGATATATTTCCAAACAATTTCACCAGTTAAATCAACTTCAAAGAAAGTTCCTCGTGTCCCGTAGGTGACCAGTGTATTGCCGTTCGGTAAGCGTTCGACACCAGATATTGAAGGTGCGTACATGTCTGTACCAATATCCCAAGACCACGAGGTATTTTCCGGCCCGAATGGCTGATTTGGGTTTTTCGTGTAACTGCCGTTGACAAAAGGTGGTGTGAAAACATCAACAGACGAGTACAATGTGTCTCTTCCATTACCATTGTTGTAGACTATCAAATCACCAGCATTTTCCCTGCCTTCTTCAATCCACTGAACATCATGTTGAGCAAATAATACTTGGTCGTTCTCATCTCCTGCCCGATATGCCTCGGGGTTACCCCATCGATACAGGATATCCCCTCCCATTCCACTATTTCCTCCTGTATGTCCGGCAGCTTGGGAAGTGGTTGTACTGTGGTCAATAATGTATATTTCATTCATGTTTTTACAGGAAATTGCAATTTGGTCTAGAACTGGGTTGTAATCAATTCCATTGCAGTGCATCCAATCCCGGCCCCCAGATGCTCCACCTTGAGCGTCCATAAAGTTCACATCAAGTAGTTCAGGATGATCTTCAACGTTACCAAAATTATCCTTAGACGAATCATAATCTTGGATGAGGTGATCCCAAGCACTCCATCTCCAAACAATATTGTAATCATCGGTACCTATGGGTTCAATTTCTAAAATAATATCTGGCCACAATGTTGTAGATGTTATCGCTTTATCCGAATTTCCTGTTGTGTCTTTGCCCGCCTGAACCACTTCTTGTTCAGACATTTCTTCCCATGCAATTACCAGAATATTGCCGTTTGGCATGGGTTCAATATCATGGTGACTACGGAATGTTTGCGATGAATAAGTCCACGACCACTCTAATTCACCATCCCAAGAAATTCTCTCGATTTTTCCAGCTGCTCCACCGGATGAAAAGTCACCGGGTTGGTTGTTTCCGAGGTTTGCAGTTCTGAGTAAGTCGCCATCTTCAAGCAAGTATGCTGAAAGTCCTGGTCTGTGGCCGCCGGGAGACTCCCAACGGTGTAGTTCTCTACCATGTTCGTCAATGAGATATGTGACAGTTGAGGAGATAGGTGCGAACAGTGTGTAACCCGGACTTATTTCGTTGTTGCAGTAAATTAATCCAACAGTCCAAGTTTCATTTCGATTAGCATTACAGACCGGAATCTCTTGAGGGTCGGAATTTGCTGCAGTACTCGATTCAGATATCCCCATCAGCGAGACTAACAAAATTCCGATGAGAAATAATGCACGGCAGAATTCTCGCATACCATCACTCATTTACCCTACTTACGGGATTGTGCTTTTTTAACCGCCATTTCAATGTGTTCGGATGATATGCCGAGCAAATTTAGCATTTCATCGGGTTGCCCGGATTCACCAAATCGGTCATTTACCCCAACTCTTTCCAGAGGTGCAGGACAGTTTGAGGACAAGTATTCAGCGACAGCACCACCTAATCCTCCAATTATGCTGTGATCCTCTGCTGTTACAATAACACCGCATTTTTCTACTAGCGATTGGATGAGATTTGTATCTAATGGTTTGAGTGTATGCATATCAACTACAGAAACCGAAATTCCTTGCTCTGCTAATATTTCGGCGGCTTTCATGGATTCGGAGACCATAACACCGCAGGCAATAATTGCTGCGTCATTACCTTCTCGAAGAACCATGCCCTTACCGATTTTAATCTCACTATTCCTTCCATCATACATCACCGGGGTCTTATTTCTAGCAGTTCGCATGTATGATGGTTTGCCTAGTTCAGGAAGTTGTTTAGTCAGTTCTTTAGTGCTGACATCATCACATGGATGCATAACTACGACATTTGGCAATGTTCGGTATATTGCTAAATCCTCAATTGATTGGGCAGAAGAACCATCGGTCCCAGTGTGAGTTCCACCGTGGCTACCGCACAGGTGAACCGCCAGATTAGGTCGTGCTACACCATTTCTCATTTGTTCAAAGGCTCGTTCAGTAAATATTGCGAACGTACTAGCAAACGGAATGTAACCTGATGAAGCCAAACCTGCACCAACAAGCAACATATTTTGTTCACCTATTCCACAAGAAACAGTCCGGTCTGGATATTCTTTCCTAAAATGAAGGGATTTGGTTGATTTGCCCAAATCAGCCTCTAAAACAACTACCTTAGGGTTGTCTGCCAACTCCAGTAGTGCTTGACCGTAGCCATCTCTAGTTGCGGCCATTCTGGTCATGCTTCCACCTCACCAAGTTCGATCATTGCTTGATGAAACTGCTCATCATTTGGAGCAGCGCCGTGAAATGATGGATTGTCTTCCATGTACGATACACCGGCACCTTTGATGGTATGTGCGATTAAAATTGCTGGGCCATCATTTGTTTGCTCTAAGAAATCTAATCCATCCATTATTTCACTCATGTCATGACCATTTATTTCTTTGACTGACCAACCAAAGGATGCCCATTTTGCTGGAATGTCGAACATACGCATCTGTGCTTCACAGAAATCATCATTCTGTATTCTATTTCTATCAAGAATCACCTTAAGATTGCCTAACTCATGATGTTTAGCAGCCATAGCTGCTTCCCAAATGCTACCTTCTTGTATTTCGCCATCTCCAAGCATAACAAATATTCTTCTCTCACTATTTTCTAACCTAGCGGCAACAGCGCAACCCATACCAAATGATAGACCCATGCCTAGCGAGCCGGCAGAAAAATCCACCCCAGGACACCATTTCATATCGACGTGCCCTTGGCAAACACCGCCGAGCACTCGGTAGGATTCTAAGTCAGCATGAGAAATAAAACCCATTTCTGCTAGTACGGCATACATCCCGGGTGAAGCATGTCCCTTGGAAAGGATAAATCGATCTCTATCATTCCATTTTGGTTCATCAGGTTTTACTCTTAATCTAGTAGCATATAGAGCTGAAATCAGGTCTATTTCTGAAAGCGAGCCTCCAGGATGACCGGCTTGAGCTCTGTGAACCATTTTTACAATTTCTACTCTGCACCTTCGTGCAAATTCTTTCACTTCATTAATGTCGTTAGTCATGTAGGCAGCCTCAAAAGTCCGGCAATGCCGACGACCTTTGATGCTTTTGCTTAGAAATTTTATGAAAACTAGCGAAGTTTCGATTTTTATTTGAAAATTTTAACAAATTTTGTAAATGAGTCTTTGATTATAATCAAACTTTCTTTCAATAGATTTCCTCCACTCGGGAGTGCTCTGGTAGCCAACCAGATGAAAACGAAAACAAACCAGCCGAAAAATGCCAAAGAAAGCCAGTTGTTGAGAGTACCAGTTCCAAAAATATCGTACAAGTGGAGATCTGAAACTATTAGTACAGCCACTAGTACACCGAGTATTGATTCTCCAGCAATAAAACCAGCACCGATTAAAACACCACGATTTTCAACTTCCTTAGCAGCATCAACTGCCCGTTTTGAGGGGGTTTCGAGTATTTCTCCGTCAACTCTAATGTGAGCGCTTCTAAAGACAAAGTAAGATATTACGCCCCCCAGCATAATTGGAACGGAGAGTCCAAGAGGCAAGTAAATTCCAATAGCCACACTCATAACTGGCATTTTTAATCTAATTAGAACAATGGCAATAACTACTCCAAGAAGTATCATTTGTAAGTTTACATCTCCTACAAAAGCACCCCTGACAATATCTCCAATTAATTCGGCTTGGGGTGCAAGCAGTGCCTTGTCACAGTCACGATACTCGATTTCTGCTTGCATAAGACACGCCTTTTCGGTAATTCCAAACGCATTATGAAGTAACTTCAATGTTGGAGCTATTACTAATGCACCAGTGATGACCCCGATTATTTCAGCAATCTGCTGTACTCTAGGTGTAGCTCCAACCATGTGACCAGTCTTTAGATCTTGCATAACATCTCCAGCTATCGCAGCCGAAGATGCCACAATGGAGGCAATAAGTACAGTGGCGAGCATCAAGGTTGAGGTATCTAAATTTAGCAATCCATCACCGATAACCAATACTAGCACTACTGTGAACAGAAGTGTTGCGATGGTCATTCCGGATACAGGCGAGTTAGATGAGCCAACAACTCCGGCGATGTATCCCGCAACCGCTGCAAAAAAGAATGCAGTAACTGCGAGGAATAATCCGCCCGCTAAAGCTAAAATCAATGATCCGGTTTTACTCCAATAGAATAAAATGGTTAGCACGACTAGAATTCCACAAAAAATGAAGACTTTATTCATTGGCAAATCTATCTCAGTTCGTAGTAAATCTTCATCAGTAGATGATTTTGTCCGTATTGCCTTAGAGATGCCAGTAATGATAGTTTTTCGCATCGACCACAGGGTATACAATCCACCAAGGACCATAGCTCCTACTCCGACATATCTAACTTGTTGCCGCCATATTATGTCAAAACTTTCGACTGAGCCACCAGCGGATCCCCAACCGTTAATCAGTCCGTACATTGGCACTAGAATACCAAAACCTATCATCCCACCAAGGAAAATAAAAGACGCAATTCTAATGCCAACTATGAACCCCACAGATAATAGTGCAACAGATAGATCCATGCCGGCATAAATTCGAGTACCAAGGAAGGATGTAGCGGCCTCGACAGAATGTTTCGTTGCTTCGAAACCCTTCTGCACCAACCCATAAATCGCCCCGATTCCAAGTGCGTAAATTATTGCTTGAGCACCTTCTCCGCCCTCTTCACCAGCTACCAAAACTTCTCTGCATGCAACACCTTCGGGGTAGGGAAGTGCTTCTTCAACAATAAATAGCCGTCTTAAGGCAATGGTAAACATAGTTCCAAGAAGCCCTCCAAGCAGGGCTATGATGGTAGTTTCAACCAATTGTATGTCATCCCAGACATTTGGAATAACGAGCAGTGCTGGAACAGTGAATATTATTCCAGCGGCTAAAGATTCACCAGCACTGGCCATTGTTTGCACGGCGTTATTTTCAAGAATGCTAACATCCTTGAACAATGAACGTAGAATTATCATCGACATAACGGCTGCTGGAATACTAGCGGATACCGTCATACCTGCATATAATCCAAGGTATGCATTTGCAGCAGTCATTAAAATGCCCAGTAGAATACCAACTATGATGACTCTAGTTGTCAATTCTAGAGGTGATTGGGACGCCGGAATGTAGGGTTCACCGTGGACCGACATGGACATGCTAAAAATTACTGATTGTTGAAAACATCGATGAAATTATCGGGATAACCACCATCATTATCATAAGTCGATTTAGCCTCGTTTGAGCAGGGTGGACAGATTTGGAGGAAAAATGGTATTCAAAGTCAACTGACGATGTTTTATCAAATCTACAAGTCAAACGTACCGGATTGAACGATAAAGAAGTTATCCAACGTAGGGATAAATATGGAGAAAATAAACTCTCTGAACCGATTAGAGTTCCAGGTTGGAAGAGATTCTTATCGCAATATAATGACCCACTAAATTATCTTTTAATCGGTGCTGCAATTGTTGCCTTACTGATACATCCTGACCAGCCAGGGGATGCAATATTCATTTTCATGGTACTCACTGCTAACGCGTATTTTGGATATTGGCAAGAAGGTCAAGCAGAGCAAGCTATGGAATCGCTCAAACAGATGTCGGTATCCCAATGCGTGGTCGTTAGAAATGACTCCGACATTGAAATACCCACAGTCGAACTAGTTCCTGGAGATGTCGTTAATTTGTATGAAGGTCTCAATGTTCCTGCTGATATTCGAATATTGGAGTCATATCAATGTAAAATCGATGAGTCCGCATTAACGGGTGAGTCATTAACGATTGGAAAAATTTCAGATGTTTTGGATAAAGACACTCTGTTGGCCGATCGAAAGAATATGGCATATATGGGAACCTGCGTCGCTTCAGGACGAGCAATTGGGGTAGTTGTTGCAACGGGTATGAATACTCAGTTGGGTAAAATTGCTAGTGACATAGCAGGTTCAGACACTCCAAAAACGCCTTTGGAACTTAAACTAGAATCACTCGGTAAATTTCTAGGTTTCATCGCCTTGGTAGTTGCTGTACTTTTGGTTTCCATTGAGATGATTATAGCCTTTGGCGACTCTTCGGTTGACGTTTGGGAGGCTGCAGTCGATCAATTCATAATCGCCATTGCAATCTTCGTTGCTATTGTACCCGAAGGTCTACCTATTATCTTGGTGATTACATTATCACTCGGAATGCGAAATATGGCTAAGCATAAGGCAATAATTCGTCGAATGAAAGCTGTTGAAACACTCGGTTCAACAACTGTGATTTGTTCAGATAAAACTGGTACTCTGACTAAAAATCAGATGACTGCTAGACAGATTTCAACAACCGAAGGTACTTTTCAGATTACTGGAGAAGGTTTCAAGCCAAAAGGTGAGATTTTGTTTGAAGGCAAACCATTAGGTGATGATGATTTATCTCAACATCAGAATAATTTGGGTTTTAGACTTGCAGCAGCATGTTTGAGTTTGTGTCATAACTCTTCAATCGCCAAAGTTGATGGAAATTGGGAGGCATTAGGCGACCCAACTGATTCTGCATGTGCTGTTGCTGGTTGGAAGATCAATGGCGATGTTCAGAAGTTCGCTCAGAGGCATAGTAGACTACATGAGTTCTTTTTCGACACAAAGAGAAAGCGAATGTCAGTGATTCACGAGTATGAGGGAGAGAGATGGGTCTTTTCAAAGGGAGGAGCTGGTGGCTACATTAATTTAGTGGAATGGAAAGTTAAGGGTGACGAAATTGTTCCAATCGAAGCCTCTGATTTTGATAAAGCAGCAGAAGCAAATAAGGACATGGCTGACAAGGCCATGAGAATCTTAGCCTTGTGCGCTCGAAGATTGGATGATGATGAAGATATCTATGACTTAGAAAAGATAGAATCTGGTCTCATCTTCCTCGGCCTAATCGGAATTATGGATCCGCCGCGTCCAGAAGTAAAAAGTGCAATCGAGATATGTCAAAAAGCAGGTATCAAAGTGAAAATGATTACTGGTGATCAACAATTCACTGCGACAGCAATCGGAAAAGAATTGGGTATTACCGATGGGGGTATACCTGCAGTAAATGGGGGCACAATAGCTAACTTTTCCGACGCAGAGATGAATGAAGCGGCGGCTAACTCGACTATTTTTTCACGCGTTGCCCCAGACCAGAAAATGCGCATTGTTAGTTCACTGCAAAGTCAAGGTGAAATTGTTGCGATGACCGGTGATGGGGTAAATGATGCTCCGGCGCTTTCTAGAGCAAATATCGGTATTGCAATGGGCATTTCAGGTACCGATGTGGCTAAAGATGCTTCAGATATGGTACTACAAGATGATAATTTTGCTAATATTGTTAATGCTGTGGAAGAGGGGCGTAAAATCTACCAGAACATTAGAAACTTCGTTAGATATCAGGTTTCGACCAATGTCGCTGCGGTGGCATTAATTATTATTTCAACATTAATTTTTGGTTGGAATTTGCCGCTGACGGCTACTCAAATCCTTGTGATTAATATTTTGATGGATGGACCTCCAGCGGTTGCTCTTGGTGTCGAAAAGAAGCATGGAAACGTGATGAATAGACCTCCGCGTCCCGTTGATGAGGGGATGCCCAATAAGAATGATATTTGGTTGATTTTCTACTTAGGAGCCGTCATGGTAATTGGAACCTTGCTAGTATTTTTCTTAGCAGGAGGCGGTATTGAAACATGCGAGGGACTTCCACTTGCATCTGATAGCGACCTGCCCTTTGACAAGGCTGGTTGTGAGGCTGGAATTGCTAGTGCAGTTTCTGATTGGGAAGATTATTCCGACGAGCGATTTGTCCATGCTCAAACCATGACATTGTCTGTTTTCATCATGTTCCAGCTGTTTAATGTTATGAACTGTCGTTCCCAAGATGAAAGTGTATTTTCATTGGGAGTGTTTTCTAACAGAGCGATAAATATAGCATTTTTGGCATCCTTTGCACTGTTGTTATTCTTTGTTCAACTTGCCGAAATTTCTATTCCATTTACTGGTATTGAAATAGGTGGGCTACTATCTACAAAGGTACTATCATCTACCGATTGGGCAATAATTATTTCTGTGTCATTTTCGGTATTAGTAATCGAAGAATTTAGAAAATTCATTGTTAACTCAAAGTTATTTGCTATCAAGAAAATACCTTAGGCTGTGTACATATATATTTGAAGTATGGCTTAAAGGATATATCATGACTGGATGGTCATCGACTGTTGAATTAGCAGGAAGTGACGCCAATTGGCAAGATAACTTCGCTAAAATGGTCGAACAGCATAGCTGGAGTCAAGAGATTCAACCCGTCGTTGATAAAATAAGCAAGGGTGAAAGATTAAACCTCGATGATGGATTATTACTTTACAATCACCTCGATGTTTTTGAAGTTGGTTTGTTGGCAACATGTTCTAAGAAATCGAGATTCGGAAATAATGTTTTTTTCAATTCTAATGTTCATATTAATCAGACCAACGTCTGCGTCCTCGCCTGCAAGTTTTGCGCCTTTAGCAGAACTAAGAGGTCAAAAGATGCCTACTCTCTTAGCATCGATCAATATATCGAAGAATTAGAAAAGTACTCAACTGTTGTTGACGAAGTTCATTCAGTTGGAGGCCTCCACCCTGACTGGGATGTCGATTACTATTGCCAACTATTTTCCACAATTAAGCAGAAATTCCCTCATATTTCGATCAAAGCGCTGACCGCTGTTGAAATTAAACACCTGTCTAAAGTTTCTAAAATTCCTATTGAAGAAGTATTTTGTAAATTGATTGATTCAGGTTTAGATTCATTGCCTGGCGGCGGCGCCGAAATACTCAATGATGAAATTAGGAACAAAATTTGTTATGGCAAAGAGACATCTAGTGAATACATTGAGATTCACAGAGCAGCCCATAAATCCGGAATACCCTCAAACTGTACCATGCTGTTTGGAACTATCGAATCATTGGAGCATCGTCTCGAACATATGTTACAAATACGTAGCTTGGCCGATGAGACTTCAATGATTCAGTGTTTTGTACCGTATCCATTCTTACCAGACTCCACTAGACTACCCGAAGCCCAACTGGCCACCTCAAACGAAATATTGAGAACGATTGCAATTTCTCGTTTAATTTTGGATAATGTGCCACACATCAAAGCCTACAGGATGAACATTGGCGATAAACTGGCTGAACTAGCCCTCAATTTCGGTGCCGACGATGTCGATGGCACAGTCGGCCGTGAGTCAATCATGCACCTAGCGGGTGCAACCTCGAGATTAGATTACGATAAGTATCAACTCGGTAAATTAATCGCTGACGCAGGATATATTCCAGTCATACGAGATACTAAATATGAAAATTTTTCTCAGTATGTCATTAAACCACCAAAGCGGGTTAAGAGACTTAAGATGGCTACATAGGGGAGATTCGATGGTTGTACAAAATAGTAAGAAATTATTCTCCTTCTCGGAAAATTGGAAGTATACAATTGGGCGAGTCGCCTTCTTGAATTGTGACCCACTCTTCCATTCTCTAGATGCTCCATGGAAAATACTCTCCGCTCCGCCATCATGGCTAACCGGTCACCTACTTCGCAAGGACTGTGTTATTGCCCCCATCCCGGCAGCGGATTACGCCAAACACAGTGACGAATTAGCTCTAATCCCTGAACTAGGTATTTGTTCTAAAGGCGAAGTTGGAAGTGTAATATTATTTGGTAAGTGCTCGATAGAAAAAATGTCTTCCATCGCTTTACCTTCAGACTCCTCTTCATCCGTTGCACTCCTAAGATATATCTTAAAAACACGAAATTTAACACCAGAACTATCGACTATGGCTCCTGAAATCGATGAAATGTTAGATCGATGTGATGGTGCTCTTTTAATCGGCGATAGGGCTCTAGATTATGCCAGAGACAACCCCGAAATGGCCATAATGGATTTAGGATCTGCCTGGCTTGAAGAAACTGGCAAACCAATGGTGTTCGGAGTATTCGCAGCCCGCAAAGATACAGACTTATCTGAAATAAAATCTGCTCAGCGGGTATTACTTGACTGCTTGGAACTATTTGAATCGAGCAAAGATTGCAGAGATTCGGTTATCTCAAAGGCAGTAGAAAAATCTGGTTTATCCAATGAAAGATTAGAGAAATATTTTGGCGAGGTATTCAATCGTTTGGATGATGTTCACATTGAGGGTCTGAACCAGTTTTTGATCCACGGGTGTGATTTGCCAAACGGTGCTGAGTTTGTATTCTAGTCAAGTTCCCAAGAAATATCTTCATTATCTATTTCTTTCGAAACTTTTCGCACTTTTCTTGTTTTGACATCTTTCTTCACCGACCTTATATTGACAGTCTTGCTAGGTTGGCTTTCATTGCCTCCTAATCGTTTCCTTTTAGTTGACATTATTGGACCCTGCTTATTTCTATCCATCTTACCTGCACGTCTCTTTACTTGAGGCAATTTAATCTGGTCATCTTGTAGAGTGAATGACTTACGATTAATTGGTGAATCATCTTGCTGGATAAATTGCTGCTCGGGTAAATCTTGGTCAACTTCTAAATATTTCTCGGTTGATTGAATCGGTTCTGGTGCTGAAGGCTTAGATGGAGACTTATCGTCGCTATAATCAAGATTACTAGAGTTAAATTCCTCGAGTTCCTCATCTTCATCCAAATCAATCGTGATTCTATTTCTTCTTCTAATAATTATGAATATTAAACCGGAAAATAGTACTACAACACCGATTAAATAGAGCGTGTTTGATAGTATTTTATCGATAATCGACTTGATTTTAATTAGATTATCTTCATCATTTACCTCTTCAAAGTTGATGGTTAGTGTACCTTCATTATTCCACCAAATTTGTCCATCATTCAAATCCTCTTGATTGTGCGAGACAAAAATTGGATGACTTTCCACTAAATGGGTTATTGTCGAGTCTGAGAAAATTATTTGTTCACTTATTGTTAAATCAACCGGGAGAGTAGCATTCGGGATTATATCAAATACAAATTTCATTGTTAGTTTAATACCCTGAGGTTCATAAGTCCCAGAAAAAGCTAGACCACCAGATACTATGCATTCTAGGCTACCATTAACCACTTGGCCTACTGATAGTTCTAGGTTATTTCTCCATGATAGGATAATGTCATTTGAATCGAGATTTTTACATATTGCATTTTCAAAAAGATTAGATTCTTCATAATTTATTTGTTGGTCAGAAATTATAGATCTTCGTGTTAAGTTTCTAATTTCTGCAGAACTTGAGAGTCCAAACGTGTAAGTATCTTCAATTATTAATGTATTTTTTGAGATTTGAAGATTGACATTTCGTATATTTTCGATGTCTGGATTGCGTTCACAGTCTACTATTTCATCAGGACAATTGAAGTCCCAATCGTCTAAAAATGAATCTCCATCATCGTCGTCATCTAATCTGTCTGGGATTCTGTCACCATCCAAATCAGCCCCTGAATCTCCGTAACCTTCTCTGAGTGAGGGTTGAGCGTAATTCGCAATGTGGTTGGTGTCAGTTGCAACATACACATCAGAGACGACACCATTTGACATCTGATGAATATCAAAATCTAGTGCCTTGTGGATGAAATATGTCGATGAAAGTTCGCCGAACGTCGAACCATCTAAGTGAATTAACCTTGGCTCATTTCCAAATTCTAACACATAAAGAATATCCAATGTATTAGACCATTCTAGCTGCCTTGCCGAATTTACAGTCTTCTCATGCAGTAAGTTACCGGTAATTGTCCAAGTCGAAATATCTCCGTCCATTGAGACTGCTGAGATTCTTTGGTTTTGGGAATTAAAGCCACATCCCGTAATTTCACCTTGTAAACTGAAACTTTTCCCAGTAAATGAACCATCGTAGTTCCACAGATTAAGAACGCCATTTTTGTCACCAGAAATTAGTAATTGGCCATCATTAGAGAATGCTATACAAGTTACATCGGTTAGATGTTCATTTGAGTACTGGACCTCTATTTGCATGTTTTCTGTGTTGATTAAATTTATTCCGTTTTGGAAATTAGCAACGGCAAGATGACTACTGTTTGGTGTCCATGAAATACTACTTCGAACACTATTAGTGCGTTCTCTCGTTTGGGAAATTTGATTCTCGGTAACATCATAAAAAATTACTGAGTCAACAAATTCTGCAACACCAACGGTGGTAATGGCTAGATAATTTCCGTTTGGAGCGAATTGGATGTCATATACATCTCTCTGAAACTCCAAGGTGTCGATAACTGAATAATCATTAGTGTCGAACAATACCACTTCTTTTGAATATGCTCCCGCTATAATTGAATTATCACTATTTACTGAAACATAGTTAGAAGTTGAGGCCTTTTCGTCATTATTTGCTGAACTGTTGTAAATTAATTGGGAGGATGCTGTCGCCGCAACAGAAAAAATACTCATTCCTAGTAGTAAAGCAATTAACAGGGGTGTTAACCTTCTAACCATCCTCTTTACCAATCGTCGCTCTACTTCTAGATACTTTAAGATATAGACGACACATTACAGATTTAGTTGTTTTTAGATGATTTGTTGCATATCGGAACGGATGGTTCATGAAGGTCATACTGTTGCGGTAAAATAATGTCACAACTACCCGTTGATGATGATGGCAATTATATTGTTAGAATCGGCCATTCCCCCGACCCTGATGATGCATTTATGTTCCACGCTATGACCAATGAAAAATTCCCGACACCGGGTTATAAATTCGTCCATGAATTACAAGATATCGAGACTCTAAATCAAAGAGCCGTTAACAAAGATCTTGAAGTTTCAGCAGTCTCTATTCATGCATATCCAAATATTGCCGCAGATTATGCTTTAATGAATTGTGGTGCTTCGATGGGTGAGGGTTATGGTCCAATGATTGTCTGTAAGCAAGGCGTTAGCATCGAAGAGGCAAAAAATTCGACCATAGCTGTACCCGGTATGAAAACCAGTGCCTACCTTGGCCTAAGGCTTGCATGGGGTGATGTGAATGTTGAAGTGGTTCCATTCGATGAAATAATACCTAGAGTATTGGCAGATGACTATGTCTCTGGATTAATAATCCACGAGGGTCAGTTGACATATGTTGAGCATGAACTCGAGGTGCTGATAGACCTTGGAAAGTGGTGGAATTCTCGAACCGATAATTTTCCTATGCCGCTAGGCGGTAATGTAGTGCGTAGGGATTTAGGAGAGCAGGCTATGAAAGATATTACCCTGTATACCAAGATGAGTATCGAATATGCTATCGCGAACCCAGATGAAGCACTCGAATTTGCTAAAAAATGGGGGAGAGGAATTGACGATGATACAAATCGTAAGTTTGTAACGATGTATGTTAACCAAAGAACGATAGATTATGGCGAAGACGGTCGTAATTCCATTCGTCAATTTATTACAGAAGGTAAAGAAATTGGTTTGATCGATAAAAATTTTGACGTATCTTCAATTGATTTTATTGGTAGTGATTAGAATGTCGGATAGAAAACCCCAAGTTAGTCAGTATGGTTCAGTAGATCCTGCGCCCCCCTCGCAAACAGGCAACATCGAAATGTGGAAGCATTCATTGGTCGACGACAACACCCCGATGTT
>MDTD01005813.1_pt1 | contig 28564 bp, 30 predicted proteins | sample 811221 | NCBI WGS metagenome assembly MDTD01 (sample SAMN05326646, study PRJNA326480) | marine metagenome | isolation source: seawater | place: Pacific Ocean: South West | collected 2011 | reverse complement strand
CTGACCATGGCTGAGTTTCTCAAGGAGAACGGGGTCGAATTTATCGAGCAGCCCCTTCCCAAGTATGCTCCCCTGTCTGATTGGCAAGTTTTAAAAGCCGGTTGCGTTCTGTCGATTTATGGGGATGAATCGATACTGGTGGCGAGAGATGTGGCCAGATATGCTCCGGTTTTAGACGGAGTCGTGGTCAAATTGGCGAAAACCGGTGGAATCAGGGAAGCGATGAGGGTTATAGAGACGGCTCGGGCACATTCCTTGAAAGTGATGTTCGGCTGTATGATTGAATCTTCCCTGGGCGTGACGGCAGCCAGTCATCTGGCCGCTTTGTGCGATCATCTGGATCTGGATGGGCATCTACTCCTTGCCGATGATCCTTTTGTGGGCGCAAGATATGAAGACGGATATTTGTTGATTAATGAAGATTTACCGGGCCTTGGTGTTGTACCGAGAAAGTAAGCGGTGCTCAGGACCCTAACCCCACTTCTTCAGTCGGTCTTGAATAAGTGATATCGTGGATGGTGAATAGAGTTTGAAACAGGAGAGTTTCTTTGGGGGCTCCACCAACTCTTTCATTTTCTTTTCGCTGGGACTATCGCACAGAATCAAGTCGGCGTAGTCGATCATATATTTCAGCTCTTTCTCGTCAGTGAGAAGCACCTGTCTCACCGCCACCTCTTCTCCGCGATGGGCCGCCACCAGTTTAGTGGCCATATTCATCAGGGTTTCACTGACCGAAACCAGGAGTAAAATTGTTCCGGAACGCATGGCATCTACCTGTTCCATCTCCAACCTTGCTGGTTCTATGTTGCAGGGCACCAGGCGGGTCCTGTCTTTGATCGAATTTTGGAAAGCGAAGATATGGTAGAGGCTTGTGATAACCAACGCCTTATCAGCAAGGGAAGGATTCTCCAGGAGATGGTCGGTGGTGATTACTTCCACCGGAATGTCGAAGTGCGGGGTAAGTTCGGTGGATATCACAGAATGGAAATCTTCGTTCCTGTCTACGGCAAGAATTTTTTCAACCTTCTCTCTTTCCGTAATCTTGGCGGCTGTGCTTGCCACCTCTTCGAAGCTGTATCCGGCCTCACAACAATTAACCAGGAAATCCATGATCAACGACTCAAGATCCTGGGCTTTCTCTCGGGACTTTCCTACTTTTGCCACTCGCACTCCGGAGCCCTGGCGAATCTCCAGAAGTCCTACATCGGCCAGGTGGTTGTAGGCCGCGGTGACAGTGCTGTAGTGGATGTCAAGTCGACCAGCCAGTGCTCTTATGCTTGGCAATTTTGTTTCGCTTTCGAGCAGACCCGAGGCAACCTGTAAGGATATCTGCTCGATTATTTGATCTCTTAATGGAACCGAGCTGTCTTTGTTGACCGTGATTTTCAAGAGCTTTCCCCTGAACCGACGCTACTTCATCATCAATGGTTTTATGTAATCGAAGAAGGTTATGAACGACGGAGCCAGAACAATAACCATCAACGCTGGCATTATACAAAACCAGAGAGGAAATGCCATATAAATGGGAAGCTTGGCTGCTTTCTCTTCTGCTTTCTGGCTTAGTTTAGAGCGCAAAAACTCACTTTGACCACGAAGAATTTTTGAGACGCTGATACCAAGCTGAGCCGCTTGATTTAAGGAAGCGCCAAGGGATTTTAGCTCCTCGACTCCTGTTCTCAAGTACAGATCCTGATAGGCTTTCTCTCTCTCCATTCCCAGTAGGATGTCTCTGCCGAGAATCATAAGTTCGTCGTTAAGTTCATGCCTGACCGCCGATTTTTCGGATGCGATTCTACTTATGGTGGCATCCAGTCCCAGACCCGCGTCTACGCAAAGGACCATTAAGTCCAGGGCCTGGGGCAGGCTTTGCTTGATACGCTCTTTGCGTTTTTTCGACATAACAAAGAGGACCGCATCGGCGAAAAAGAAAGCTGGTATGGCAAGCAGAACCGAGAGCCAGACCGGGATAATCAGTCCCAGGAGAAGGCTTGCCAGGACCGGATAAACTTTGGCTGCAGCAAGGGCACCATAAGCAGTATTTGATCTCCATCCCGACCAGAGTTGCATTCTATTGAGCCAACGCCTGTAGCCTTCCGGAAATCGAGAGAGAAGGGCAAGAGCCGGGCTTGTCAGCCAGAGAGGCAAGGGATTGCTTTTGCGTGGGCTATTGTTTTTTACCAGCACGAACAAGCCCAGAACAAAGGCGAGCAAAAGTTCGGGATACTGCCAGATATTCAATTGTTGCAGAGCCAGTGGCATCTTCTATCCTCCTTTACTCTTCTGACCTGGTCCCAACAAATTTCATACTTTCACCGTTGAAAGTTTGCGCATGATTATCACTCCGATAATTTGCAGCCCCAGGGCGAACAAGAGCAATAGTTTTCCTATCTCCTTGTTGAAGAGAGGATCTAGATATCCCGGATTTAAATAGTTGAGCACCGTAGCCAGTATCAGAGGCAAGGCGCCTACGATAAGACCGGTGAGCCTGCTCTGGCTGGTCAGAACACGAACATGGCGGACCAGTTTTATCCGCTGTCTCAGGGTGCTGTTGGTTTTGTCCAGGAGCTCTGCCAGGCTTCCTCCTACCTCGCTTTGAATAGCGACGGCTCGTCTGATCAAATCAAGCTCATGGCTGTCGTATTTTACCGCTGAAATAGCCAGGGCTTCGGACAATTGCTGACCGAGATTTAGCCTGTGGTGGATCTCTTTGAACTCATCTCCTAGAGGAGCAGGAATCTCTTCTGAAACTGTTTGAATAGCTCTGGGAATGCTGTGGCCCGTGCGAAGCACGGAGACAATCAGATCCGTCGCTTCTGGAAGCTGCTGGATAAACTTGTCCTTTATCTGTTTAACTTTCAGAACAAGAAGTATGTAAGGGACGATTGATAGCAGAATTGAAGATACCAGGGCGTAGAGAAAGTTTAGATCGAGTCCGAGGGCGATTATAAGCGGAGAGAAGAAAGCGATGATCGTAAACTGCTTGAACTTCTCATAAGCGTTCTCGATACCTGTTGTTTCCGCCATCAGTCTCAATTTACGGTCGACACCGGAAATAGCGGGTAATTTCGATTCGCCGCTCTCGACCCCGCGCTCTTTTCTTATATTTACCGAAGTGATCTCTCGGGGGCTCTCTTTAAAAGCAAGATCCAGCCTTGCCCGGATCATCTTGCGCTGTTTCTTCTGATAAGAAATGCGGGCGAAAACTATGCCGCCTGCTATGGAGAGCAAGAGAGCGGCGATGGCGATAGACTCAAGACCTATGATCATTCGAGAAGCTCACCTCCCGATTCGCTGCTGCCTTCCTGTTCGGTGGCGGATGGATTAATCTCTTTGAGAAGACCTTCGGGGAATTTGTATCCGGCATCCACTATCTTCTTCTCCACCAGGGGCCTGATACCGCAGGCAGTGTGATAGCCGGCGCCTCCGTCAGCGCTGCCCGGTTTGAATTTGAACAGCTCTTGCATGCTGATTACGCCTTCTTGAACGCCGGTTACTTCGGTTATGCTGACTACTCTTCTGGCACCATCGGTCAGGCGCTTAATCTGCACAACCAGATCAAATGCCGCACCAATCTGTTCGCGGATGCTCTTCTGGCTCAACTCTACGCCGGACAGTAAGACAAGGGTTTCAAGGCGGCTCAGGGCGTCTCTGGCTGAGTTGGCATGGAGGGTGGTGAGCGATCCTTCATGCCCCGTGTTCATAGCCTGAAGCATATCGAGCGCTTCCGGACCCCTTACCTCACCCACCACGATACGGTCGGGTCTCATACGCAAAGCGTTCTTGACCAGCTCTCTTTGATTGACTGCTCCCTGTCCTTCAATGTTAGCCGGTCTTGATTCCAGCCTGACCACATGTTTTTGTTGCAGCCGTAACTCCGCGGTATCTTCTATGGTTACTATTCTCTCGCGGTCAGAAATATGACTGGACAAAACGTTGAGGAGGGTCGTCTTACCTGCCGAGGTTCCACCGGAGATGAGGATATTTAGTCTTGCTTTGACGGCTAACTCCAGAAAATCTGACATCTCTTTTGAGATCGCGCCTTTAGCGATAAGGTCGCCTGCATGGAAGGGAACCGGTCGGAAACGTCTAATGGATAGTGTCGGTCCGTCGAGGGACAGGGGAGGGATGATCGCGTTCACCCTGGAGCCGTCCGGTAACCGAGCGTCGACGATGGGAGAAGACTCGTCCACCCGTCTTCCGACCCTGGAGACGATTCTGTTTATGACATGCAAAAGATGATTGTCGTCTTTAAACTTTATCTCTGTTTCAACCAGTTTGCCATCCTGGTCTATCCAGACATTGTCGGCGCCGTTGACCAGAATATCGTTGATCAATGGGTCGGAGAGAAGAGGCTCCAGCGGACCGAGCCCAAGGGTCTCGTAGAGAACATCCTGGGCGAGGGTCTCTCTCTCTTCTCTGGAAAGAGGTAATCTCTCCTCTTCCACGAGAAGATGCACCGTCTCTTCGATGGCATTCTCGACAGAATCAGTGCCTTCCAATTGCATTAAGGCATTGACGTCCAGGTCTTCAATCAAACGACTATGAATACTGCTTTTAATCGCCTGGTAAGAACGGATCGCGTCCAATTCTGCATTGTCGCCGGACTTTTTGCCGAAGACACTGCCACCAAGCGAAAGTGAAAGTTTGTTCTTGGTAGGCTCTTCTTGTTCTTTCTTTGAACCAATACTTTCTAAGGCAATCTCCAGGTCTTCAGGTTCTTCCGAATCGGATGTCTCCACCTGAGCGCTTACAGAATTCTTGTCTTCCTCTTTGGAAACAGCTGTCTCCACTGGGTTCTCTTTGACGGAAAATTTGCTGGATTTTACTATTTCAGCACTCTCGGTATTTTCCTGGATCTCTTGTAAGACATTTTCTGATTTCTTCTTCGCAAGGAGCTGTCTTAGTTTCGACATCGCTTATGACCTCCCTTGCGAGTTACTATTTTTTAGTTTCCAATCACGCAAAAGAGCGTTGGAAATCTTATAAACATCCCGGGCGAAGGGATCTTTAGGATGTGATACCACCAGAGGAGAGCCTTCCAGGCAAGCTTGTTCCAGGGCTTGATAGGAGCTTGGTAAACTCCAACCGTCACTAAACTCCAGCGCTTTTCTGGCTTCTTCTTCCATCTGTTTTTGCTTCTTGCCTGTTCGGTTTATCAATAGGGAGACCGCGCTCTTGTCATACTCCAGGTCGTTAAAAATGGATAGCCAGCGCTTTGCTCCGGACACAGAGGAGATAGTCGGTTCGGTAACCAGAATGATTCTGTCGCAACGATCCAATAGTGCCAGAAGATTCTGATCGAGTTGTTTGGGAAGATCCAGAATGATGAGATTGGAATGCTCTTTGACCTTCTTAAGACAATCTGCAAGCGCGCTCAAGTTGGTAGATAGACTGGCTTCCAGGGAAAGGGGCGGTGTTATCACTTTCACCGGCAGAGTGTTTGTTTTAATCTCTTCGCAGCAGGCTGATAGAACTTTCTCGTCCAGTCTACTGCGCCTTTCAATCAGATCGCAGAGATTGTAGCGGGGGTTAAGACCTAAAGATAGGGCCACGTCCGGTTGCTGGAGGTTGCAGTCGATTAAGATCGGTTTGCTTTCAGCACAAGCTGCCGCCAGGTTAGTGGCGAATACGGTGGCGCCCACCCCACCTTTTGCACCAAGAATGCCGACTACAATACTTTTGGGACTAGTTTGCGCACTGGATTCGCTGCTTTTATCGCGGGTGGTGGCAGCTTTCTTGGCACTTTTTCTCTCTGGCGCCTGGGGAGCAACTTGATGATAAAGCTCTTTCATCAGCGACATCATGCCACCGGATTTTTTAATCTCGGCTGAATAGCTGCCAGGTTGTTTTCTTCTCAGTGTGCTGAACATGGTGTTAGGGTTCCACTTTCTCCAGAATAGTCGGTGATAGGCTCGGAGCCATGACGATGCCTCTTTGTCTTGGACCTATTTCGGTTCCGCTGCTGCCAAGGTTTCTAGCCTGGAACGGATGGACAGGGGCAGGAAGTAGAGAGCCATCTACTGTGGGCACGGAGGCAAGATAATTACTGGCTGAAGCATTTCTTGCCACCAGAGACTCTCCTATCTCGATTTGAATTTGAATTTTTCCGTCAGCAGGGTTAACTGTTCTCACCAGGCGAAAACGAGCAAAGCCGACGACTTTATTGGTGGTTCCTATTAAAGGGTCGGTCTCCAGAACCGGTATCACCTGGTATCGAGATGTTGGAATAGCCGCAAGCCTGGCTTTGATTTCGGTCTCGCGCTGTTTGAATGCGGGATCTTCAAAATCAAAGCAAAACAGTTCGCTGCCTCTTTCGACAACGGCAGGACTCTGGGCAGTGGCTGGAGGCGAAGTGGCGAAATACTGGAAGAGTCTGACCAGTTCATCCACCGCCTGGGACCCCTGTCCCTGTCCATAGGGTGTTCCGGTACTGCCTGTGCCGGTCAAATTGACGAAACTACCTCTTATATGACCTGGGGCTGTCGGTGTCGGAGGTGGGCTTACCAAAGAAGCAAGGTCAACTGTATATAAAGAAAGACTTTGACTGGGAGCCGATGCTACGCTGAACTGGCTATTGCTGATAGCCAGGGGAAAACTGGCAAATCCCAATAAGTCTAAGTTTCTTCCGCTTGCCCCTGAGAGGGGGGTACCCTCGCCGATGCGGGAAGCCGGTTGGGCGATTACTTCAGTACGGCGGTAGGGAGTGATGGTATCCAAGCCGGGAGGCGTCGGAAGGCCGGTCATTGAGTTGAAGGCGAAGATGGCGGGCAGGAAAAGAAGCTTGATGGCATCGTTGCCATCGCGACCGGCTCTCAACTGAAAAAATAACTCTCCGGCGTCGTTGGGGTTGTTAACGAAGCTGTAGTCTGAATCTTGAAAGGTAATGGGAGTTTCGAAGAGACCGGAGCTGCTATCGGGTCCGGCAGGGGCTTGATGCCAGGCACTGCCTGTACCACCACTTATTTCATTCAATTTGGAGATGATATTTGCCTGGGAAAAGTTACCCTGGCCGTCGATACCATATGAATAGGCTGCCAGAGCGCTTGATTCTACTCCGGATCTAAGTTTTATGGTGGCGTGAGCGGTTCGCATCACGTCGGCGCTTAAGGCGATAAATGCAACGCTGAGAGCCATTAAAAAAGCGATCAGCGGCAGAATAGAGCCTTCGCTTTTTCTAATGCGAGAATAACGTCTCCGGGGCGGCGGCGGCGCCGAGATCCTATTTGGAAGATGTGGTCTGGAATTCATAGGTGTCTTTTTTGCTTCCGGTGAATACTTCTACAACCCAGCCCACCGAGTTCTTAACTGCCTGGGGTAAAACCTGATTGAAATCCGGTGGTGCCGGCGGTAGATCAGGCAGGGCCGCTATAGGTTCTGCCATGGGGGGAGGATTAAGGTTCGCCAGTTGATTATTGTTTCTGGGAAAATCCATGGCCGCGCTTTCCGGAAGCAGGTCATCTTCACTGGCTCCCTGAACTGTCGGGATATTTGTAGCCAGCCGATTTCTCAAAATCAGTTTAGGAGTTCCCACTTGCTCGGCGTGGGTTATCAGTTCTGCCTGGTCCGGCAAAACAGCCAGGGTGACTCGGTTCTGGCTGCGGGAATTCCGTCCGTTGGATTGGAGCATGTCCCGGGTGGTAGCCATTAGCACTTTTACATTCTTTGCTATGGTTTTGGTGTACTTCTTGCTGTTTTTGTTGCTGGTCACAAGTACATCCACTCGATCTCCGGGATAGAGTTGGTGGTCTACCAGTCCTTCTTCAGAGAGTTTAATGGTGAGGGCTCGTTCATGATTTTCCAGACTATGGGATAGAGTCTTGTTTTCGGGATGGAGATATGAGTTTAAGATTGGATTTCTAGCCGGGACAAACATGGTGGATACCCGACCGACGACCTGATTGCTTCTTTGAAACATCGTCTTGGTGGCATAGTCCATGGGCAGATCTACATATCTCACATCGGCGAATCCCACTCTCACTCCGGGTAAAATGTCTCGGGCTGCGGCCACTACTTTTATCCGCGGTGTTTCGTCGGCCGGAGGCTTAGCCGTGAGCATTCTCACCAGGCCCACCACTATAAGAATTGCCAGGAGAACACCGACCAGCATGTTGGTGGAGTTTCCGCTCTTACCGCCGGATTTTGTCCCGGCAGCCTGGGAGAATTTTGAAGTTCTTTCGCTAGATACTATCTGAGGCATAGCTTTTCCTGGTCCTGGTTTTTGGTATTAAGGGTATTGTTGATACAGTTCCGGCATCGCGACCGTTCTTTCCGATATTGGAAAGTTCAAAAAACTAACTGGGGCACCATCCGGTCCGGTCCAGACATCAACGCTGTTACCGAACTCGGAAGTTCCACCGCTGGAAAACGGGTTGTTTAGAAATTGAAAGGGATATTCGATTCTCAGAGCGATGGTCCCGGGGGGAATATTGTCATCCGGGTCTCCGGATGCGTCCCAGGGAAGAACCCTGACTTTAGAACCTGGCGGTAGGTCACCGGTTGTCTGGGATGAAAGAAGGCGAGCGGAGCCCAGGGCGGCAGCGACCACCGAGTCCGGGTTGATGAGGGTGCCGTCCTGGCTGAAGCCGACCACGAACTCTCTTCTAGCGGGGTCGGCCAGGTCCGGAATACGGGAAAGTACTCTTGCGCCTTCCTGGGAGGCAAGGCTGACTGTCTGCTTGATGTAGAAGACCCTGCCGAAATACATGATTGCCACGATGATCAAAAGAATAAAAGGAATCGCCAGTGCAAATTCCACCAGGGATTGTCCTTTTTTGCTTCTTATTCTTGTTCGTTTGCTATCGGTTCTTGGCATCATAGTATTCTAGTAGAAATGGAAACCGTTTCCGTTTTATTAAGCTGGTTTTATCCATTATTTAATAGAGCGAGGGAGCGAACTTTTGGATTCGCCCCCTCTCTTAAGATCCGTTCTGAAATTAACTAGTCGAGTACCCAGGGGGTGGCAGACTGATTAATGGTTCTACCAGGACTGCTGGAGGTGGAGCCGCCGTAGTTGATAGCGTGCTCTACGTTGTAGATCATGTCGCCGCAAATATGACCCAGGGAGCCCAGAGCTACCATACAGAGAGCAGCGACTGCACCGATTCCGATCGCGTACTCAACCATGGATTGACCGCGTTGATTTCTTCTTCTTTTAGCCATTGGATTTAACTGCCTTCCTTTTTATTTGTGCGAGCTGCTTTTTTCTGTTTTGACTTTTGTACTAAGCGCTCGTTGAGAACAGAAAACAAAAATTCGCTCACCGAGAATGATTCACAAGGAGTTTGCCGTTTCGTGCAAATCATTCTCAGTAACGAACAAAGTCAATTTACAGAAATTCCTGCTCTCTCGTCAACAGATTTGCGCTAATGTAAACTAATTTTTCTCCTTCGATTTCGCTACTGTTATTGCTCTTTGCCGTTTTACCCAGTACGGCTCAGGCAATCGCCAAGCTCCCTGACAAGGGGTTTCCAATAGATCGTTCTCATGGAACCTCTTCGCATAATTAAAGTAGAAAACTGACGGAATACCCCCAGGGTAATTGCTCCTCATTCCCGGCAAAGCGCCACCGGCCCGATTGCGAATACATGCAATAAGACAGAGAGAAAGTCTATTCTTTCCCGGTGAGAACTATTTAGTTCTGGTTCAATTATGGCTTATTCAGGACCGCGGCTTGCCCGGAGTTACCGCTTCCTTCTTTTCCAGCGCTTGCTGATTGAGGCGCTGCTTGGCCGCATGGAGATCATTCTCCGATTCAACAATTACCGCTTCCATATAAGAGTTATCCACCCGGCGCTTTTTGTTGATCTCTCTTCTTTTGGCGAGCATTTTAGGCATCATCAAGATTGCTTTGAATGTCCCTTTAATCCAGGGAATGATCTTGCCTCCCCGGACAATCACCACTGCCAGGTAGTAAGCCTGCCAGAAGAGAATATGAGGAATGAATTTGATAAGAAGTGGAAGTGGAATATTTTTGACTATGGTGTTCACGTTGTTCTGGGCTGAGAGGCTGACCACCAGATCGGAGTAGCCACTGCCGGTGGTTCCACAACCAAGGTGATAGATCACGGCGCTGGGAACATAAAGACATTTGTAGCCGGCGCTTTGGGCTCTGAGAGCCATATCCACGTCTTCCAAATAAGCAAAGTAGTCATCGTCGAACAATCCGATATCATCGAATAGGGATCGCTTGTACATGGCTGCTCCGCCGCAAGCTCCTAGAATATACCGCTCTTTATTGAACAAGCCGATATCCTTTTCCCCGTGACCGATTCTCCCGGGCAAACCGCCTCGTCTATATCCGTCTCCAACTCCATCAAGTATTTCCGGATCTTCGTAACCCAGCATTTTGCATCCCACGGAGCCGAGCTCCGGTCTTGTGCCGAGTACCTCCACCAGCTCTTTTACCCAATCTTTATCAACGATGGTATCGTTGTTGATAAGAGCGACGAATTCTCCTGAAGATGCTCTGATTCCTGCATTCACAGCTGGAGCAAAGCCGGTGTTGTGGTCGAAACAGACTAATTTTACTTCCGGATAGGATTCCTTGAGCAACTCCACGGACCCGTCGGAGGAGCCGTTATCCACAATCCATGTCTCTACTTTTCCATAACTCTGTTCGGCAATGGAGTCCAGGCAACTTTTCAGGAATCGTTTTCCGTTCCAGTTTGGAATTACGATAGAGACCAGTGATGGTTCGATATTCTTTTCAGGCACTTATCTTCAGGTATCCTATTGAAAACAGTCGTCTATTGTAAGCGATATACATAATCAAACAAATCTATTTGTTGAGCAGTATATAATTTCGACACACATCATGATCGGATTGATGTGGTTGAATTGGCGGTATCATTGCTTTTGAGCTGAGGATGAATTCGAGTTAGTAATTCGAACTTTTCTTTTTGAAGGACATTTTGTGAGTTCTGTTAAATCTAAAAATGAGACCAGGCGCCGGATTCTTCTGGTCACTCTTGAGACTGTATCTAAGACTATGGCCGGTCCTGCGATTCGATGTCTGGAGTTGGCCAAGCAACTGGCCGATGAGTGCGACGTGGTTATGGCCAGTCCGGTTGCCGTGGCGCCTGACAAAGAGCTGACTTCCGATTCCAGCGCCCTTGGGGGTGTGCCTGTCAAAGTGCTGACAGGTCTGTCTAAGAGCTCTTTGTATAGTGAGGCGATGAAGGCCGACATACTCATTGTCCAGTCGAACGTGCTTAAGCCTTTTCCCCGGTTGGCGGAGCTGGGTAAGTATCTGGTTGTCGATCTTTATGACCCTTACCTGTTCGCTGTACTTGTTCAGTACAAGGATGATCCGGTGGCAGGATCTGCCAGTTACAGATTAATGCACCGGGTGCTTGAAAATCATATGGTTCATGCCGATTTTTCCATGTGCGCTTCCGAGACCCAGAGAGACTACTGGTTAGGAAGGTATTGCGCCATCGGAAGACTTACTCCTGAAATGTACAGATTTGATCCTTCGCTCAGGAAAGTTATTGATGTGGTGCCTTTTGGTTTGCAGGATAAAGCCGCAGCCAGAACAGGATCCGGATTGGGTATCCGCAATAATAAATTCGACATAGGTGACGAAGATAAGGTTCTTCTCTGGGGTGGCGGTATCTGGGACTGGTTTGATCCCTTGACTGTAATCAAAGCAATCGCTCTGGTTAAAGAGAAGCAGCCGCGGATTAAGCTCTACTTTATGGGTTGGAAATCACCCAATCCCAAGGTGGAAGTGATGGGGATGGCGCATCGTTCCATGGAGCTTGCCAGGGAATTGGGTCTTTTGGACAAGCATGTATTCTTTGAGGATGATTGGATTCCGTATAACGATCGGGTCAATTATTTGTTGGATGCGGATATCGCCGTCTCCGCACACTTCGACCTACCTGAAACCCGTTACAGTTTCAGAACTCGAATACTCGATTATCTCTGGGTCGGATTGCCGGTTTTAAGCACCGGAGGCGATCCACTTTCCGAAGAGATCGACAGGCAGGGTGCCGGATATGCCCTTCCCTACGAGAGCCCGGAAGCCTGGGCTGAGAAAATCGATTTGATTCTCAAGGACGGTAATCTGGCTCAATCTCTTAAGGCTCAGTCCCTGGAGCTTTCTGAGAGATACAGCTGGAACAAGACCTCCCGGGCTCTAGTACAATATTGTAGAGAGCCCTATCATCTACCGGCTTTTGAAAGACCGACCATGCCCAATCTGGCCGAGAGGGTGAGAGCTGTTTACTCTCGTGGTGGTACGGATTTGTTGATGAAACGCTCCAAGGAAATCGTCACCGATCTTTTCAAGTAATTTAGTAAGTGCCCGGGTGACTTGCCGACCATGTCAGATTCAAAGTCCAGAAAAAATCCTTTGTATGTCGGCAAATCCGGTAAGGGCGTCTTCGATAGTGAGGCGCCAAACTCTTCAATCCCGGCTCATCTTCTAGAGCCGAATTGGCTGGAATATGAATACGATACTGCCATGGGCGTAGTGGATTCAATTCAGGCTTGTATAAAACCATTCAGACGAAAGACTGGAAATAAGAGTATTCATAATCTTCGAGTAGCCTTGCGGCGCTGGTTCTCAATCTGGGAAGTGCTGGTGGAGGATGGCTGGCAGAGCGGTTCTTATCAGGACAAGCTTGGAAGGAGATTGAAGCGGTTCTATAAATTGCTCGGTCGAATAAGAGACCAGGACGTGAATTGCAAGCTTGCCGAGAAAGAGAAGCTACCGCCGGAAATAGTAAAGAGCTGGAGAAAGAGACGGGCAAGAGTGAGAAAAGCTTGCTACAAAGAGCTGGCAAAATTTGATCTGGAGAAACTGATCAAGAGACTGAAAACATACCTGAATAAGAGATTTAAAAAACTACAGGTTGAATTCATCCGGTACCAGGGCGCAAGAGAAGAGACTGTCTTTTCCCATTTTGAAAAGTTTTTGGCCCAGAATGAACATCTGACCAGGGACCTTTCAAAGGAGCTTACGATTATGGAGGATATCCATAACCTTCGTTTGCAGATCAAATCCTGGCGCTATTTACTGGTTGAGTATTACGGTGTCAGCAACATAGATCTGGTGCTCGCCCAGAAGCATCTCGGATACATCGTCGACTACGACCGAATGCGAATAGTTCTTGAAGATAGCCTTGATGAAAACGAAAAGAGAAGCGAGGCTGAGGAAGAGCTTCTCAGAAGTGCTTTCGAGTTCATTCTTAGTAAGCGAAATAATCTTATTAGAGAGCTTGAGCAGCTAAAGGCTATTCTGCCTTACGGTTTCCGTCCTCTCCATATTAGTCAAGGGTTAGCAAATTAATAAGTTATCTTCAATCTCTGTGGCCCTGAGCTTCCGGCCCCCTACAATAAATAAGGAATGAAACCGAGGATCTGCATTCCTGCCGGATCTCCTCTTTTCAACCAGTGTCTTTTCTTATCTAATTACGGATCGACTAGCCCATGCCTAAAAAGAAGAAAGTAACCATATTGGGATCAGGAGCAGCCGGACTGACAGCTGCCATCTACGCCGCCAGGGCCAATTTGGAGCCCCTGGTGATCGAAGGATTGCAAGCAGGCGGTCAGCTGACCATTACTACCGATGTGGAGAACTTTCCCGGCTTTCCTGATGGGATTATGGGACCCGAGTTGATGACAGCCATTCACAAACAGGCGGAAAGATTCGGAACTGATTTTATCTACGATAACGCCGAGTCCGTCGATCTCTCATCCCGTCCTTATGTGATCAAAACCAGTGAGCAGGAGATTCATACCGATGTTTTGATTGTTTGCACGGGCGCATCCGCGAAGCTTCTCGGTCTTGATTCCGAGAGTAAATTGATGGGCCATGGTGTGTCTGCCTGTGCTACTTGTGACGGTTTCTTCTTCAAAGACAAGAAGGTTTATGTGGTTGGTGGCGGAGATACCGCCATGGAAGAAGCGATGTTCCTTACCCGCTTCGCCTCCTCCGTTACTTTGATCCACAGAAGAGACCAATTCAGGGCATCGGCTATCATGTCCGAACGGGCCCAACGTAATGACAAAGTCAACTTTATTCTCAATTCGGTCATCGAAGAGATTGGCGATGTTGAGGCCAATGAAGTTAAGTGGATCAAAATCAAGAATGTGCAAACCGGCGAAGTGGAAAAGCTAGACGCAGATGGTGTTTTCATCGCCATCGGTCACCAGCCGAATACCGATCTGTTTAAAGACCAGTTGGAGCTGGATGAAAATGGATATATCGTCACCGAAGGCGAAAGTGTGAAGACCAAATTCAAAGGTGTATTTGCCGCCGGCGATGTGATGGATAGTGTCTATCGACAGGCTGTAACCGCAGCTGGTACCGGATGTAGGGCAGCTCTTGAAGCTCAGTGGCTGATTGAAAATGAAGAAGCTGAAGCTGAGATGTCCGATGAAAAAAAAACGGCTGAAGCCGTAAGCAAGTAAATAAAATGAGCCAGGGAGTGGAATTCGCCCATCAGACCGATGCGAATCAGAGTCAGACGGAAGCTAATGTTGGCAGTGGTTTAATCCCTCGTGTTCGGAACCTGATTCTAGAACACCCTGTGAGCAAACATGAATGGTTTAGCTCCATGGAAGGGGCAAAGGCACCTGAGCTGTTCAACTTGCTGATGAACTATGACGCCCACGCCACTCTTTTACGCAGGCTCTTGCTCAAAGCCGCCACTCTGATGCCTGAGCCGGCCGTCGGATTCATTTTGGAAAATGTTCGCAATGAGTATGGTAACGGCGATTATCGAAGAGCTCATCAGAAGCAACTTCTAAATTTGGTTGATTGTCTGGTTGAAAAACATTGCGGTGGTATTCGTCCCGAAGTCACCATCTGCGATGGCGTTAGGCAATACATGGCCGAAGTTCAGACTTTCTACTTTCCGGAAGAAGGACTATTTGCCGATGAAGAGCGGCCGCTTATATCGGCTGGCGCGATCACCGCTACAGAAGTTCTGGCTCTGGAAGAGTTCAAGGCTTTGCAGTTAGCATTTGAGCCATTTGGGCTTGCGGACCATATCTGGTTCGATCATGTCAATATAGAAGCTGAACACGCAGATGAGTCTATGGATCTGGTTGCTTACTTCCTCCACGATGACCAAGAGTCTCTTGCCTCCATAGAGATAGGCATCGGTGGTGTTCTTATGTGTAACACTAGTCTCTATGATGGATTTCTTCAGTCTGTCAGACGGGATCGGATCTGAGTTTATCCATAATTCCGATGTACGAGATCAAGAGCAATCTGGATAGCAAGCTTTCCCTCCTGGCAGTGGAAGGCAAACATGTGGCCATGCTTACACGCTGGTTCTCTCCCGATGGAGGCCTGGAGCTATACACTTATCGCCTTGTGGAGCGCTTACTGGAACGCGGTCTCAAAGTGACTGTAGTTTGCGAAGAGAGTCACAGTGATTTTGAACATGAGAACCTGAGAGTTGTGGATTACGGTGCCCCTTTCAAAAAGATCTCAAAAGGGGATCGATATAGATATGCTTTTCGAAAAACCAGAGAAGTTATGGATCGGCTGGAGGATATCGATCTTGTCCATTCCCAACAACTGCCTTCTTCCCGTCATGATCTGGTCACTTTTCACAATCACACCGTAAACAGACTGACCAATACCGGTCGCAGCTTTGAAAGAGTGGTGAATCAAGCTAAAACAAGCTTTACCGACCGCTACCAGACAAAGATGTTATTCGACAGAAGGCTTTGCCTGGAGTCTAAATGTAGAATATTTGTCTCTTCCATCGAGCAAGAAGAATACTATCGCGAATTTAAGCTTGGTGGCGAAGCGCCCTATGTTATCGCCTACCCGGGCGCCACTGCAAGTGGTGCATCGCGGACTGGGACGAGTGCGGAGTCTCTAGTCGGCTCGGCAGAGAGTCAGTCAGGCATGGTGGAGTACGAGAGGGTGGAGCGATTTCCATTTCTGTTCGTTGGTAAAGGCTACAGAATGAAAGGTCTGGATATTCTTTTTAAGGCCTGCCGATTGTTGAAGAGCTGGGGGAAGGACTTTGTCCTTAATGTGGCCGGGCTGGAGAAGAAGCCTATCCTAAGAGCTGCCTTGCTGCGCTACAAAATCGATGACTGTGTCAGCTTCAAAGGCTACGTGTCGGACATGGAATCTGTTTTTAATCAGTCCTACGTGATTGTTACTCCTTCTCGTCTGGAGTCTTTCGGAATGGCGCCATTGCAGGCAATGAGACACGGATTGGTCCCCCTGGTCAGCAGAGTCAGCGGAATTTCAGAGATTATAGATAATGGTGTGGATGGTCTGATTCTGGAAGATCATCTCGATCACAGGGAGTTGGCCACCCAGATGAGAAGATTGATAGAAGACGAAGAGCTTCTCAAGACATGTTCCAATCAGGCAAAAAGAAAAGCTGAGATGTTTACCTGGGATAGAACCGCCGACGCTACCATCTTTGCTTACCAGAATGTTTTGTCCATTTTGAGAACATAAGATCAATTAGAGTTTCGATTTTAGAGGAGGGGCGTTTTGTCCAAGGATAGTAAGACAGCAAACAGACTGGTAAATGAGACCAGCACCTATCTTCTACAGCACGCTTACAACCCGGTCGATTGGTATCCCTGGTCACCAGAGGCGCTGGACCGCTCTAGAGAAGAAGAGAAACCTATACTTCTTTCGATAGGTTACTCGGCTTGCCACTGGTGCCATGTGATGGAACATGAATCTTTTGAGGATGCGGAGACCGCTCAATTGATGAATGAGGAGTTCGTCAATATAAAAGTAGACCGCGAGGAGCGAACCGACCTCGATGAAATCTATATGAAGGCGGTGCAGCTAATGACCGGTCATGGCGGTTGGCCGATGACAGTTTTTCTAACTCCGGAATTGAAACCTATCTTCGCAGGGACATATTTTCCTCCCGACGATCGGCACGGCATGCCCTCGTTCAAGAAGATATTGACCGGTGTCTCCAGGGCCTGGAAGGAAAAGCGTCCGGATGTATTGAAGAGCGCTGATGAAGTCACCGAGCACTTAAGAAAGTTTGAGAGTATGGGTGATTTGAAATCCGCAGTGGATATTCCGAACAACCCTGATGAGGGCACTTTTGAGAGAAAGATGCTGACCGAGGCTTTTTCCAGGTTATATGCACATTTTGATCACGTATGGGGCGGCATAGGTAGTCAGCCGAAATTCCCTCAGCCTTTTTGTCTTGAGTTGGCCATGAGGCTTCTTGTGGCGCCGGATACGGATGAGTCTTCTAAGAAGCAGGCCAGAGAGTTCCTCACCACCAGTCTTGATAAAATGGCGTTTGGCGGTATTCACGACCATCTTGGTGGTGGCTTCGCTCGCTATTCGGTGGATCGAAAGTGGTTGATCCCCCACTTCGAGAAAATGCTTTATGACAACGCTCTTTTAAGCTCAATCTACTTTGATGCTTTTAGAATTGAGAAGAATGCCTATTGGCTGGAGGTGGCCGAGGGTATTCTAGAATTCGTAAACAGAGAGTTGAGCACTGAAGATGGTGCATTTTATTCCAGTCTTGATGCTGACAGCGAAGGCAAAGAGGGCGAATTTTATGTTTGGACCCCTGCCCAGATAAGAGCCTGTCTCTCTGAGGATGATGCCCGGTTGTTCATGCGGGCATACGGAGTTGTCGAAGGCGGGAATTTCGAAGAAGGCAAAAGCGCTGTCAACATTTTGATGTCTCCTGAAGACCTTTCCTCAGACCTGGAGCTGACCCTGGAAGAGTTCCAGAAGAAGAGCAAGGAGATTAGAGCGATTCTCCTGGCTGAAAGAGAAAAGCGGATAAGACCGGGAAGAGATGAGAAGGTCCTTACCAGCTGGAACAGTCTGATGATTTCAGGTTTTGTGGCCGGCTACAAGGCGACGGGCTCTCTCGCGTACAAAGAGCGAGCCGTGAAAGCTGCCCGTTTCATCGTCGACAATCTGCTGAAGAGAGAGTCTGAGTCAGAGAGAAAGATTCTTCTTAGAACCTGGGGCCGGGGCAAGGCTAAGCTAAACGGCTATCTTGATGATTACGCTTACTTTGTCCAGGCTCTATTAGATCTGGGCGAGGTTGACTCGGAGCCTCTCTGGCTCGAACTCGCGCTTGAATTGACGGAGAGCTCTTTTGAGAGATTCTATGATGAGGAGGCCGGCGGCTTTTTCTACACGGAAGATGATCAAGAGGATCTGGTGCTCAGACCAAGGTCCCATTTTGACGGCTCGGTTCCCTCCGGCTCTTCGGTCACTGTCAATAATCTATTGCGCTTGCATAAGGTAACCGGTAGAGAAAAATATTTAAAAGTGACGGGGATCGTCTTTGGTATCTATGGCGATATCATGTTTAATAGACCCGAACAGTTTGCCAATCTTCTCTCGGCCCTGGATCGATATCTGGATTCGGGCAGGGAGATTGTTCTCGTCTATACTGAAAACGGCAGCGCCAGCCAGGAGTATCTGACAAAAATTCATGCCGGTTACAGGCCCAATGATGTGGTGGTGGTAAGTGATGCGACCCATAAGTATGGGGAGGAATTGAAATTGCTGGAAGACCGGCAACCTTTGAATAACCAGCCCACAGTCTATATTTGCGAAAATTTTGCTTGTAAAGAGCCGGTCACCAGTCTTGAGAAACTGGCTGAGGTTCTATAAATTAGAATGGTTCTTTGGGATTTGCTATGGGTATTGTCAGGGGGTGCAGATGAAAGATCAGGATAGAGATAGCTATCTTTCTATTTTGAAGAAAGCATCGAATAGACCGCTGGTTATTTGCCTTCTCTGGACAGTGGGCATCGGCGCAGCCGCCAGTTGTCTCATCGCTAAAGAATCGTCCATGACAGGAAAGCTAGAAGAGGTGGCCGTCTATCTCTCTTTCGCCGTGGTTTTCTTGTTGGGCGGTATTCTTGTTCTCTGGTATCAGATAAAAGCTCTTAACTTAAAGCTGGAAGCCGTCACGGCTTTGCTCGCTTTAGATGAGAAGAGCCGGATCAAAGATGATACTGATGAGGACGAAAAAGAAGAAGAAGCGGATGATTGATCCAGAACTTATCTGACTTTCTTCACCGTCTGATCCGTTTGCGACCAACGGTAGCTGGAATTTTTGCCAGCCTCTGTCACCATAATCTCACTTTTGGAGGCGTTTTCGCCATCGACAAGTTTTATGCTTTTCCCTTTGAACTCTTTGAGACTCTTCATCTCAGCTCCTTCAAAGCCGAATAGATCTCCTTTCGCCTTGCCCTCTGAATCTGTTTTAACCACCAGGACAACCGGCCTGTTTTTATAAGTAGAGTCTTTTAGCTCCACAAAGTTGACCCGGGTTATAGGCTGCCATTTTGTACTCCAGATCAGATTCGGCAAAGCATCTTTGTTTTGCAGAAGTTCGAACACGACAACTCTGGAGTCCACATGATTCTTCTTCTTTAGATAGAATGCCGCGAATTTGTAGCGGTGGCGTCCCGGTTCTGTTTCAAATATCTCTACCTTATCTACCTTCTTGCCGCCGGCTTCATCCTTTAGATACTGGGGCAGTTTTTGGAACTCGACCGTTCTTGTCTGCCCGGCCTGGGCCTGTGTCAGGGAACCCGATAGAAAACAGGCCGAAGCGATAACTGCCATTTGAATTGTTCTGGATTTAACTCTCATTCTTCTCCTCTTTCTTTTTCTCGTTTTTGGGAGCGCCGGTTTTTTGTTTCTGATTGGGCTTTACGATCTCTCTGTTTAAATAGAGTCGCATCTCTTTTCTGATATTGGGATTTGCTGTCAACGCTAAATCGAGGAAAACTTTCGCCTCTTTCTCTTTGCCTAGTTTCTTGTAGACACCGTGCATCAAATATAGTGACTCCGCGTTTGGCTTCTCCGACTTGAGGTATGTGTGGATATAGCCAAGGGCTTCGTTAACCCGCCCGGTTTCAAGGGAAGCATAAGCTCTTAGCAAAAGCATGTGGGGGTCCAGTCCATGTACTCTGTAGGCTTGCTTCGACATATTGTAGGCAAGATCCTGGAGCTGTTTTGTACCACAACCCAGGGCGGCTCTGGTCAGAGGCTCGATTACCTCCGGGTTCAATTTGTCCATGAGATAACTCTCTTGCAACTTCATGAAAGCGCCATGGGGATTGTCCCGGGCCATGAGACTGACGCCCTGAATCAGATACAATTTTGAGCTCTTTTGAATTCGCAGGGCTTTGTCAGCGTATTTGTATGCGATTTCGTACTTGCCTGTTTTGACGGCTGCTGCTGCGTATCCGGTTTCCAGTTTATATTGGATTTCTCGGGAAAGGTTTTCCTTCTCCGCTATCTTTACTCCATCTTCAAAGTACTTGAAGGCTTCTTTGTATTTCTGGTCCTCCAGCAAGAAAGTGCCGATGATCAGATTAAGAATCGGATTGGTCTTGTCTTCTTTATATGCAATCTTTGCTTCTTCGTAGCCTCGGTCCATCTGACCGTTGAACTCCAGGGCCCAGGCGTACATGGCTCTGCTTCTCTTGCTCTCCGGATTGAGTGACCGGGCTGATTCCCAGAGTCGAATGTCCTCGTGCCACTGCCAGTTTCGATAGTTGGAGAGGCCCACAAGAGAAAGGATGATCAAGGTGGAGACTATGATTGTCGATATCGGTCTGACCACCGAGAAACGGACCAGGAAATAGCCGCTGATTATGGACAGGGAGGCCATGGTGAGATAGATCCTGGTAATGGATACATACTCGGGATGCGGGACGAAGCAGCTAGGGATTAAAGAAAGCACGAAAAGTGCCAGGGCAAAAGAAGGAATAATCGAATTTCTCAGTCTGTAGCTGAGATAGGCTGCCAGAGCCACCAGAGCGATTCCAAGAAGGCTAAACGGATCAAATAACGAGTCGGCCAGGGTCATGGGCGGGTCCAGGGAGAGACCATAGGGAACGAGGAAGCATCTTAGGGTGTAGGTAACAAGCACTTTGAATTGAGTGGCAATATAGTCCATTAGAGGGAGGGTCTGAAGACCGAAGCCATTGCCTACCAGGGGGGAGAAGTTGAGGAGCAGGACAAGAGGCACTCCCAGGGAGACCAGGAGCTGGGCAAAAAATTCGAAGGGTCTGTCCATTACCCAACTTTTGATACTCTCCTCTTCTGGTTTTAAAAGTAAGGCAAGGACGATAAACGCACCGGGTATGGTGACCGCCTGGGGACCGGACCAGATTCCGAAGATGACAAAGAGATAGCTGAATAAGTAAAGGAAAAGAGCTTTCTTTATATCGCTGGAGAGAAAGCCTGAAAGAAATAGATGGAGGCTTATCATGTAATTGAGAGTTACCAGAAGAGCCGACCGGGCTGAAATATAGCTGATCGCTCCTGAGCCCAGGGGATGACAGGCAAAAATTGCTACGGTGGCGAATGCCAGAAAATCAGGCTCTATTGACAGCTTCTCCCGCAGGAATTTGTACATCGCCAATCTTCTGACTAGTAGATAGATAGCCAGGCAATTGCCCAGATGGAGGAGCATGTTTATGGCGTGAAAAATTCCAGGGCTTTTGATTCCCATGCTGAGAACATCGATGGCAAGAGACAGCTTGACAAGGGGCTCGTTCAGGGGACTTACCATGGAGTTCAGCATCAAGTCCGACCAGAATCTGTTCCAATCCCGGGTGTATCGAATTTCCGACAAGTTGTAGAGGTCTAAATAGACAAACTCCCCCCATATGGTAATGGCGTGGGCTGCAAAGACGAGCAGGATGATAATTCCGAAAGCGATGGCTGCCGAGCCATATTGGGCGCGACTGAAGTTGAATATCGCCGCTGAGCCGGAGCTTCCGGCAACTGCTGAAACCTGGAGATTATCGGCGCCGGCAGTTTTCCGGGCTTTCCTCCTCGACTTCTTTTTTGGTCTAATCTTCTTGTCTGACATTACCGATTAAATTCAGAACCTGAAATTACTCGTACTTTAATATATGGCCGGTAATTTATCATTCCACGATTGGGCTCTGCCTAGGCTCCCCAATGGAGCCATTACGACATAATAATGCAGAAAGCAGCCTCTGGTGGGATTTTTGGAGAGGGGAGGTGATAAAATTTCCCCTGGATAACCGCTAATTATGAGTCTCTAGCCAAAATGAAAGATGAGAAGAAACTGGCAGAAAAGGCGGAGCTGATTCAGGCTCTAAAAGCCCTTTTCATTCCCGTGGCTTTATTTCTTGCCACTGTCACCTTTGCCGCAGGTATATTCCTCATCTACCACAATGAAGTGGCAGGCTGGGGCTTTATGCTAACCACCGCCGTACTGGCTGTATGGTCATTTGTTGCTTTATTTCAATACCAGAATTCATATCGAGCCCGCGGAATTATGCCGGACAAAGAAGATATCATGGTCGAATTCAGTGATGAACTGCCATCCTCCAGCACCAGGCAACCGGAGCCTTCGAAAGAAGCGATTGTAGAAGAGAGTTCCGGCGAAGCCGCTGTCGATAGTAAGAGTATGGTTCAGTAGTTAGCTTCTAGCTTTATTATCACTCTTTCCTAAACGATTCCAAAAGAAAACTGCATGTCGACAGATTCGCCAACATGCAGTGACATCGATAACTGATCGCGACTATCTCTTGGAGAATTGGAAGCGTTTTCTTGCTTTCTTGCGACCGTATTTCTTACGCTCTTTCACTCTGGAGTCTCTGGTGAGAAGTCCATCAGCTCTTAGAAGCGGTCTGTTCTGAGGCGAGGCTTCAGCGAGGGCTCTGGCTATGCCATGTCTGATGGCACCCATTTGACCAACGATACCACCACCTCTTACGGTTACATGCACATCGAATCTACCGAGGGCATCGGCAGCGTGGAAAGGATGCATGAATAGTTTTTCCAGGCCGTATCTGCCGCCGACATAGTCTTCAACCGTGCGACGGTTGATTTTGACGTTGCCGGTGCCGGGTACTAAACGCACTCTTGCTGTGGCGTTCTTTCTTCGACCTGTTCCGTAATACTGAATTACACTTGTCATTGATCTGAAATTCCTTCTCTGACCAGATAGGTTTTTATGTTTTCCTAGTGAGCAAGTTGATGCTGTCTGGGATTCTGAGCTTTATGAGGATGCTCAGGTCCTGCGTAGACTTTCAACTTTGTGAACTGTTGTCTGCCAAGGGTGGTATGGGGAAGCATACCTTTGACAGCTTTTTCGATTATCGCCTGGGGCTTGCGTTTTCTCAGCGAAGCCAGGTTCTCTTGCTTAAAACCACCGGGATGTCCCGAGTGACGGTAGTAGACTTTGTCTTCTTCCTTGGAGCCGCTAACTTTAATCTTCTCTGCGTTGACCACAATCACAAAATCACCACAGTCCACATGGGGGGTGAATTCAGGTTTGTGCTTGCCACGCAGAATGTTGGTGACTTCCACAGCCAGACGACCGAGGGTTTTGCCATCGGCATCTACTTCCAGCCATTCTCTTTTGACTTCGTTGGGTTTGGCACTGTAAGTTTTCACGGAGTTACTCCTGCCATCTTGATTTACGATTTCTGTTCGAATAAACAGAACTTCGCGGGATACTGCACCGAATTTAAGGTCAACCCCCTGGGGGGTGCCGTGGGACCGTTCAGCTGGCGCTCTCCTTTGTTTAGAGCTTCGCTGATACTCTCTGGTGCTCTTTTATGGAGCCCAATTTCAATGAGAGTCCCGACTATTATGCGCACCATATTGTACACGAAGTGATCGGCGACAATCCAGAATTCAAGCTGTCCTTCACCTAAATTCAATATTTCGCAACGTGAAACATCGCAAATCGGACTGGATGAATCGGCATTTTTTGAGCGAAATGCGCTGAAGTCATGGCGGCCTAAAAGCCTGGAAGCCCCGTCATTCATAGCTTCTATGGATAAGATGTCCTTGAGAAAGTAGTGAGAATCCTTTAACAAGGCGGAACGCTGGGGACTATTTAAAATCCGATACACATATTCACGTTTGGTGGCACTGAACCGGGCATGGAAGTCCTCGTCCACCACCTGCATAGCTCTGACAGCCATGTCTTTTCCGACTATGCCGTTAATGCTCCAGTTGAGTCTTTTGAGATCAACCGGCTCATCGGACTCCGGCCAGATAAGATGCGCTACCTGTCTGCGTGCGTGAACTCCGGTGTCGGTTCTTCCACTGAAGACAACCCGGATGTCATTTTTCGTGAGGATCTTGAGAGCTTTCTCAAGCTCCGCCTGCACGGTTCTTAAACCCGGCTGAAACTGAGAGCCATGAAACTTGGTTCCAATGTACTCAATGGCTAAGGCCAGCTTAGGCATGGGAAAAGGTAGATTGAGGACCCGGACTATACGAGTTGAATCAGGGCAAGCGGCGCGTTATCACCACGGCGATTGCGATATTTGATGATTCTTGTATAGCCACCTTCTCTGTCTTTGTAGCGAGGGGCGATCTCATCGAAGACACGGGTGACAACTTCTCTATCATAGAGTTTCGATCTCACCTGGCGTCTGAGGTGTACCGCGCGTGCCACTTCTTTAGCAGCTTCCTTGTCGCCACCTTTAGCCTTTTCGGCCAACTCTTTGTAGTTCTCTAAGTGACCCTTTTTGCCTTTTGTAATCAGTTTTTCCACTTCCGGTCTCAGCGCTTTGGCTTTGGCCAGGGTGGTGATGATCTCTTCATGGCGAAGCAGCTCTGTAGACAGACTACGCAGTACAGCCTTACGCTGGTCTGCTGCTCTTCCTAGTTTGTGGCGGGTCTTGCGGTGACGCATGACGTGAATCCTCTTTTAGCGAATTTCTACTTACTTGTCTTTGGGTGAATCTGCCAAGCCCAGACCAAACTGTCTCAATCTTTCGATTACTTCGTCAGCGGACTTTTTACCGAAGTTCTTGATATTCATCAAGTCATCGTAGGTCAGCTTGAGAAGCTCTCCCAAAGAGTTGATGTTGGCGCGCTTCAAGCAGTTGTAGGCTCTAACGGAAAGCTCGAGCTCTTCAATTGATATGGAGCTATGCTTGCCTTCTTGCTGTTGGGGTTGAGTCGTGGTTGGAACCATCGGCTTACCGGAGAGTTCTGCAATCGGTACCATGTGCTCGATGAGCTGTCTGGCAGCCTGGGAAACTGCTTCGGTTGCGTCGATAGCGCCGTTGGACCAGAGTTCGAGAGTAAGTTTGTCGAAATCTGTGGACTCGCCTACCCGGGTGGGTTCAACCATGTAGCTGACTTTGCGGATTGGCATGTAAACAGCGTCGATGGGCAATACATCAATAGCTTGTTTGTACTGGCTGTGGGCATCGGCAGGGACATAACCTCTACCTCTTTCCACGGTTACTTCAGCACGGATACGACCGCCTTCTGCAAGGGTGCAGATCTGCCAGTCGGGATTGATTATGGTGGCGTCAGCCGGACAGAAGATATCTCTTCCGGTGACAGGACCCGGTCTTTCCACGTCGAGGTGAAGATACTGAGGGTCCGGCGTGAAGGTCTTGACCACGAGACCTTTAAGGTTGAGCATGATATCGATCACGTCTTCAACAACACCGGGGACGGTGGTGAATTCGTGGGTGATACCATCGATTCTAACCGCGGTCACTGCAGACCCTTCTATATGGGAAAGCAGAACTCTTCTCAAGGCGTTACCGAGGGTGGTTCCATATCCACGCTCTAGAGGTTCGATCTGGAACTTGCCGTAGATCGAGCCGTCGGCGTGGGTTTTGTTCTCGAGGCATTTGATTTTGATGGGCTCACGGGGGCTGGTTTCGGGCACGATGCCGTATTCCATTCCGGTTCCCGCTCCGGTACCGGCGCCAGTGCCTGTTCCGGGAGCACCAATGCCAGTGCCCTGGGTTAAGTAATCATTGCTACCGGGCATGCCGGTATTATTCATATTGATGCCGTAAGGGCGATTGAAATCGTTATTCACGGTTTATTCGCTCAACTCTCTTTGGTGGTGTCGTGTACGTCTCGTAATGGTTGCCTGGTAGAAACCTTTATATGGTTGAAATTACCTTCTAGAGTAGTATTCAACAATCAGGGCTTCTTTGATGGTCGGGTCAAGTTCTTCCCTGGAGGGAGGATTGTTCACCGACGCCGTAAGCTTTTCAGGATCAGCAGTCATCCAGTTCGGGGGAGGACTACCGGGATTATCTTCAATAATCGCTTTGACTCTTTTCTTGCTTCTTTCCATCACGCCGACAACTTGTCCGGGCTTGAGCTGGATAGAGGGGGTATAAACTTTCGTGCCTTCGACGGTGAAGTGACCGTGGCTTATCAGCTGACGAGCTTGAGCTCTTGATGGAACAAGTCCGGAACGATAGACAACGTTGTCCAATCTTGTTTCACAAAGCTGAAGAATCTTCAGACCAGTAGGTACTTTCTTCTGGGCGCTTGCCACTTTGTAGAACGCGGAGAATTGAGCTTCCAACAGTCCGTACATCCGACGAACTTTTTGTTTCTCTCTCAACTGCAATGCGTATTCAGAGTGCTTCTTACGAGCTTGTCCGTGCTGTCCAGGACCATAGCGTCTTCTTTCGATGGCGCATTTGGTGGTAAAGCAGCGCGAACCCTTCAAGAAGAGCTTGACTCCTTCGTTTCTGCAAAGCTTGCATACAGCGTCTGTATATCTAGCCAACTTACAATCTCCTTTTCGACCAGGGAGTCATCCCTTACACTCGACGACGTTTAGGCGGACGGCAGCCATTATGGGGAATGGGTGTCACGTCTTTTATCAGGGTTATTTCAAGACCGGCAGCCTGAAGGGCACGGATAGCGGTTTCGCGACCGGCACCAGGACCTTTGACCAGTACTTCAACCTGACGCATACCCTGGTCCATAGATCTTTTAGCAACTGAGTCAGCCGCTTGTTGAGCCGCAAAGGGAGTACCTTTCTTGGCACCCTTGAAGCCAACCGTACCAGCCGAAGCCCAGGCTACAACCTGACCTTGTGGGTCTGTTGAACAAATAATGGTGTTGTTGAAAGTGCTCTTGATGTGCACTACACCTTGAAGGACGTAGCGCTTCTCTTTCTTTTTGGTTCGAGCTTTTGCCGACTTAGCCATTTATCTAATTCTTTCCTTTTAACTTTTTGGAATACCGGATTCTAATTGGAATTCCAGGGCCATTCGTGAAATTTCACTTCAATATTAATAATGGTTGTTACTTGTTGGTGGTCTTCTTACCTGCCACTGCCAGTCTCTTACGACCACGTCTGGTTCTGCCATTGGTCTTGGTTCTTTGACCTCTGGTGGGCAGTCCCTTTCTGTGGCGCTGACCGCGGTAGCAGTTAATTTCGATTAGTCTTTTTATGTTAAGACCTTCGACCCTTCTCAGGTCGCCCTCTATTTGATAGAGACCGCTCTTTTCAATCTCTTCTCTAATACGAGCCACATCATCTTCTGTGAGTTCGTGAACTCGATGAGGTTCTGGAATAGAGAGCTTGTCGCATATTTTGGCGGCGGTTGTCATACCGATGCCATGAATATACGTGAGAGCAATTCTGGTCTTCTTATTCTTTGGTAGATCTACACCGGCTATTCGAGCCATGAGTTCTCGGTCCTTATATTAATTATGGTCGTCTGATCCTGATTTTACGTTTTTGACTGTGTGATTATCCCTGGCGCTGTTTATGCTTTGGGTTTTCACAAATGACTGCCACACGACCTTTGCGGCGGATTATCTTGCATTTTTCACACAGTTTTTTAACTGATGCTCTTACTTTCATGGTAGGTTCCTGTTCTTTTTGAGGACAGCTACACTTTGTGCCAGGAAAAGCACTATTCGCGTCCGGAAGGAGGCAAAACTGCTACAGCCTGAGACAAACAACTAATTGTACAGCACAATGTATATACTCCGCCCTTTATGGCATTTCTCTTCGCAATGTTAGTTAACTTGGCGCAGTCTCAATTTTTTGACAACGATGCCTTTGTAAGGGATTCCTTTGAATCTGTTGAGGTTCTCAAATGCCCGGTTTTCAGAGGCATACAGAGATCATCCGGCGATTTGCGATTCCAGGGAATCGGCTATAGCAGGTGAGCGGCTAGTCAAGACGGATTTTTATTAACAAAATTTCTTTTGGAGAAAGGTGCGATACAAGCCAAAAAAAGAGCGAAATCATCAATCTCGATTTCGCCGATAGTAAGCTGGTTTTTTATTCTGTAATGGACTTAGAGTTTTTACTATTCTCTGATTCTATAAGTGATTCTGCCCCTGGTGAGATCGTAGGGTGTCAACTCTACTCTGACTCTGTCTCCGGGGAGAATTTTGATGAAGTTTTTTCGTATCTTGCCTGATATATGGGCAAGAACTTTATGGCCATTGTCGAGTTCTACTCGAAACATGGCATTGGGCAAGGACTCCCTGATGGTTCCTTCAAATTCGATTACGCCTTGCTTGGCCATTAAACTACTTCCTCAGTAGGTCTTTGGGTTAGTATTTCCGCTTTGCCGTCGGTGATCATGATCGAGTGTTCAAAATGGGCGGAAGCTTTGTAATCCTGTGTCACCACAGTCCAACCATCCCGTTTTGTTCGAACCCCGTCACCACCTAAATTGAACATCGGTTCAATGGCTATAACCATACCAGGTTTCAAGGTTGTTCTGCTACCGGTACGGTAGTTGAATATAAAGGGTTCGTCATGCAGTTTATAGCTGATGCCATGGCCGCCATATTCACGGACGATACCATAGCGACCCT
>MDTD01177227.1_pt1 | contig 28567 bp, 22 predicted proteins | sample 811221 | NCBI WGS metagenome assembly MDTD01 (sample SAMN05326646, study PRJNA326480) | marine metagenome | isolation source: seawater | place: Pacific Ocean: South West | collected 2011 | reverse complement strand
GCCTATTCTCCCATCATATAAAGCGTATTCACAAACCTTATCGTAGTCGACATTTGCAGCTTTGCATATATCATACATCTGATTGGCAAAAGTAACTTTCGTTGCAAGAAAACAGTTAGTGAAATATTTGACCATCTCGGCCGTGGAAGATTTGGTTATAACAATCGGAATTCTAGGAAAAACTTTTCTGAACATCTGCTTTACGACACGTGCGCCTTGTCCACCTATTATAATTCTAGATTGATTCTTAAAGTCTTCAAATGAATTTGCTTCGGTTAGAAATTCTGGAGAAAAACATAAATTTATTCTAGGGTATTTTGCAGACAATTCCTCTGTGGTTCCCGGGGGTATCGTTGACTTAATTACTAAAGTCTTTTTTTCTTTTTGAGAATTTAAAAAATCAGAGTGAACAGGGTCAGGATTTTGTTTTTTTATGCTTTGATATGCGTTATCAATGGCATTACAAAGTATTCTAGTGTCGCACTGGCCATTTTTTCTCATTGGAGTTGGAACACAGACAAAAATTATTTTGCTGTGCCAGACAACCTCATCTACAGAACTGGTATCTGATATGTTCCAACACTTGCTTCTGTCTATATCATAAGCTCTAACATCGTGAAAATTTTTAAGGCCTTCTCTAATAGCAGAACCGACAAAACCCTGACCAATAATACCTATTTTCATCGATTCTCCATAAACTCTTTAACATAACCCTCTAAATTATGTTTTGGAGTCCAGCCAGTCTGTTTCGTCGTAAACGATATATCAGCCAAAGTTTCTCTAGCTTCACCAGGTCGTGCTGGGAGGTGTTTTTTATCTCCGCCGAACATTGAAGCTAACTCATTAATAGAATGATTAGTACCAGTGCCGAGATTAAAAACTTCTCCTCGCCAATCGCCTCTCGAAATGGCTATTAACCCATCACAAATATCGTACACGTGTGTGAAGTCTCTTCTCTGATCTCCATCTCCGACAACGGTTAAGACTTTGTTAGCCTTAGTTTGCTCTTCAAAAATTGCTACAACCGGAGTGTATTGTCCAATTAAAGGATTTCTCGGTCCATATACGTTGAAAAAACGTGCGATGCCACAGGTCGTATTATAAACAGCAGAATACATTTTAAAAACTTCTTCTCCTTGCCACTTTGCAAAAGCGTATGGATTTAAGTAAACACCTCCATAATAAGAAGATGATCCTGCGTACACTACTTTTGCTTCTGATCTTCTTGCAAATTCAGCAACAACTGCGGAACCGTAAGAATTATTGTGACATGTATACAGCGGATCTTCAAAAGATGGTTGAATCCTTGCCTCTGCAGCCAGATGAAAAACTACATCAATCGACTCGTCTGGTTCTTGCAATACATACTTAAAGTCATCGATGACATAGTCTGCCTCTGAATTCTTATACTCTTCTTTTCCAGATGACAAATCATCGACTACCAATACTTGCCACCCTGAGTTAATAAGTCTATCGACCAAGTTTGACCCTACAAATCCTAGTCCGCCAGTTACTAGTGCTTTCATTTTATGCTCTCCTTTATATCGTTTTTAAATTTAGTTGATGAATATTCATGAGATCTATCGTGCCAATAAATCGTTTTATCTAGATCTTTACCTGTATAGTCTTTATCCAAATAGTCACTACCCAATATTCTTACATCATAAAAGTCGCCTTTAAGGATATTATATAGATCGTCTTCCGTTGTATAAAAAATTACGTCATCAACATAACGAATCGATTTTAAAATGAGCTCTCTGTCCTCTGGGGTTTGAGTAGGTTTCATTTTCTCTGGGCGATCTACTGTTGGATCTGTTTGCAAAAGAACGATTAATTTTTCACATACTGATTTTGCGTCTTTGAATAAATGGATGTAGCCTGGATGGATTACATCAAAAGCGCCACAAACTATTCCTGTACGATACATTATACTCCTCTAACGTTTGGGTATGAGTCAATAAACCACTTAATGGTTTCTGCTAAACCATCATCTAAACTGGTGTATTTAAAGCCAGGGTTTAGTTCCACAAACCTAAGATTACTACTGGGTTTTTTATATTGACCTTCTGGCATCCTATCATCCCAGCGACTCTCTATGTTTGCATCCAGAAGAGACTGAATCTTTACAACTAAATCAAATATGCTAGTATCTCCAGGATTTCCAATATTGAGTGGCTCTGGCATTTCATAATTTTCTACCATCCACAAAAGTATTTTGGCAACATCTTGAGCATAAGTAAATTCTCTTTTAGGCTTGCCAGTTCCCCAAAATTTAGGAACGTTACCACTATTTTTAGACTCAAAAACTTTTCTTATTATTGCTGGTATTACATGACCGTTATCTAAATCAAAGTTATCATTTTTACCGTACAGGTTATTGGGAACAGCAGTTACATAATTCAATCCGTACTGTTGTCTAATCGCCCTTGAATGTACCTCTAACATTCTCTTAGCATAGGCATATCCAAAGTTACTACGATGCGGCTCACCGTCATGTATCTGATCTTCAGTCAATGGATAAGTAACCGTATCTGGATATATGCAAGTTGATAAAAGAGAAACTACTTTAGGAATCTTAAAGGTTTTTGCTATATCTAACAAGTTGGTATTCATTACTATGTTGTCATGAAAAAAATCAGCAACATAGTCTGAATTTCCCTTTACTCCACCAACTTTAGCCGCAAGATGAATAATTGCATCGGGTCTAAAATGCATAATCATTCTTTTTGTTTCGCTGCGATTCCTAAGATCACAATCTTTAGACCCTAATAAAATTAAATCATGGCTAGTATCTAAGTTTCTAAAAGAAGATCCTACCATTCCTGTTCCGCCTGTAACTAATATTTTCATTTTTTTCCTTAGCAATAAATTTCTAATCCTCGACCTCGGTTTAAAAACCATTTTCTCGAGGGATAATTTGGAAATACAAATATCTGCTCAAAGCTATGGCCAGACTTTTTCAGGTATGCAAAACGAAGTCTATGAGGGCAAAAAGCTATGCCTGAATCCAGGTCTTCTTTCCACCTATCATAATGTTCAGAATATTCTAAAATGTTATCATAGCTTGAAACTAAAAATACATCATTTAAATGTGTCTTATTCCATTCTTCTCCTGGAACATAGGCGGTCATAAAAGAATTGTTTTCTTTTTTCAAAATGTCAATAAGCTTTTTAATGTATAAAAAATCAAAACGGGTCACTATCACTTGATCATACTTAACTTCTGGATTTTCGCTACAGTACTGTTTCATTAGGCCAACCGAGGCTTTTATCGAGTACATAGAAGAAAGAAAGACCTTTGGAGTCCCTAGCCAAATTCTGTCACCCTCTTCAGTGAAATAAGTTTTTGCCAATTCATCATATTCATCTGTAAACACTTTCTGTTTTTCAAACAGGTATTTTTTAGGCTTGTACATTTTAATAATTTTTTTATCAGAATCAGGCTCAACTGTCCAACCAGTTCCAGAACTTGGATCTCCCTGCTTTGAACCAACAACTGTTGAATCATACCAAGCATGTACAAATATATCAACATCTAGGCCACGTAAGGTATTTTCCCAAAAAGCGTAATTATCCGAGAAATATCTTGGTTGTCCTGCAAAACACAGTGCAATCTTCATTATAATTTCCTATAGTTAGCAATCCAATCGCTACATATACCACCGCAAGTAGAAAAATCCATATCTGAATCTGGGCCAGGCATTAAGCAGATCGAAGACTTAGTTAGCTGTTTTCCTGGATAAGTCCACAACCAGCCCTTACTAGTAAGAGCAACATCGTCAGCTTCATGCCAAAAACAATGTATTTCTAAACTAATCATTGCATAAAGAGCATCGATATTTTTTGCATGGCACCATAAAGAGGGATGCCCTAAAAATATTTGGTCGACTTCGTACTGTGGGCTATCGTGACCTAGGAAAAATTTATTATTCTTTAACCAAACATCTACTTCAACATCAAAACCCTGCTTCCATGCTTCCATAATATAATCGGGTCTATTTTCGTCCTCTTTCGATGGGCCGCTGGTGTTTCCTCGATGTGATATCAGTTTCATAAAATTTTCCCACCAGGGTCTACAGCATATTTGTCACTAGGAACCGATGGCCATTTCACAACTATTAAATCAACGTCCTCGATTATTTCAACATCGGCAACATCGTTAGGTTCGTACAGGAACATATCGCCAGCCACAAGCTCTTTGCCAGAAGCAATTAATTTTCCCCTGACAATGTACGTTAATTCCTGGGCTATTTTATGCGTATGAGGATCGCAACGATAACCTTTTTCGTGTTTATGGTGTGCCACCTCAAAGAAAGGATTTTTAAATACAGAAGGTGAAAAATCTCCTATAAACCAGCCTTTTATCATGTCATCTATATTATGAATTTTCACTTTAATCCTCAAGTCCAATAATCTGTTGTACTCGATTCTGGTGTCTTCCGCCGTCGAAAGTGTTTTCAGACAAAACAGATATCATTTCTAGTATCTGCTGTTTTTCCTCATCGGAAGAAAGATCAGAATAAAACCTTGAAGGGAAAGCAAAGAAATTAGGGCAGTTGTGTCTAACGGTTGTTTCCAAAGTATGTTTATCGTAAATCAACGATGATCTAATTCCCTTTATTTTGTTTGCGCAAATATTGACACCTTGGCCTGATCGACAGAAAATAAAACCAAAGTCACAAGTTCTATCGTTAACTGCAGCACCAGCTTGTTCTACGTAAGGAATGTAGTCACAGTCTTTGCCAACATAGGTTCCGAAGTCTATATAAGAAAATCCAAGACTTTCCAATATTTCCTTGAATCTTTCTTTTGCAACATACCCAGAATGATCTGAACATAGAGCAATTGGTTTCTTTCCGAATTTTTTGATTACATTGTGCCTGTAAAAATTATATTCTTTTGGTGTACCAAATATATGCATCTTTTCGACTTTGGAAATTCCAACAGTTAATCCGCTGTCTATTAAAAGATTGTAAAGAGGAGAAATATAAAATTCGTTGTTTGTTCTAAGATCTTTTTCTACCATCATTTCTGCATATTCACAAAATATTCTGCCTGTCTTGAAATAATAAATTCCTACGCACGCATCATTACTAATGACCTTCTTTTCTGCAGTTCTTATCACTTTATTCTCATCGTTTATTTTTGCGTAACTGTAGTTAGATGAATTAGATTTGAATGTCAGAATGTGACCATCATCGCCGCTGTCAATAAGTGATTGTAGATTTAGTTTGGGTCTAAATTCAACGTCTAACGTGTGTATGATAAGCGGAAGGTCGTCCTGTATAAAATCTTTGGCTAAAAGACAACTACAAACAGATCCTTGTGTTAAACCGTCGGTGACTACGATGGATATATCATTTCCAAATTTGTCTCTAAGAATTTCATCTATGTCAAAACCAAAAACATGCGCGTCTCTTACTACGAAGATCAAGTTACAAGTCTCTAAATCTACGCAATCTAACGAAATATCGATTAACTGTTTATTTCCTGCATTTAAAATTTGTTTAGGTAGTTTATAGCCTTCTTTGACAAACCGACTTCCTAATCCGGCCATTGGAACCAGTAAATTATATTTTTTCATTTTTACCTCTGTTGCAACGATAAAGTGGTGTTTTCGTGAGCAAAATTCATGCTTTCTTCTAGCGTGTTGTTATTTAACATGCTGACAATAAAAGAAGAAGCGAATATATCTCCAGCACCAAGAACATTTAAATTCTTGTTAGTAATATATCGTGAAGTAAATGAGTGTATATTTTTACCGTTAGAAACAGTGCTGCCATGAGGTGTGTGAATTATTGCGCGCTGTCTTACACGAGATCCTAAGAAATTAGCGGTTTCTTCCGCACAAAAACTTCTCCATTTTGTTGCAGACAAGGTGGCAGACATAAGGCCGGCAGCCTCAACATCAGACACAATAAGATAGTCCACGTATTTTAGCATAGAAATTATCCACATTTTTCTTTCGTCTGAATAGTTCGATAAACACAAGTCCATAGATAAAACAGAATCTTCACTAACTTTTTTTATAAAAGATTCATCTAGGTTTTCTAAAGAATCTGCATACATTATGTGAGTCCAATCGCTTGGACTATAATCAAAATTTGTCATTTCAGCACAAGCTCCCCAATTTACTATACTAGATCGCTGAATCTTGAACAGGTCAGAAATAATCACTGCATTGGTAGTTTTCGCATGGGGGTTTATAACTACGTTATCGTTAACTTTTATGGAGGCTTCAAATTTGAATTCTTGTAACCACTCCTTGATATAAGAACCATAATGGTCTAGGCCGATTTGGCTATATATGTCGACGCTTAAATTTTTATCTATTTTATCGATAGCCCTTAAAACGTTTCCAATGGCACCGACGCTAGTGTAATTATTCACGCCTTCGTTTGAGGCATTATACTTTAAATCTCTGACACAGTGTACACTATCAAAAATAAGGTTTCCGTATATTGATAATTTTTTAGAACTTTTCATTTTTATCTAAATCCTCGATGTCTTGCATAGTGCAGTCCTCTATCATTTGGTTCTCCAAGAGTATATCATACAAGCGGCACACTAAATTTTCGCCTCCCTTATATGGAAGAACAAGGCTACAATTTTTCCGAACTTTAGTAGGAGCATCGATAGGGCAGCAGCTGAATCCAACTTTTTGCATTATGCTTAAATCAAATAAATCATCACCGAAATAAACCATATTAGACGAGGATGTAGAATATTTTTTTTCAAAAATAGGAATAAAATCAGCCTTGTCTTTTCCTCTAGCGGAGTAAAAATCTATATTCCTATTTTCTGCCATAGCCTTGTTTACATTTTCATCGCCACTTAAAAAACAAACATTTATTCCAGCACCTCTTAACCTTTTAATAGCAGTAAAATCTTTGTCACAGTAGGTCTTAGCAAACGGCATTCCAGACTGGTCATAGTACTTTTTGCCATCTGTTAAAATTCCGTCTATATCTAAAACCACCAATTCTATCTTTGACATTTACACTCCGTATTCATATCGATCAACAGTTGTTTTTTCAACCAATGGAGGCCATTCATAGGCCCACTGATCTTTATCTCTGGGTATGCCAACTACCGGGACCTTAGCAACATAGGTTAAGTAAAATCCGTTTGTAGCCTCAGCGTGAAAGAATCGCGATTCGCTCACTGTTTGAAAGAGATGGTCGTAAATAGCAGCGTACTTACACATTTCATCTCTGCTTCCAATAGCCCCACAATTAGCGATTGCATAATTTCTAACGTCCTTAAAATCCCAGTTACTCGGAATCAATACGTTGCCTTTAGAAGCTAACTCAAGCTGGTCATCAGGAAACTCACGAAAATAATAAACGTCCATTCTGCTTCGAATCACTAGGTCATACTTAAAATTATTTTCCGTTTCATATTGATTCATAAGCTCAAAAACTTTTTTAAGGTTGTACATCTCGCTAAAGTAATTTATAAACTTATCTTTTCTCGGGCAGAATTGATGCATTGTCGCAAGCTGGTGTTCTGTGAAATTTGAGATACACTCAGCTTCGGCTTCCTCGTTCCAGTCCTTTATTATAAATTTTTTAGGGCTGAACATTTTGCAAAATTTCTCTGTATTGTCTTCGATTCCATCCCGGTTTGCTAAACCGTACAAGAAAACATCGATGTCATATCCCTTTTTCCTTAATGGTTCTAAGACGAATTCGTGGACTGTTGGTCCTGCTATTTCATAGGTTCTTAAACCACCAGAAAAACATAATGCTATTTTTTTCATATTAGTGTATCCTCAGAATATTATAAACCGCTACTTAAGAGTGTTCATTTTCGATAGCCAAATAATTTAAAGTCTACTTCATACATTTCATAAATTCTTTGTTTTATTGCTGGTGTAAATCTAATTTGCTCGCTGCTCGACTTAAGCTTATGAAAAAGTTCACCTCCGTAATCAAATCCTATTTTTTGATAAAATTTAGGAAGCTCAGCTTTTAGATTTTCAAATTTTATGTATTCGTCTACTAAACCTATATTTTTCCACGGAATATCTATTAACTCTTGGCTAGTCATAAACTTGACTTTATCAAAGTCTGTTATATATTTTGCTTGTGGCCACCATGCTCTTGCTAACCTAAGTTCCCGGGAAATCGAAGTGTCATTTTGACAATTAAAAATAAAATCGTAAAAAGAAAAGTCTTTTTTTAATCCCCACTGCTCTCTTTCCTGCTTCATAACAAAAGAATAAAAGGACCTAATTCTATCGTAAGGATTTCTTACAATAGAAAACCTATAAGAATTAACTACCCTGTTTGTTATGTTTGAGTGCACATCTTTTACGGATCCCCAGTCCTCGACTGTTTTGCCTTTTAGTATTTCCTGCATTGTAAAATGACCTATATTATAACGCATGTACCTTTTAGGTTCGCAGAATTGCGTTGTAATCGAAGAACCGCCGGTTTTTGGAATATGGATAAATGTCAAATTAAATGTAGGAGAATGCACGACTAGTCCAAATAAACTTTTTTAAAGATTTGCATTACTTTTTCCGGAGTAAAATCCCTATAACAATTGTAATCTTCTTGGTCGTTCCTTACAAAGTTTAAAAGAGCATATAGCATTTGAGGAGCATCATCGTAATATATTCCTTTATCGCCCAAAGTTACTATATGATTTTTTTCAGCAGATTTTGACCAGGTGATGACTGGTTTGTTTCTAATGGAAAATTCTGCACAAGCAAGACCAAAACTTTCTCCCTCGATCCGAGAGTGTATCATGGCATCGCATGAATTTATGAATTTAGTCTTATACTCCAGGTCGCCAGAATTCTTTACATGAATGAGCCTTGGATGTTCAAAAGAAATCGGGGTATTTTGAAAGAGAAAATAAATATCAGGCCTTAACCTAAGTACCTCTTGAACTACCGGTGTTGCAAAACGTAGATTCCAGGTGTCTCTTCCACCTGTTCGGCCGAACACTGTTGCGTCAGACGGAATACCTAACTCTGATCTTAGGTCTTCTCCTATTTCTGGTAGCCATACCATGTATGGAACTACAGGAGCTTTACCTTGGCTACAGTGATCAGAAAGCCACTGGGATCCGTAAGAGTAAACATCACCATGGGCTTCTGAATACGGAACACAGCCAATAGCCTGAATAACAGTTTTGCATGCTGTTGCGATTCTTTCGTCTTTATGACCGGCCTTAGTGATATACAAAACATCAATACCTAATTTTTTAATTGCAGCATTAAGCTCGTCTGCACCAGGGTGTGTTTCAGCAGTATTAACAGCACACAAATCAATACCAGAATTTCGAAATTTTTCTATTACACTGGGATCGTTTTGAGGAAAATCATCTGGAAGATCCTCACAGTAGAAAACGACAGACTTATTCCCAAGGATTTCTTGATTATAGTATGCATAGTCATACATGGCAACAGTTGTTCCACGAAGACACAGGTGAGGCTGATGGAATCCAACGGTCAGCATAGTATTCTCCCAGATAAAAATTCATAAAAACTGTCAAGACTTGGCAGTTTATTAAAAAGCGGCTCTTTTGCTATTTCTGCATATTTCTTTTCGTCCCGGTGTAAAGCTATAACCTCATCCACTAAATGATCAATGCTTTCATGATCATCTAGATGAAGACAACAGTTTTCATTAAAATCTAGATTATATGTGTTTGCGGACCAATACACCGGAACGGTACCGCATAGCTTGGCATGGAACAGTTTTTCAGTGTGATAACCTGGTTTTGAGCGGTTTTCAAAACACATATTAAACTTGAAATTGCAAACAACTTCACATTTTTTATCTTCGCCGTATGGAATTTTTCCAAAATGCTCACCGAATGCATAAACTTGCTGTGGCATTTTTTGCGATAGTTTATCAATGAACTCAGTTCTGTTCCCCATGGGATCTCTATTATAAACTGCAACACAGAAATATTTGGGATCAACAATACTATATTTGTTCTTTAACAATCCATCTACTGGAAACATGAATTGTGGGTTTATATATTCGGCATCTTTTTTGAACCAGTCAATGTAAAGCATCCATAGCGGAAGCCTAAAATGGCTTTGTTTTTTTTCATTTAAATTAAACGTCAAGGCATAATCACAGTCTTGCCATGGCGGATCAGTAGATTCACCAGTATAATAAACCTTTTTGCAATTATACTTTTTATGATCATCCCCAAAACAGCTAAAAAATAAAACGTCTGCTTTTTCAGGATCTACTACTTTGACAGAGTCAATGTTTGCCCTACAGGCATCTACGAAAAAATTGTTATGTGGATCAAACTTCCACCAAAAGTCAGTAAAAGCAATTTTCATTGAAACCCGCCTAAAGCTCTTACTATAGCAGAGATCTCATTTTTTTTGGTTTTTCTTACAAACAAAACATTACCAGCGTCTTCCCAAGGTAACTGCTCTATCAAAGGCTCAAATCCTCTATCATCCAACATCTCTTTATATTTATCATAAAGAACGATACCGTCATATAATTCGACTAACGAAACTTCAGAAAATACAATGTCTGTCGTATCAAGTATTTTACAATCTCTGAGAACATCATATTCCGCACCTTGTAAATCTAACCACATAAAGCCGATCGAATCAACATTATTTTCCTTTGCCCAAGAGTCTATATCTGTTGTTTCTACCTCGACAACACTGTTAAATTTTATATCTGTATGTATTTCTTTATGTAACTTAGGGGCAAAAATAGAACTACTTCCCCAATGAGAACTTTCGGTGGGAGTAACTCGGTCAGCTTGGTAAAATTTTGTAGTACCTGGTTTATCACTTAAAGCCATCTTACAAAAAGAAAAATTACGATAGTCGGAAGTATTTTGGTGAACTTGAAAATGGTATCTTGAGTCTGGCTCGAATCCGTAAATATTTGCATTTGGTAACAAAACGCACAACTCTCGACTATCGTTTCCTTGGGCCGTTCCAGCTTCTAAAACATTAAAACTTTGCTCATGGAAATAATTTGCGACGACGATTTTTACAAAGTATTCTATTTTATTATTCATAGTATTCTCACTGAATAGCTGTTTGCCATATTCCGACGCCAGCCCCAGAAGAGCCTTGCTGAATTAAGAAAGGTTCTAACCAATATACGTTTAGATCGTGAAAAAACAGCTGGTAATTTAATTCCCAATCGATGGCAATGTTAAATGGCTTTATTGTTGATAATATTTTTTGAGCAGCAGAAAGCTTTATAAAATACGAATCCGTACATTTGGTCGCTGGATGGGACTTTTTATAGGAATTCTTTCCTGGAAGTAGTTTACGAGGATCGATTCTAAGATTACAGCCATTCCCAGGAAATATCATATCCCAATCATCGGGCGTGGAATCTATAAACTTATTAGCAATATCCGAAAAGCTGTCACAAAGAATTACATCATCTTCTAAAAACAAAGCTATTTGAATGTTGTTATGTACCATGTCCTCAAGTGCGCGGACGTGTTTATAAGCCAAAGAAATCTCAGAAACCTTTACGACATCGGCTGGACGATTGCCAGGAAAATTAGAAAGTTTAGACTTTCTTATGTCAAAATCATCTAAGTAATAATCATCTAAATCATCCTTGGGTTCCATATCAAACAAGGAATAATCAATATTTTGATCTCTTAGATGGCTTTGAATATGCGTCAATCTTTCAGTTAAAGGACGATAGTGCATAACATAGACTTTATCGACATTTAAAATCATTCTGACTCCAAAAAGTAATTTTCGTCCCAAGCAGGACCGCCGGCGAAATGCCTAAATACCGTGTCTTTACGATGACTGGGGTTGATGAAATATTCGTTGAATCCCTCACCAGCTACATGGGTTACATTCCATTCAACAGGGAATATTTCTACATGCTCTTTTAATTCATCTACAGAATAACCGATATCGGGATTTGGATTTGAGTGCCAACCATTGTTTTCTAATTCTAAAAAGGGTACCCAGCTGTGTCTCTTAACTCCAGAAATAGTGTACCAGGCAGCTTGATCATTCCACATTTTCCATATAGGGGTGTCTTTTAACCTTAGATACATGTCTTGATCAAGCATCTTATCGATCATTTGTCTAGACCATTCATTGATTTTGATTGTGTACGCACCCATGCAGTGTGTATTACATGAATCAACGGCGTAGCCAAAAGACTTTTGGGTTATAAAAGGTTTTGTTATATCAAAAACACAGATGTCTGCATCAATGCTCATTACATTGTCACCATCTGTCAGTTCGCCTGTTGCAAGCATATCTGCGATTATCAGCCATGACATCCAAGTTGGATGCTGTCTTGTAAGCTCATATCTAGAATAATCTTTTACTATTCTTGTTTCCCAACCATGGTATTCCGCATATTTTCGAAACCTAGGCTCAGTGTATTTTTCAAAAAATTCTTTCTTTTCACCATCGTAAGCAGCAAAACATACCAAAACAGTTTTCATTTTATTCTCGCAATTATTTGATTATACACGGATGGTATCGTAAAGTACAAAGGATAAATTTCTTTTATCTTGTCCTGCATAGATCTTACATGGGTTTCTGTCAGACTTTTAAGATATGCATCTAAACTATCGTACTCACTACTATTTTTAACAACTACGCAAAAAGTATTCCAGTCTAATTCATCAGACCATGGAAGTAAATGTTTGTCGCTGATGTAGATTGGAATAGAGCCTAATTTCATTGCCTCATATAATCTGTAGCTAGTAGCACCATATCCTCGAGGACATAGGGTAAACCTAGATCTGGAAGTGCAATTCAAAAACAAGTCTTGTTGGTCTTGTGAAACATCGGGTTTCCAATGAAATGCATTTATTAGATAACCGTCTTTGGAATGTAGGCTTTGTAAGGCTTGATTTCTTATTTGGTTCGTCGCTGAACCAACGAAACTACAGAATATAAGTTTTTGTGGGTCATGATCAAATTCTATTTCTGAACAGATGAGTGGTATGGGATCCGTTCCTAAATCAGAATTTCCGCCAGCATAAAAATGTTTTGTATTAGCAGGAAAGTTTCCTTGTGGTGCATCGTCGTGAGTAGAGACAGTAAAGTATTTACGGCCAGTGGGCAAATTTGAAATCTTGCTAAATAGTTTTTTTCTTAGAGCTTGATTTGCTGACCCAGGTCCTAGACCGTCTTGGACGCGATAATTAAACACCGCTGTCCAATGGACGGGAATAAACAAATAGTCACTACTTTCTGAGAAATTTTTAAATTGACGAACAAAGAATTCCTCTAAGTATTCACCCTTATGATAAGGTGGATAGACTGCATCATTTCTATTAATTTGAAATTCGGCAAAGTATTCATAAAGTTCATTTTGATTCATCTAGTAGCCCAGTGACAAAAGCAAAAAGATCGCCGTATTTTTTGTTTTTAGTAGTAGCCATCAATTTAAAAACTTTATCAACTAAAAATTTTCCTTGATTATTGTAATCTAACGATTTCATAGTATGAACATGAAAACAAACCGCCGGGCGGTCCATAAAAGTTACCTGATCGTCTTGAACTGATAGGCGTTGTAGTCTGTTTACATTATGCTTTTCATTAAAGCGCCACCATCCAATGTTATAGTAAATAGGTGCATTGACAGTCATATATTCGTATGAAGTAAATTGCAAAGGCTGCTGTTCATAATACATTCCAAATTCTTTGCTTCTCCAAGACATTTCTCGATGTTGTTGCAGATAGTCTTTGTTTCGGACAGCAAAGAAGCCAACATTATAATGACCAACTTGCGTTTCTAGACCTAGATTATTAGTCATGTGAGGGCTTAATATAGCGTCTATATCCGGATCGGACAATAACTTTAAAAATCGGTTTTCTAAAGAATTGGTAAAGAATATGTCCGAATCCAAGAAAAGGCCATAACCATTTTTGTTTATAGCGGCCTCGAGAGCATCGAACTTTGTCATAATAAGTTCTAAGAACAGACGATTTTTGACTGGATCGTCAACGCCATGGCTGCAATCGTCGGTCTTTATTTTATTGATAACATGAACGTTTTCGAACTTATCTAACTGCTGCGCAGCAAAGTCATCTGTTGCAACGAACCATTCAGCATCATGATACTGTTCAAAAGAAAATTTCAGCAAAAGAAATTCTTTTAAGGACTTTGTAGTAGCTACAGAACAAACGGATATTTTCATTTTACCTCCACTAATCTCTGAACATAGTTGTGATCAGTTTTTTCAACTACAATTCTTTTTGGAAACCAAAGCCGGTTCATTAAGTCGAAGTCGACCCCGTTTCCTGTATCACCAAGTTCGTCAATTCTAGTTAGTCCTGGATCATCAATATCATAAGTAAATCCTTCCTTTGTTGTTCGGTAATTTAGCAAATGAAACCCAAATGGCATTGTATTATCCTGGCCCTTTTTACCCATCTGATTTTTAGGAAGCCATGGAAAGATGCAAGCGCCAAAGGCATAAACTGGATCTGGTCCTATTTCTAAGTCAGAACCAGTCCAAATAGCGGACAATGTCCAGTCTCCAGCGTTATCATAAAGTTCTCTTTGTTGAATACCTGGCAGCGGCTTTCCTTGGTATATTGCTCTTAAAACATGGTTGTCGTCAACTATAGAGGAAACGTTAAAAAAGTCACAGTCTGTAAACGGGTCTGACCATTTTGTCAACCTATCATAAATCCTTTGTCTAACATTATCAAATAAAACAACATCGTCTTCTAGGGAAATGTAAATAGAATTAGGCGCTACCTGCTTGACAGCAGCGAAATTTTTCCACTGGGCTTTGGCATGAGTTTTGCCAGCTTTCCTAGGTATGTGATGATCGCCTTCCTTTTTTTCTATTACTTGGTCAGGCCAGGGATCGTAATCTGCAACATTAAAGAAAGTTACATTTTTAATCTGGTGATCCTCTATACATTTTTTAACCATATTGACTGTATCGTCATCAGATCCATCATCAGTAATAACAACGTGATCGAATATTTTGTACGCTTGCTGCAAACAAGCATAAACAGTCAGTTCTGCATTAAAAGTTTTAAGACCGCAGACTAAAGGTAATTTTCGACAAATTTCTGGCCAGTTTTTTACCACTTGCTCTTTTGTTAAGTTCATTTTATTTCTACCCCTATGCTTTTAAATCTAGCGTAAATGTTGTTGTCCATGAAAAATTTGTCAGCATTCGAAGATACATCGCCAGACTCTAAAATCTTGGTTTTCATCTCATCGAACGTTTCAAACAGTATTACGTTATCATGGCCCTCAAGCAATTTTTCATGATTTGAATATCTCCCAAACGTCTGCTGTAATAACTTTCTTCCAGAGTACATGACCTCGTAAGTTCTAGTGTTAAATCCTCTTAATATTCCGACAGGATTAAAAACACCTTCATAGTTTAAGAGGTTTCTACAATAATTTTCCCAAGAAAGCTTTCTAGAAAAATTAGTAATTTGAAAATGGTCTTTTAGCTGTTCGTCTAAAAATATAGCATTTAAGAATTGAGTCCTTATTCCATATTCTGGCTTGCCAGCCTGACCACTAAAAAGATATTTATTTTGTATGTTTGGCCTTATATCTTTCATATCGTAGAATTTACGGCTAGCCCATTGTGGTAGCCAATCACCATACACTAATGCATCATCTTCGTCACATACATAAACCTGATCGACGAAATTTTTTAACATGTCAAGACTATATTCTCCTTTAGCCTTCCATTGGGGAACGATTGCATCAATACGTTCAAAACACCACACTACCTTCCTGTGTTTATGATTTTTCCAACGATCAACTTTTTCTGCAGTGTTCCATAGAAAAAAAAGAAAATCATGCCCAACAAAGAATAAGTCATCTTCTACGTCGAAAACATGATCATAATTAGATGGTGATACCATCACAACATCTTCTATGCCATAGTCTAGTATTGAAGAACTAGTTCCGCAACCATAATCCTGAGTTACAATTTTCATTACCAAGCACCTGGCCACCAATTAAATTTTATTCCAGCTTTTAATAAAACAATAAACGCATGCCAGTTTTGTGCCATCCACTCATCGTGTCTTTTTTCAAAAAAGTCCCTATGAAACTCTACTGATAGACTTTTTATATTTTGACAATGTAAGTGCCAGCCATCAAAGAGATGGGCCAGAGTGTCATATTCGGCACCTTCAATATCCATTTTTATATGAACAGACTGCTTTAGGTCGGATCGATTCTTGATGTTCCTAATGAAGTTTAGAAAATCTATTTGTTTAACTTTTATCTCATCAACGAATTCTTCGTTCTCCTTATCTTCACAAACTGTTGACCCCCAGCCTCCTGAAGTTCTTTTGAAAGTAACGTCCTTGTTAGAATCACCGATCGCTATCTGATGGATCCAGACTATGCACTTGTGTTTCGAAATAAACTCAGCTTTCTTTCTTAGTTGATCTATAAAATCCGGATTCGGCTCGAATAAATGAATTTCAGAATGACCATAATCAACCTGGTCTACTTCGAAAGGAAAAGGTAAATACGCATCTTCTGCGTGTTTTCCCAAATCCTCTCTAACGCGAAGAGCATTATCTCTGATTTCAAAGTATACGCCAGGACCGTTCTCGTCCGGAAATAATTCACCACTACGGGCTCCCGCATCAATAAATATTAGATTACTAAACTGATCAAATGTTTCTATATCGTGTTCACGACCATTTTTATATACGGAAACCAACTCTTTCACTAATCTATCCTTAAGTGTGGCATCGGATTATTCCAATCAATCTTTGTATGAAAAACGTGACCGCCGGTCTTCTCGGCAAGATCGACAGCTAACTGCTTTATCTCCTCATCAGATACTTCTGACCAAGGCTTATCAAAAAACATGTTGTTATCTGCTGTATCTTCTTGTTTGACATTATAAAGACTTTCCCAATGCTGTTGCCAATAATTTTTATATGTTTTAATCTTTCTCTCAATATCCAACCAACTATAGTGTTTAACAGATGGCATTACATCGATTAGATGTGTAAACCAATTTTCGTATTGAGTTAATGCTTCGGAATTACCTTGCATTGCCATCATTCTAACGTTGTGCACTTCGTTTGTATAAAATGAAGCGTGGCTAAGTCTCTCATAGGTTTCTGAATCGATATAATCGCATCCGTCACTACCAGGTGCAGAGTAAACGTTTCCTTCATCATCAGTTAAACGGAGCTCTTTAGGGATTCCATGCGTAATATTTGGCTTATTTCTAGAAAGTCTCCATTTCCAAGGGTTTACATCTATTCTTACTTTTTTATCAGATCCCCAATATTCCATTACTGGCAAGCTGACAATATCAACGAACTTTGGGAATTGACGGCATAGTTTTACGATTTCCCCAACAGTGTTCTGATTCACTTCTTCGTCTGAATCCATTTGCCACAGGAAGTCACCGGTACATTTTGCTCGAGCACGTGCTTTTTGTAGACCGTCTTCGACAGCGAATCTAGGGGCATTCCAGTCCACGTTATGCTGATACACTTTGATTCTTTCATCAACGCCTGCTAATTCAAGTAGTTTCTCATACGTACCATCTGTAGAACCACCGTCCATCACAACAATTTCTGAGCAGAAAGCTTTCATGCTGTTGATACAGTTTTCGAATGGATACTGCTGGGAAATACAGTCCTTTGTTGTTATATAACCAGAAATACTTGGCATATAATTCATATCAGACTTTACGGTATTCCAAAATATTTCACGATTTGCGTAGAGATATGTTTCGATTTCTAATAGGTCATTTTCACAAAAGGGAATCTCCGTCATGTGTTGAACATTGTCGTTGATTTCTAGTTTGCATCCTAATAACTGCGCTTCAATGACCATTCTAGGACATGTATCTCCACCTAGTGGAAGATATACAAAACCTTCCGCAACTGACATTTTTTCTAAAACTTCTTTATGGTTTAAGCCTTGCAACACCTCGTATTCTTTGTTATTGTCTTTGCACCATTGTATTGCAGCTTCAGTGCCTTTGATCCATGAAGTAGAACCAAGCACTAACCATCCTTTTCTTTTCTTGTCTTTTGCTTGTTCGTTTAACAATTTTATTGCAGCAAAAAATTCATCTGAAAAACAAGAGCTAAGGACATACTGATTTGACCCTTCATCATCGGCCAAAAAAGGAAACCTGTCTTGATACCTTTTCATTTGTGCATCAGACATATAGTGAACAGTTGTTGCTGCATGAAAGAAAGCAGACGTAAGTTTTCCATGCATTTCGTTATGACAATCACACTCTTTCATTTCAGCTGAAAGATGTTTTTCAACGGATCGATATCTACAGAATTTATAGTCATATTCTACAATAGAGTATTTTATATTAGAAACTATGGTAGGGATCAGTTTTAGATCCATCTGAGAATAATTTGTAAATATCCAGAACTTATTGTAGCCTGATTCTAAAGTTTTAATACTAACGTCTTTTGAGTGAATCTTATGAAGCTTTAAAGGACTGGATTTAATCAGCGCCTCTGTTGTTAATTCTGCGCCACCTAAATAATCTTCAGCAAATAAATCAGCAACTATTACTACTTCACAGTCAGATGGAATTAAAAATTCTTTCTTTTGGTCTTCAAAAGGATTGACAAACATACACTCTCCTTGTCTGGTAATTTATTGTATTGTACCACCAAACAAGAAAAGGGAAAATAAATTATTTTGCAATTAAAATTTGTACATTCTTCCAGATCACCTTATTAATTAATTAATTTCCAGTATGAACCTGATCCTCTGAATTCAGTTTTTTCTATAGAATTTAATTAATTAGTAATTACCCACAGTGGAAAGTGCAGCCGGTTAAGTATTTCTTGTATGTCTGACCGTTATGTTCGATTGTCTCGGTAACAGAATCCCAATCAATAGTTTCAGTGCACTTAGCGACAGTTTTCGATCTCATAATATCATCGCCTTGAAGACGTCCATAGCCTGGTACTTCCGAAGATTCAATTAGATCTCCGTTTTCAATATCGCCATTAATATTTGTCACCCACACAGCCCCTTCGCCCAAAGACATAACTTGAACCTGGTCATAATCAGTGGTGTCTGCAGCGTTCTTTAAGGCGAATTCGTTAGGCTTTATTCCTTTCCAATTTGGGTTTGGAATCATGTCTCCTCCGACTCCGTCTTCTACATACTTTAAGTTATCCATAGCTAAAACACCAAACACACTTTTTGAACCGTTCGATGCCGCCAACTTTGTAAATGGAAGAACAGTTGCATAAGAAACACAATCAGCGCCCACTAATTCGATACTAGTATCAGTATTCTTAACGTACATTTGACCTGTGGATTCAACAATTAAACCTGCAGCATTGGCTTGGTCTTTTAACACTGCGGTATCATGAAAACCGGTAAACGTTTCACTAACTGTACTAGTACCATCTCCATCTGCCGTGATTCTATAAAGTGACTGGCCCGGGCCGCCTGCAAACGTTCGATCATAATGCCGTTGAATAAAGTTACCAGAATCATGGCTGCTGTTCCACTCGCTTTCAACAATAAAACCATGTCTAGTATGAGATGCGTGGACAACTGTGTCTGTCGCTTTAAATGTATATGTTGAGTTGGTACTATATGAATTCTTGATATCACCGCTGGATGCGTTACCAACAGATGCTACCTGATTAACCAGCAGCGCCCCGTCTATATCTCCGATAAAATTACCACTTCCAAGAATCGTAATGTTTCCATCTTCAGATATCTTAAGTTGATCAATTGGCGCCGTCCCTCCGTCGGGAGTTGTTCCAAAGACCATGTAGCTACCTTCGGCCGAGCCTAAGGACAAGTTCTCACCAGCTTTAGTAATAATATAAGACTGGAATGATTCTCCAAGGCCTTCATTACCGCTAAACCAAATCCCGCCTAAGGGATTATTGGCAACAATCGACGAGTCATGGCGACTTAGTATAAGGTCTGCTCGATCGTTTGTAGCTTTTATCGTTGCGTCTCCCCCGCTGATGGTTAGATCTCCGCCTACAGTTACATTATCCGATGTATCCATGGTGATTGTGGCGCCACCATCAGATGCGCGGATTACGTTTCCGCCGACTGTTAAATCATTTCCAATGGTTACGTTATCAGAAGTATCCATCGTGATCGTCGATCCACCATCTGAGGCTTTGATTATATTACCACCGACAGTAATGTTTCCATACACCTTCGCATCGTTATTGCCATAAATTTCCATGGCTAAAGTATTGTTGCCACTACCGTTAGGCGTAGTCCAGAATTGTAACAAAGAACCATGTTTTGAACCGAATTCAAAAGCTTCTGCTGTTTTCATTAAGATGGCAGCGGTATTTTGAATATCGGATCCGTTCTCTGTCGCTCCAAACATGATACGCCCACATTCTGCAGCGTTTCCAATCGACGTACTACGTCTATTTAAAAAGAGGTCGACACTTTGATTGGCCGCAGGGTTGCTAGTGATTGTAGCCGTACCACCAGAGATAGTTAGATCGGACCTGACTGATAAATCGTTCATCATGGTTACATTGTCCGACGCATCCATTAAAATGGTATCATTGCCTGATGAGCCTCTAACAGCGTTTCCTGTGACAGTCAGCTTATTTGCTATAATTACGTCTTGATCTGTCTGAAGGGTTATGGTTGTTTCATCCTGAGAATTCTTAATTTCGTTGCCGTCGATTCTTAGGCTACCGTCCATTTGAACGTTACCGGATTCGTCTACTTCAAACTTCGGAGTTTCATTATTGGCTGCAACAATAAACTTAGCATCAGTTCCGCTGTTATCCGAATCGATTTCAACTACTACGCTATGGTCGCTGAAAAGTTTAAGATTACCATTGGTTGATCCTCTAACTTCTCCACCATCAATAATAAGATTACCGTTTCCGATTGTTACGTTACCACTAGCGTCTAACTCAATATCATTGGAAGTTGCAAAATCAGTTCCAGTGTGAATAGCAAACCTATCTTGACTATCATCAATACCTATAACAGTCTTAACATTGCCATGGCCAAACGTTAGCTTGCGGTCTGTTCCATTAACATCTGTACCAACAGAGAACACTGTGCCATCACTTAAAATAAGATCTTCTTGTACTTCGAGAGAACCTGAAATAGTAATTTTGTCACTGGTTTGAGCTAACGCAATACCTACGTCGCCGTCAGGGTCAATCATAAAGGCCAGCTTTTTGCTATTACCGTTGTATAATCCGAGCTGTGCTTCTGGAGTGTTTCCTTTGTTCCAAGCATTTCTAACAACCACTCGGTCTGAATGGTTTCCAACAAATACACCTGCAGGTCCGAAAATAGATTGTTGAGCTTGGTTGATTCTAAAAGCCTCTGCAAGATTTACGCTATCGCCTGGAGTAGTAAAGAATCTAAGGTTACCAGGCATATCTGAAGAACTCGGATCTGTTGCTTGATCCATTGTTCCTTTGATAGCAGCTACATGCCTAAACTGCCCGCCGGTATCTCCTGCGTTATTTCCGTCTAAACCTTCAAAGTAAAGACCACCAAGAGTATCGTTCTGCGCAACAGCACCAGGTGCGGCAAGTGTACCTCTTGCTTTCCTTAAAATAATGTCAGCTTGTCCACCATTATTATAGACGTTGACACTTAAAGAGTTGTTACCACCCTCGCCATTTGAGGCGGTACCGTCTCCGATGACTGAAAATTTATCCGGTATATTTGCAAGTTCTCCATGAATACCAACCCGGCCAGTAGAGTAGTCGACAGCTAGTGCATGAGCCTTCGCATCCGCATCAGAAGAACCTGCGGTTGCAGCAACAATAAAGTCACCACCGTCGACGTGTAATCTTCCGTTTGGATTAGTCCGGCCGATACCAACAGAGCCAGAATAATCTATAATCATCCTTGTAAAAAGATCGTCAGACTCCCCAAAGTTAGTATTAAAGTATAGATTAGCTTTATGCTGCGCGCCATTGGCAGAAGGATCTCTAACAGCAGCAATAGATGCGCCGATTGCATCGTCATCGTTGTCTTCGTCCTGAACATCGAAAGCAATACCGGCAAAAGCATTGTTCGTTGTGGAGTGGTTTCTAAGTGCCAAGTTATAGTTTGCAAATGTGTTTCCGTCTGTACCGTTAGCAAACACTGTATTGTCATCTAGCCTGATATCAACTTGCGATTTTGCAACAGTGCTTCCAACAACAGTTGCTGCACCGAACAATACATTCGCATTTGACGAATTAAACTTAATGGTAGTATCGTTATTAGAATTCTTTATATTATTACCACCAGCTATAAAGCTTCCTGCAGCAGTAACATCATTAAAACTAACTTCATCTAAGTAAGTTGCGGATCCGGAGAAAACAGAATCACCACCAAAGAGCGTAACACCTCGACCGTCTGTTTTAAATTGGTTCGGGCCTGCCGTGTTATGACCCGCTCGAGCACCAATCGATCCGGAGAAGTATACAAAAACATCTTGACCAACACCTTTTGACAGAAGACCATCGACAAAGTTATCATCTGCTCCTGCAAAAGCAACAGAACCAGTAGCCTTTAATTTAGATGGATTAGAAGAATCCCCGTGAACTCCGAAAAAGAAGTCGGTACTAACCGGAGTTGATGCCAATTCACTTAAAGTTCTTCCAGCATTATCGCCGTCCTTGAACTTCATCGTGGTGCCTTCTCTGAAGACTTTTACATCATTATCTGTTAAGCTATAGGCGGAAGGCCCTGAAAGAGCGCCAGAGATATGTACATCTCCACCAAACACCGCTGTACCTCGAACAGTCGTAGAGTCTTTAGAGCCGATAGTTCCCGATACAAAGAAATTAGTATCGAGAGTCGTTGTTCCTATATTTGGAGATGAGCTATGGCCTCCGGAAAGAATAAGGACTTGGTCTGTAGCATTACTAATTGCAACTGCCAATTTATTTGCTGTATTAATAACTGTATTTACAGCACCACTATCACCATTGAGAGAAATTGTATTTTCGGCCGTTGAAAAATTAAATGCATTCGTATTGCCCGCGGATAGCATGATTTGATTGTTTTGGAACCTAATAAAGGTATCTTCGTCACCAGAGTGCTTAATAAATTCCTTAACCTTTAGATCATTAAATACTTCAACAGAACCAGAAAGTGCAATCTTAGCATTACTGCTGTTATTACCAATTGCTATAGCACTTGCTTCTGGTACAGTCAAACTAGCTCCAAGCGCAATAGATCTTATACCACTAACTGTGTTTGCATCACCTATACTGATCGCTCGAGCGGCACTTACGGCGCTATTATCACCAATTCCGATGGCACGATCAGCAGTAACATTAACAGTGTCACCCATCGATACCGCATAATCACCAGCAGCCGTATTTGTTTGCCCACCGACAACTACTGAGTAATCACCGGTTGCATTGTTTTGCTCTCCACCAAGCACAACAGCCGATGTACCTTGTGCTGTATTCCCAGCAGTTGATGATCCCAGTGCCAGCGAATTTTGACCCTTTGCACGAGTTTTATTACCGATTGCAAAAGCCCCAGGAACTGCCGCACCGCCAATGTTTCCTGCCTGGGCATCATTACCAATAGCAACAGAATTAGTGCCTTGTGCCTGTGGAGTAGTTGTAAAGGATCCATTTTCGATCACAGACTGTAGATCAATACGAGCCCCAGCACCATTGAAATATGAACCAGAAACCACAATGTCGCCGGGTACTAGGACTATTCCTCGGTTGTTGGTATCTTTAGTGCCAATAGAACCAGATAAAAGAATCTTAACATCGTTACCATAACCCTTGTTAAGCAGAGTAGACGCGGCCGCACCGGCCGTAAACGTTTCAGCTCCAAGAATTATTGTTTCATCTGCACCGTCAACCATTATTGTGCCAAATCTATTATCAGTATTGACAAAGAAGTCCGCGTTGATTCGACCTGCATTAACGGTTGTTGCTGTGGTTGAAACTTGGAAATGATTGTCGTCTGATGCGGGGGTCCCTGCTTTTATGCCGATTTCGCTGTCGCCAAGAATGTCAACAAAGTTGTCACCATCAATAGTTAGAATTGCTCCATTTCCTGAAATAAACTGGTCGCCGTTATGGTCGTTAAAGTAAAGTCTCTTATCTGAGGAAATATACATCCCTTGTGTCGCGCCGATGGCACCGGTGACAGCAAGCTGAAAGAAGGGATTAGATGAACCTGACAGCGTTAGGTTTGCACCGGAAGGTCCGGACATGGTGCCTCGAACCAGCGTGTTTGCACTACCATCAAAACTAATGGCAGGAGCTCCACTGTTGTCTCTAATGTCATTTCCTCTGATTCTTACATCGCCATTTACATCTAACATGTATGTAGGAGAGATTCCTCCAATACCGACCCTTTGATCAGAATCTAATATCAGGGTTGATTCACCATCAGCGTTTTGAATTGTGTTCGAACCGACTTTTAGTTTACCTTTTACATCAAAAATAGAGTTTGCAACTGTTGCGTGCGGTGTAATAACAACATGGGAAACTGCAGTTCCTGCTGATGCAATATCATTACCGATAGTGAATGTCTGATCTGCGTTTGCAGTAATCGTCCAATCGTCACCAGCATCGTCACTATTATCTGCTTTGAGCTCTATTTTAGCGTCCGCATCGTTTGCAGCGGTAAAAGTGGCAGTTCCACCGCCAGAAACCGTACCATCAACTTGAAGATTACCAGATTCATCCAGCGAAGCGACTTCATTTCCTGAACCGTTTTGGAATTGGAAAGTTTCTGTTCCATCGCCATCATTGTCAATCTTAAAAATCAGGTCGGTGTCTGCTTTAATTGTTAATGATCCGTCAGTAGGTCCTCGGATGTCGCCACCAGCCACAGTAAGGTCGCCACCTATCTGCGCGCTTTGATCGCTAGAGATAGTTAATGCATTGGCAAGTCCAGACCCGGTGTTAACCTTGAACCTGAATCGACCCTTGGTATCATCGGCAGCACCATCATGCGCGGCTTCAATCTCAGCTAAAGAAGCATCGGAATGATCCTCGAATATGATCTTACTTTCAGCACCGCCATCAGTATTTTCCGCTGTTGTATTCTTTAGCGTAACGTATGGCTGAGTGTGTTCAATTTGGAGTCTAGTTCCAGGATCTGTTGTGCCTATACCAACCCGACCAAGGGGAGTGATGCTCATTCTATCGAGTGGTGAATCGGTGCCATCAGGACTTGTGCTAAACACAAGCATACCTGGCATATCGGTCGTATCGTCTGCTGGAGTTCCACTGACCTTGGCACTAATCTTAGCAGCTAGCTCGTAACCATTTCCATCATGCCCCCAAAACCCGATGTCGCCCAAGGTATCTCCATCTTGAACAACGGTCGGAGAGGCATTGCTACCTCGTGCTCGACGTAGATTAAAATGAGGGTCAGAGAATGCTCCGTCCTTCGCTCTATTCGCATATATAAGATCAGGGTTTATGTGAACAAATCCATCATCTGTTGCGGCATCATTTCTAAAGATTAAAGATCCACTTAAGGTACTAGTCCCTGCTCCTCGACGAACCAAAGTTAATACGTCTTCCGCAGTTCCTCGATGGTTTGCCCTAAATGTTAGAGTACCCCTTCCATTACTTGTGTCTGCTTGATAAACTTCGACTATTGCTTTAGTAACGTCGCCGTGCTCTTCAACACTGAACTGAAGATATTCGTCTGCATCCCGTGATACTTTTAATTGGTTAGGATCAGCATCGATAACTTGAATGGATCCAGTAACCTGTGCTATACCATTAACGTCTAGCGAACCGGTTAACCGCGCGCCGCCTAACATATAATTAGATCCAGATACTACAAAGTCTCCAGGGGCAAGAACGACGCCCCTGCTTGCAACAACGTCTTTAGAACCAATAGTTCCAGAAAGCATAATCCTAACATCGTTCTGGTATCCCGGTACTTCAGAAGCAGCTGGGCTAGACGATAATGCTTTTGCGCCAATGATTGTCGAATCATCTGCAGCATCTAAGAACAGCGTACCAAATTCGTTTTCAGTGTTGACAACAAAATCATAGTTCATCCTTTCAAAGTTAACCTGCGTTCTCGTGGCATCCATTTTGATTTTGTTATTATTAGCAGCTTCTAAAGTGATCGTAGCGTCGGCCTTGATATTAAGAGTATCATCGACATCAATCAATAAGGTGTCTGCTGTCCCCTGCATGAAGACATCACCACCCCTGCCGTTAAAAAAGAGCACATGGCCGGAATCAAGAGATATGTCGCCGTCAACACCAAATGACCCAGTAACACCAACAGGTCCACTAAATTCAGAACCGGTTAAGTGAGCAACAATTCTATTATCTGTCTGATAGCTAAGACGACCGGCGTTAAGGATACCAGGTCCAGCCGACTGAGACAAGAAATCTTGCATGGCTATTTTCTTAGTCTCGCGCTTGCTTTCAAAGACAACAATCGGGTTTGCAATTTTAAAAGACTCACCTGCATTGCCGGTCACCGTAAAGAAGAAACCCCTAACCTGAGTTATACTTTCTGAAGATGTGACAGCTTTAGCTCTTACCCATCTTTTAACGCCGTTAACACCACCGGTAACTTTACTGTTAAGGTGATCACCTCTTATAGAAATTAACATCGAATTTGATGTTGTATTAAGTTGTCTCCATGTAGCCCCATAGCTATCAACGTCTAGAATGTCTAATTCCCAATCTAATCTAGCTGTTTCGGCATGGGATGTTGGATTATCGTCAGCAAAACCGTCTGAATTAACACCATATATGATTAATTTATCGGCGGAACCGTTGTCTATGCCTGTTGCTTCAATTTGAAAATAAAGATAAACAGCCTCATCTGCATCAGGTATGCCGGCAGTGCCGTGGCCAGGACCATCTAAAGTGGTTATGTTATCAAACCTTATGGTCACGCCGTCTGCATCTTCTAGAGTGTAGAAATTCGATTGGTAAGGCTGAATATAACTAAAACCTTCCGTAGTCAAAAAGCCAGCATCAGTTCCAGCCACTGGGGTGGCTTTTGTCTGAACAGCTACAGTAGCACCAGCTTTATTAAATAACATGTAACGACCATCAAATCTTTCATTAGATCCAACAGCAAAAACATCTTCATGGAAAAGCATACCGGTACCATGGGATTCTGGCTTTTCAAACCCAGTCCATGAGCCCTCGCCCGCTGATGAAGTTAGTGAGCCAGTAAGGCTTCCGACATCTAGCTGGAACGTAGTATTTGGGTTAACCGTATAAGCTTCTAACCCATTGCCAGCCAAATAGTTTTGCCCAATAAGAACTTCTGTGGTTGCTCCACCAGGATGTTCTGCTAATTTTGCGTATAGAGATCCAGTGGAAACGTAAATTGCGCCGTCACCAGCTGGTACCGATAGAGTTGAACCATAGCCTGCACCGGAGTCATCTAGATGAATTGCTCCTGTTAATACTAGGTTTCCAACCTGACTGTGATCTACCTCAATAACTTGCTTTTCGGCATACAGTGTACCAGAAACTACAACGTCACCAACGAATAACGCTGTACCTCTAGTACCGATCGTATTCTTGTTTCCTGCAATACCGTGAACCTTAAAGTTGACATCATGTTCTGGGATGTCATCGGCATTGCCTTCTAAAAATTTAACAGTGTCTTGTCCACCGTTTACGAAAATAGCCCCTTCAATAGAATTGGAATTAACTTTAAAATTTACGTCTCCATAAGGAGCGGATCCGTTATGATTAAAAATTGTCGCATCTGCTGCGCCTTCGTTAAACCTTACGAATTCAACACCACCAGCTTCTATTTTGACTAAGTCATCATTTAATATTATTTTTGTATCTTCATCACCGTGTCTTATGATGCTGGAGTTGACTGTTAATGTGCCAGACAGATGTGTATTCTGACTTTCGTCAATTGTTATGACTGTTTCGTTCTGACTATTTCTTATGACACTGGCGCCAGTTGGATGATTACCGTCGATTCTTAAATCACCTCCGATCCTAACATTATCATCATTGTCCATGGTAATTGTATTACCGCCATCTGCTGCCTTAATGATATTTCCGCCAACCTGAAGCGTACCTGCAGTCGCGACGTTTGTATTAGTCTGTGTTGCGTTACCAGTAATTGTAACTATATCAGCATAGTTGCCGGCTGAGGCTTTATCATTCCCAATCGAAAACGTATCTGTACCGCTAGCTTTAAGACGCCATTCGTCTCCTGCATCGTCACCTCGATCTGCTTTCATAAATATATGTGCATCGATTCCATCACCAGCCTTGATAGTTACATCACCACCGCCGACATCTAGGTCACCCAGGATTTCCATATTACCCTGCTCATCGATGTCTGCGACTTCATCACCAGTGCCGTTTTCAAATGAAAACATAGCCCCTTCTACCGTACCGTCAGTAGCATCATCAGTATCAACGCGGAATATAATACTCTTGTCCGCTGTCATGATCAATTCTGTACCTGGCATCGAGGTAAAATGAGAGCCGGTTACAGAACCACTGACTGCAATATTGCCGCCAAATAACACCTGTTCGCCATCAGTCGCTTGGGTGGACCCTGAAATAAATAGCCAGCTATCCTCACCTGCTCCGCTTAACAATGCAGGACTTAGTCCACCCTGATCATCTGCAGCCGCACTAGAACTATAGATAAGTAAAGAGGGTTTG
>MDTD01151905.1_pt1 | contig 28570 bp, 25 predicted proteins | sample 811221 | NCBI WGS metagenome assembly MDTD01 (sample SAMN05326646, study PRJNA326480) | marine metagenome | isolation source: seawater | place: Pacific Ocean: South West | collected 2011 | reverse complement strand
GGCCAGGGGGATGGAGAGGTTTGTAGAAGGGGTCGTTGCAAAGTGGCGTCGCAAATGACAACCGCATATGTTGTCCGAGCAATCGAGCGATTGAAGGATGTCGCTTGCGACAGACGCATTGCAAGAGAGGGATTGTAGCGTACATTCGGGTGCACTTTGCGAAGACACAAGTGCAACTGCCCCTGGATCAGAACTCTAGCGAAATACCGTATACGCGGTATAAATGCTCCCCCTTCCATTTTCCGAAGGTCGGAGGAGTTTCTATTCACGAGTGGCTGGTTGTTTGGCAGCAGGCGTCTTTCTCTTGGCAACAGGTGTTTTTCTCTTGGCAACAGGTGTTTTTCTCTTGGCAACAGGTGTTTTTCTCTTGGCAACAGGTGTCTTTCTTTTGATCTCAGGCGTCTTTTTCTTCATGACGGGTGCTTTGACGGGAGCAACAGACTGGATTTTCGTAGAGAGTGGTGGAAGAGGGCGTTGTGCTTTTGCGGGGATAGGTGTTGGAGGGGCTTCGAGGCCGAGGTTTTGTTTAAGTTTCGTGTGGTAGGCTTTAACGGCACTCTTGAGCTGTGTGGTGTGAGGGGAGAGGCCGAACTCCATAAAGGGGATCACTGCACTTGTGACTGCGAGTGTCCCGCCTATTGCGAGGGCGATGATGCCACTGACGAGTTGTACCCCCCGATATTCTTGCTGTGTAGGTCTATTCATGACGAAGATTCCACCTGCGAGGAGGCCCACTGCGACTGCACCATTGACAGAAGAGATCGCGATCTTTTTGTGCAAAATCCTCTTGTCGAGCGCTTCGCGTAATTGGCGATGTCGCTCGTTGCCATGCGCAAACACCTCGCGCCATGGGACAAGTGTCGCACCTTGTATCACGACGTGTTTGATGAACGCTTGTTTACGTGACATGTCGCGGTACGTCGCGATCGCAGCACGTGTGTTCCCACGTTTTTTGGTAAATTGTCTCCACATCGCTTCTTTGTAAGTCACGACACGAAGCATCCGTTTGTTGAAGATCTTTTGGGCTTTGCTGCGCTCCACCGGATCTTTTTCGACCTTTTTGACATTGAGCCCTGCAGGCGGTTTGAGTTGCTCTCGCAAAGAGATATGGGAAGACGCACAGCCTGTCAGGCCCACGAGCGCTACCATCAAGAACCACAAACCCTGTGTGGACCTCTTCTTGTTGCCTACTTTGTTTCTTGGTACGGCCTGCGCGTCCTTTGTCTTGTAGCCATTCATCAAGTGAACCTCTCGTATGATTATTTACAGGTCAGATCCCGACAATACGTCGGTGGAATGCAAAATTTACTCGTCTCCCAGCCGCTGCAATCACTCTTACACGACTGGATAAAGAACCCATTACAACGTTTTTGTCCAGGTTTACAAACACAACATTGTCCATCGTGGCAGACAGGTGTTGTGTCTTTACATTGAAAGGCACTCTCTCGCCAATATGTGCAGCCCTTGGAGTTTTTGTAACACCACTGTCTCTCTGTCCCACTGCATCGATAATCGCCTGATTTGGAACAGCTGTTGTAGCTGTAACACAGGCACTTAAGCGAGAAGGAACCACAAAAGCGATTCTCACTCTTTTTACAGACATCGAGCGTATTCCACTTGGTGCAAGACGCATCACACTCCTGAAGCTCTTCGCCATTACAACGTTTTTCACCGGGCTTGCAAGTACAACAAACGTCGTCTGTGCTGAAGGAAGTCTTCTGACAACCACCTGGACACTTTTCGACTTGCTTGATGTAACCTGTTTTGGAACCACAGCGTTGTCGACTTTTCAGATCGCTTGTGCAGCGATAGACATTGATAGAGCCGGAAGGGCATAGACTCTTGCAGTCTTGCTCAGAGGTGCTACACACCAGACCTGTGAGGCATGTGCAATCTTGTGGGCAGTTGGCGCAGTTCTCGCCTTTATGTTTATCACAGGAGTTGTTACCACATGTCTGAAAACACGAGCCCGAAGTGCAGACACCACCTGCCGGGCAGGGACAATCTTTGGGACAACTCGTACAGTTTTCTTTTTCGCCCGGTTCACAGACCCCATTGCCACAAAAACTCTTTGTTTTGCACGCGCCACCTTCGCAGCTTTGGCTCGATAGGCATCCGCAGTCTTGTGCACAGGTCGCACAATCTTCGCCATTCGCAGACTGGCATGTCCCATCCCCACACGTCGATGTAAGCTTGCATACACCACCCTGACAGCTTTCATTTGAAGCGCATTTACAGTCAGCGGCGCAGTTGTCACAATCTTCGCCCTTGGCGAGATCGCACGTGCCATTGTTGTCGCACTTTTTGGTCGTTTGGCAGGTGTCGTTGATGCACTCCTGGCTGGTTGTGCATTGGCAATCTTTGGGGCAAGACGCGCAGCTTTCGCCTTTGTTGGTGTCACAGACGCCATTACCACAGGAGGTCGGTTCGACACACGCGCCATTTTGACACGTCTGTTTGCCCTGACACTTACAGTCCGCTGCACAGTTGTCGCAAGTCTCGCCTTTTTCGACGTCACAGGTCGCATTGTTGTTGCACAAGCCGGAGGCCTGGACACATTGTTGTGTGGCGCTGTTGCATACGAGACCACCTTGGCAGGCGCAGTCTCTCGCACATGTGATACATGTCTCGCCGCCTTGGCATTTTCCATCTCCACACGGATCTTGCCCTTCGCGGCAGACGTTGTTGGTTGCGTCGCACGTTTGGCCGGCACTACAGGAACAGTCTTGGGCACATGATTGGCAACCTTCGCCTGCTTCACACTGGTTGTTCCCACACACTGCCGCTGCGGTGCTGTTACAACCCGCATCTGTACAACCTCTATTTTCGCAGTTGAACGCGATCTCGCCGGGTTGGTTACAGCTATCAATCCAGTAAATGTGCCCATTCACACAGGCTCTACGTTGTTGTGGTTGGCAGCTCTGTTCACAGCGACCTCTAGGGACATTGCATGTCGTCCCATTGGTACAATGTGTGTTGTTGGTGCAGGTTTGAATACATATCTTTTGTGCTTGGTTGCAGTGGTAGCCGCGAGAACATTCCTCATCGAGGTTGCACTTTTGCTGTCCTGTACAGGCGAGCCACAGCAAACTCACCAGACAACAGCATCCGAGGGCGATCCAATAGCGTATCCATATTCGATTCGGCATATCTCTTTATACTCCAGGGGCAGCGTCTTCGTGCCCCTTTACAGCGAGGCTTTTTTGAGGTCATCTTGTGCGTGAAGACGGTAGGTCTCGTATTTTGTATGGAGTATACTCCAAAATGGAGAAAGTCCCAATCCACATTGTGTTTCTCCCTGTGCTTTTGGGAGCAGGTGGGGGCATTGAGGAGAAGCGATGACGGCAAACAGGCAAAAAAATCCCCCTTACGATGAGCAGCACACGTTGCGTACTGGACACTTTATGGAGCAGCTTGTAGAAGCTACAGATCGGGGATTTGAGACAGGGGCGCTTGTGCCGATCCCCACATCGAGTATCGAATACGAAGAGGCAGGGCTCTCTTTTCAGATCCGAAAGATCGAAGCGCTCAAGAGGAAAGAAGCCGCGAAAGCGATTCAGGTCGCCTCCAAAGAGATCCCAAGACCACCGCGCAATCCCTTTTTGCCCTACGAAAAAGACCTGTTTGTCGCCGATCTTTCCGAGACTCATGTCGCTGTGCTCAATAAATTCCGCGTCATCGCGCACCACTTTTTGATCCTCACGAGGGATTTTGAACGCCAAACTTCTGCGCTCACACTGACTGATATATGGGCGGCTACGTTGTGTCTTCAGCAACTCGATGGTCTGGTCTTTTACAATGGCGGTGAGGCTGCCGGGGCGAGTCAACCACACAAACATCTGCAGATGATCCCCTTTCCGCTCACGGAGACAGCTGCTTTTCCCATGCAGAGAGTCTGGAGAGATGGAGATCTGCAAGATTCTAGGCTCCAGGATTTGCCCTTTGTCCATGCCTTTGCGCGACTCTCTTTGGACACGGAGCGCGAGACGAAGGTGTGTGCTGAGCTGCTCTTTGAGACTTACTTATCGTTGATGCAAAGAGTTGGGTTGTCATTGGAAGAGGAAGAGGTCTCGCCGTATAACCTGCTTCTGTCGAGAGGTGGGATGATGGTTGTTCCCAGGCGACAGGAGTTTTGTGAAGGGATCTCTGTCAACGCACTTGGCTTCGCAGGTGCGCTCCTTGGACGTGACCAGCAACAGGTCGAGCACATCAGGGACATCGGAGCCATTCGATTGTTGACAGAGGTCGGGTATACCGAATTGTAAGTCATGTGATGTCTAGAAGACGACTTCCATGCCGAGTTTTCCGTGGACTGGAGGCGCAAAGCCGAGTCCTGGGTAGAAGTGGACGTTGAAGCCTGCCCACAATCTCAGCCGATCCGAGACTGGGATACGAATCCCACCACCCATATACACGCCGAAGACAAACGCATTTTTGGGACGACCGAGCAAAAAGTCGAGCCCTGCTGTCGCGTAAAAGAGGTACAAAAAGCGCAAGCGCAGACCTGGGCGCACACTCGCATGGAAATAACCATCCCCTGTGTCGTAGTCTGTCACGAAGTGTCCGTCGATTCCGAGGTCAATTGCCAGATCTTTTTGCAACCACAAGTGGCCTGTCGCGCCGACAATCCCGTGAGTTATCGACGTATCTGTGAATGAACCAAATTCATCGTAGTATTCGCCTTTGTATACATTGACCCCGCCGCCAATCGAGAGGGAGAACCAGCTCTTGCGTTCGCGGTCGTACCACTTTTTGAATGGATTTTTTGCCTTTCGGCGGCGTTTTGTTCGTTGTGGTGGGGGAGGGGGCTGTTGCTGGACGTTGCGCTCTGGTCCTGGAGGTGGCTCATCGATGAATCCCTCTCCGTTTCCTTTGGCGTCGGCAAATTGGGCATGACTGATCAACACAAAGAATCCACAAAGCAGCGCACACTTATACATAAACCTGGACATTTCGACCTCACTTCTTCTCTATATCTGGCTGGGCTTATTCGTTCGTCTGCCCTTTAAGCAAGATCGATACCAATGTTCTTTGTCGAGTGTGATCTGTGTCACATGTCTTGTTTTCCTTCAGCTTTTAGGGATGTTGTGTGTCAACTGGAGTGTTGGAGTGTGGAGTATTTGTATTCCAGCGGTTTGCGTCAGCGCAATGTCATGATATGTATCTACGCACCGTATTCACGGCTTTTGCGTTCTTTTGGAGTAGTGTTTTCCTGCCCCACGAGACAAAAAGAGCGTTGGAGTATGCTCTCTCTTGGAGGAAGATGATGAGAAGGAAGATGTCTTGGGTGTATGGTTTTGTGTCTCTTTGTCTGCTCTGTCTATTCTGGGCGACGCCTGTACAAGCGCGAAGCGCACAGTCTGACTGGTGGCTCAGTGCACATAGAGGGGGTGACACAAAGGGCTATCCTGAGAACGCGATAGAGACATTCGCCCATTCAGTGAGTTTGTCCAAGCGTGTGTGGATCGAATGTGATATCTCCGAGAGCGCTGATGGTGTGTTGATGATGATGCACGATTCGACGCTGTCCCGGACGAGTACAGGTCATGGCTATGTCGTCCAGACGCCGTGGGCGAAGCTCAAAACACTCCGTTTGAAAGATCCATATGGTCACATCACTCCCTATCGTATCCCTCGTCTCATCGATGTCTTGCGTTGGGGGAAGGGCAAAACGCAGTTGTTCCTCGATGTCAAGTCGAGATGGCCCAGAGGGTTACGGCATCGTACTCATAGACCGTATTGGAAGTCGATCTTCTCACGTGTCGTCAAGATGATCCAACAACAGAGAGCCTGGAAGGACGTTGTGGTCATCACGTACAATGTGCGGCAGGCACTTTACGTCCACAAACTCGACAAACGTCTTCGTCTCTCCGTTGGTTTGACCAGCATAAGTAAGCTACAGACATACCTTCGTCACATCCCTGCTCATCGGATGATTGCCTTCACAGGGCTGCTCTTTTATGGCGAAAAGCCCTCGTTGTATCAGGCGCTAAAGCGACATCAAGTGAAGGTCATTGCAGCGACATTTCGGGCGGAGTCCGTCGTGGCACGCCTCCCACTGACTGGTTGGATGAGACGAATCATCTGGTCTTTGATGTTGCAAAGATACAGTGAGTTGGGGATTCAGATCTTCGCTGTGAACGACACCAGGCTGGCACTTACATTACTCTCCCAATGAGCTTGTTGCTTTTTGGGATGGTTTTGAGGACACTGGAGAGAACCTCATACCACCTTAGGAGTTTCGTATGCCAAAGTATATCTCCGTTTTGCTGTTTTTATGTAGTTTGTTGTGTCTTTCGTGGATTGGATGTACTCAACCGGTTGAAACGAGGAACGGTTCGTTCGACGCGATGACATATAACGTCCACGGTTTGCCTTCTGCCATCACCAAGGACGACACTCTTGGGAGATTGAAGCAGATCGGGCCCAAGCTCAATCCATTCGCGATCGTCGGTTTGCAAGAGACCTTTGTCGACGAGGGGCGCGAAGATCTGATCAAAGCGAGCACTCACCCCCATCAACATGAGTATTCCGAACGCATCGACGAAAGCAGGGCGATGGGGCCGGGGTTGTTGTTTTTCTCAAAGTACAAGATTGTCACGACCAAACAGCAATATTACACGACCTGTTTTGGTACACTTGACAACGCCTCTGATTGTCTGGCTTCAAAAGGGTTTCATATGATCCGTATCGAACTCGCCGAAGGTTTGGAGATCGATGTCTACAACTCTCATCTGGAAGCTGGCAGTGGAGAAGAGGACAAGAAAGTCCGCGCGACACAAGTCTCCGAGATCAAGAAGGCGATGAAGGAGTGGTCCGATGGTAAAGCGATTCTGTTTCTCGGTGACACCAACCTTAAATTAACCCGCGACACGGATAAAACGGCGATCACTGACTGGCTCAAAGACCTCAACTTGACGGATGGTTGCGAAGCGGTCAGTTGTGCAAAAGAGGGACGGATCGACAGGATCTTTTTTCGTAGCGCCGAGCAGCTCCAGTTGACACCAAAGACATGGAAGATCCCCGAAGGATTCGTCGATGAAAAAGGGACCGATCTCTCCGACCATGAGCCGATCGTTGTGACATTTGACTGGAAAGAGATCGTCAAAACGATGTGACATGTTTCTTCCTTTTGAGTCGTTTTGGTTTGGGGAGAATTCACGCTCGAAGCGCGGATTGGAGGGCTCGCAGGAACGCATGTGGTTGTTCGAGGTGGGTGTTATGTCCGGCATCAGGAAGGCTACAGAGTGTCGCGTGTGGGAGCGCTCGTTGCATCTCTTGCATGAGAGACGTGTACTTTGTGTCGAGCTGACCGCAGAGCAGATGGACGGGCATCGAGAGGGAAGGGAGCGACGACCAGCAGGAGGGTTGGCGGCCAGGGCTGAGCTCTTCGATGATACGAGCCATGTGTTCCTTTTGTTGTTGCTGTCGCCAAACAGAGAGCTGCTTCATGAGTGTGTGGTCACGCTGCATACTCTGGAAGAGTGGGGCTTGGTACCACGTCTTGAGAAAGGCAGGGAGTCCCTTCTCGATGATCGTTTGGGCGCGCTTTGTGTCGATAGATGCACGAGTCTGTCGTTCTACAGGGTTATCGAGGCCTGGTTGGCTGCTCTCGATGATCAGTCTCGTGCAAGATGCAGGGGATTGGGTTGCAGTGTAAAGGGCCAGCCTTCCGCCCATCGAGTAGCCAACCCAGACACAAGGTAGGAGAGCGTGCTTGTCGAGTGTGTCGAGCAGTGAACGAGAGAGATTGGAGAAGTGTAAGGGGGTGGAAGGTAAGGGTTGTCCATCATGACCGGGCCACGTGACTGTGATGCATCGGTAGGTCGTCGAAAGCGCCTCGACGATGGGGCGCCATTCTTTTGGTGTGCCCATAAAACCATGAAGAAAGAGCAGGCGAGGGGCTTCTTTGGGGCCGGTGTCCTGTACGTGCCAATCAGACAACGTTCCTCCTTTGCGTGTGCTTTTTAGTGTGAGCCTTATCGACCAAAGCGTTCGAGGAGCGGTTGGAGGGAAGGGGATGTTGCGATGACCTGTTTGGTGATCTTGAGGACTTGTTCGTGAAGGTCGGGGTGGCAGGCGATGACACCTAGATTGCCGTTGAGGATGTTGCCTTCGCCAAACATGACCTCACCACCTGTGATGTCGGATATCACGCCACCGGCTTTTCGCACGAGCGCGACGCCTGGAGCGTGGTCCCAGATGTAGTGTCCTTGAAAGTCCGCAGTTTTTGGAAAACGCAAGAAGATGTCGGCGTCGCCACACGCGACGGAGGCGTACTTTCCTTGTCCATCGATGTAGGTGATAGAGGATTCGGGGATGCCTGCGGCGTCGAGACATTGATCGATCAACGCTCTTGGAAAGTCCTGTAGATTGCGGCTGAGGACGACACGTGCATCGGAGAGTTTGGGGGCGGGGGCGAGCTGGAGAGGTTGTTTTTCCGTCGTTGTCTCTGCGAGTGAGGTGCGGTAGACGCCTTCTTGATCGGCGACGAAGAGAAATCCGTTGCCGTCTTCGGAGGGATATTCGGGGCAGGCGAGGGCACCCCATGTGGGCTGTGTCGATTCGATGTGTGCGACCGCGACACAATATCGCAAGCCCTTGACGAAGCCTCTCGTGCCATCGATTGGGTCGACAGCCCAATGTGTTGTCGCTTTTGTCTCTCTGCCGAGATCCATCCACGAGACGACGTCTTCTTTGGTCACGTCGATGCCGAGGATTTCTTGAAGGCGCTTGAGGGTGCGCGTTTGTTGCTCCTCGTTGAGGATGGTGAGAAATTGTTGCCCTCGCTCTTCGGCCATGATCGCATCTTGTGGAAAGTGCGCGTCAATCGCTCTGTTGAGGATCGCTTGTGAACCATAATCGGCAACAGTGACTGGGTCTTTGGGGGCTTTTTCTCCACCAAAGCCAGCCTTCTTTTGTACGTCTGCGCAAAGCTGTACGGCGTGTTTCATCGCTTGTATGACGGGCTTGTACATCAAATCTTTCCTCCTTGTTTGGCCAACGCCCCTCTTTGTAGAGGATCTGTTTCCCTTTGTGAAGAGTCAACTGCATATTGGACGGTTGTCTTTTGTAGACAGGCTGTACACCTTGGGGATATCTACGCTCACTCACGGATGTTTCTGTACGAGACAGGGAGACGACAATGCGCAAACAGTCCAAACAGCTCTTGCTCTTAAATATCATCGGGGGGATCGCGGTCCTCGGAAGCTACGTGTATGGCTTCATGGGTTCGGAGGCACAGATCGAATCGATCTGGGGTGGGATCTCTTCAGCGATGAGGCCGTACTACAAGATCTCGATGTTGACGGCGGCGGCTGGCTATTTTCCCTTCACGCTGTTCTTTTTGTGGAGGGCCGAAGACACATCGAGCTGGTTGGGCGGAAAGATGGGGGGCAAGGAGCTACTTGTTTTGTACGCGCTAATGTTGTTCCCATCGGCGTTGTGGTTACCTGTTACGTTTGTTTTAGTGGCCTCACCGAGCTTTTTTCTGTGGTTGAGTGTTTGTATCATTCTGGCGACTGTGGGGTTGGCGTCACTGGGATTGTTGCTCGCGCTCCTGACGTGGCGTCCTGGTCGATGGGATGCCTTTCGAGTCGCCGCTGTGATAGGGTGTGTGGCGTTTTGCGTGCAGACTGTTTTGTTTGACGCGATCATCTGGATGATCTATTTTCCCACGCCGTGGTCTTCTTGAGAAAGTCGACCCAAACCAGAATAAGCATATGACTGTGTGGAAATCCCTTGTGAGCAAGGGAGAATGTGAATGTTGAGGTGATTCTTTTGGATACACAAACTCCTTCTCGTACTTTGTCGTTTATGGTGTGTGCTGTCGCCTATCTGTTTGCTGTGGGGATTGCGTTGGTCGCTGCGTATATCTTCCGTACTTATCCGTTGCTTTATGTGATCGGAATCGCTGATCTTGTCGCGACTGCTGTGATCTTTGCGTGGAGCTACGCGTACAACAACACGAGCCTCTACGATGCGTATTGGAGCGTCATCCCGATCGTCATCACCATCGCGCTGCTCATTACGTCGTGGCCTCTTCAAGGGCCTCTGCTGCGTGCGCTCTTGGTCTCTGGATGTATCCTCTGGTGGGGCGTCAGGTTGACATACAATTGGGCGAGAGGCTGGGGCGGGCTGGCGCATCAGGATTGGCGGTACGTCAATCTTCAAAAGTCCACAGGTCCTTTCTATTGGATTGTCAGCCTGCTCGGACTTCACCTGTTCCCTACTGTGCTCGTCTTTTTGGGGATGCTCTCCGTTTACACTGCCATCTACAAGGGGACAAGACCGATGAACTTACTCGACTTGCTCGCGTTGACTGTGACAGTCGGTGCGATCTTGGTCGAGACCATCGCGGACAAACAACTTCACACCTTCGTGAGAAATCGCAAAGATCCCCTCGCGATCCTCGACAGAGGCCTGTGGGGGCAATCTCGTCATCCCAATTACTTTGGTGAGTGTACATTTTGGTGGGGAATGTGTTTGTTCTCTCTGGCGGCTGCGCCCAAAGAGTATATCGTGCTCGTTGGACCCATCGCGATGACATGCTTGTTTTACTTTGTCAGCATTCCGATGATCGACAAACGGATGCTCAAAAAACGCCCTCACTATGAACAACTCATGAAAGAGATCCCTGCGATGTTTCCTCATCCCCCTGGATTCCGCAAGTAAGTCCACTCTCCTGAAGCTCTCCCCCTGTCGCGTAAAGCTGCTTCCCATCTGCTGCATACATAATCTCCATCGTCCCATGGCTGTATCCAAAGACGACGTTTTGTAGACGTCCTGTCGTGAGGTCCCAAAGTGCGATGTTGCCTTCGAGTTGGGAGCGCGTTTACGTAGTCATTTTCGCGATAGGCGATGTTTTTTGTGAGAGGCTTTTCTTGGGGCTGATGCAAGTGCCTGGACTTTCTACACGTTTGTCAACACATGCGTGTTGTCAGGAGATGTTGGATTCGTTGGTCTTGGTTCATCGGCGGTGTCTCCTCTGTGGCCATTTGGGAGATACGTTGTTTGAGTGTTGTGCCGGAGAGCTGTGAGATGGCGACCATGACGATATCTCTGTGTAGATACGGTGAATGGGCGAGCGCAAAGTAGCCTTCTTCTGTGAGAGCATTGTCATGAATGTCGAGGACTTTGAGTTGTCTCAGATGAGGCGATTGTGCGAGCGCTTTGGCGCCACGATCTGTGATGCCATTTCGTGTCAGGTAGAGCTTGGTCAGTTGTATGCTGAGTGGGGATTCGGCGATATGCTTGGCGCCTTCGTCTCCAATGTTGTTGCGGGATAGATCGAGCGTGTGGAGCGCGGGGAGGTGAGTGTTACACATTCTCGCGATGCCTTCGTGGGTGAGCTCATTGCTTGTGAGCTCTAACTCTTCGAGTTGTTGAAGATAGGGGGAGTCGAGCAGCGCTGCCAATCCTCGATCGCCGATCTCACAGTTTTGAAGCTCCAGCACCTTCAAGGACTGGATGGATGTGGCTTGGGCGAGGGTGTTCATGCCCCTTTCAGTCAATTTGTTGAGCGACAATTCGAGCTGTTGGAGTCGCGAGATGATAGGACACCGCGTGAGATATTCGACATCTTCGTCTGACAGGTTGTTCCACGAGAGATCGAGCTTTTGCAGCGCAGGGAGCTGCATCGTGTGGACGACTTCGCAAAGCTCCTTGGGGGCAATCTCTAGATGGGATAGATCGAGCGCTTGTAGGGCGCTCATCTGTGGTGAGGTTGTGAGTGTCTGGAGGCTCTTTCGATCGCAGTATGTCCCACCAATGTGGAGTGTCTCAAGTGGGCACTCTAATGTCGTCAGGGCGTGAATTCCTGCAGGGGTGATAGGGTTGGAGCTGATGTCCAGATAACGCAACGCCGGTGTGTTGTTTGAACGAATAAAGCTAAAAAGACCGTCGTCTTCGATGTTGTTGTCGTGGAGAGATAGATGTTGAAGGTGGGGGCGATGGCGCTCTGAGAGGGCGGTGAGACCTTCGGTGTGGATGTGGTTACCTTCGGCTTCGAGGTGTATGAGCGCTGTCAGGTGTGGTGAACGGAACAGGGTGGAAAAGGCTAACACACCGGGCCATGTGTCATTGAGTTTGAAGCGCTGCAGTTGTTTGATATGTGGGGAGGTGGAGAGGGCCTGACAACCTTCTAGATTGAGTGGGTTCCAGCTCAGGTCGAGTGAGCGGAGTTGGGTGATGGAGGTTGAGTGGGCGAGCGCCTTGATGCCTGGCGCGTCGAGTCTATTCTCTTCGAGGTTGAGGTGTTTGATGTTGTGTGTATACGGAGAAGATGCGAGCGCTTCGAGCCCTTTGTCTGTGATGTAGCTGAAGCCAAGGTCGAGCCATTCGACCTGTTTGAGGAGGGGAGAGCGTGCGAGAAATTGGGCGTCTTCTGCTCCGACGGTGTTCCACTCCAAACTGAGCCCTGTGACTGTTGTGTGGGTGTGGAGGTGGGGGAGCCACGTCGCGTAACGGATCTTGACTTCGTACATGTCGCCAAAGTCCATCGTCCTCGCGAGTGGAAGGCCCGGCTGTGTACGTTCCTTAAGAAAGTCCCAGCAGTCGTATGGTGTGGCGCTTCTGATAGCATCGGGCCATGCCTTGAGGTGGGTTTGTGCGTACGCAATGCCTACGCGACGCTCGGCCTCGTCCTCCGAGGTGTTGATCAGGTGTAAGAGGAGGCGAAAACGTTCTTTGTCAGGGGGCTGTGACAGGAGGTCTCGTATTTGTGTGAGGAGGTCTGTCTGGGAAGTGATCGCCATCTCTTTTGTACCTGATGTGTTGTGGAGTGGGAGGTTTTTGAGTGGCTTTGAGTATTGATGTTGCACGTGGGCTTGTCAATGGAAGTCTGCTCTGTGTTTGTGTATCCGTTTTGTCTACGGACGTTCTTTTTTCCCGGTTGCGCTCCTCTGAAGTGATCGTTGAGGGCGATTATGGTGGAAAGATTCGGAATTGATAGTGGAGGCTCAGCCCAATGATAAGGGGTTGATGGAGGGTGCCTCCGAGGAGCTTCAAGTTGATGGGGACGCTGAGTTGGAGGGCACATTGCCACTGTTTTGTTGGACGCCAGAACACACTACCTCCGAGCAGCATATCGGTTCGTCCGCCAATGGAGTCTGGATCGACCTGTCCATCCCACAGACTGGGTTCACTGTGCATGAATGCTCCTTGGATCTGGAACGCCCATTGCTTGAGTCCCAAGCTGCTCTCGACACTCAACGAAGTACGAAAGCGTAGACCTGCTTGAAATTCATACTGGTTTGGGACGATAGCACCGCGCAGTGTTGTGTGTATGTACACCTGTATCTGTCGATGCAGGTACCCCACAGTGATAAAGCTCATTGGATCGATGGTGCCGCTGCCAAACATGATGTGTTGGTGGGGGCGACCTTCTCGACCTGCTTTGTATGGATCTGGTTCGATACGTCCGATGGGAGCACTGATACCACCACCGAATTCGAGCAGCCAGCGTTGTGTTCCTGTGATGCTCAGAGGTCGGAACCCAAATTGCAGATCTGGATCTGCGACACCGACGAGGGTTTCATCGCGGTGGTGGATGGACTGATAATGAGGGAGAGGGGCTCCCTGACTGTCCAAAAACCGCGCTGTTACACCGACGTACCTTAGTGGCATACGCAAGCGGACGTCGAGCCATTTGAGTAAACCAAGACGCGCATTGAGCGCGAGATTCATGCTCCACAGTGCAACTTCGTGATAACCTGCTTGAATGGGTTTGACGCGCCCTGTTTGGGGGTCGATTTCAAGCTGATCTGGTAGGACCTTATGTCCTACAGACATAGGTCCTGCCGACCATTGAAGGCCGACGCTCAACATGCCCTGTTGGGACAGCTGTTGTATATTGACGTTACCTCCCGCCGGGAGGTTTGGGTTGCTTCAGGCAGCTCAGGCGTTGGCCTTGGTGCTGTGCAGCCAAAGCACAGGGACGGCCAGCAGCACCAGGAACCACCTGAGCATTGTATTGTTTGTGTATGTCATGTGCAGTTTACTTTTGTGATGGTTTGAGAAGTGTAGAGAGGGTCTTTTTGACCTCTTCAAGCTCACGTCCAACGATTGTTTTTGCTTTGTTTCCCTGTTTGTCGTAGATGATCAAGAAGGGAAGTTTCGAGACATTGCTCATGTATTGTTTGACGACGGGGCGATCCCAATCGACGACGTTGATTTTTCTCAGGGCAATGTCTTTGTGTGTTTTGAGCTGTTGAAACAGGACATGATCGACATCTTTACAGGGGCCGCACCAGACCGCATAAAAATCAAAGACGGTCACTTTTCCCTTCACAATATGTTTGCTGATGTCGACGCGCTCGCCTTTTTTGGAGAGCCACTTGACGTCCATCTCTTTGCTATATGTGGGAGGAGGCTTGTAGGCGCCTTTCCCTGGACCTGAGAATGCTTCAAAGCCGATCCCTTTGACCTTTTTGATCATCGCTGCTTCTGAAGTCGTTTGTTGTTCGTAGGAGAGGGTCACTTCGACTTTGTGTTTATCGAATGTTGCCGTTCGGACGCCCTTTTGCATCTTCAAAACACGAACGACGCGCGCACCACAACCTTCACAGGTCAGTCCTCGAAGGGAGAGGGTGGTTGTTTTGGTGCTCTTGGTTGTGCGTACCTGTGTTTGCTGGCTGCAACCGGCAAACGTCATGAGCAGCGCAGCATAGAGAATGGTAATTCTTGCGATGGGCATGAAAGCTTCTCCTTCTCTGTTGTGGGTTCTTGATTGTGGTCTCATGTTCCTCTGACAAGGAACATCGTAGGGTTGGAGTCGACTACAAGGTCAAGTCTTTTTTTGGAGTCAGCCGTTTTGTGTTTGGTGAAGAAGTTTTGTGAGGGGGAGAGAGCTTACAAAGCACCAGCGGTCAGGGAGTGGATGGTCCAATTGTTTGCGCCGTGATTATGCAAGTGGAAGACGATCTTTGCGCCTTTTTTGATCTCTTTGTGGGCGGTCCACAAGGGTTGATAGTACGACGCTTCTGATGGAATGGGGATCTCTTGTTGCCAGATACGTTCGCCATCGATCGAGAGCACGACGAAGGCGGTGGCGTTTGTTGGAGCGCTGAGATCTTCGTGCAAAAGTGTGAATTGCAGACGCTCTCCTTGGCGTATTTCCGTTTGAAGAGGCTGCACGATCGTTGCGAAGTTACACAACCCTGTATCGATCTCGAAGACACCATTTTCGACATATGTACCGAGAGGAAGGCATTTGTGATGCTCTGTCTTCATCTTAAGGAAGGGATCTTCTTCAGAGGGAATACGTTTCCAGGCGTTGGCGTCGAGTAACTGGACGGCCGGACATCTTGGCCCACTGCCCTGATGTGGGATGCATCCTTTCCGTTCTGGTGGACCTGCATCTTGTGTGTGTGGCTCGTTCGATGATGGGAGCGTGCAGTTTGTATATGAGAGGAGCAGGAGCAGGACCAGTACAATGTGTTTCATGATTTGGTTGTTGATGTCTCGGTGGCTTCGAGAGCGTGAATGATTGCGCAGGATTCGGAGGGGTGTTGTCCATCACACCTTACGACGATGCGTGATAGTTCGTCGTGCATGGAGTGTAGCTCCTGGAGTTTTTCCTCGATCTCATGAAGCTTTTCGAGGGCTTTCTCCTTGACGTTTTGGCAGGGGTGGTCTTTGGTGTTTTTGAGCGAGAGCAGCGCCTGTATCTCGTTAAGTGAGAAGCCTAGTTTTTTGGCAGATTGGATGAATTGAAGTTGTTGGAGGATCGTTGGTGGGTACTCTCTGTATCCGGAAGAGCCACGTATGGGTTCAGGGAGCAGCTTGATCTTTTCGTAGTATCGTATGGTCTCCGGGTGGACACCTGAACGCTTCGCGACCTCACCTCGTAACATTCGTTTTTTGGGGGCTTTTGTGCTGTTCATTGAAAAGACCTTTTCTCTCTGCTGGGCTGTGTGATGGTGTTGTGGGCAAGGGTGGTTTGTTTCGCTTCAGGCACACAAAGCCCACACCTGCTCATACAATCTAGTCACCACAGAGCAAACGACAAGGTCAAGCAAAAAAGACAGGAGAGAGTTGGAATAGATTGAGTTGAAGTGGCGTTTGTACAACTTAATGTTACACATGTCCACTTTTGAGAATGAGGTTGTTGGTTTCGACGGCCTAAAGGAGTTTCGATGCGTTTACATGCCTGCCATCGTTTGTTCTTTCATCTTTTTCTTATCTTGTCATGTGGCTCTTTTGGGGCCTCGTTTGCCAGCGCAAGCTCTCCTGACACGTTGCAGCAATATCTTCCTTCTTCTGCGTCGGTGATTCTCTCAGTCCGTCCTGATGCGCTTAGTAAGATGACCTCCATTGTGCCTTCTCAAGTGCAAGCCGCGCCTGTGTTTGCAAAGGGGCTGACGAATGGACAGAGAGCTTGTATGTTGTTACATATGTCGCTAAATCGCGGCTTTGTGTACCTGAAGCGAAACAAACTCTCAAAACAGGTCATGAAGGAGTGTGTTGCTTCTCTGGCGATGAAGAGAAGAAGTTACTATGTGCCTTATGCTTCAAAGTATACGAATGTACGGCGTCTTGTAAAAGATGGTGTCGTCGATTACATGTGGCTCTCCAAGGCCGCATATGACAGAAAGAGTCATTCACTTGCAAGGGGGCTTTTGGATGTGAGCTACCGTAGTTGGCTTGTTGCGACAAAGCGTGGGCAGACAAAGAAAATGTTATCTGTGTGGACGGGGATGCTCGAACGAGCTGGGATGAGGTTTTGGAAAAGGTCTGCTCTTGGTGTGCCTACTGGGACTGTGTTGATGGTGCAAAAAGGCAAATCTTTTCGTTATGGTCCTGTGGCGCTATTGATTCCAAGGCAGTCGGGACTTCAGGTCGTTGTGACATATCCCAATAGGGCCCCTACGTATCTAAAGGGGCCGGAGCGTGCCTGGATGGCTTCGACACTCAAACAACTGCCGATCTCGTCTGTACCCTTTCAGAGAAGCAAGGCGAGAGATTATTTCCTTAAAGAACAGACAGCAGCATTTACACTTTATGCCCATGGCGAGCGGATGATGAGGCTGGCTGTTGCGTTGGGGATGTTGGAAACTGTGCTTGCGTTGAGTGCTGCGACTGAGGATATGAAGGTGCGTTTGCTTGCGAAATACACTAGCCTCTCTTTGTTGCCTAAACTCTTGCTCTCTTCACCCATTGCCGATGCAGAAGATGTGGCTGTGTCTGTACATTTTCGACCTCATCTTACATTCGACGTTGTACACTCTTTGACAAGCGCCGGGCAGAAAGCGATGAAGGCTGCTTCTCGTAGAGCAAACACTCACATTCCGACTGTGTACAAGGGGAAGACATCCTTTCCTGTGGATATCAGCTTGCAGGTTGATGCTCGCAAATATCTCAAGCATTTGACTGCACCCCTTCCCTGGATACAGGGATGGAAGGCGTTTTACGGAAAAAGGCCTTCTACGCAGACATTCATGCTTGCCTTTACAAGTGGAAAGTTGATGAAGCCTATCCTTTTGACACAAGGAGGGGGGTATGTACTCAAAGGTCTTTTGTCACTTGGGTCGCGTCGTGGCACCCGGACTCCTATACCGTCAAGGGGAAGACTGGTGATGTTGAGAGCGAAGGGCGCATCTTCCTTGCCTCGATTGGCCGCTGCTATCGTTCTTCCAAAGGCCTCAAGGAAATTTGTAGGTCAGCTTGTCACTGGATTGAAGAAGTATGTGCGTCATTTTAAGTGGAATGTTCGCAGACGTATCTCCGTGCAAGGCGGTCAGCTCTGTTTGTTGTTGGGGGTCAATCTCTCTCCACGCACGGTGTTTCGAGGGTGTAAAGCGACAAAAATGTCTTCGACACTTCCTCTATACCACGCGACTTTTCGTGCTCGTGAACTTTTGCAACTCTACAAACCACAGCTCGCGTCGATGCATCCTTTTTTACGAAAACGAGCTGAGGCGAGATTCAATCGATTGCGACGTTGGTTTCCGCGCGTGAAACTTGCTGCCTGGGTGAAGCAGGGCGTGCTTGTCCATCGACTACAAGTGTGTCGTCGTTGTCGAGTCCACCGACCTCCAACGTTACCATCGCTTCGAGGAACACCTTTGCCGATGCCCAAAACTTGGCCTTTGAGAGGTGCGGGGCGTTGCGCTCTCGCTGCAAAAGTGGGTCTTCGTGCTTTCTATGGGGTGATCGAGAAAGGAAGAAAGAGACCACTGCGAGCATTCATGAGGAAGTATGCATCCAAAATGAAATCACTACTCCGCTGTATGCGAAGAGTTCCAGCCTACAGGAAGAGGGCGCAGACATTTGCGTCTTTGTGGCGTGCTGGAGTCATGTACACAAAATCGCACACCTTCCTCAAATTCGTGCGATAGGATCACTCTATCCGACGACCTTCTACCCACACTCTCTTTCAGGAGTTTTTCTATGTTGAAGCCAGATCCTACATTTTGTCGATTTTCTCATGCGAATGAACGAGAAATTGTTTCTCGACTCCCCTGGTTCTACCAGTATGGTCCGTTTGCCATTGTAAGCACGGTTATACTGGCCTTCACATTGAGCGCCGCTTGGAGAGGCGAAGTCTTCTCAATGCCATGGTTTTTTTGGGTGCTTTGGGGACTCGTTGGTGCGTTCACATTCTCAGTTCGCAATGACTTGCGTATCGACGTCGTAAAAAAAACCTACACCAAACAACAGGGGCTGTTCCCTTTTGTCAGAACACAAGAAGGGGACCTCGATGAATTTGAAGAGATTATCATTGAGGGGTGGGGGGAGAGTACACTTCACAAGTTCTTGTGCCTTTTTTTTCGGAGCGTAGACAATGGGAGTATGTCCCTGTTGATGCTGCGCGGGTCGAACAAACATTTGCAAATTGATGGAAATAGTCCAGCGGATATCGATGCACACAGAGAGACCGCGACGCAACTTGCTGCGATCTTGAAGTTGCCTATCAGAGAGAAGATAGACGAAGAGGTTAAAAAGTTTGTATAGGAGAGCAAGTTCACGTGTCAGGGGAGAGAACAAGAGAATCTTCTTCTTCTTGGGTGGGGATGTCTGGAGAGTTCTCGCTGGGGACGTGCTCTTCGCCCCAGCGGTTGTACATCACAGGCAAGACGATCAACGTGAGAAATGTAGAGGTGACAATACCGCCGATGACGACTGTGGCGAGAGGGCGCTGGACTTCTGCACCGGAGGAGGTCGCGAGGGCCATCGGGAGAAACCCGATCGCGTCTGTGAGGGCGGTCATCATGACTGGACGTAGACGTTCGATCGCGCCGTGCCTGACAGCCTCTTCGCGCGCCATGCCGTCTTGTTGATTTTGCCTGATCGCGCTGAGCAGAATCACGCCGTTCATCACGGCGATCCCAAAGAGCGCGATAAATCCAACGGCCGCGCTGATACTAAAGGGCATCCCACGGGTAAAGAGCGCGAACAGTCCTCCCGTCGCGGCGATTGGAATATTTAGATAGATCAATAAGGTCATCCTCATCGAACGAAACGCCATCTGTAGCAAGACGAAGATCAGCAACAACGTGAGAGGGACGACGAGCAGCAGTCTCTTCGACGCGCTCACGAGTTGTTTGAATTGTCCACCCCACTCGATCAACGCTCCTTTGGGCATGTGCAATGTGCCTTGCTCTGTGGCTTCTTTGATCTTGCGTTGGGCTTCGTAGACAAATGAGGTGAGGTCACGTCCCCTGACGTTTGATTGTACGAGGATGCGGCGACGTCCTTGCTCTCGCTGGATTTGAACGGGGCCATCCTCTCTCCAGATCTTCGCGAGTTTTCCAAGGGCGATCAACTTCCCACGCTGTGTACGGACTGGAAGTTGGTGGAGCGCGTCTTGATCGATGCGTGCGCTGCGCTTAAAACGAACGCGCAAGGAGAAGCGCTTGCCGCCGTCGAAGACAATCCCTGCAGGTAGACCGCCGATCGCTTGGAGCGTGTGTTGGACCTCTTTGGGAGAGACGCCATACCGACCAAGTGCCTGGTAGTCCATTTTGATCTGCATATATGGAAATCCTTCGACAGCTTCAACGGAGACATCTGCTGCACCTGGAAGTTTGCGTATGATCGCGGCGATCTCATTGGCGACCTTGCGCAATTCACTCAAACTCTCACCAAAGATCTTAATCCCAACATCAGAACGGATCCCTTCGAGCAGCTCGGCGGTCCTCATCTCGATGGGCTGTGTAAAACTGTACTCTGCGCCTGGCGCTTCTTTGGTGAGCTTCTTCTTCATCAACGACACCAACTTCATCGCGGTCATCCCACTGCGCCATTGATGAGGAGGTTTTAAGATAATATAGACGTCGCTCTGGTACAGTCCCATCGGGTCTGTCGCGATAACAGGGCGGCCTGTTTTCGAGATGACGGAGGTCACTTCGGGGACCACTTTGAGACTCTTTTCGACGAGTTTCGATTGTTCTATTGCTTCCTTTAAAGAGATCGAGGTGAGTCGCTGCACTTGGACGGCGAGTGTGCCTTCATCCAATCGAGGTAAGAACTCCGCGCCTAACTGTGTCGAGACACCCAATCCTGCCACGAGCAAAAAGGCCGCGCCACCAATCAACCACCCAGAGCGCTGCATCAAGAAGCCAAGCACCGGTTGATACATCCATTGTAAGGCACGCATCAACCACGTCTCATGGGATGTCATGTCTTTGGGGAGGATGAAAGAGGACAAGACTGGCATCAAGGTCAGAGATATCAGCAACGCACCTACGAGCGCAAAGATGACCGTCCATGCCATCGGACGAAACAGCTTCCCTTCTGTCCCACTGAGGGTCAAAATCGGAAGATACACGAGGATCAAGATCCCGACAGAGAACAGAATGGGGCGTGTGACCTCACTTGCAGCCTGTGAGATCGCCTGTGTCGTACTCTCCCACGCGACCTTACGCATGGCGATCACCAAAATAAAGTGCTCGACCATGACGACTGAACCGTCGACAATAATCCCAAAGTCGATCGCTCCGAGACTCATTAAGTTCCCGCTGATCCCGGCCCAACGCATACAGATAAACGCAAAGAGCATGGACAGAGGGATGGTCAACGCGACGAGCAATCCACCACGCAAGTCGCCGAGCAGTAAAAACAACACGATGATCACAAGGATACCACCCTCAATCAGGTTGTTTCGTACGGTCTTGAGGGTGCGTTGGACGAGCATTGAACGATCGTAAAAGGGGTCGATTTGGACATCTTTCGGGAGCCCCAAACGGATCTGTTTGAGGCGTTCTTTCAGGCCTGCGATGACGTCACGTGCGTTGGCGCCTTGTAACATGACGACGGTCCCTGTGACGACTTCGCCGCGGCCGTCACGGGTCGCGGTTCCCTGCCTTGGCATAGGTTTCAGTTGGACTTTGCCCAATTGCGCGATCGTAATAGGGGGTTTTCCTTCGACGGTCTTGATGGGTAGGGATTCGATATCTTTGATCCCCTTGAGCAAGCCTTGTCCCCGCACGACGATCTGCTCGCCTGCACGTTGAAGGTAACCACCACCGATGTTTTTGTTGCTCTGTTCTAATACCTCCAGGACTTCTGTGACGCTAATATTATAGATATGAAGCCGTTGTGGATCGAGCGTGACCTCGTAGGTGCGCAGATGTCCGCCCATTGTGTTGACTTCGACGACGCCTGGAACTGTCCTGAGGGGAGGGGCGACGTACCAATCGAGGAGTGTACGTAACTGCATCGCGTTGCGTTTTTCGCTCCTGATTTCGAATTGAAAGATCTCTCCAAGACCCGTTGAGAGTGGTCCCATCGAAGGAACACCGTACCGCGAGGGGATGTCTTGTCGGGCGATCGCGAGACGTTCACTGATCATCTGTCGGGCGAGGTGTATATCCGTCCCCTCTGTGAAGACAACAGTCACGACAGAGAGGCTCATTTGTGAGAGTGAGCGGATCTCTTCGAGTCTTGGGATCCCTGCCATCGCTTGTTCGATGGGGTATGTAATCTGTTTCTCTATTTCGGCGGGGGCGAGTCCATCACTAGGGGTCAGGATCTGAATCTGAACGTTGGTGAGATCGGGCACCGCGTCGATTGGCAGAGAGACAAAGGACATCCATCCCCACACGACCAGAAACATTGAGAGGATCAGGATGAAGAGGCGGTTTTTGAGTGCGTATTGTGGGAGATCACCAAGCATAACTGATTCCTTTTGGCGAAAATTCTGTTTTGTATACAGGCCGTTGAAAGAGAATGGAGCGAAGTCGTTCTCTCGCGATCGAAGGTGACAATCGCGAGGTCGCACTTCACCCTGTTCGGGCCTTATGTCCGACCGTCGGCTTCGATGCTTTTTAGGCTACTGCAAGGAAAAAAGGAGACAGAGAAAGCGCAGCCTTAGCGAGAGAAAAAACACATGAAAGAGGACCGTAAGTGGAGCCTCAGTTCCCGGGCGCTTGTTGCTGCATGAGGACGGATTTGATCAAGAATGCACCTTTGGCGACGACCTTTTGTCCTGCTTGAAGTCCATGTAGGATCTCGGTCCAGCCTTCTGTGGAGGCACCTGTGACGACGCGTCTCATGACGAGTTGTTGGGCTTCTTTGACAAACACATAGGTCGCAAGTCCAACGTGTTGGACGGCTGATTCGGGAACTTGGAGGCTTGGTGCCTGATGGTTGTTGTGTTGTGAGAGCGCGACGTGAAGTCGTTGTCCAGGTCGCAGTTCGCCTTTTGTGTTATCGAGGATGAGCCGCCCTTCGAGCTGTTGTGTTTCTTTTTGTACGGATTCGCCGATATGTTGAAGTGTGGCGCTGTATGTATGTGAGAGACCCTGTCCGCTGAGTGAGAGCGCGGCGCCTTTTTGGAGTTGTTGAGCGAGGGCGAGGGGGAGATACAATTTGACGAGGACTTTGGAGCGGTTTTGGATATGCAGGAGTGTTTCGGAGGGTTGGACCCATTGACCGATGGAGGCGTTGATCTCTGTGAGGACGCCGTTTTTGAGCGCGCGCAGGTAGTAGCGTCCATTGAGTTGAGCGTTGTGTTTGGGAGGACGGAGTCCCCACACTTTGAGCCGCGCGGCAGCGCTGTCACGTTCGATACGCGCTTGTTGTTGTTGATATGCAGCGAGGGCGAGCTTTTTGCCACTCGTCAGGCCGAGTCTTTTCAGCCTCTTTTGTCGAGCGTGTTCCTGTTTTGAGAGACGCCATAGAGCGAGCGCGCGGAGATATTGAGCGCGTGCTTTGCCGACCTCTGGGCTGTCGATGAGCAAAAGGCGCTTGCCGCGACGTACACGATCACCTTCGTGGGCGTACATGCGGATTACACGTCCGGGAGCGCGGGCGCCGATCTTTTGCTGTTGATCGTGTTTCAGGTGGACAGTCCCTGTTGTGCGGATTGTTTTCTGTTTGGGTCTATTTTTGACTCGATAATAAGCGAACTTCAACTCTTTTTGCAGCTCATCAGCGTGTGCGAGCATCGATTGTTTGTGTGCGGCGCTGCCGCGCTTTCTCTGCTTTTGTGGCGTCCGCACAGCGGGACGTTTTGTGTCTTGTGTGATCGCTTTTGTGCGCTGTGTGGTCATGCTTGTACGAGGCGTTGAGGGTGCATCCCAGCTCCACCACATGAGCGCGCCAGCCAAGAGCACGAGGAGTCCAGAGGAAGCAATGATGAGTAAGCGTGAGTGTGTTGTGTTCATGGACATTATTCCTTTATGTGGGCTTTGTGGGCGCGGAGGGAGGGGGTTCCTCCACGTGCCCATAAGAGCGCAAAGTATGCATTTGTTGCCTGTTTTACGGCTTGCAAATAACTGAGTTGTCCTCTCGTGAGGCTCTGCTGGGCGAGGAGCCACTGGATGAGTGTGAGCTGTCCTTCCTTGAAGCCCTGTGCGAACATCGCCGAGCGCTTTTTCAATTTCGGAAGCAGAGCAGTCTTGACGTGTTGCAAGGCGCGTTGTGCGAGCGTGTAGCGTCGATATGCGTTGCGCAATTGATTGCGTATGGTGAGTCGGACGTAAGCGGTGTGTGCTTTCTGTCGTAAGAGCGCCGCGCTGTATTTTTGGACTGCAGGTTGGTTTCTCCAGAGGACGGGGATAGGCATACTGACACCGCCTCTGATGATGTGTGCGCCCATACTTTGGGCATACGTTGCGGTGAGTGTCAGATCTGGAATCCCGCGACTTTTTGCGAGCTTGAGCTGTGCCTCTACGATCTTTTGTTGTTGATGTGCGAGGCGCATTCTGGGGTGCTGTGGGATGCCTGCGAGTATGGTCTGTAGTGTTGGCAACGTCCCCATCTTCGGCGCGAGTCCCACTGTAAATGTTGGTAGCGTTCCCTGCCCCCAACCCATCGCTTGTTGAAGTTTGCGTCTCGCTGTGACGAGTTGCATCTTTGCCTGCCAGCTCTCTTGTCGTGTGCGAAGCGCCTCGATCTGGACCATCTGAGTGTTGAGTTTGTTACCCACACCGTTTTGCTCTCGCTTTTGGATCAGGGCGTTCATCTTTTGGTGGAAGCCTGCGATCTTGTTTTGTATTTCGACGGTCTTTTTGTATCGTTGGTAGTCGTAAAGTGATTGCTGTACACGTTGATACAGTCGCAGGGTTTGTAATGAGAAGACGAGTTTTGCGGCGAGGTATCTCTGTTTGGCGAGCTGTTTGCTCTTTTGCCAACGTCCTCCAATGGGGATGCCCCAGGAAAATCCGGCTTCGATGTCTGGCATCCACGCACCGGCACTGTTTCCTGTTGGTGATGAAGGTGATTGTACACCACCTTCAAAGGAGAGTGTGGGATTGGTGGGGAAGCTCTGCTGGCCTTTTCTGGTCGCTTTTGTGACGTGAAGTTGTTTTTTGAATCGTCTGTACAATGGATGGTGTGTTTGGGTATATCGCCAGACTTTTGCTTCGTCGAATGTTTCAGCCGCAGCGTATGGATATCCCATCCACAGCCAACATATCCCCATCCACATGATCATTTTAGGTGCTGATGAGACGATAGCTCTCCACATGCGAGAGAGGGTCGGTGTGATGTCTGGGAGGGTCAGTTGGTTTTTGATCATCATTTATTCCACATCTTTGGAGACGTTGTATGGGCCAAAGAACGGTGTTTACATAAGCAAGGAGACAATGATTGTGTGTCTCGGTGCAAGCTGTAGCGCCAGGTGATAGTTGTTTTGGGTGTTCTTTTGTGTGCCATCTTTGTTGCTCTTTTGGGTTGAGTGTGAGCGCGCTTTGTTGTATTTTGTTCGTGTCTCTGTGTTCAGGATGCGCCACAAGTATGGGCTTGTCGATACGTCTCTCGACGAAAGGTTATGTGTCTGAAATGAAAGGTGTAAAAATTGGGCGTACGTCATTTGACGGATGGTTTTTTCGCTCTGTGGAGCCATCGATTTTGCTGCTCTTGGTGGGTTTGCTGATAGCGTTTGATTTGGCTTCGGAGATTGTGTCGGGGATCTCATGGCACCATATTTTTTTGGAGGGTGCGTTGTTTTTGGGGGTGATTCTTGCCGCGCTTGGTTTTTGGCAGCGGTTGAGGAGCGAGAGGGTTCTTTGGAAGAAAGAGAAGCAGGCCATTCTCAATGAGACAGAGCAGTTACGTACAGCATACGAGACTTGTCAGGAGCACGCACAGGTGTGCGAAGAGACCAATCGTTCTTACGCAGAGGGACTCTCACGTTCGATCGATGAACAATTTGAGCAGTGGTCTTTGAGTCAAGCGGAGACAGAGATTGCGCGATTATTGTTGAAGGGGTTGGCGCTGAAGGAGATCGCAGCGATTCGGAAGGTCAGTGAGCGGACAGCACGTGATCAGGCGCGTGCTGTGTATCGTAAGTCTTCTCTCGCCAACCGAAATGAGCTCGCGGCTTTTTTTCTTGAAGACCTGCTTCAGCCTGTCGATGCCGCCAAAGAAAACCCCTGACGTCGTCCCCCAAAGGATTCTTACGTGATGTTTGTTTTGATTGAGCAGCCTTAAGGGGAGGTTGTACCGCATTTGCAGTCGAGTTTGACTTTGCGTATCGAGGTCACGCTGACCATGTATAGTGTCCCTGAGTCATCGCTTGCGAGATGACCTCTTATGTAGTTGGCTTCCGCCAGTGAACCATCAACGACACCGCCAGGCTCATCAATGTATGGCATACCACCGATGGTTGATAGCTCAAAGGTTGAGGTGTCCAGTTTTCTCAGGTAGTAGCCAATCTTATCACTGTTCTTGTGGTAAGGTAGATCTCCTCCATACACGTAATCCACAAAATATACCGCGCCTCTGTCAAAAACGATTCCTCGACTTCTGCCTACACGAGAGGTTTCCTTTGGGCCATCAACTTGATCAAATGTTCCATCTCCTGCCACAGTTGAAACGAGATCATTTGCGGGATCGATTTTTCGTACACGATGTCCTTGTTCGCTGACAATCCATGCAATTCCATTTGGATCGACTGTAAAGAACCGCGAGTGAGGGAAAGTTGCGTCCTTGAGCTTGCCGTCTATTGGATGTCTGCCGCCTGCGCTGCTGCTTGCTCCTGTTATATACACGATCGTTTTTGAAGCAAAGTCAACTTTTCGCAGAGCGTGCCTAAAACCAAAGAGGTAGAGGTCTCCGTTTGGTCCCATTGCGATTCGTCCGTAGTCGGGGGTTTTCTCGTACGGATCGTGAAAGTCGCCTTTATCACCGCAGCTTGGCATGATTGTGGAGACCATACCTGAGGCGCTGATCGCCCGGACCCGACAGGAGCTGGCTTCGGCAACATACAATGTCTTCTTCTTTTGATCAAAAGCGATAGAATCAGGGCGGTAGAAAGTGGCTTTTTCTTTACTCCCATCCCGGTAGTTGGAGCCATCTTTGCTTGCAGGCTCTCCACTCCCGGCAAATGTTGAGACGGTATTTGTCTTCAAATCAAATTGCCGGATTCTGTAGTTATTTGGATCTGTGATGTAAAGAACCTGCTCTTCTAGGTTGAGCGCGATAGAAGTGGTACCATTAAAAAGAGCTTCATTTGCAGGGCCGTCCTTGAAGCCATTTTTGGCGCTGAAGTACAGAGTTTTGACACAGTCACAATCTGGCCGCTCTTTTTCTGGTTTACTTTCAGCGGTGTTTTTGTCACTTGTTTTATCCTCAGGGATGGCTTCGCTGGCATCTGTGTTGATGACTTTTTCTGCCGAAGGTTCTTGCTTTGTCGTTGCTGATGTACAGCAAGCCAGAGACAAGCAGACAAAAAGAAAGAATAAAACCAAGTTTTTCATATGACATCTCATGGTTTGTAGCAAATATTGCCGGAGCTTGGAGCACACGAAGAGGTTGAGGAACATTCGTGGAGTTGTCTCAACAAAACAAATTGGAACGCCACCAATACTATTGTGATGATATGTGATACGTCAAGTTGTCGCTCGAAGAGCGCAACACATACGATGCGTGAGCATCGTGGGGTCTGGGGTTGAACAAACCCCAGGCGGGTGTGGGCGGCAAGCCCACCATGCTAAGCAAAGCGCGGCTGCTGTTTGTCTCTAATGGTTTGTTGACTTTCTAAGAAGGGAAATGTATCGAATCTAGTTTGTCATCGGCCATGATAGCATAGAACTCCTTAATACGTCCGGTTGTGTCGACACGTACTCCTGTGATAAAGCGTGGTGCTTCTCGCTCGCGTTGTGGAGCGGCTTGCATCACGATCGCAGGGAGGCCGTTGATATCGCGAATATCCATATACACGAGGTTGACCTTGCCACGTGTTGTCGTGTGAATATAAAAACGCAGGACGTTGTCGCGGCCCACAATGGGTCTGAGCGCTGAGTAGTACCGTCCTCCTGAATCAGAGAACATGCGGACATCTTCACACAAAAGCTCTTCGAGCTTGTCGTGCTCACCACTCACCATACATGCCATGAATTGTTCGAGCGCGTGTTTTGTTCGCTCGTACATCTGGCCTTCTGGTGAACATCGATCTTCGTCGTAGGATTGTAGAAGCTGTCTTGCGCGGTGGTGAGTTGTCTTGACGTTTGAGGTTGATAACTCCAACAATGCCGCGGTCTCTTTGACCGGGTAGTCGAAGACATCACGTAGCAGCAAGACCGCTCGTTGTGTCGGTGAGAGCACCTCTAACGCGAGCAAGAACGCCAACGTCGCTGTTTCCCGTAAGCTGTAATGGGCTTCTTGGTCGGGCGCTTGTGTTTCGAGCTGTACGAACGCCTCTTCTTGTTCGATGGGTGCAGGGAGCCACGGACCGACATACGCTTGTTGTTTGCGCTTGCGCAACATATCACGGCTGAGATTCATCGCGACCCTGATCAGCCACGGACGCAAGGAACGCTCTGTATCTTCAGGTGGACGTTCGAGTACACGGGCAAACGTCTCCTGGACAATATCTTCGGCGTCAGCGTGACTCCCTGTCATCCTATAGCTAAGACTCCATAATAGTGGCTGAAATTGTTGTAAATCTTCCGATACCTGTATCGCGAAAGACATATCGTGCTCCTCTGTGTCGATCCGTCACTTGATAGCCTCACCATACACGAAAGGCCCAAGGAGGTGTCTTTTTCTAGCACATCAGGCAGCGATAGCCTGGTGGGAGTGTTAGGCCAAAAGATGAAAAAAGGAATACGTCAGGGCTTGGGTCAAGGCCATCAAGTTCGTTGTTCGTCGTTGGCAGAGCGTTGCTATGCCGCCTCCTCGC
>MDTD01122769.1_pt1 | contig 28578 bp, 24 predicted proteins | sample 811221 | NCBI WGS metagenome assembly MDTD01 (sample SAMN05326646, study PRJNA326480) | marine metagenome | isolation source: seawater | place: Pacific Ocean: South West | collected 2011 | reverse complement strand
TCAGCAAGTTTGACTGCAATTATCCCAGACGGACGCGGCCTCGAGAAATTCCTTAAGGCGGTTTTCTTAATGATTCCATTTGCTGTAGCCATCACGACATAAAGGTTAGAGTCAAATTCCTTGACTGGAGACACCACAGTTATTCTTTCCCCCTCTTCCAACGGCAAAAGGTTCACTAGAGGCCTACCCCTCGCAGTCCTTCCGCCTTGTGGGATTTGGTACACTTTAAGCCAATAAACTTTTCCCTTGTTAGAAAAACACAAAAGAGTATCGTGGGAACTACCTACATATAGATTTTCTACGAAATCCTGCTCTCTAGTCGTAGCCGCTGTTTTTCCGCTCCCACCTCTTTTTTGTTGTTTGTATGTATCCGTCGATTGGCTTTTAGCGTAGCCAGCATGGGAAAAGGTAACAACCACCTCTTCCTCTGGTATTAAATCCTCAAGCATAAGATCTTCTTTCTGAGAGTTTATTTCAGTCCGCCTAGACTCGCCATATACCTCTTTGATTTCACATAACTCTTCTCTAATTACATTCATAAGGGTCTTCGGATTTTCGATTATTTCAACCAACTCAATTATTCTTTCATTGACTTCCCGATATTCTTGTAAAATTTTATCTTGTTCTAGGCCAGTGAGTCTTTGCAACCTCATTTCAAGAATATCTTTCGCCTGGCTTTCATCCAATCTATAGCCCTCTTTACTCAAACGACTGAGAGATTCTAGTCCACTCGTATTAGCTGACCTGACTTCTTCTATCATTTTCTCAACGACAGTTCCTGGACTCCACGGCTTGGCGATTAAACGCTCGCGAGCCTCAACAGGAGTTTTTGAGGTTTTAATTAATTCAACTATCTCATCAATATTAGCCAAGGCAACAGCCATACCCTCCAAAGTCTGGGATCTTTCTCGCGCCTTTCTGAGTTCAAACAGTGATCGCCTTGTTACTATCTCTTGGCGATGCTTCAAAAAACACTCTAGTAATTCAAATAGATTAAGAGTTTTCGGTTGCCCATCAACCAAGGCCACTATATTCACTCCAAATACCACTTGCATTTGGGTATGCCTATACAAATTATTCAAGAAGACCTCGCCGTTTTCACCTCGTTTCAACTCGATAACAACTCTTGTACCGTCCTTATCAGACTCATCTCGCAGGCCCTCGGCGCTAATCCCATCTAATTTCTTTTCCTGGACTAATTCAGCAATTTTCTCAATGAATCTAGACTTATTTACTTGATAGGGAAGCTCCCTTATTACTATAGTTTGTTGGCCAGAATTAGATTGTTCTATATCGGCCTTACCTCGTATGTATATCCGCCCTCTACCGGTCCTATAGGCGTCATAAACCCCCTCTGTTCCATTGATCATCCCTGCAGTTGGAAAATCTGGGCCTGGAATGTACTCCAGCAACTCTTCAAGAGCTATTTGCGGATTATCGACCATCGCCAGACACGCATTTATAACTTCACTTAGATTGTGCGGAGGGATGTTTGTTGCCATTCCAACCGCTATACCGCTGGAACCATTTACCAACAAATTGGGGATTCTTGCAGGTAAGACTGCCGGCTCAAATTCCTTACCATCATAATTTGGTAAAAAATCAACAGTTTCCATATCTATATCCGCAAGAACTTCCGTAGATATCTTCGCCAGTCTACATTCAGTGTACCTCATGGCGGCTGGGGCATCTCCGTCAATGGATCCAAAGTTACCTTGGCCGTCGACCAGAGGAAACCTGAGAGAAAAATCTTGCGCCATTCTTACAAGAGCATCGTAGATCGCGCTATCTCCATGAGGATGATATTTACCCATCACGTCACCTACTACACGAGCACACTTAACATAAGGTCTATTCCAGAAAACCCCAGCTTCATGCATAGAATAGAGTACTCTTCTGTGAACAGGCTTGAGACCATCACGAGCATCTGGTAAAGCTCGCCCAACAATTACGCTCATAGCGTAATCCATGTAGGAATCACGCATCTCGTCTTCGATATTGACCTGCTCTAAATCGCGCGCGTACTCATCCATAAGGAGACCATAAGATATTGATTTACATATATTAAGTTGATTATACTAACCACTCTTATGATACCACAACTACCCTCCCAAAGCACTACTCTTAATAAGATCGATTACTTTGCCAACAAAGAGCAGATTTTTTCTTCTGTCGGCTCTAGAATTACGCCCTTCTCTGTCACTAAAGCGTCGACCAAACTAGCTGGCGTCACATCAAATACGGGATTGAGCGCGCTAGCCTGCGGCCTAGCTAGCCATTCCCCATTCAACTTAGTTATCTCCTCAGCTTCTCTATACTCTATCGGAATATCGCCCCCATTTTTAGCTGAGATATCCAAAGTTGATGTCGGCGCCACCACCATAAATTTCGTATTGTGATATTTTGCAAGAATAGCTAACCCATAAGTACCAATCTTATTAGCAACATCACCATTGATAGCTACTCTATCTGCCCCCACTATCACCCAATCGATTTTAGACCTTGCCATCAAGAATCCGGCAGCACTGTCTGTAATCAGAGTGGCCTCAATGTCATCCTCTCGCAGCTCGGTTATGGTTAACCTAGAGCCTTGGAACCACGGACGAGTTTCAGTAGCGTAAACCTTGCTTATTAACGCTTTTTTACATCCGCTTCGAATAACTCCCAAGGCCGTACCATACCCTGTTGTAGCAAGGGAGCCGGCGTTGCAGTGCGTTAACACTTGAACCCGTTCTTCAAACAACGTTGAGCCCATTTCACCCATTCTGACATTCGACGCATAGTCCTGGGAATCAAGCCTAAGAGCGACCTTCTCCAGCTCGGTTGTGAAGCTTTCCGCGTCCAAGTTTCTAATTAAATCAAGTAGAAGATTTAATGACCAACTTAGATTAATAGCAGTCGGTCTGGCACTCTTAAGGAATTCTGCACGCTCAATTATATACTGTTTTCGCTCAGCCAATGGCTTTGAATCTGCTTCTTTAGATGCTAAAACTAGACCATAAGCCGCCGCGACCCCAATCGCAGGTGCACCTCTTACAACCATCTTTTTTATTGCTTCATAAACTCTCGAGGAACTCTCACAGACAAAATAGTCAAAAGCTTCAGGTAACGCTCTTTGGTCTAAAAGTGAAAGCCTCCCCCGATCCCACTTAATCGGTCTCATATATCATTCCTCAGTAAAAATACTTCTCCAACGAAATAAAAAATTAAGCTCTTGGTGGTTCGATTTTAGGGTATTATAAGCCTATGAACACAAAAAAGGCATTACATGCCGGTTGGATTATTCCGGTCAGACCCAAAGGTCAAATATTAGAGAAACATACACTCGTTATCGAAGATCAAAAAATTAAATCAATCTTACCAACGGAAGACTGGAAAAGAAGAAAAAAATCTCGAAATATGGAAGAGTTAGACTTAAACTCTTGTGCGCTTATTCCCGGTTTCGTAAACACTCACACTCATTCCCCCATGTCTTTACTACGAGGTGTAGCGGAGGACCTACCATTTGATGAATGGCTTAAGAATCACATTTGGCCACTCGAAGGCGCCTTTGTTAATAAAGAATTCGTGCGAGATGGAACAGAACTTTCTATCGCAGAAATGTTGCTGAGCGGCACCACGTGCTTCAATGACATGTATTTCTTTGGCGATGAAACCGCAAGGATATCGATTGAAACGGGAATACGAGCATGTATAGGTATGATAGTGATTAAGTTTCCGTCGAAGTGGGCTAGCTCAGTAGACGAATATTTTCAGAAAGGCCAGAAAATCCACGACGATTTCCGTAACCACCCCTTAATTTCTTGCGCCTTTGCACCACATGCTCCTTATAGTATAGATGACGAATCTTTGGCTAGAATAAGCACTTTAGCAGAGGAGCTGGACGTACAGATCCACATGCATATCCAAGAAACAAAAGAAGAAATATTACAATCTTTAGAAGAGTTTGGGTGTTCCCCAATTCGTCGGCTCGAAAAGTTAGGATTGCTATCCTCTCGATTGACAGGGGTACATCTTACCGAAGTTTCTGAGGAGGATATTAACCTCATCGCGCAATCCGGCATAAATGTTGCGCATTGTCCAAAAAGCAACTTAAAACTTGGATGTGGAATAGCGCCAATACTAGCTATGGAGCAGAAGGGGTTGAATATTGCTCTTGGTACAGACGGCGCTGCAAGCAACAATGAGTTAGACATGCTTGGAGAAGCTAAAATGGCCTCGTTACTGGCCAAAGGCTCGAACCGAAGCGCTACCGCATTACCAGCGGAAACATGTTTAGAAATGGCCACCCTAAATGGAGCTAGAGCATTAGGACTAGAAGACGAAATTGGAAGCCTTGAGGTCGGGAAAACTGCAGATATTGTAGCAATCGAAATGGGTAGAATCGATAATCTACCGGTATACAACCCTTTGGTACAAATTTTATATAGCGGAAATAAAACCCAAATAGCAAATGTTTGGGTAAGCGGACGTCAGTTGGTTAAAAACCGTAGACTTCTGACGATAGACGAGGATAGGCTGGTCGAAAAGTCTGAAAAGTGGAAAAAAAGAATATCGGATTTCAATCAGTCAAGATCATCTTGAACCATCCATAGAATCCCATTTATTAACGATCTTACAAAATAAATCGGCAGTTCCCTCCGCATCGTAAACAGCCGCGTGGGCTTCTGACACATTCCAATCGAAACCAGCTGCAATCATAGCTCGAGCAAGGACCGTTTGGCCAAAGACCAAACCTGACAATGTAGCTGTATCGAAAGTGCTGAAACCATGAAAAGGAAAGCCTTTGATTTTCGAGCGCTTTATCGCCGCATTCAAAAAGGCTATATCAAATGCCGCATTGTGCCCTACCAATATAGCGCGAGAGCAGCCGTAATCTTTTAACTTGAGCTCTACCTCTTCCTTTATCACAGACAAAACTGAGACTTCTTTTTCGGCTATCTCTTGCCTAAAAGGGTGAGAAGGATCTATTTTGTTGAATTCCAAGGCCTTCGAGTCTAAATTCGCCCCTTCAAAAGGTTCTACGTGGAAACTCAAGGTCCTATCTCTTGACCATCCCAGAGAACGAGAGTAAGAAATCAAAACCACAGCTATTTCAAGTAACGCATCCGTTTCACAATTGAACCCACCAGTCTCAACATCGACTATAACTGGCAAAAACCCTCGAAATCTCTCAAAAACTTTATAGCCTTTCATGCAACTTCGCACTTTCTGTGATTATCTCTAGAATAAATATTATATATTATGTTAATGGAGTATTTATAAAAAAACCCATGAAAACTCAAAGAGTAGGCCATTCGGACTTAGAGGTAAGCGTTCTTTCCTTGGGCACCATGACGTTTGGTGGAGAAACCACGCCTAACGATGCCGAGGCGCAAATGGACTTTGCGGTTAACAATGGAATAAATCTGATAGACACAGCCGAAATTTATCCCGCCCCGCTCTCTCCTGAAACGTATGGAGATAGCGAAACCTTGATTGGCAACTGGATAACGAAAAGAAAAAACCGAAACCACATAGTTCTATCCACGAAAGCCGCAGGACCTGGAGACTTTATCCCCTGGGTCAGAGGGGGCAGGTCAAAACATAATAAGAAAAACTTATATTCCGCTGTCGAGGGAAGTTTACATAGATTGAAAACTGATCATATAGATCTTTTTCATTTACATTGGCCAGATCGAGCGATTGAAGCGAATGCCAATTTCTTCACTCCTCCTAAAAAAGAGCTGAAATATTCCTTCGAGGATACTATGCAAGCACTAGAAGACCTCACAATTAGCGGAAAAATAAGGTTTGTAGGGCTGAGTAATGAGTCACCTTGGGGGACCATGCAAATGCTAAGATATAAAACATATTTCTCTGGCGTCAAGATTATTTCCGTCCAAAGTCCCTACAATTTGCTCAACAGAGACTTTGAATTTGCTCAAGCAGAAGTTGTCACAAACGAGATGTTAGGTCTAATAGCATATTCTCCTCTTGCCGGCGGCTTGTTAACGGATACACCTTCCTATAGCCTAATGGATATACAAAGAAAAAAAAGACGGAATCTAGCATTTCGGGAATACTTTTCTCCCGCAAAAATAAAAATTAATAAGGAATTTAAAGAATTATCAAGATCTCTAGGAATAGGCTTAAATGAAATGGCTTTAAATTTTATCTTATCCCGCCCGTTTATCTCTAGTGCCATTTTGGGAAGTAAAAACGTTAGTCAATTAGAGGAAAATTTATCTATAATTCAGCACCCTTTAGCTAAAGAAGTAGAAAATAGAATAAACAAAATATATAAGGAAATTTACGACTAGTGTCTACAGAAAAAAAAGAAGCCCCAACACTCGACGAGTTAACAGCTCTATCGCCAATAGACGGACGTTATGGTTCCAAAACAAGAACATTACGCCCTTTATTAAGCGAGCACGGTCTAATCAAAAGCAGAGTCAGGATAGAGGTCCTTTGGATTCAAAAGCTCATTTCCAAGTTAAACTTAGTAGACGAAACAGAATTGGAATTAATACAGACTAAATTAAAAATAATCATCGAAGATTTCGACAAGGAAGCTGGAGAGAATGTAAAAGCTTTAGAGAGATCAACTAACCATGACGTCAAAGCGGTAGAGTATTACCTTCGAGATAACTTCAAAAAAGACAAAGTTCTCAATCAATTGATCCCGTACATCCACTTTGGATGTACCTCCGAAGACATCAACAATTTAGCCTATAGTACCATGCTAAAAGAAGCTAGAGACCGTTTCATTTTACCTTCCATAGAATCACTATCGAACCTTCTCAGGCTACTCGCTAATCGGTTCGCAACAATAGTCATGCTCTCAAGGACCCATGGCCAACCGGCATCGCCAACAACAATGGGCAAAGAACTTGCGAATTTTGTGCATAGACTGGAATGCCAATCTTCTCTCTTATCTAAGAGCCAGCTAAAAGGAAAACTTAATGGCGCGGTCGGGAATTATAATGCCTTTCAAATAAGCCACCCAAAAATAGATTGGCCTGAAGTATCCTCAGAGTTTATTCTAGAATTGGGCCTCGAGCCTAACCCTTACACTACCCAAATAGAGCCACATGATTCCCTGGCTCGCTTTTTCAATGAGCTATGCCTGATAAATTCCATACTTATTGATTTATCAAGAGACATCTGGACCTATATCTCCCTCGGATATTTTTCACAAAAACGTAAAGAATCTGAAGTTGGTTCATCAACAATGCCCCACAAGATTAATCCGATAGATTTCGAGAATGCTGAAGGCAACTTAGGTATCGCCAACTCTCTTTTTAGACACTTTTCTGACAAATTAACAATATCGAGGCTGCAAAGAGATCTCAGCGATTCCACAGTACTCCGGAATTTGGGAGTGTCGATTGCCCACCAAACTCTTGCACTCGAAGCAATCCAAAAAGGGTTGGAGAAGCTTGATATAAACGAAGAACTAATTAGAAAGGATCTCGAGGATTGTTGGGACATATTAGCCGAGCCAATTCAAATGGTAATGCGATCATGTGGAATCGAAGACGCCTACGAAAAGCTAAAGGATCTAAGCCGTGGAAAGGCTCTAAACAAAGAAATTATCCATAAGTTTTTAGATGCATCGGAGTTGCCAAATGATAAAATCAAACTATTAAAAGACTTAACTCCATTGACTTACGTAGGATTAGCTCCAAAGCTAGCAAAGGATATCTAGAGTAAAGAGATTGCGCTTGAGCATAAACCCAACACCTTTCCAAAGAAAAATAAATCTTTAATAGCCCCGGCCAGAACAAATGCTTTTACTTTTCAAAAAAACTGACCAAACAAAAAAAACATTAAACTTCGAAACCCCCATCTTAGAAGGGTCTAAGCATGATATTTATATCGTATGGACAGTAAACGATCAAAAGATAGATTATCGTAAATTGCTTTTAGTCACTAATTGCGATGGGATTCTCGATAAATCTAGCGTTGGAAAAATTGATTTTTTCGTCGGACCTAGAAAGGGAACTATATCTCCCTGGTCAAGCAAAGCTACGGAAATCTGTAAAAACTGCGGGTTCACATCGGTTATTAAAGTGGAAAAAGTTACCGCTTGGAAAGTAAGAAAAAATATTTTAGCCGAAGAATTAAAGGAATACTTCGATAAAATGACTGAGTCTATCTACTATTCATATGAAGACCTTGATCAAATCACTCACTCAGCTGACGCCAAAGCCTTAAAAGAAATTAATCTCCAGGATGAAAATAATTTTAGTTCTTCGAACGAATGTTTAGGCTTTGGATTTTCTGACAAAGATCGAGAATATTTAACAGAAGCATTTAGCTCTATCGGTCGAAACCCAACTGACGCAGAGTTGATGATGTTTGCTCAAGTTAACTCTGAACATTGTCGACACAAAATATTTAATGGAGATTGGGAGCTGGACGGAGTCCGGCAACCTCACAGTCCTTTTGGAATGATAAGGCACACCACTGAAAAAAATAATAACAGAGTTCTCTCGGCTTACGATGACAATGCTGCTGTACTAAAAGGATATGAAGCTCACAGTTTGTTAGTCGAAGAGAAGTCCAAGCGATACATAATTAAAAAAAGAAATTCTAATCTGGTCATTAAAGCAGAGACACATAATCATCCCACAGCCATTTCACCATTTCCTGGGGCCGCTACTGGGTCCGGCGGAGAGATAAGAGATGAGGGTGCTACCGGCAGAGGAGCGAAACCAAAAGCCGGCTTCACCGGCTTTTCTGTTTCTTACTTGAGAATCCCAAAAAACTCTAAACCCTGGGAAGAGAAACGGCCTATTAATCCACGGTTTGCGTCCCCGTTAGAAATCATGATTTCTGCCCCCCTGGGAGCGGCGTCATTTAATAATGAGTTTGGTAGACCTGCGCTTGCTGGATATTTCAGAACTTTCGAAAGGATAGTCAATTCGTCTCAGACATTGGCATATGACAAACCGGTGATGCTCGCTGGTGGCTTAGGTGATATTTATGATTCGAATATAAAAAAAAATATAGTAAGCCAAGGAGCGCTAATTATAGTTTTAGGCGGTCCAGCTATGTTAATCGGATTAGGGGGTGGGGCAGCCTCTTCAGTTGAATCAGGGGAAATGCAAGAAGATTTGGATTTTGCATCTGTGCAAAGGGGAAACCCAGAAATGCAAAGACGATGTCAGGAGGTAATCGAAGCAGCTTTTCATTGCACCCCGAATCTTATAGAAACCATTCATGATGTAGGGGCAGGAGGCTTATCTAACGCGGTTCCAGAAATCCTAAATGATAATAAGCTTGGCGGAAAGATAGAACTGCGTAAGATACCCAGCGCTGATCCAGCTCTTTCTCCAATGGAAATCTGGTGTAATGAAGCGCAGGAAAGATATGTGCTATTAATAAAGCTTGAGAATTTAGAAAAATTTTCCGATATTTGCGAAAGAGAAAAAGCACCATTCGCAGTAATCGGGGAAACAACTACTGAAGAAAAACTCCGTGTCCACGACTCGCTAGAAAACAATTACGCTATCGATCTACCAATGAGCATAATATTTGAGAAACCACCCCGTCTTTTGGTTAAGGCTCAAAGAAAAAGCTCTATTTACAAAAATCTAGATCATTCGGATATTGAACTTTCCAAAGTAGCTCATAACATACTTAAATTTCCAGGCGTTGGCGATAAACGGTTCCTAATAACGATAGGAGACCGCACTGTGGGAGGACTTTCGGTGAGAGACCAAATGGTTGGCCCATGGCAGGTTCCTGTTGCGGACTGCGCTGTCACCGCAAGTAGCTTCGAAGGATTGACTGGTGAAGCCATAGCTCTTGGAGAAAGGGGGCCCGTGGCGGCGACGAACGGACCAGCATCTGCTCGACTAGCTATCGCTGAGGCTATCACTAACATAGCTGCTGCAAGGATTAAATCGATAGGCGACATTTCTATTTCTGCAAATTGGATGTGCGCCGGCGGAGAGTCAACTGACCTTGCAACCCTTTACCAAATGGTAGAAGAAGTGGGACTCAATTTTTGCGTGCAATTAGGAATAAACATACCAGTTGGAAAAGACTCTATGTCAATGCAAGCCAACTGGATTGACGCTACGCAAGGTAAAGTGAATTCAAAAGCGCCTGTCACCCTTGTTGCTTCCGCATACGCGCCTGTCGCTGATACATCGAAAAACCTGACCCCCGAAATAAAACCGATAAATGATTCAATTTTAATCCTGATAGACTTGGGGAAAGGACGTAATAGAATGGGAGCGTCTGTTTTTGATCTAGTAACTGCTATCGGTGACAGGGAAACTGCGGATTGTGTGGATACTTCTGCCTTACGCGAATTTTTCCGAACAATTCAAACCTTGAATGAATGTGAATTAATAGAAGCCTACCACGACCGTTCTGATGGGGGCCTGTTTGTGACGGTCTCCGAGATGGCTTTTGCTGGTCGAATAGGAATTTCACTAGAACTTTCGGATCAAAAAGACGAGCTTGGATTTCTGTTCTGCGAAGAGCCGGGAGGAGTCATCCAAGTTCGCAAGGAAAATAAAAAAGAAATACTCAAATATATCGAAGAGTCTACCAGTCTTCTACCCTACACTCATACCATCGGGCAAATAAACGACTTTCGCGCACTGCAAATTTCAACTGACAGCATTACCCTAACACTACCGCTCAAGGAACTTCTGGAATCTTACAGCGAAAACACCCACGCGATTCAGTCTATGAGAGACAACTTACCCTCTGCCAACCAAGAGCTTGCCACTATCACTAACCTTTCTGATCCAGGTTTAAGCATCTCTGGCTACCCTAAAAACCTACCGTCAAGGAAATCAAGAAATCAACGCCCCAGTGTTGCTATTTTAAGAGAACAGGGCGTTAATGGTCATATCGAAATGGCAGCAGCTTTTACCAAGGCCGATTTTCACGCCGTTGATGTACACATGTCCGATATTTCGTCTTATTCCGAAGATCTAAGAGGTTTTGACGGATTGGCTGTGTGTGGGGGATTTTCCTATGGTGACGTCCTGGGGGCTGGGCAAGGATGGGCCAGCTCTGTCACTCATATTCCACATGTAAGAGAAGTATTCTTAAATTTCTTTCTGAGGAAAAATACCTTTACCTTAGGAGTATGTAATGGATGCCAAATGCTGTCTTTGTTGAAGGATATTATCCCTGGAGCGGAATTGTGGCCGTCGTTTCATGAAAACAAATCTGGACAATTTGAGGCACGATTAACCATGGTAGAGGTAGCACCATCACCATCTATTTTTCTGGGGGAACTTAGCGGCCTTAGAGCACCAATAGTTGTATCCCACGGGGAGGGGCGGGTAATAAATTCTCCTGAAAATAAAAACTTAGTTTGCGTACGTTATATCGATAATTTTGGTAATGTTACCGAGACCTACCCTTCTAACCCAAATGGCTCCGAATCGGGAATCGCTGGTTTAACGTCCTCTGACGGAAGGGCCACTATTATGATGCCTCACCCTGAAAGGGCATTCCTCAAAAAACAACTATCATGGTCTCCCGACTCATGGCTTAATGAAGAAAGTCCTTGGATGGAAATGTTTAATGCTGCTAGGAGAGCGGTTAAATAACAAACCGAAAAGATTCGGGTAGCATAAAAACTCTTAAAAGGGGAGCGTATCTTATGAGGAAGAACAATATTAACAAAGACGGCATAACATTTCGCCAAGCTCTAAAGGAATATGAGGGGAATTTGACTCCCTGTGAATCAGACACAAATCAAGGACCCTTAATAAACGGGTCGGAGCATCCGAAGAACCGGAATTTGATATCTAAGGACGAAATTTTTTACCATGTAGAGGGACTTCAAAAGTCAGTTTTGAGAAAACTAAAAAGGGGCAACTTCTCTATTTTCTCTGAGTGCGATCTACATGGATATAGGTATACGGAAGCCCAAGAAGAACTAAAGAATTTCTTCAAAGAAATTCAAAACAAAAAAATGGTCGCCGTCCTATTGATCCATGGTAAAGGGCTTAGCTCAGTAGGCACTAAACCTGTTTTAAAGCCTCTCGTGAAAGAGTTTTTATTACAAGAGCCACGGATTCTCGCCTTTCTTCCAGCCCCTAAAGATTTGGGAGGAACCGGAGCTACTTTAGCCTTGTTAAGTAGAGTATCTACAAAATAGAATTCACAAAAAGCGTAAAAGGCAGACCGACGCAACAGCTATTCCTTCTTCACGTCCGACAAAACCTATTTTTTCCGAAGTTGTTCCTTTTATACTTATATTTTCTACTCTCGTACACAAATCACTTGCTATTTGTATAACCATCTGGTCTCTATAATCTTTTATCTTTGGCCTTTCGGCAATTACTGTCACATCCAGATTACCAATCTGATAATTCACCTCTATGAGCTTTCGAACCTCTCTTAGAAGCGTTCTACTATCGGCACCATGGTATTTGGGGTCCGTATCAGGGAAAAGTACACCGATGTCTCCTATGGCAGCCGCACCTAAAATGGCATCTATTACTGAGTGAATTAATACATCTCCATCGCTATGGGCTTTTATTCCTTTATCAAACGGGATCTCCACACCTCCTAGGGTCACGCTATCACCCTCTTCAAACGCATGCACATCATAGCCAAATCCTATTCTCATGCTACAGCTCTCCGCGACTGCTCAGGAAATAGCGGGCCAATTGTATATCCTCTTCAAAAGTTATCTTTATATTGTCGGTGTGACCCAAAACAATATCTACTTCTCCGCCTAAATGCTCTACCGCTTGCGCTTCGTCAGTAAAAGATTTTCCTTCCTCTTTTGCTAAATCTAGAGCTTCTCTTATTATGCCAAATTTAAAAATTTGAGGTGTTAGGGCCTTCCAAATTTTTTGTCTGTCCACTGTTTCTCGAATAGTCCCACTATCACACAATTTCAGTGTCTCTGTAACAGGCACCGCCAAAATGCAGCCAGCACTTGAACTATTCCTGCAGCTCAAGAGTTTTTTTATATCCGCTTTACGGACACAAGGACGAGCAGCGTCATGTATCATAACCCAATCTCTTTCGTTAGCTTCGCCTACTAAAAGGTCTAAACAATTAGAGACAGACTCCATCCGTTGATGTCCTCCCCTAACGACTCGACAAAATTTCTCAAAGGACGCTATCGAGCTACGATGCAGTTCATCACCTGAAGCTACGGCAATTATCGCATTCTCAACACGCACACTCTGGAAAATAACCTCTATACTTTTAGCTAAAACAGTTTGTCCACTTTCAGTCAATTCAAGATATTGTTTTGGCACGGAAGATCCCATTCTGCGCCCTACACCTGCCGCCGGAATCACGACAAAGACTTTACCGTTATTCATTATTTACTTTCAAGTCAGGAGCTTTTTTCTCAGGAGGATAAACTCTGAGTAGTATTTCTCCATGTTTAATCATACCCATTTTTGAGCGTGCTAATTCTTCTATTACAACGTACCCGTCTATCAAATCTTTGATATCCTCATTCAGTGCATCGTTTTCTTTTATTAATTCGCCTTTTCTTAAGCTCCCCTCTTTTATTTCCTCCATAATCCGGCCTAGTCTCGGGCCTCCTTGGTCGTCGAAATTTTGAGCATATTGCAAGTACCCAATTAGAAAAATTAGCAGAATTAAAAATGGCTTCATCATTAATATGTCAGAAAAATGTAGAAAATACTGGCAGACCACCATAAACAGCCCGATCCGCAAGCTGGTCCTCAATAACTAACAAACGATTGTATTTTGCCAGACGATCAGAGCGAGACAACGAGCCTGTTTTAATTTGACGAGCATCAAGGCCACAAGCTATGTCAGCAATTATCGCATCCTCAGTCTCACCAGACCTATGTGAAATTACAACCCCAAAATTAGCGGATTTCGCCATCTCGATAGCAGCAAAGGTTTCTGTTAAGGTACCTATTTGATTCACTTTTATGAGTATCGCATTTCCAGCCTTCTCAATTATGCCCTTTTCAAGAAATTTCACGTTGGTAACAAACAAATCGTCTCCCACTAATTGAACTTTATCGCCAACAGCCTTCGTGAGGCGTTGCCAGCCAGACCAATCATTTTGATCCAACCCGTCTTCAATGGATACAATAGGGTAGTTCTCCGTCCATTTGCTCAACACTTCGATCATACCGTCTGCATCTAATCGCTTTTTTTCACCAGGTAGAGAATACACCCCTTCGTTGAAAAACTCCGAGCTTGCAACATCAAGTGCTATCCCAATATCTTTGCCTGGCACATAACCCGCCTTTTCTATAGCCTCTAACACCACTTGAACAGCTTCTTCATTTGAAGATAGGTTTGGCGCAAACCCCCCCTCATCACCAACCGAAGTACTAAGACCTTTCGATTCTAGTATTTTTTTTAACATATGAAATATCTCTACTCCATACCGCATTGCTTCCTTAAATGTAGGAGCTCCATAGGGAACAATCATGAATTCTTGAAAATCAATGTTGTTATTAGCGTGCGAGCCACCATTGAGTATGTTCATCATCGGAACAGGCAAATGAAATTCCCGGTCTTTTTTGCAAAAAGTCTGGTAGAGAGGAAGCTTTTGGGAATGAGCGGCCGCATTTGCCACGGCCATAGAAACGGCCAGAATCGCATTTGCACCTAAATTAGACTTATTTTCGGTGCCATCTAAGGAGATTAGTCTCTCGTCTATTAACGACTGGTTGCAGACGTCCACTCCGTGAAGCGCGTCAGCTATTGGACCGTTAACATTATTAACAGCACGTTGCACTCCCTTGCCGAAGTACCTATTACCTTCTCCATCTCTTAATTCTGCGGCCTCGCGTTCTCCGGTAGATGCCCCAGACGGCACCAAAGCAACTCCCACTTCCCCCTTTTCTGTAATCACCTCCGCCCGCACGGTGGGATTACCCCTTGAATCTATTACTTCTAAACCTTTAATTAAATTGATTTTAGTCACAAAGTACCCTTCCTTATCGTACTATCCAATGTTTTAAGCGTCTCCAATAAAATACGTACTTCTTTCAAAGGCACTGAATTAGGGCCATCACTTAAAGCCAGATCTGGCTTGGGATGGGTTTCCATAAAGAGCCCGGAGATACCAACAGCAACTGCTGCCCGCGCTAGCGCAGGAACAAATTCTCTCTGCCCCCCCGAAGTCGAACCCTTTGCTCCCGGCATTTGCACCGAGTGTGTCGCATCAAAAATAATAGGGCAATTAGTCTCTCGCATAATAACTAAGCTCCTCATATCAGAAACAAGATAGTTGTAACCAAAAGAGGTACCCCTCTCACATACCATAATGTCGTCGTTTCCGGTTTCTCTAGCCTTTTTTACTACATTGAGCATTTCCCAAGGTGCCAAAAATTGTCCTTTTTTTACATTTACAGGCTTACCAGCTTTCGCAACTTTCTGTATGAAATTAGTTTGCCTACATAGAAAGGCTGGAGTCTGAAGAATGTCTACTACATCAGCAACTTCATCAATCGGAGAATCATCGTGAACATCTGTTAAGACAGGGATCTGGTATTGATTGCGAACCTGCTCCAAAATACGCAGGCCTTCTTCAAGGCCCAAGCCTCTGAAGCTATCAGAGGAACTCCGGTTTGCTTTATCAAAAGAGGACTTGAAGACGTACGTAATACCAAGATCTCTGGTGATTTCCAGCAAGCACTCCGCGACTTCCATAATAAGTTTTTCATTCTCTATGACACAAGGTCCTGCTATCAGGAAAAAGCTATTTTTATCAGCTTTTTTTAAGTTGAATAAAACGCCCATATTTTCTAGCTATGTCCTTTCATGTTTTAAGCTAGCCCGCACAAAAGAATTGAAAAGAGGATGTCCGTCTCGAGGCGTAGATGAAAATTCAGGGTGAAATTGACAACCCACGAACCAAGGATGATCTGATAGCTCTACGATTTCCACTAAATTTCCATCTAAAGATCTACCTACTATTTTTAAACCAGCCGACTCCATATCCATCGTGTAGGTATTATTAAACTCATAACGATGGCGATGCCGCTCATTTATAAGATCATTTCCGTAGGCTTGACCTACAATACTGTCCGAAGCTAAACGACAGGGTTGCGCTCCTAAACGCATGGTACCACCCATATCACTCATCCCATCTCGCGTTTCAATCGCGCCATCACTGCCGGCCCACTCAGTTATCAAAGCAACAACTGGATGCTCCGTAGCTTTATTAAACTCCGTGCTATGGGCTCCGGCCAACCCGGCAAGATTCCTAGCCACCTCAATTATAGCCATTTGCATACCCAAACAAATACCGAGAAATGGTATTTGCCTTTCTCTGGCAAAAGTCACAGCTATCACCTTTCCATCTATTCCTCGTTCCCCAAACCCACCTGGAACTAGAATTCCATCCACTTTTTCCAGAATATTGGTACCATTTTTTTCAATCGCTTCGGCATCAACATAGCAGATTTCAACTCTTGTATCTGTATGAATCCCGGCATGCACAAGAGCCTCAGACAGAGATTTATAAGCTTCGGTAAGATCTACATATTTACCCACCATCGCTATGGAAACATGATTACTGGGGTTCTCAAGAGCAGATACCACCTTCTTCCAATTGGTCAAATTAGCAGGAGGCACAGTTAAATTTAATTTATCTACCACAATATCATCTAATCCCTCAGCATGTAGATTCTCAGGTATTTGATATATATTAGACGCATCCAGAGCAGAAATTACTGCTCTTTCACCTACATTGGTAAATAATGCAATTTTTCTTCGCTCTGACGACGATATCGATTCCTGAGCTCTACATAAGAGGATGTCAGGCTGAATTCCAATGGATCGCAATTCCTTAACTGAGTGTTGAGTAGGTTTTGTTTTTACCTCGCCTGCTGAGGCTATGTATGGAACTAAAGTTAGATGAATAAATAAGGTGTTTTCACTTCCCAATTCAACACGCATTTGTCTAATCGCTTCAAGAAAAGGCAACGACTCAATATCGCCCACGGTTCCGCCGATTTCCACCAGAGCGACCTCCGCATCGGCCGCCCCTCTCTTGATACACCTTATTATTTCATCTGTTACATGGGGTATAACCTGCACCGTAGCGCCTAAATAATCTCCTCTGCGTTCTTTTTGAATGACGTTCTCATAAATTTGTCCTGCTGTGTAGTTGCTATCGGACGAAATTCCGCACCGAACAAATCTCTCATAATGTCCGAGATCAAGATCCGTTTCCGCGCCGTCTTCGGTTACAAAAACTTCACCATGCTGAAACGGACTCATTGTGCCAGGATCAACATTTATATAGGGATCCATCTTTACCATCGCAAGATTAAGCCCTCTTGCTTCCAAAACGGCACCTAGAGAAGCCGAGGCAATACCCTTTCCGAGTGATGATACAACTCCACCAGTTACAAATATAAAACGAGTCATATCAGCTAGGTCAGCCCCAAGTAAAGAAAATTAACATCATCGATGATTCGATGCTTCTTGGGAAGATAACGCTACCAGAACCTCAAAGAGTTCTCAATGATATTTATACCAATATTGTTGATATTTAAGTTTCAATACCTGAAGCGCATGTTTTGATTACTTCCCATGCCTGCAAAACCGTTTGCTCGCTTACACGGACCTGCCCCACACACAAGCGAAGTGAGAACCGACCGTCAATTATAGTATGACTTAAAAAAATGGATCCTGTCTCATTAATTGTGTTCAACAACTTCTCATTTCTTGCATTGTCTCCCTCAATACGAAAACATACTAGATTCAACCCAGTATAGCTTGTAAGCTCAAAACCGTTTTCGGCTTCAACCCAAGAGGCAAATTTACTAGCTATTTTTACATGACCTCTAACATATTCCCTAATTCCGCCAACGCCGTAAGACCGAATTACGAACCAAAGTTTTAATGCCCTGAATCGCCGACCTAGTGGGACCTGCCAATCTCTAAAATCTACCACCGGCTGATCCAAGGCGCGTGGATTTCTTAAGTATTCAGGCACAACTGAAAGTGCCGAGATTAGGGTTTTCTTATCTTTGACATAGAAACAATTACAGTCAAAATTTGTGAGCATCCATTTGTGGGGATTGAAGCAATAACTATCCGCTAAATCTATACCATCGTTGAGATATCTAAATTCAGGACAAACAGCTGCGGTACCAGCCATCGCAGAATCAACGTGCAGCCAACAGTCATTTAAGTCAGCCAAACGACCTATTTTTTTTATTGGATCACATGATAATGTAGAAGTTGAGCCTACAGTTCCGCAAATAAAGAAGGGCCTCAAACCTTCAGATAGGTCTAAACCAATTTGCTCCTCTAAATTTGCATCCAATAAAGCTCCATCAGAATCGCTTGAAATCTTATGTAAGTTTTCTCTTCCTAGGCCAGCTATAGCAAAGGCTTTTTCCACGGAGGAATGAGCCTCTTCTGAACAGTAGCCGATTAAACGACTCTGAGCTCCTTCAGGAGCCGCTTTTGTTATAGCTAATTCCCTTGCAGCGATCACTGCGCACAAGACAGCACTAGAGGCAGAATCCTGGATAACACCTCCACCAAATCCTGACGATTTAAACATGTCAGGTAAACCCATCATTTCAACAATCCAGTCCAAAACCAAAATTTCTAGTTCTGTACAGGAGGGGCTAGTCAACCAGAGCATTCCTTGCACACCCAGTCCAGCACTGAAAATTTCAGCTAATATGGATGGTGGTGACGCGTTTGCGGGAAAATAGCCAAAGAAGCCAGGCGCCTGCCAATGAGTTATACCAGGCAATATTATCTCATTCAAATCCTCTATTATTTGAGAAAATTGTTCCGCATTCTTTGGTGGAGAACTTGGTAAGGATGATTTGATTTGTCCTGGCTTTACCTTAGAAAGTACAGGATAGGACTCTATCCTCTCAAAATAATCACACAGCCAATCTATGGCAGCGTATCCATTCTTACGAAATTCCTCAATTGACATGTGCCCCGGATCGCCGACTAAGTCGGTGATCCGGGACTTTTTCATACTCAAGCTAGTTCGCTTTCGGAGACTATGAGCTTAAAGGTTTTCTAATATATTTTCTGCGGAACTTTCTTTAACTTCTGAAATCACAGATTCTCTCAATACCTTGAGAACCTTGCAGTTTTCGACAATTATAGCGAAACGCTCCGCTCGTGTACCCATTCCAAAACCACTTGCGTCCAAATCGAGCCCTAGTTTTTGTACATATTCTGCATTGCCATCAGCTAGCATAAGGACCTTCGAATCAGCTCCGTGGGCTTTACCCCACTCACTCATTACGAAGACATCATTTACTGATAAACAACCTATAGTATCAACACCTTTACCCTTTATAGCATCACTATTCGCAATAAATCCGGGTAAATGCTTAGCCGAACAAGCTGGTGTAAAGGCACCAGGGACGGCGAATAATACCACTTTCTTACCTTTAAAAAGGTCGTCTGTGGTTAATGGACCAGGACCTTCTTCGCCCATAATGGTAAGTGTACCGTCAGGCATGTTTTCTCCAACTTGTATACTCATAAAGTAATCTCCTTAATTTCTATTCACAAAAATTTTTACTACACTGCGGTGTCGCATCAGCCCGTCAAAGACTCGACTCCTAACCAACCTCCATTGACCTGGAGAACAAATCGGTCTGTGGTTTTCCTCCAGTGGATTTACTCAGCTTCTTTGCATCAGACCTATTTATACCTAAATGCCTCAGATATTCCTCAGATACGCCCCCTGTTATGTACTCTCCACTGAAGCAAGACTGCTCAAATCCCAAAATCTCTGGGTTGCCTCTTTGGGCGGAGATTACGAGCTCCTCTAAGTCCTGATATATAAGACCATCGGCGCCCAAAATTTTGCGCACTTGCGCCTCCGTTCTATTATAGGCTATCAACTCCTCCCTAGTCGGCATATCAATACCATAAACGTTCGGGAAACGCACAGGCGGCGCCGCGGAAGCAAAATATACTTTATTTGCGCCTGCCTCCCTGGCCATCTCAATTATTTGTTTGCTTGTGGTTCCTCTAACAATCGAATCATCTACTAACAAAACATTTTTCCCGGCAAACTCCAAGTCTATCGCATTTAGCTTTTGACGCACTGATCTTTGCCTCATAGCCTGACCTGGCATTATAAAAGTTCTGGCAATGTATCTATTCTTTATAAATCCTTCTCTGTATTTGATTCCTGTCACATTGGCTAGCTCAAGAGCAGCCGTGCGAGCAGTATCTGGAATCGGGATAACCACATCGATATCATGCTCAAACCAATTTTCTACAATTTTATTAGCTAGTGCTTCGCCCATTCTCATTCTCGCCTTATGAACAGAAATGCCGTCAATAATCGAGTCTGGGCGAGCGAAGTAGACGTGTTCAAAGAGACAAGGGAGATGTCCAGCAGGAGCAACACACTGTTCAGTGAACAACTCACCTTTGGAATTTATGAAAAGAACCTCTCCTGGACGAATATCTCTTACCAAGTTAAAGCCTAAAACATCTATGGCAACACTTTCGGATGCCACGACGAATTCTTCTCCAAAATCGGTCTCACGGGCACCATACACAATAGGCCTGATACCATGCATATCACGAAAAGCAACAATTCCAACACCGGTTATCATTGCTACAACAGAATATGCTCCTTTACATCGCTCAAATACTTTCGAACACGCGATGAAGATATCTTCCGGATTTATTTTTTTCTTGTTTAACTTATGAAGCTCCTGGGCAAATACATTTAGAAGCACTTCGGAATCAGAATCTGTATTGATATGGCGAAGCTCGTCATCAAATAAATCGGTTTTTAATTTTTCTGAGTTAATGAGGTTCCCATTATGCGCTAAAGTAATTCCATAGGGCGAATTAACATAGAATGGTTGAGCCTCAGCTGTAGACGAATCTCCCGCCGTAGGGTACCGAACATGCCCAACTCCCATATTGCCTGGCAGACCTATCATATCATCGGCCTGGAATACGTCCCTAACAAGTCCGTTTGATTTCTTCAGAAAAATACGACTATCATCACAAGTAGCTATTCCTGCCGCGTCTTGGCCGCGATGCTGCAGCACTGTCAATCCTTCATACAAAAGTTGGTTAACATTCGAGTTTGCTGCTATAGCTAAGATTCCACACATTTAAATTTTTCCAATCATTTTTAAATAAAAGCATCTCTGTCAAAGGTATCGGGAAAAAAAAGCTCTAGGGAGTCTAAAACCTTGACAAATAGTGGAATTACAATTGAATCTTGCCACCAGACGGCATTCGAAAAAAATATTCTCAAGAAAAACAAAAACAGAAGAACGATAACACTACTTCTTAAAAATCCGAATGTTGCTCCCGCTGTTCTGTCAAGACCACCATAAGCCGAACTTCTTATTACTGCCCCTAATATTCTACTAGTTATCCCACATAATATCAGTAATGGTATAAGTATTGAGATAAAAGATGATATTGCCCTTAAAAAACCAAATTCTATGTAGGGCCGATAGAACACCTCCAAAAAACCCATAAAATAAAACGCAGCCCAAAAACTAAACACCCATGAGACTAGCGATAGGAATTCTAGCGTGAAACCTCGAAAAAACCCTATCATTACTGAGAGGAAGAAGATTACGACGATCAGGTAATCTATTAGAACCATCAGAATTAAGGTCTTATCTTCACAAGAAAACCAACGAGACCAAACTTTTCTTCAATTATAGATAACACCTTCATTGCTTCGCTTTTTTCATCGAAGGGACCAACGCGGACGCGAAATGACGCACCATCATTTTCATCTCTCTCTATTACAAACGCGCTGAAAGATTGCTGGCCTAACTTTTTTATAAGTAGATTAGCATTATCTTCACTTGAAAAACTGCCTACCTGCACAACCCAGTTCATCAGCAATTCCGAATTTCCCTCAGATTTAGCCCTCTGTCTGAGTTGATTTTCAATGGTGGCCTCAAGTTTATCCAAAGAATCGTCAAAATCTAATGTAGGTTTCTTAGCCTGCCGTACGTCAGGCAAATCATTCTCACTAATGGACTCATTTCCAACACGATCATTTCTTTGCACAGAATCAATTGACTTAGGAGACTCAAAAACTGAATCAATTCGGCTTTTTAAAGATTCCGTTGAACCATCCCAATCTAGTAATTCTTCTTGCGATTGGCTAATTCTTGGAGGTAATTCTTGGATTGTAGGTTTCTCCTGTTGCCCTTCCTTATTCTCCAAGAAAATGGGAACAAGAATCACTACCGCCAACACCACAACTATAGAGCCAACTAGTCTAGTTTTGATTTGCTCTTCATTCATGATCACAAAGTATTTTCCAAATATTTTACGAACTTCTCCACCACTGTAAATGATCCACAGGCAACTATTACATCTTCTCTATCGGAAGTTGTCAAAGCTAAATCAAACCCTTCTACCAAAGAATTCGCACAAAAACTCATCGTCTTTTTTTCAATTTTCCTTAACTCTTTTTCCAAAGCCAGACTAGAATAAAACTCACTCTCTTCTAAATTGGGGAATATCCAAACATCAATGCTCCCCTTTAATGAATAGAGAAAACTTTTGATGTCCTTGCTTTTTCTTAGTATCACAATCCCATATATCTTCCCAACCTTCAATAAATCACTTAAGTTCTGGGCTAAGGCACTAGCTGACTGCGCGTTATGCGCAACATCTAAGATTATTTTTCTATTCCTCGCAAACAATTCTTGAAAACGCCCAACCAGCTGTAATTCGGTGATTGACTTTTTGACAACATTGGTATCGATTGAACAACCCATCGTGGCGACAAGCTCTAAAACCCCCGCAGCATTCCTCAATTGATGCGCTCCTTTTAAAGGAAGCATAGGCAGGCCCTCAACTGACTGATTTTCATCCCACCAATCCCAAGAACTTTCATTTTCCTTGAAATGAAAGTCTGAACCTATCAGCCTTAAATGGCAACCAACCTCGTGCGCTGTGTCCAAGAGACTTGTGGGTGTAGCTGGATCAGAACATACACAGGGGATATTTTTCCTCATTATCCCTGCTTTTTCTATTGCTATTTGCTCTCTGGTGCTCCCCAGGTACTCCTGGTGGTCTATGTCTATAGAGGTAATTAAACAAAAATCAGGGTCAATGGAATTAACAGCATCCAACCGTCCACCTAAACCAACTTCTAAAACTGCTATATCAAGTTGATATTTTTCGAAAATCAAAAACGCTGCCAATGTCGAAAATTCGAAATAGGTTAAGTCAGTATCGCCACGCGCTTCCTCCACTAAACGAAAAGCGTCAGTTAATCGCTCATCGAGCACCGGTGTACCATCAATTCTAACCCTTTCGTTATATCGAAATAAGTGAGGTGAACTATAGGCACCAACGGTATAACCATAATTCAAGAAAAAAGACTCTAGTAGGGCAATACTGGAGCCCTTCCCATTTGTACCAGCTACAGTTATTACTTCTTTACCAATGCGCTCTATGCCTAAAGCCTTTTTTACTTTTTTACACCGATCGAGCCCTAGACTAATTCTTTTCGAATTCTTCTGCTCAAGGATTGTCACCCAGTCTGGCAAAGATTTATTTTCCAAAGCTTAACCTTTTCAGCACGCATCATTTAGTGAAATAGCTAAGAGTCGACCTCTTTGGGATCTGTGCTAGAGTTTCGTTCATTATTAATCTCAGGATCTAATACTAAAGTACTCATCTTATCGGTAAGAAGTGCAACTATTTTAGCTATCCTCTCCCTTAACTCCTTTCGTTCCACTATCATATCAATTGCACCGTGTTTCAGTAGAAATTCACTTCTTTGAAAACCTTCGGGCAATACCTGCCCAACAGTCTGCTCGATCACCCTCGGGCCAGCAAAGCCAATAAGAGCTTTGGGTTCAGCAATTATAATGTCTCCAAGTGTTCCCAAACTAGCAGACACCCCCCCCGTTGTAGGATCCGAAAGTACAGTTAGATAAGGCAAGCCGCTCTCCCTCAATTCACCCAGGGCACTACTAGTCTTTGCCATCTGCATCAACGATACCAACCCTTCCTGCATACGGGCACCACCGCTGGCACAGAAACACACAAAGGCCACATTATTTTCAATCGAATGACGAACCGCTCTGATAAACTTTTCCCCGACAACAGAGCCCATCGAACCTCCTAGAAAGCCGAATTCAAAGGCCGCTGCCACTAGGGGCACTCTGCAAACAGTTCCACTAAAAACAACGAGCGCATCATTTTCTCCCGTCTTTTTCCTTGCTGCCACCAGACGATCTTTGTATTTTTTCACGTCTTTAAACTTTAAAAAGTCCCGCGGCTGGACTTCTGCCCCAATTTCATAGCTACTTCCTTTATCAAAAAAATAATCTAACCTCTTTCTGGCTCCAATACGATTATGGTATCCACACTTCATACAGACCTTCTGATTCCGCTCGAGTTCAGGTCTATAAAGGACTGCCCCACAATTACTACACTTATCCCACAACCCTTCTGGAACCGACCGCCTAGAGGCACCCTCTATTCTTATACTTTTTGGAAGTAATTTTTTAAACCAGTTCACTTTAAAATAATCCCGAACTTAAAAGGTTAAGCATCTACAGCTCCCTTGAGTTCTTTGACGAAACTTTCTAAGGATTTTCTAGCTGCATTTACTTCTATCTCTTTTTCTATAATGTCAACCAGTGCGCTACCCACTACGACAGCATCCGATAATTTAGCAGCCTCCCGAGCACTCTCAGGCGTTTTTATGCCAAAACCAAGACCAATAGGCAACCTAGTACCCTTACGGACGAGTTCTAAAGAATTCCGTATATTGGAAGTGGAAATACTCTTGTCTCCAGTAACACCTTTAACCGACACGTAATAAATGAATCCCGCGGCAAGTTCCCCAACCTTTTTTATTCTCTCCTCCGAGGAGTTAGGAGCTATTAGAAAAATTTGCCTTACACCATTCAGCGTCAAAATCTTATTCTGCGGAACTGATTCTTCTGGAGGAAGATCTACCACCAAAACACCATCTACGCCAGACGCCTTTGCTTCCTTTGCAAACCTCTCAAACCCCATCCGTTCAAAAGGATTCATATAGCCCATAAGAATTACTGGGGTGCTAGCATTCCTCTCTCTAAATGCCCGCACCAGCATAAAGATGCTAGATAAATCAGTTCCAGAAGCAAGAGATCGTTCGCTCGCCCTTTGGATGGTAGGACCATCCGCCATAGGATCTGAAAAAGGCACACCTAATTCAATTACATCCGCCCCCCCGTCCACCAATGATTGCATGTAATCTAGAGTGTTCTCAATGGAGGGGTCCCCAGCGGTGATAAAGGTAATTAAGCCTTTCTCACCTTTCGATCGCAGACTTTCAAAACAGCTTTCAATTCTACCCATAACATCCTCGAAAATTAAATTCCTTAGTCATATAGTTATTGATTTGACATCGGCCACCGTCATTAAATCTTTATCCCCCCTGCCCGATAAGTTGATAATTATTATCTGGTCGCTTCTCATTTCGCGCGCGATCTTTTCTGCATGAGCTAACGCATGGCTAGTCTCTAGTGCAGGTATTATACCCTCTAAGAGACACAATCGTTCAAATGCTACCAAAGCTTCTACATCTGTAACAGTTTCATAGGTTGCGCGACCTACATCTTTGAGCCAAGAATGTTCTGGTCCTACTCCGGGATAATCTAGTCCCGCTGAAACGGAGTGGGTAGCGCTGATTTGACCAACTTCGTCTTGCATCAGATAAGTTCGGTTACCATGTAGAACGCCGGGGCTTCCGGCGCTCAGTGGAGCAGAGTGCTTACCAGTAGAAACGCCTTCACCTCCAGCTTCCACACCAATGAGTTTAACCTCTTCATCCTCCAAAAAAGGATAAAAAAGACCCAAGGCATTTGATCCCCCTCCAACACAGGCGACGAGGGCGTCAGGCAATTTGCCTTCAGACTCCAAACATTGGCTCTTTGTCTCTTCTCCAATAACTGACTGGAAATCACGAACTATTTGGGGGTAAGGATGCGGGCCAGCTACAGTGCCGATTATGTAATAAGTATCATCCACATTAGTTACCCAGTCTCTTAAGGCCTCATTCAGCGCATCTTTGAGGGTTCGGGAGCCTGAATCGACTGCACAAACCTCAGCCCCTAGTAATTTCATCCTAAATACATTTGGAGATTGCCTCTTAATATCCTCGCTTCCCATGTAGATCGAGCACTTCATTCCTAATCTAGCGGCAACTGTAGCAGTTGCCACTCCATGCTGCCCTGCTCCAGTCTCAGCGATTACTCTTGGCTTACCCATCCTTTTTGCTAATAACCCTTGCCCAATAGTATTGTTCACTTTGTGGGCTCCAGTATGATTCAAATCTTCTCTTTTCAAGTAAATTTTTGCGCCACCTATATCCTTCGTAAGGCGTTCAGCAAAATACAATGGAGTTGGCCTGCCTACGTATTCCTTCAAATCCCGCCTCAAGCTACTTAAAAAGTCTGGATCGGCTTTAAAACGGTTGTAGGAATCTTCCAGATCAGTGAGAGGCCCCATCAATGTCTCCGCAACAAATTTGCCCCCATATTGACCGAAATGACCATTTGCGTCTGGAAGACTTTTCGTTGATTTTATATCAGCTTTAAGTTTGGCCATTAAATTCCCCCTGCTTGGCTAATGTTATGAAATCCTTAAGTTTCGACTTATCTTTTTTTCCTTTATCGCTTTCGACACCGCTACATACGTCTACCGCGAAGGGCTTGGTCATCTTTATAACTTCACGCACATTTTGAGCATTGAGTCCTCCAGCTACGATATAGGGTTTATTCATTGATTTGGGTATTAGCTTCCAATCAAATGTTTTTCCTGTACCACCTGCTAAATTAGAATCACCTGTATCAAATAAAACAGCCGATGACCTATTGTATCTACTAACTTTTTCCACAACGTCAGCACCTTGCATCATTTTAATCGTTTTAAACCAGGGCAAACCAAAAGAGTCACAAAGCGACTCTTCCTCTTCACCATGAAACTGGAGGCAACCTACCCCTGAAACATCAATCACTTTCCTAACGTCTTCAAATTTCAGATCCACAAACAAACCTACCGTACTTACAAATGGTGGCAACCCTGCAATTATTTCTGCAACTTTTTCTGGTGACACATATCGGGGGCTTGGCGGATGAAAAATAAAACCTATAGCATCAGCACCTAAGGCTATTGCATCACTTGCATCAACATGATTCGTTATCCCACAAATTTTGACTCTTACTGTAGCCACAACAACTCACCGGCATTATTTTTTCTTAGTATACCAAATATCCGACTTATGAGTTGAAACCAAAAACTCTAAACTGAGATTTCTTAGGTCCAGTCAAAATAATTTTTCGCAGTTTTACAAGGTATTCCAAACTCTTGTGGGTAATCTACCGAGGTCAGGTATAAGCCCGAGGGAGCAGCAGTCGCACTATTCATACTTCGCCTCTTAGAGAGCAGCACTTTCTTAGCCCAGCTCGGCTCCCTCTTACCACTGCCAACATCTATCAGAAGACCTGCTATATTGCGGACCATTTTTTGCAGGAACCCGTTTGCTTTTATAGTAATCACAACAAATTCCTGCCTCCTAGATACCCTTATATCTTTTATCTCTCTAACGGGGGACTTGGCTTGGCAACCTCGTGCTCTAAAGGAAGAAAAGTCATGCTCCCCAAGCAAGAAATCTGCGGCCTCTGACATTCTCTTTTCATCCAGACTTCTTGACACCCAAGTGGTGGAATCAAACAACTTACCCGATCGGAACTTTCGATTAAAAATCACATATTGGTAGGTTCTCGCCAAAGCAAAGTATCTAGCATGAAATAATTCCGGAACACTTAAACACCAAGAAATACTTAAATCCTTCGGTAAATTTGAATTGCCACCTTGTATCCAAGAATAATGCTCCCGATACACAGAAGTGTCAAAGTGCGCGACCTGGCCTAGTGCATGTACTCCAGCATCAGTTCTCCCCGCGCAAATCAAAGACACTGTCGAATTAGCAACCTCGGAGAGAGCAGTTTCCAACTCTTCCTGAGCAGTTCTTACTCCCTTTTGCCGCTGCCAACCGAAAAAATTTGCTCCATGATACTCAACACCAATCGCCAAGCGCATTACAGCCACCCTAAAAGATACTTATTTCAGCCTTCGAGATCGGAGAAACATTTCTAATCCTTCTTATCTTCAATAGGACGAATTGATAAAACTGAGTCTTCTTCCGCATCAATATCTAGATCCATTTCGAGAGTTAAGGGATCAGGCAAACTTCGCCTTCCTTGTTCATCGATATCTTTCTCAAGATCATCAGCATCAGTTGTACTACCATGTTCTTCAAAATCTCCGCCTGTCTCTGTGTCCACCTTTTTCTCTTCATTTACTACTTTTGCGGAGTGGGCAGAGAATTTCTCCTCTAGGCTTTTCCCTAGGGCTTTTATATCCAGCCACTCAGTCGTAGACGGCCCTATGATTTGTTCAGCCGCAACCGCAGCTGCCTTGAACTCTTCTAAATCACCCAGTTCCCCCAAAACCGTAAGAAGTTTTATCCTATAGGATGACTCTGAGGGATTGTCCAAGACCGCCTGTTCAAGCATTTTCTTGGCTTCCTCATATCTCTCATAAGCCAAATACACATTTAAGCCAGCAATGGGATCCTTTTTTGTAATA
>MDTD01171241.1_pt1 | contig 28583 bp, 23 predicted proteins | sample 811221 | NCBI WGS metagenome assembly MDTD01 (sample SAMN05326646, study PRJNA326480) | marine metagenome | isolation source: seawater | place: Pacific Ocean: South West | collected 2011 | reverse complement strand
CGCCAAGGCGACACCGGGAATGAATTACTGACCCAGTCGGAAGCGGCCTGAGTCAGTGAGAACGGAGACAGAAGTTACACCACTTGACGGGACACAACCCTCCAATCAGGGACTTAGTGAAACTGGACAGAATACTTGCTACAGAACCGGACAGATTATTCGCTACCTACACATCGCAAGTATACACTTGTGCGCGGTTCGTTTTCTGACTATGCTCCATACTCAACCGTAGGCCGGTACATTTCGAAATCGGAGTGATTTCAGATGCTGCGAATAGCCATCCAGCCCGCTTTTGGAAGTAAAGTTGCAATTCTGATGATCGGAGCAAGCGTGATCGGGTCCTTGCCGCTAAAAGCGTCAGCGAGCGGAACGCAGATCGTCGGAGGGTGTCCCGGCCCAGACTTCATAGGGATTGGAAGCTATTATAGGCAAGTGCAAGCGAACATGAATAGCGCATGGCAGGCGGCGTTCGACGAGGCTGAAGCCGAAATTGAAGCGGAAACCAAAGTTAATATAGAAGAGTACTATAACTCTGATATCAACCTTAGCTTCCCTACTATTTGGGTCTATAGTGACCCCAATTGGCGAGGATACGCTAGGGTGTTTTTGCAAGGAAACACTATCACCGACTGTTCCGTGAAGTTCAACCCAAATAACAATGGGTCTCACGGGCTAAAAGTCGAAGCGATGCTCCATGAGTTATCGCACTGCGTTGGTCTCGCGGACTGTGTCAACACCGGGACGGAGATTATGAACGAGTATGCTTGCACCGTTAATGCTCCGTGTACCGAGCTCACGCCCGGAGCTGTGACTGACTGGAACTACCTGTATTATTAGTCGCACGGGCAATCAGAACTCTTCGCAACTCTACGCTTGTGCGCGCAGCGCCTGCGAGGAAGGAGTTACAAAAATGCAGTTTCGAAAGATCATACCGACATTGCTCTGTATTTGTGTTTCGTTTTTCTCGGCAAAATCGCTCGCCGAAGCTGTCATCTCACTGAATTCCCATTTCCTACTGTCATCGATGACAGCAATCGAAGAGCGAGCTCAGGAAATTGTAGACGTTGAAGTTTTAGAGTCCCTCGACAATTTTTTCGAAGTATACTCCACGCCGATCGCCTCGAAAGAGGCATTGGCGGTCGAGCGTGATGCCAGTATGTACAGGTGGCGCGACGGGCTTCCAAAAGTGATCAGCGGCGATACAGAGATATCGGTCACAGGAACTAGGGGCTTGACTATCCAGAGAAGCCCGGCGCAAACCATAATGCTCCATCAGGCCCGCGTGTTAAACGTTCACAAAGGCGAACTTGCGGAAGGACAGCGGATCTGGGTTGTTCAACCTGGGAGTGAGCGGTACGACGTTACAGTGAAGGGAATGCCAAGGCTGGTCGGCGACAAGAATTATCGCCTTTACTTAAGTCAGGTTGGCTACTACCAAGGATCACCTAAGTATGACATCGTTGGACTTAATGGAGGGTTGCTGGAACTCAAAGATGGAAAAGCCTTTCATTCCGCTTCAAATGAAACAGAGATTGAGGGCAGGATCCATCCGCCCCGTGAGCAGCGTCACTAGGCGCTGCTCGATACCTGGGCTTTTCTTCTGCGCCCGATTCATTGCCATAACGCCGTGCAGCCCTTTTACAGGGGCGCGCTCCCGTGGTTCTTCATCAAGGCTCAAACCAATCGCGTACTCCTCGCCGCGCACGGTTACCGTGCCACCGTCGACCAGGGCGACGTCAGTGGTCCCGTCTTCATTCGGCCCCTGACTCTCGCCAACTGGCGTAGCATCACGCGGGATCAGGCTCAAGAACTGTTTGCAGGGGTTAGCCCGGCGGGTCGAGGTTGTCAAGCGACACCCAGTTTCACGCACTAGGGCGACACCCAGATTTAATAACATTTTCATTAGTAAAGCCACTAACACTCTCGTGTAATGGCTGAATGAAATGCAAACGCTCCTCCGATGGTCGCGCCATCGATCACCACACGCTTCAAGATGAAGTTCGGTATGCAGCTATTGGCTGGTTTTCTAGGTGCGGCGCTGGCCGGCGCTGCGCTCGGCCAGTGCGTTGGCGACGACATCTACAAGGTTTGCACTGACGCTAGCGGGAACACGTACGAGGTCATGCAGTATGGCAACGTGACGGAGGTGCAGGGCCGCAACAGGAATGGAGAGCGCTGGAGCCAGGAAACATACGACTACGGCACCATGACCGAGACGACCGGGCGGGACAAGGACGGCAATCGCTGGAACGCCACCGGTCAGCGTATCGGCGATATGTACATCCAGGAGGGGCGCGACAGCGATGGAAACCGCTTTTCCTGCGAGACATATCTTGGGGAGACGACCTGCCGTTGACACCCTCCCCACGGCTAAAGCCGGGGGCTTCTCGCGCAATTTTGGCGAGTCTCTATGAATCGATGCGCGGGTTTTCCCGGCCCGCGGCGCGCCCTGCCTGTCGGCCCCGCCTGGCAGGGTGCTTCCCGCCACCCCGGTGGGCGGCGGCCACCTAGAGACCGGGCCCGGCCGCCGCCGCCCGCGGCTCTTCCCGGGGTGCGGGTTCGGGGGCGCTCTTCGGCGCCGTGGACGGCGCCGGTGCCTCTGCCAGGCGCTGTAGCGATGGATTCACAGCGAGCACCTCCCGAGCGTGTCCGGGCACTGCCAGCGCAGCCTTTGTCCGCCGAAGCACCGGGGCCGGGGTGCGTGCCAGCGCGGTGATCGTCGCCGCCTGGATGGCCATGCCGGCCGGATCCCTTTCAGCCTTGGCCCGCGCCATCGCATCCCGGGCGGCGGCGTGCAGGACGGCCGGCTCTTCATGGTCGGGCGCGTGCGCCAGGGCGCTTTCCGCCGCGAGATTGATGCCGGTGCCGATCGGCGAATAGCCGAGCCCGGGGGAGGGGCGTCGCGCAAGGCTGTCGAGGTGAGCCTCGGACAGCAGAGGCATCTCGGGCAGCACGCTGGCGGCCGGCGACACCGGCGGTGCCGGTACCCCGTCGCCCCCGGGTAGATCGCAGGCCCAGTGTCCTGCGCCGTCGCGATACCAGCCGGTGCTGCCGTGGATGTCGGCGGGCGTGACGCCGCGGGCCTCGAGCGTGGCGGCTTCGACACGCCGATCTGCCAGGGTGCCGGTGGCGAGCTCGCCGCTCAGGCGATAGCGCGCACCGCTGGACGGCGCCACCGGTCCCTCGCCGGTGCGCCGCAGGGCCTGGCACGCGAGGGCGCCGATGTCCTGGGCATCGAGGGAGAGGGCGAGGCGGCCGAGGTGCGGGCGCAGTCGCCGGTAGGCCGGCTGGCGGTACACGAAGGCCTTGGTCGCACTGACCGCGCGGGCCACCAGGCCCCGAACGCCCCGGGCCGGCCGAGGAAGATGGGCAATGAGCGGGGCCAGCGCGGGCTGCGTGCGGCTCAACTCGGGCAGGGTCTGTCGGTTCTCCACGACCTCGATCAGGTGGGCGAGGCGCTCGGCGGGCACATGCTCCGCAGGGGTCTCGTCCGGCACCAGGGCGGCGGCGAGGCGCGCATAGGGGTCGTCGGCGGCGAGCAGCCGGTCGAATTCCGCGGTGAGATCCGCGTAGTGCTTGCCCAGCATTGCCGGCAGGGTCACGTGTCCGGCCACCTCGTGCAGGAAAACACCCGGGGCGGCCTCCGGCGTCAGCTGGTCGGCGACCAGGTAGGCACAACGCCCGTCACTGAAGCCGCTGGGCGACAGGCCATGGCCCGCCAGGGATACGGACACCCAGCTCCGCCCCGGGGCGGGGTCTTCCGCCCGCTGGCACAGCCAGCGCTCGCCGTCGGACCAGAGCACGGGGGCGCCGCTGTCCCGGCCGTGACGGCGCAGGTAATTCTGAATCGCGACCTCTGAGCGCGCCGCAGCGGTGGCGAGCGGGCCCGGCACCGGCCGGCCTCTCAATCGGGTCGCCACGTCGCCTTCGGAGGTGCCGAGGACGCGGGCGGCGGACCGTTCACTGCAGGGATGAACCGCCCCGGTCTCGCCATGCCTGAGCCAGACGGCCTGGTGCAGCCCCCGCCCGGTCAGGGCATCGTGGTAGGGGTAGTGCCGCGAGCCGGTGACCGGCCGCTTCGTGACCCCCACGATCTCCCAGGGTCCAGGACGTTCGTCGGGCGAGATCCGGGGCGGGGTCGCTCGTGACAGCCACGCGTCGGCCGGCAGGTCTTCGACGTGCTGCACCACGGTCAACAGCCCGTCATCTTCCAGGTCCAGCACCCGTGGACCGAAGCGCTCCACCAGCGCCTCACGAATATCCTGGACGCTGCTGCCGAGGCTTTCGACATGGGTGTGCAGCCCCTCGCGATAAAGGCGCACGCCGGACTCGGTGTGCTCCAGGGCCAGCGTGTCGGTGATCTCCTGAAACGCTGCGCCGATGACCGCCGCCTCTTCGCCGCGCGGGTAGGGGTAGTCGTCCGTGTCCATCTCGCGGTTGAAGTTCACCAGGTAGTCGTTGCGGATACCAAAGGTCTCGAGCCGGTCGCGCACATGGCGCTCGAAGGCCCGCGCCGTCATCTCGATCATGGTCGAGAAGTACTCCTTGCTGCGCGCCTTGTCCGCGTTGGTGGACCGGCGCAGGAGGTCGCTGCCTCGGATCGTTCGCTTGAGGTCCTGGATGGTTGCCCACAGTTCCGGCCGCAGGTTCTGCCCCGCTCGCGTGTGGTCGTTGCCGGTCAGCAGGGCGCTGCTGCCATCGAGGCGGCCGAGGTGGTGATCGAAGGCGTGCCACCACTCATGCGCCAGGCTGCCGGGACCCGCGTTCTTGGTCAGGTTGATCACGACATGGCCGGGCTCGTAGTGGGCGGCCGCCGTGTTCTTGCCGCCCTTGCCCCGGGCGCCGAAGGCGAGCCCCAGGTCGCCGTTCAGGGACAATGCCTTGGGCGGCACACCGATCACCGCTGCGAGATCCGTCAGCGCATCATAGGCCCGGTCGAGATCCCGCTGGCGACGCGCCTGCTCCACCCAGTTGCCGAACTCCACGCCCCGGAATCCGAAGGTCTCCATGAACATCTCGGGCGTCACCGGCCTGCCCGCCCGCCGGTCGGCCCCCTCGCGCGGGGCATTGCCGCCGGTGGGCCGCAACGCCGGGCCGCCGCGCACGGATTCCCACTGCGCCTGCAGGGCTCTTTCATTGGCGGTGAGGTGGTCCCGGGCCTGCCGGGCCGACTCGAAGCCGGTCTTCAGCGGGTAGTAGACCCCGCGGCGGACCCGCTTCACGATCTGGTAGTCGGTACCGTCGCGCAGGATGTCGAACGCCACCCGCCGGGGGCGGCTGCCGCGCGCGGGCCCGGCCGTGCCGTCCAGGCGCTCCGTCAGCGCCTGGACCGCCTCCTCCCGGCTGTCGTGCCGACTGAGCACCCAGGTGCAGTTGCGTCGATGCTGCGCCACCGCCCAGCCGCGCCACTCTCTGGGGGTGCCGTTGTCATCGAATTTCGTCAGGCTGTCCTGGACCAGCTCGTAATCCTTCAGCGACGTGTGGGGCTCGGGAAACCCGAGCTCGAGCAGCAGGTCCGCGCGCTTCAGGACCCCCTTCATCTCCGACGAGGCTTCCAGCGTGGCGATTACGGACTCCGCCTTGCCCGGATTGTCGAGAACAGCGACGCAGGCCTCGCGGGTCGCCTCGAGCAACGCGCGCCAGCGCTTGCGCCGGTAGGACGAGCGATGTCGCGGCTTGGCCGGGATGGCGTCGCGAAGCGCGGCGACCACGGCGAGGGTCCTCGCCGGGATGCCCGCCTCCTGGAGCCGGGCATAGGGCGGCTCGGGAAACGCGCTGGCCTTCGAGAGGCTGCTCCAGTCGCTCGGCAAGTCCGTGTCCACCCGGAAGCGGAACGCGAACAGATCCTTGCGCGCACCGCCGATTTTCTCCCCGAAATCCTCGATCCGCCCGTCCTCGCCGAGCGCCGGGTCCTTCAGTTGGCCGTCTTCCGGCAGGGGCAGGGCATCGGCCCGGGCCACCAGCGCCTCCGTCCACCCGAAGTAATCCGCCGAGCGGACCGCCAGCACCGTCTCGGCCAGGAGCGTTGCCGCCGCGGCCGGCTCCAGCGCCGACAGTCGAAGGCGGGTCGCCGCCGTCAACCGCTCGCTACGATCCGCCCAGTGCAGGGCCCGCAGCGCACCGGCCACACCCTGGCTGGCCGCGTCCGATGGCAGGGTTTCCAGCGTCGGCAGGCTTCTTTCCGCCAGGGCGACAAGATCCACCGGGCCTGATGCCGGCAGGAGGCGCTCCAGGCAGTCCTCCACGCGCTCCGGGGTGAGTTCACAGCGCTCCCGCGCCGCGCCAAGCACCTGGCCGGCAAGGCCCGGGGGTAGCAGGGCCGCGGTGCCGTCGAGGTGCCGCACGTCCGCCCGCGCGGCCTCGGCGTTCGCACGCATCTCCTCGCTGGCGACGCCGGCGGCGCTGAACGTGGTCAGCCGGACACGGCCATCGTCGAGCGGCTCGAGCCCCGTGACCGCCCCGCTGGTCGCCAGGAGCACCGCCGGCGCGCCCGCGGCGAGTGTGCTGTCCACCGCTTGCAGGAGCGGCATGCCCTGGGCCTGGGCGGCGAAGGGAACGGCCCGCACGTCGTGTTCGCAGTCGGCGGCCGGGCAACGGCGCAGTGTTGCGACAAGGCGCTCGGCGAGGTCAGGGCGCTCTATGACAAGCTGCTCGGCCATCGCGTAGCGGACCGTCGGCTCGGCGCCGTGGAGCGCGTCGTCCAGCGCCTCGCCACCCTCGTCGGCAGCCGCCAACACAGCAGGCAGGCTGTCCAGCACCTGGCGACCGGGCGCCGTGTCCGCGACCGCTGGCGCCCCGATGTGCGGGACCGGCTCCGCGCCGGTTTCGAGGGCCTGGCGCGTGGCCGGGCCATCCGGGTGGTCGTCAAGGTCGCGCCAGAGCGCGCCGTCAAGGATACGCACGGCGCCGGGTGCGGCGTCGGGCCCGCGCAACAGCGTCACGCGGCGATCCCCGATATCAAGCGCCTGGAGGCGCTCGCCGTAGATCATCGCGACCTCTGCGGCGACCGGCGGGCGAAGCCCGTCGTCACCCAGGGGGACGGCCGCCAGTGCCGGCGCCTCGGGCGCGGGCAGGCCGAAGCGCGCCGCGCGGGCGGCCGCGCCGCTACGCAGCGATCCCCCCAGCCGGACCAGTACCTGCTCCCGCAGATGCTCCACCAGCTGGGCGCGCGACGCCCCGCGCCGCAGCGCGGTGAGCGCTGGCGTCAGGTCCAGGCCCGCCGCTTCGAGGAAGCCCGCATAGGCCGCGCCCTCGTCCGGCAGCACCTCGGCCACCGCCTCGGCGTGCAGCGCGTCCCTCCGCGCCGGTGCCGCTTCCCGCTGGCGATCCAGGAGGGCCTCCACGCTGTCGAGTTCACGCCTGGCGCTCCCCCAATCGGTGCTGCCGCCCTAGGCCGCCTCGGCCCGCAGACGCTCAAGCGCCACCCGGACCGGGCTGTCCGGCGGCCCCTGCTCGGCGGCCCGTTCACACAGCGCGTCCAGGCGTGCCCGAACCTCTCCGGCGATGGCCGGGTCCGCGTCGGGCGGCGGTGCGCTGAAAAGATCCAGGGTGTGCGGCGTGTCGAGTGATTCTGCCATCGCGGCCTGCCTCGCGTTAGACGGTCTTTTCTCGATCCTCGGCGCGCGCGCGGGGATTGGCAAGGCGAACCTGCGCGAATGTGCCACGGATGCCGCATTTTCCGCACGAACGCTTCCGCTAGCGCTCCAGAGGGGGCTAGAAGAGGGTGGGGCGGTCCCGGACGGGGGTTTCCGATGCGCCGGCAGCCCGCGGCGGGCCGGGTAGGGTGGCCCTTCCATCACAGACATCGCAGCAAGGAGAACCGCCATGCAGACCGACGCCTTCCACAGCCCGGCCAGCACCCCCGCCGGCGAAACCGTGAACTTCCGCGTGGACGACAAGCAGATCATCCGCCACCTGATCTATGCCCAGGCGGGCTCGGTCGTGAAGGCCATCTGCGAGCTGGTCCAGAACTCCATCGATGCCCGGGCATCCACCGTCGACATCACCATCGGCTGCACCGAGCACGGCGCGGGCACCGCACTGGTGGTCGAGGACGACGGTTGTGGCTTTGTCTCCCGGGAGGAAATCGACCAGTGCTTTGCGACACTCGGCTTCGACCACGGCACGGCCGAGCAGCAGGCCAAGGGGCGGCGCATCGGCCACTATGGCCTCGGACGCGCGCAGATCATGGCCCATGCCGTCACCGACTGGTACACCAATGCGTTCCACCTGCACGTGGACCTCAAGGAGAGCGAGGACCTTGCCTTCACGGTGCGCGAGGCAGACCGGGTGCTGCACCGCGGCTGCCGGATCGAGGCACAGCTGTATCGGGCCATGACGCTCTATGAAATGCAGCTGCTCAAGCGCGACCTCGGGCGGACCCTGCGCTACGTGGATACCTCGCTGCGGCTGAACGGCGAGGAACTGACCGCGCGCGATGTCTCATGGAGCCACAGCGACGAGGACCTGCGCTTCCTGCATCGCCCGGATTCCCGCTCGGGGGTCGAGGTCTACAACATGGGCGTCTACGTGAAAACCTACCCGACCTCGCAATGCGGGGGTGTTTCGGGAGTGCTGGTTGCACACAACCAGCCGTTCCGTCTCAACATGGCCCGCAATGACATTCTGGTGAGCGAAGATAGCCTGTGGCCCCGGGCGAAGGAGATTTTCAAGCGCTTCGCGGGCAAGGGTCGCTCGCGTACCGATGGCGAGCGCGAGGCGGCAGTGATCGAGCAGCTGAGCGGCGAGGGGGCGCCTCCCCATGAGTTTTACCGGGACCGCGTGTTCCGCGACGGGCGGGGCCGCACGGCCAGCTTGAAGATGATGTTCGAGCATGCCGAGGGGCGGGTCACGGTGCTGCCCTCAACGCGGGACTCCAGCGTGGGCGAAATGGTCCACGACCTCAAGCGGGCCTTCGTCCTGCACCCGGGCGTCATGGGGCTGCTCGATGTCGACACGCTGGACGCGGCGGTGGCGACGCTCAATGGCCTGATGCCCTTCCGTGGCCGGGTACTGGAGGCCGAGCCTTTCGACGAGGCGACCAAGGGCCTCGACCTGTCCGCGAAACACCTGATCCCGCCGAAGTCCTACACCAAGACCCAGCAGGCCATGGTGAACGCGACCCAGCCGGTCCTCGACCTGCTCGTGGGAACCGTGCAGCGGCTGAATGGCTGGCCGCGCCGGGCGCGGACTCTCTGCCTGTTCGACAGCGGCCCCGAGGCCTCGGTGCTGGCCTATACGGACGGCACGAGCTACGTGGCGGTGCGCGATTCGGAACTCGCGGAGGCCTTCCGGTCCGCCGCGGCCATGTCCCGCCTTGTGATGCTGCTGGCGCACGAGGCCTGCCACGACGAGTCCAGCGAGGACAGCCACAGCCACGGCTACGAGTTCTACGAACGATTCCACGACCTGCTGCTCAGCGCGCGCACGGACCTCTCCGTCACCCGGCTGGTGAACATGCTGGCCACCGATTACCTGCGCGAACGGCGCAAGCGGGGCCTGACGGTGACCTCCCACCGGGTGGCGCGGCTTGAGAGCGATGCGGCCGAGCCGGCCGGTTTCGAGGGCTAGGCGGACGCATGGGGCCCAAGGCGATGAACGACGACCGCGCAGACCAGAAGTACGAACTGACGGCGCGCAGCTGCGAGGTCGATGGACGGACCCTGCGCCAGATCCGGGCCTTGCGCGATGTGGCGGGGGTCGGGCGCGGCGATTTCGGCGGGTGGCTGGAGAGCGAGGATAACCTGAGCCAAGAGGGCGACTGCTGGGTGGGTGATGCCGCCCGGGTGTACGCGGAGGCCCGGGTGACCGGGTGCGCGGTCGTCGATGGCGCCGCACGGGTCGTGGACCGGGCGCGCGTGGAGGGCTTTGCCTGGGTGACGGGCGCGGCTGTGGTCAGCGGCGAGGCGCTGGTCGTCGGGTCGGCGTTCGTGGAAGCGGCGGGGCGGGTCAGCGGCGAGGCCGTCGTCGGCGGCCAGGGCTGGATCACCGGCGCCGGGCGGGTGAGCGGCCAGGCCCGCGTCGGCGGCCACGCCCGCGTGGGCGATGCCGCCCTGGTCGCCGGCGCGGCCAATGTTGGCGGCGAGGCCATGGTGCTCAATGCGGCCATGGTGACCGACCGGGTGGTTGTCCGGGACACGGCGCTGGTGGGTGGCGTGAGCCGCGTCTATGACCGCGCCTGGATCGGCGGCGACACGCAGCTCGTCGGAGCGACCGTACTCACCGGCAGCGCCCGCCTGCACCGGACACCGCCGCGCTGCCCGCGCAGCGATGGCGTGGAATTCATCGTGGTGCCTTTCGCAGGCGGGGGCGTGCGCGTGGTGGCCGAAGGCCGGGCGCTGTCCTTCGATGAGGCCCGGGCGCACTGGCGGGCGCATTGCGATGATGCGTCGCTGTTGCGCGAGACGCTGGATATCCTGGATCACCTCGAACGTCGCGCCGCCCTTTCCCGGATGCGCTACAGCGAGGACAGCCACATTGACCCGTCACCCACCCGGGGGCACTCTTGAGACGCCCCAGCTCTGGAGAGGCCATGCCATGTTGAAAACACTGAACCCCTTGCGCCTTGTCGCGCTGTTGCTCCTCGTGGTGCTCGCGCTCGCGGGCTGCTCCATGAAATCCGGCCCGGAGAAGGCGCTGGAGGAGATTCGCACGGCGATCGAAACCCACGACCCGGTGAAGTTCGAGCGCTACGTCGATCTCGACCAGGTGCTCGGCCAGGCCTTTGATCTCTACTTCGCTACCGCGATGCAGGAGTTGGGCGCGCAGGACCAGGATGGTTTCGAGGCACTGGGCGCCTCCATGGGCATGGCCATGGTCGAGCGCATGAAACCCTCGCTGATCCAGGCCACCAAGCAGTCCGTGCTGGCCGATATCGAGGACCGGCCGCCGCCCGCGCGCCTGATTGAGCAACCGGACATGAGCGAGGTGTACGAGGGCGCCAGCACCGAGTGGGAGGTGGTCTCGGTGAAAGAGGATGGACCCATCGCCATCGTCGGCGTGCGCTACCAGCCGGCGGACAGCAACGAGCCGGATGTCCTTGAATTGAAGATGACACAAGAAGGCGACGGGGACTGGCGCGTTGTCCAGATCGCGAATTTCGAGGCGATCATCGCCTCACAGCAAGCGCGCGATGCACAGCGGGCCGCCGAACGGGCCGAGAAACTCGCGGCGCTGAACGAAAAGACGCGGGCGCAGATGGCGCGCCACCTGGCTGTCACCGATCACACGATCGCCGTGCAGCAGGAGGCACTCGACCCGGCGATCCTGCTCAACATCGAGCTTGAGAATCCGGGCTCCGTCGATGTCGCGGAAGCGACCGTTGAGGTCGACTGGCGCGATGGCGACGGCGAGGAGGTACGCAGCGGGCGCCTGGGGATCGATGCGCTGCCCGCCGGCGAAAAGGACATTCGCGGCTACAAGTTCAGCGTAAACCCGTTTTACGACCCGCGCCTCAGTCTCTATAACGATCTCATTAAGGAGCGGGCGGTGACCGTGGAAACGCGGATCACGCGGGTCGTGCTGGCCGACGGCACCACCCTCGAGGAACGCGAGACGTTGCCTGCGGCGGACGGTGGCGAAGGATAGCGGCGCGCGCGGGGCCTTCGGCAAGGCGATTCGACTGATCGCCAGATCTTGTCGATGTGGCGGGTGCGACCACCTTGGCGGGGGTGCGGCGCGGCTCCACTATTTGCGATAAGCATTATTATCGTAATCAGGTAGTATGCTAGCATCCCAGCCTGAGCCCCCGGTACGGGCACCCCCGGTTGCGATAATGAATACGGACACCCGACGCCGCGCGCTGGCGACGCCACCCCGGCCGATCTTCGACCGGATCGACATGATCCAGCAGTTGCCCCTGGACGAAAGCCGGCTCCTCGCGGCCGTCGGCCATCCCGGCGCGCCGGACGGCGCCGCGCTCGATGTCCGCCTGGCGCGCAGCTTCCTGGTCGAGTGCGCCGGCGGCCCCGAGGCGGCCCTCGGCCGGCGTGAGAACGCGACGACCCGCGCCTACCGGCGGGATCTCGAAAGGCTCTACCTCTGGGCGTGGTATGTCCGCGGTGCCGCCGTGCATACGCTCGCCCGTGACGACATCCAGGATTTCCTCGGCTTTGTCCAGAAGCCCCCGGTGGCCTGGATCGGCATCAAGCCCGCCCACCGCTTCGTCGGCCGCGCCGAGCGCCGCCACAACCCGGACTGGCGCCCCTTCCGGATCTCGAACCGCACGGACGCACACCGCACCGAAAGCACCCGGGAGGCCCTGCGCCGGCGCGAGGACTACGCGCCGGCGGGTGCGTCCATGGATGCGCTGCGCGCCTGCCTGCGCTCCTTTTTCGGGGCCATTGCCCGGGAAGGCCTGCGCGATGACAACCCCGCCCAGGTCGCCTACCGTCGTGGTGGCCAGCGCCTCGAGGCGACCATCCGGCAGCCCCAGGCTTTCACCGTGGGCGAGGTCGAGGAATTGCTGGCCACGGCCGAGGAGGTGGCGGACCAGGCGCCGTCCCTGGAAAACGAGCGCATCCTGTTCGTGCTCGCCTGCTACTACCATCTCGGCCTGCGCGTCTCGGAGCTGTCCTGCGAGCTCGGCTACCGGCCGTCCATGGCGCACTTCATCGTGGCCGGGGCCGATGCCGACGCTCCCTTCTTCGCCGTGTACGGCAAGGGCGGCAAGGAACGGACGATTCCGGTCTCTCCCGACATGCAGGCTGCCCTCGCCCGCTATCGACGCTTTCGTGGCCTGGCGCCGGATTACCCGGTGGATGCGACCCAGGAGGCGCGGCACTGGCTGGTGCCGGCTTTGCGCGGGCGCGAGCCCATCACCACCTCGGCGCAGCTGCGCAGCATCATCCAGCGCGTTTACCGCCTCACCGCCGCCCGCCTTGAGTCCCGGCGGCTCGCCTTGAGCCCGGGCGATCCGGCGGCGCGATCCCTCGAGGCCAGCGTCCGCCGGCTGCAGTCCGCCACCCCCCACTGGCTGCGCCACTCGATCATCACCCATGATCTTGCCGCCGGCCGGGATCCCTTACACGTGCAGACCGATGCGGGCCACGCCTCCTTCGAGACCACCCGGCGTTACCTGCACCTTGAGGACTCGGAACGCCAGGCGAGCCTTGCAGCGCGCAAGCGGCTGCGGCGCTCTTGAGGTCCCATTGGGTTCGAGAGACTTGGATTTCAACACTTATCGAGGAGTAGAAAAAATGTTCCGTCGCGCATGCTTGGCTGTGGTTGCAGTAACGTGCTCTCTACATGCTCAGGCCGGTGATGAGCCAACCTGTGCGGACTACAACGCCCTTGGCGTGCCTGTGCAGGTAGAAAGCGATCTGGGTGCAACACGAATTACGTCGGCCCAAATCGATATGGTACGAAGGGCCGTGGCGACAGAGGCGGCGCAGATCGCGGCAATCGGCGTGACGCCATTGGCCATAAAGTTTTCGCGGATACGATCTGACAGCGCGTGGCGTGAGGAGTTTGCCGGGGGCTCATCGACGCTGATCAGGTATGCCTGTTTTAAGACGCCTGCGACACCATTCGCCACGGTCGTGGAAGAGCAGGTCGAAAGGGTTATCAACTACATGGACAGCAAGGCATCACGATGACTCACCGGGCTCGTTGGTCCATGACTTCCATAACCCGCGCCAGGACATACCCCAAGGCAAGAATGGTAACAACGTATGGCAGGACCGTTGCGTAGAATAGGGCTACCAACGCTCCAGCGATCGCCATCACTGCCAGTCCGGCCAGCGAGCTGATGGCATACAGGAAAGGGAATAGTCCTGTTTGTGTGTTGGCCGGATTCACGGGGTCAGAGCGCGCGGCATCGCCTGATTCTGGTCGTGTTGCTGCAGCCGCCGCTGCGCCATTTTGCGGGGACTTTTCGCTCGGTGTTCCCGAGCCCTGCCTGATGATTCTGTGGGCCTCCAGCGCGGCAAACACACCGTAAACGAATGAATGCCGCACTGTCATCATGGGGTCTGAGGACGTTGCACCTGTCAGTTCGTACCAGGTCGCCACCCCCATGGTGTACGCAAAGGCGCTGGCAAGCCAGAAGATCAGGGCAACGACAATGGCAACGGCTGGGCCGAGGGGGCTTTTTAGGACTTTGTACCTGATTGCGAAGGATAATGGGCGCACCAGCGTGAAAAGCACTGTTAGCGCGATGAGTAGAAATAGCATGCAGACGTTGGTCCATCCGGGCGAGAGCTTCGGATTGTATTCATGGGTCCGGGTGGCTGGCAATTGCGCCCTTGTTAGCGAAGACGCGCCAGGACAGTGCATGCCACCATCCTCCTGCCAGCGCACCAGCGGATCGCCGTCTATACTCTCCCTGGACACCGCGTGCGCGCCGTCGGCGCATCCGCTTGCAGTGCGAGACAGCGCCCAATGCGCCTAGGGAGGGCATACCATGGCGAGACAACGCCACCGCGGTAAGCGGCTCAGCGCCGTTATCGGGTTCGGGCTGGCCCTGGCGGGCTGCACTGCGGTCAACGTGGACTACAGCGGCCCCATCACGTCTCCGACGGGCTCAAAGCCCGACACAAAGGGGCTGCCCGGCATTCCGTTCTACATGAAGCGGCCGCAGGTCACGCAGCAGATCACCTTCCTGCGCCCCTGGTGCCTCGTGACACTGTCGGAGCTCAAGGAGGACGGCACGCCCGACCCGAGGCCTGCGGGCAGCTGGCAGGTAACAGCTTGCAACGCTGAGGCGGTCATGGAACTGGGCGATGCCGTCACGGCCGGCCAGACCGAGGCGGTCATCAAGGCGCGCATCGCTGCCCTTCCGGAACTCCAGGGTTCTTCGCCGCTGAAGGGCGGCGAGAACTGGGCCGATCCGGAGCTGGTGGGACGGGGCCGCACCATCGACTGGGTTGTCGATCCAGGCACGGTCTACTACATCAATGCCCCCCGCCCTCTCTTCGGCCAGAGCGAGTTCACCTCGCAGGTGACCGAAAGCGGAATGCTCGAGACCACCACCGCGAAAAGCACCAGCGGGCTCACCGAGGCGCTCTCGGAGCTGGTGCCGCTCAACGCTTATCTCAGCCATGTCCTGGACCTCGACAAGATCGATGCGGAGGCCATGGCGGACGATGGCGATGGTGCAGCGGCGCCCGCCGTACAGCGCTATGCGTTGTCGCTAGAGGAAAAAGGCATGCTGTTCACGTTCACGAAGCGCGACTTTTGTGTCGGTACAGACGCCACCTCTGGCAACGGTGAGTCAGATGCCGACTCTCGCACTACGACAGCTGATCCTTGCGGGGCGGTCGCCGCCATCCCGTCTGATTTCGGTGCGCTGCTGGATAAGGTGGAGGGGAAGAGCACTATCGGACTCGCGCAGACGCCTTGGGTCGCACCGGCGGCGAAGAAGGCCGAAGCGCCCACGTCGAGCAAGGACAAGAACACGATTGAACTGGAGGCCACGCTCACCCTGCCGACGGGTGCGGATGCGAAGGACTAGCCGCGGTGCGCTGTCGCTGGGTAGTGCAGCTCGCGCGGAATTGTTTGTGTCGTTCTTGTTCGGCACCTATACGCTGCCCCGTGCCGCCTGCGCAGGGCTTTCACACCGCGTTCCATTGCCATTACAGGTTTGGCAGACTCGCTAAGCGTGACTATTAGCAGGCGTTAAGCGATGCCGAAACGCACGAACGAGTTTCAAAAGCTGGTCCTGATGATTCAGAGAACTCTTGCCAGGGAGGCCACCGTCACAGAGTCTGCGATGCGACGGAATAAGGCCACTGGCGCTGAGAACGAGGTCGACATCCTCATCGAGGCTTCCGTTGGCGCGACGCCAATTACTATCGGTGTCGAATGCGTGGAGTACGCGCGCAAAGCCTCTATAGAGTGGGTCCAGCGCATGCGTGGTAAACATATGGACCTGTCGATCGACAAGAGCGTCTTAGTCTCCGCGTCAGGCTTTTCGCCTAACGCCTTGAGGCTAGCCGAGGCCCACGGCATACAGACAATGACCCTTGTTGAGGCGAAGAGCACAGATTGGTCGGAGCTTCTCGGCGACCTCAAGCAGATAATGCTATGCTCCTTCACCTTTAGTTACACTCGCTTTACGCTGAACTTTTCTGACAGCAGCCCCTCCATAACGCGCGAAGACCTGGATCGCTCTATTGTGTATCGAGGGGAGGCAGACGATCCGATCACTCTAAATGAGTTACTTAAAGCCATCCTGGGCGATAGGAGATTATTGCTCAAGGTATTTCCACACTGGTTGGAAATCCCAAAAGATCAGCGACCCTCTCGCTTTAGGTTCTCGGTCTGCTGGCGGCCATTTTCTCCAGAGCAAACTGGCCTCTGCCCTGACGCGGACACCTTTTACACGCTGGATAGCGTCGATCTTGACGTGGAGGCGACAGTCGTCAACACACCGCTACCACTGCAAGCGGCAACACTGGGTGGTTCGGCAATAGCTCATGGGACAGCGGTGAATATATTTGACGAGTCTCAAGATAGGTCCCGCAAGGTGCAGATCGCGCTGACGCGTGACACTGAAGGACCTGGCTTTTCTGGCCAGTTAATGATTCCGAGGTTTGAGGGCGCCGACGATCGAATCTTCGCCGTATCGCCCATAGAACCGAACGAAGAAGACTAGACTTTGGCTGCCATCCGCTCAGCGCTTCGTGTGGCCAGTTTATCGTGGCTCATACCTGCCCCTCTCACGAGGACCCTCTTCCCTGGGCAGGGCTTGGTGCGATACCTGTATCTCCACGACGCGGCGTTGCCGGCTCTCAATGTCGCATAACGCTAACACTTCGCCGGGTATCGACGACTTCATCGCCCGATGGTCCGGTGGTGGCGGGACAGAGAAGGCCAACTACCAGCTGTTCCTCACCGAACTGGTTGCCCTCCTCGGACTGCCCACGCCGGACCCGGCCGGGGACGACACGGACCTTAATGCTTACGTTTTCGAGCGGCGAGTGGACATCGCCAAGCCCGACGGCTCTTCCTCGCGCGGCTTCATCGACCTGTACCGACGCGGGTGCTTTGTCCTTGAGGCCAAGCAAAGCGGCAAGGCGCTCGACTCCTCTGGCTGGGACAAGGCGATGCTGGCCGCACACAACCAGGCCGATCAGTACGTCCGCGCCTTGCCGCAAAGCGAGGGCCGCCCGCCGTTCATCGTAGTCACGGATGTTGGCCGATCGATCGAGCTCTATGCCGAGTTCACCCGCTCCGGCGGCACCTACGTTCCCTACCCGGATCCCCAGCACCATCGGATACGGCTGGAGGACCTGCGAGACCCCGCGATCCGCCAGCGCCTCGTTCACCTCTGGACCGATCCGGATCAGCTCGACCCTTCCAAGCATGCGGCGCGCGTCACCCGCGATGTCAGCCGCCGCCTTGCGACCCTGGCTCGCTCGCTCGAGCAAAGCGGGTACGCGGTCGATCGCGTCGCCCATTTTCTCAAGCGCTGCCTGTTCACCATGTTCGCCGAGGATGTCGAACTGTTGCCGCGCAACAGTTTCACCCGGCTGCTGGAGACGCTGAAAGACAGCCCGACCAAATTCCCCGACGCCCTGGCTGACCTTTGGCGCACCATGAACGAGGGCGGGTTCAACGGCACGCTGATGGAGAAGGTCCCGTGTTTCAATGGCGGCCTTTTCCACAACATCGATCCTATCGGCCTCGACCGCGACCAGATCATCCTGCTGCTAGAGGCGGCCAGGGCCGACTGGCACCTGGTTGAACCCGCGATCTTCGGCACCCTGCTGGAGCGCGCACTGGACCCCCGGGAACGCCACAAGCTGGGCGCCCATTACACCCCGCGCGCATACGTCGAGCGGCTGGTCATGCCGACGCTCATCGAGCCCTTGCGCGCTGAATGGCAAACCGTGCAGGTTGCGGCGGAAACCTGGCTGCAGCAGGACAAGACGGACAAGGCGCTCGGCGAGGTCACCGATTTCCATCACCGCCTCTGCCAGACCCGGGTACTCGACCCCGCCTGCGGCAGCGCGAATTTTCTTTACGTTGCACTGGAACACATGAAGCGTCTCGAGGGCGAGGTGCTCAATCTCATGCGGGACCTCTCCAGCGGCCAGACCCGCCTGGATACCGAGGGGCTGAGCGTCGGGCCGCAGCAGTTCCTGGGAATGGAGATCAATCCCCGCGCCGCCGCCGTCGCCGAGATCGTTTTGTGGATTGGCTACCTGCAATGGCAGTTGCGGATCCACGGCCGGCTTGACCTCCCCGAGCCGCTCCTCAAGGACCTGCACAACATCGAGTGTCGCGACGCCCTGATCGACTATGACGCCCGGGAGCCCATGACCGATGAACACGGTGAGCCGATCACCGTATGGGATGGGATCAGCTACAAGGAAAGCCCTGCGACGGGCGAATTGGTCCCCGACGAGGGCGGGCGGGCGACGGTCTATCACTACATCAACCCCCGGAAGGCGCAATGGCCCGCGGCGGATTACGTCATCGGCAACCCACCGTTCATTGGTGCAAAACGCATGCGCCAGCTCCTGGGTGATGGGTACGTCGATGCCATTCAGGCGGTCTGGACGGACGTTCCGCAGTCGTCGGATTTCGTCATGCGCTGGTGGCACCATGCGGCGGAACTGGCCAGGACCGGCGAGATCCGGCAGTTCGGTTTCATCACCACGAACTCCATTGGCCAGTCCTACATCCGGCGTGCTGTCGAGCCCCACCTCACAGCGAAAAAGCCGCTGTCGATCGTGTACGCGGTTCCTGATCACCCGTGGGTGCAGAGCTCGGACGGGGCTGCTGTGCGCATTTCGATGACCGTGGGCCGAGGCGGCTCGGCCCCCGGCGTGCTGAACACGGTGGTCTCGGAGCGAGAGGACGCCACGGAGCACGAGGACCTCGTGAAGATCATGCTCCCTCGGCAAGGAAAAATCCACGCCAACCTTCGCGTTGGGCCAAACGTCGCCGGCTGCGTTCCTCTCTCTGCCAACCGCGGGCTGTGCGCCGTCGGCATGAAGACCATTGGCAGCGGCTTTCAGATCAGTGAGGCCAAGGCCCGCGACCTCGGCCTGGGGACGGTCGATGGCCTCGACGCGCACATCAGGCCGTACATCAACGGCCGGGACTTCACCTCGACCCGCCGCGGCATTTATGTCATCGACTTCTTCGGGCTGACCCGGGACGAGGTGCAGACGCGCTTCCCCGCTGCCTATCAGCACCTGCTGGACACTGTGAAGCCCGAGCGCGACCACAACCGGAACCGCAGCTTCCGCGAAACATGGTGGGTCATCGGTCACCCCCGCCAGGAGTTTCGCGCCTTCACGAAGGAGCTCGATCACTACCTCGTTACCGTCGAGACAATGAAACACCGGGTCTTCGGCGTCATGCCTGCCAGCGTGACCCCCGACAGCACGCTGGTTACCTTTGGCCTGAGCACACCTGGCGCTCTGGGTGTTCTCTCAAGTCGGATTCATGTCGCGTGGGCCTTGGCAACTGGCGGACGCCTTGGGATGGGCAATGACCCCCGCTACAACAAGACCCGCTGCTTCGAGACTTTCCCTTTCCCGGAGCAGAACGAGGCGCAGGCGCGCGCGATTGGCGACCTCGCGGCGCGCATCGACGCGCACCGCAAGCGGCAGCAGGCGGCCCATGCCGACCTGACCCTGACCGGGATGTACAACGTGCTCGAAAAGCTGCGCGCGGAAGAGGCGCTGGATGCGAAGGAGCAGGCCGTTCACGAGCACGGGCTGCTCTCCCTGTTGCGCGAACTGCACGACGACCTGGATCGCGCCGTGTTCGCAGCCTATGGCTGGGACGATCTGGCGGACAGACTCGTCGGCAGGCCCGGCGCGACCACCACGCTTCCGGACCGGCCCGCTGACCAGGCGGAGGACGAGGAGGCGCTCCTCACGCGACTCGTCGACCTCAATGCCCAGCGCGCCGCAGAGGAGGTGCGCGGCCATGTACGCTGGCTGCGCCCCGACTACCAGGCCGGCGGTGCCACCCAGCGCGGCGCCACGCTTGAGCAACCCGAGGACACGGTGCCGGCCGCGGCGGCGGCGACCAAACCCGCCTTCCCCAAAGACATGGCCAAACAGATCGAGGCGGTGCGTGCAGCGCTCGCCACCGGCCCGCAGGACACCGACACCCTCGCCGCGCACTTCAAGCGCAGGCCGGTCAAGGCCGTCACCCAGGTGGTGAACGCGCTGGCCGCCCTCGGATTGATTCACGAGCAGCAGGGTCGCTGGCACGCGGGCTGACAGCGCCCACCCTTGCACAAGGAGCCCCCGTGGCGTTTTACCAAGGACTGATCCTTCTCACGACCCTCGGTGCGGCGTTGTTCGCTCGGCGTTGGCAGTTCTATGCCGTTGTGGTGTTCTGGCTGGGCTGGACGGTTGTCATGGTCTTCGTGCCCTGGCTCCTGGCGCTTCAGCTGACCGTGGTCGCCGTGTCCGGCTTCCTGGGCACCAAGGTGCTGGACTGGCGCGAGAGCCGAGCGGTCGATGCTCGGCCGGACCCGGATCTGCCCCAGGCGGTGGGCCGCGTCTTCATGATCACCACGAAGAACCGATCGCTCGGCGCCCTCGACTTCCAACGCGTTCTGCGCAACCACGGCATCACCGTGGCCCGGACGGCGCGGCTGTTTTCAGACTACGGCGAGAAGGCCCTGCCTCGGGCGATCGATAGCCTGGCCGACGATCTGCGCCGCAACGATGTGCTGTGCATCATCCGGGGCGGTGGTGACACGTCGAAGCCGGAGTTCGCGACCTTCCACGCCCGCTCAAGCTGCGAGGCACTCCGCGCGTTGAGGACCGAGAAGGGCGTGCTCGTGGTGACCGGCCTCGCGCACGAGTCCGATACCTTCCCCATCGATGAGTGCGCCGACTTCGCCGCCTATACGCCGACCCATGCCGCGTTCAAGGTTGCCCACTGGAAGACCGGGCGGGTCTCGGTGTGAAGCGCTGCATCCGCTGCTGTCCGCCGCGCCCGCCGCGTAGACCGGGGTGGGGGTAAGCCCGCCCTGGAACAGGTGCTACCCCCCCCTGCGAGCGCGGTCGATCGCTTCGATACGGTCGTGGTCCACGTGGCTGCGGTCACGGATATCCTGCCCCATCCGATCAATCGCACCGCTTAGATCATGATCGCCCTGCGCTGCCCCACCCTGCGGTTCGGGTGGCGCTGGCGGTGCTGGTGGCGCTGGCGCCGGCGCCGGCTGATCTGGTACGGACTCGGCCCCGGGTTCCGGCTCAGGCTGTGGGCGTAGCCCACCCGCGTTGCCCGAGAGCGTCAGCTGCTTTTCCGGCTCGGGGTCGTGCACCTTGATGTGCGCCTCCACCGCGGCCTGGAACTCCTCTTCCTGCCCGGTCGTGCCGATAACCTCCACGACCCGAACCTCATCGCCCTGCACATCGGATACAACGATGCCGTCCTCAACGCGCTCGATATGCGTCACCGTGCCATCATCACGGCGGATCACCGCGGTGCGGGGCATCACCTGATGCTCCACCTTGTCGGGGCGCTCGGCGCCGGTCTGGGCCGCGGCCTGGCCGCTTTCTGCTGCGGTCACAACACCGGGGATCGTCGCCGCCAGGATGGCTGTCAGTACCGTGTTCTTGTTCATGTCTCACTCCTCGCCCACCGGGGCATCATCGACAGTCCATGGGGTGTGCTCGGCCCGCCCAGTGTGGTTATCCCGGATCGCCGGGGTGTTTACCAGCGGACTTTTCCGCATTTTATCTGGGAGCCTTTGCCGGAGACCGCCATACGCCGCGTTGCCGCTGACGCCTTGTCGGTCAGTGGCAAAACCACCGTCGGCGGAGGCGACCCAAATCTCGCTGCGGCCGCGGCCTACGCGAGCGCCCGCCGAATCAGCTGACGGCGATCCCGGCCGCCCGGAACAGCTGCAGCATTCGTCCGACCTCCGTCGCCGCAAGCGTGGTGCCGAGTTCGGCGTGGATCTGGGTGACCATGTCGCGGAACGTGAGTACCTGGATAGGGTTGCCGCCGAGCGCCTCGATGAACGGGGCATGGCGCTCCCAGAGGTGCCGGTCGCCCTTGAGATGGGTGACGGCCAGGCCGTAGGTGAAGGTCTCGCTGCCGGTTGCGGTCTTCACCGCGTCGCGGAACGCCTCGGACCACTTGGGCACGCACAGCTCCCGGAAGGACTGCCAGGCTTTCTTGCCCCGTATTTTCTTTTCCCCTGCGAGCGCTTTGAGTTCGGAGGCCGGGTTGAAGCCGCTCTGCCAGCTCTTGCAGCTGACCGCCATGACGGCCGCCGGGCCTGTGCGCTTGGGGTGGATGGCCAGGACATCAATATCGCTGTGATTGGAGTCCTGGCGCAGCGCGAAGTCCGGGTGGTCCTTGCGCGGCAGGAACTTGATGTTGTGCTGCACGAAGTAGCCCTGGTGGACCAGGTACTCCTCGACGATCTGCTCGAGGATATCTTCCTTGGTGGCCATGCTAGCCGCCCTCCCCGCCGATGCGGGCGCGCCGGTCGGCCTCACAGCGCGCCTGCTGGATCGGGTCATGGGCGCGGTCGATCCACTGTCCGCGACCGGCGCAGCGGGCGTTGTTCTCCTCGACCATGAGCGCCGGCGGGGGTGCCTGGCGGTGGTCTAGGGTGACGACGCCGGCTCGCACAAGGATCGCCGCGAGGTCGATACCGGCTAGGTCGACATCGCCGGGATAAACGGCGCCGTACGGCCCGTTCACGGCCCGGGTGTCGAGGTGGGCCGTAATGCGCTCCCCGGCCAGGAGACGGCGCAGGGCGCGGCAGCCGGGCGGTGGCGCGGTGCCGTCGCAGCGGGCCTCGGGCGCGTGGTCCACGGAGAGAAAACGCTGGGCGAGCCAGAAATGATCACCGTTGCTTGCCTGCAACTCATAGAGGGGTCCTAGGGATTTTGCCTCCAAATATTGCAAAAACCGCCGGAGGCCCCGCCACTCGTGGCCTGCAGGGGGCTATTAGTTTCTAATCCGCTGAGAAATTCGGTATTTTCTTCGACCTTTAGGTCAAAGAATGAGCAGAAACAAGCGGTTATCCATCCTCAATGCTGCCGAAGTCGAGGATCTATACGGCGTCCCATCCTTCAATGAGTCCTACCAACGGTTCTACTTTGCGCTGAATGACAAAGAACTAGCGGAGATATCGAGAATAAGGCAACGCAAATATCGTTGTGTGGCAATTGCGTTGCTGGGCTACTTCAAATGCAAACCGGTCCTGCTTAACCCAAGGTACAAGTCAATGCAGGACGACTTGGCATTCATAGCCCGATTTCACTATAGGGACCTTACGTTCAGGCGTTTTAGCCTGAAACCGGACCAAAAATCCCGCATCTATGCGCGTGTTCTATCGATTGTCGGCGTCAGCAACTGGAACGATAAAAGACATCAGCCACAGCTTGTTGAACACTTGTGTACCTGTGCTGAAAGCTGGGTGGAACCTCGAGCACTCTTTGACGCTGCGATCGAATATTTGGCTCGCCAGAAAATCGCAATTCCTGCCTATAGTACGCTGCAGAAGATCGTCAGTCAGGCTATTGGCCAGCACCAGAAACGATTGTATGACCAGATCGACGCCGCTTGCAGCCAAGGTCTATCAGCTATGTTGCTCACACTGGTTTCCGGTGAAGGCCAGTTTACATTCCAGCAACTGCGCCAGAGCGCCCGCAATTTTACCGGCACCGAGTTGCAAAAAGAAATAGCCGTGTATCACCATATTCAGCCGTGGATGAATGATGTGGCGACTGTACTGGAGTCACTTTTTCTTTCTCAGAAAAACCAGCAACACTATGCCGAACGAGTTGACTATTACGGTGCCAAACTTAAACGTCAATCGCTTGCTAACCAGCGCCTGTACTTGCTGTGCTATCTGCAGTCGCGGCACCAGCAGGCCCTGGATCGTATTGCGGAAGGGTTTATACATCACCTCCGACAAGTGAAGCAACGTGCCCGTCAAATGGCCCGGGAACGGGTCTACCGGGATTGGCAAAAGGCCGCTCGCAATGTGAGCAAAGCTGCTGATATCTTACACCTGTTCGTTGATGACAGCATTGACCCCAATACGTCGTTTCACGCTGTACAGCAACGGGCATTCCAGTTTCTCAATGTCAGCGACCTGAGCTCAGTCTGCCGATACCTGAGTAATCAGAAACAGTCGGCGGAGGAGGCATTCTGGCAGCACCTGGATACGGAGTCCGCATTGCGAACCGGACTGTTGCGTTCGCTCTTTTGCTGCCTGCGTTTTGACGGTACTGACAAAACACGGCGGTTAGCCTGGGCCCTGGACCAAGCTCGATGGGATTTGATCGCCGGTAGTATGCTCGGCGATACCTGCATTGATCAGCGCTTACTACCGAAAGCCACACGGCCATTGCTGTCGAAACCCGATTGCAGTATAGACAAATCCAGGTATGAATGGTTTTTGTATCTGCAGATACCCAACCGGTTGAACGGCCAGTTGACGCTGCCGGAAGTCATTCGATATCGGGCGCTAGAAGATGATCTGGTGAAGCCAGAGATCTGGAAAAACCAGAAGCAGGCATTGGTTGATAGCACTCAGCAACCCAATATCAGCGAGGATCCGAAACGTCTGATACCACGGATGGCGGATGAGCTGACGCTTCGGTTGCACGACGTCAGCCACTATCTGGAGTGTTCAGATAACAGGGACGTCATTCTGAGGCCGAAAGATGGCAAACATCACTGGCGGTTGCCTACAGCCAGCAAGAAACACCTGGTGAATAACCCGTTCTTCCAGCAAATGAAAGCGGTCAGCATCACCGATGTATTGCGCGTAGTGGACCGGGACACCGGGTTCATTGATGACTTCCAACATGTGCTGGGCATGAACTCGAAAAGCCGTCAGTACGAAGTGGACCTGCTGGCGATATTGATTGCCAATGCCACTAATCAGGGCATCTATGGCATCGCGCAAATATCTGACCGCACCTATGAACAACTCAGCACAATCCAAGCAAACTACCTTCGGTTAGAAACCCTGAATGCGTCCAATGACCGCATCAACAACGCGACCACGCAACTGAGTATTTTCAAGCACTACAACATTCAGGAAGATAGTCTGCACGCCAGTGCCGATGGTCAGAAGTTCGAAGCCAAACGCGAGACATTCCGCACACGGTATTCCTCAAAATACTTCGGAACCAGCAAAGGCGTGTCCGCGGTCAGTCTGAATGCCAATCATATGGCCATCAATGCCCGGGTAATCGGGGCCAACGAACACGAGTCCCATTACATCTTTGACCTGTTGATGAACAACAGTACTGAAATTGTCCCCGACATGCTCTCAACTGACACTCATGGAGTAAACCATGTGAACTTTGCCCTGCTCGACCTGTTCGGATATCGGTTTGCACCCCGATATGCCCAGGTTGGCAGGGTCATCAATGAACTATTCAACATCACCGAAGACAAGAACCAGCAAGTGAATATATCGTTGCGCAAGCCGATCAACACGCAGCGCATCATGGCTCACTGGGACACCATACAGCGGATTGCCGTCTCTTTGGCTCAGCGGAAGACCAGCCAGGCCAGGTTAGTGCGTAAACTATCCGGCTACAAGCACACTCACCCGTTATTGGAGGCGTTGACCGAATATAACCGGCTGCTGAAAGCCCAGTATCTGCTGAACTACATTGACGACGCCAGTCTCAGAAATCACGTGCAGCGAGCGTTGAATCGGGGTGAAGCCTATCACCAGCTGCGACGGGCGATTAGCCACGTCAATGGCGACCGATTCCGGGGCAATAGCGACGAGGAGATCCAGATCTGGAACGAAAGTGCCAGACTGGTGGCAAACGCCATCATCTACTTCAACTCAAAAGTGCTCAGCAATCTGCTGGACAGCTTTGAGGATCAAGGCAATGCAATATCTTTGGAGACAGTAAAGCGGGCCTCACCTGTAGCCTGGGAGAATATCAACCTCCGGGGTAGATACACGTTCGCACAGACAGGCGATCTGCCAAAACTTGAGGATTTAATGGCATCGATTGAAGGCTACCGGCCGACAAACGATAAGTAATGGGCCTCCAGAAGTCACGGCTGGCGCGGCCTCTGGCGGTTTTTGCAATATTTGGGGGCAAAATCCCTAGGACCCCATAGAGGCCCGGGGCGAGCACCCTGCCGACCGTGGCGGAAACGGTGGCGCGCTGGGCGTGGGCGGCTCCGGCGGCGAGGGCCAAGGCGAGGCCCAGGGCGAGAGCGCGGTTTGGGGCGAGCACTGGTATCCGGGGCATGGCGGGTCTCCTGCGGGCGGTGTCGTCCTGTTGAGCTTGCGTGTGGCGGGGCGTGCGGGCAAGCGCCCGGCGGGTTTTCTCAGTTTTTTTTCGCGTTTTAGGGAACGGACGATGGGGGCCGAGTGGCGTGGTGTCTGGCCGCCCACTCGACCCGGCGGGCGGGCGGTCGCCAGGCACACCAGCAGCACTCGGCCGTGGATCGCGGCGATCAGGCGTGTTGCACATGCCGCGAATCGAGATTGCCCAGGTCTGTGAGGTTTATGGGGTAGGACTGCCTCCTGTCAGACTCGCTATGAATCTAGTCCTTGGCGTAACCCGGCCGCGGATCGCGATAGTTGGAGGCCGATAGCCTGTCACCGCCGGGGTATTCGGAGCTAAAGGTTCTGAACGCCGGAGCAAAAGTCAGAGGTTCCTCGAGGCTGCGTTGTTCCGGTCGCATCTACGAGCCACTTGCCCGCACCGCCAGGCACCAAGAAGTGATATAGGCCGTTAAGCCCCCCCATTTGCCTTGTACCATCAAACGTGTACGTTTGCGGGTTCAGTGGGATCGTAACATTGGCGAAGGTATCAATGTAGTTATAGGAGAACCCTTCTCTCGACCCCCATCGATACCAAACCACAGGAGAGACAGGATATCCATCGATCGTAAGACCCGGTTCACATTCAATGATAAACCATGCTGAGCTCTTTTGAGCGACGACCGCAGAAACAAAAACGATTCCAATAAGAGAAGCAATCTTAGCGTAGTTCATAATCAGGGCTTCTCCTTTTCTTGAACGAGACTTCGACCCATCAACATAGCACCGGACTCCGGATCGACCGCGATGACCGTTTCCTCCATAACAACTGGCACGGGGGGACCATTCCGAAGTCTAGCTGCAGCTTCAAGGTGCACTTGTTTTGCCAGTACCTCTGGATACGCTCTTGCGAACTCCACGTAATCAATTCTCGCACGTTTGGTTGAGCCCGATTCAAAATGCCCTCTTACTTCTTCATCCACCTCCGTTCTGAGTATACTTTCTATGGTTTCGCGACCTTCTGCTGTCATCTGCAACAAGATCGATTGAAAGTGGTTTGATGCTGCTACATCGTAGTATCCATTCACGTCATTCAACGCGATCGCATAAGCAGCCATAAGCTCTGGTCGTGGTGCAAACACGCTAGCCTCATCAAAAGGCATAAGCACTGCGTGCTCATAGGCGTTGACCGCATCCACGATTCGCATTTCATGCTCCTGCCGGCCGTCTAACCAGGCTTTCAGGACTTTGCTGTCGCTTCGTGAAAAGCGCTCGGAACCATTCCTGCCCAGATACCTTCTAAGGCCTCGGAGGTAATCCGAGAACCCGGGCTCATTGGACGTTTGGATAAATTGCGGTGCTAACCGTTTGAAGTCAGCATCGACCTCGAAACCTTCATTCCCGATGTTGAATTGGTTTTCTGGCACTGCTTCTCCGAAAGCGGGACCCTGCGCCCCCATTAAGCATACGAGAAGGACAGCAGCTCTACGTTTCATGTCGCACTCTCTCTTCACGTTGCCAAACACTTTTATTCATGTTCCATGACAAAGTTAACTAGCGGAGCTTGCGATCCGGTTCTGGGGACGCCCCATCACTGCGCCGCAATCGACTAACGGGCCAAACTCTAGACTAGCAGGTATCTTTCGGGGCGCCAGTTTATTTACACCCGCCTAGCACACCTGGATTGAACAACTAACACACGCTCGACATGTACACCCATCGGTCGAGAATCATCAGGATCGCGCGTGTTAGCGGGCCGGTAAAAAACGTTCGGGATAAATCAAAGTGCCTTCAGCGGTGAGCTGCACGCCTGTCCCCATGGTCGTAGTCACTTCAACGGCGAAATCGGTCTCAATCTCGCATCCGAGTTCCGTAGCGGTCGATCTGAGACTGCGCACCGGCAAACAACGCCCTTCAGACGCCCTCACAATGCACTCCCGTTGCCATCTTCCTTGCCCTAAAAAGACGACGACTTCTACTCCGCCTGCGCCAGCATCGAACAGCTGGCTGCACGCGATATTCGCCAGGGCCTGCACCGACTTCGATGCACAGCGGATCGAGATGGGCGGCGAGGACGATCATGTGCATCTGCTCGTGGAGTAGCCACTCAAGGTGGCCGTCCGGAACCTGGTGAACTGCCTCAAGGGCGTCTCCAGCCGACTGCTTCGCAAGTCACGTCCGGGGGCTGCCTCTTCGCTGCCCCGTCCCTTTCGCGGGAGACAGATCCGCTTGTGCGGCGCAGCACGCTGTCGTGCCCAGCAGTCTGCCTTACTCGGCGGGTGGCAGCGGGGTTGCCAGGTGCCCCCACCGCGCCACAAGTGTGCTGAAGTGCTGGTCGCCGTTCTCGACGATGGCGTGGGGTTCCCGCGCCAGCAGCACCCGGCCGCGG
>MDTD01074028.1_pt1 | contig 28590 bp, 30 predicted proteins | sample 811221 | NCBI WGS metagenome assembly MDTD01 (sample SAMN05326646, study PRJNA326480) | marine metagenome | isolation source: seawater | place: Pacific Ocean: South West | collected 2011 | reverse complement strand
TCTCGGATGTCCACGGCCGCCGCCACCGGATCCGGTTTACCCTCGGGGCCTTCGGGATTGACGTAGATCAGGCCCATGTGGGTAGCGGCCAGCGGGTTCTCCAGCTTGGTGCGCTCGGAGTTGTCACCGGGGTAGCGGTGGAACGTTTCCAGCCACTCGTGCTCGGCACCCCAGTAGACATCCTCTTCGGGCTCCCAGTAGTCCGGGCGGCCGAACGCGAATCCGGCGGTCTTGAAGCCCATGTGCTCGAGCGCACGGTTGCCGGCGAAGATGATCAGGTCCGACCAGGAGAGGTCCTTGCCGTACTTCTTCTTGACCGGCCACAGCAGGCGGCGCGCCTTGTCCAGGCTCACGTTGTCGGGCCAGCTGTTCAACGGCGCGAAGCGCTGCATGCCCCGACCCCCGCCACCGCGGCCGTCCTGGACGCGGTAGGTGCCCGCGGCGTGCCAGGTCATCCGGATGAAAAACGGTCCGTAGTGGCCGAAGTCAGCGGGCCACCAGTCCTGGGAGTCGGTCATGACCGCGTCCACGTCGCGGGTCAGCGCGTCGACGTCGAGGTTCTGGACCCGCTGGCGGTAGTCGTAGCCGTCGTCCATCGGGTCGATGACGTCGGGATTCTTCTGCAGGATCTTCAGATTGACCGCGTTGGGCCACCAGTCCCGGTTGCTGCCGCCCTCCACGGGCGGCTTGATCACCATCGGGCATCCGCCTTCGACGGGATCACTCTGCGCTTCGCCAATCGGCGGAGTCTCTTCGATGGTGCGACCGTCGTCAGGCACGGCATTTCCTTTCGGGAGTGGTGAATCGGACTGTGATCACGGTTGTGATCCCACGTTGCGGGCGGCGCAGGCCGGACAGATGCCCCAGTAGACGACTTCGGCTTCGTCGACGACGAAACCGTCCAGTGCGCCCGCCGGGTCGGAGGGAATGAGGCAGGGCGCCTCACCGACGGCGCAATCCACGTCGGCGATGACGCCGCAGGAGCGGCACACCATGTGGTGGTGGTTGTCGCCGACCCGGGATTCGTAACGCGCCGGGGAGCCGCTCGGTTGGATCTTGCGGAGCAGGCCGACTCCGGTCAACGCCGCCAGGACGTCGTACACGGCTTGCCGGGACACCTCGGGCAGCGACTGCCGGACCACCCCGACAATGGTGTCGGTGTCGGCGTGCGGATACTCTGCGACGGCAGCAAGTACGGCCAGCCTCGGACGGGTCACCCGCAGCTCCGCATTGCGAAGCAGGCCGGCCGCGTCCGAGGTCACAGGAAAGTTGTACGACGTTTTTTGGACTCAGTCAAGTCTTTACTCGGACTGCTTACCAATCCGCCTGTTAGGGTGCGCCGGTGATTCGCAACGTGGTGCTGGCCAAGCTGACAGCGGGGTACGACCGTGCGGAGGTCGAGCAGATCCAACAGTGCCTGGCCGAGTTGAACCTCCCGGGAACACGGGATTTCACGATCGGAACCGACATCGGTCTGCGCGACGGAAACTGGGATTTCGTGATCGTCGCGGACTTCGACGACGTCGCGGCGTACCGGAGCTACGACGACGACGCCGAACACAACCGACTGCGGGCGCGGCTGGCCCCGTGGATCGAGCAGATCGCGCGCGCCCAGTTCGAGATTCCCGACGCCTGAGTCGCACACTTCGCGGCCGCGCCCCTGCCTTCGCATGTCGACAAGCTCTACATCGGCCGGGCGTAGCGTTGCGCGAAGCGCCTCATGATGACCGTTGGATGCCGTACATCACGCTGCCGCGCATCGGCTTTGAGTGACTCTGCGGTCTCCGGAGCGAAGTAACCGTGGTCCTTGTACACGTCGATGCGGGTACAGATGCCCTCGACGTCGAGTTCCGGGTGAAACTGGGTGGCGTAGACGTTGGCGCCGACCCGAAAGGCCTGCACCGGGCACGCCGGGGAGCTCGCGAGACGGATGACATGGCGGGGCAGCTGCGACGCCGCCTCCTTGTGCCCACCGAACGCCTCGAACGAGTCCGGCAGCCCGGCGAACAGCGGATCGTCGCGGCCGGCGTCGGTCAGATCGACGGTGACCGCCCCGACGGGCTCACTGTGGGCGCGGTCCACAACCGCGCCGACCGCTGTTCCCACGGTGCCGACGCCGTAACAGCATCCCAGGAACGGAAAGTCATCGGCGATCACTTCCGCCAGCAGCCGGGCCAGCTCGGCTTCGACCCGACGTTGGGTTTCTGACTTGGTATCGGGGTCGTCGCTGACGTTGTAGGGCCCGCCGCCGAGGATGATGCCCGACCAGTGGCCCAGCTCGACCTCACCGAGCGGGCGGTGGGTCAGCCGGACCCGGCGCAGGCCGGCTTCGCCCAGACCCGTGAACCGCATCATCGCCTGGTACTCGTCGTCGGCGGCCTCGTCCTCGCCGCGGATCGACAACAGGAGAAACGGGGCGTCGGCCACCGGCCAAGAGTAGCCACGGGCTAGCTTGTCGGTCAGTGAGAACACTCATCGATTTCGACGACGCCCCGGTGATCGCAGTGCCGACCGCGGCGGGCCCGCGCTACGCCGTGCTCGTCGAGGGACCCCAGGGCTGGGGTGAGTTCAGCCCGCCACCCGACGCCGACGACGCGCTCGCGGCGCGGTGGTTGACCGCGGCGATGGAGCCGAGCACTGTCGGCTGGCCCGACGCCGTGCGCGGCCGGGTTCCTGTCGACGACGGCTCCCGACGGCTCTCCGTGACGGCCGGCGACGTCGACGCGGCGGTCGCCCGCATCGGCGGTCTGCGCGCCGCCGGCATCGAGTTCGTGCTGCTGGAGTGCCGAGATCCCGCCGATGCCAGGTCCGTTCGGCACAGGGTCGACGTCCCGATCGCGGTGGACGCGGCGCTGTTGCTTGCCGATCCGCAGTGCGCTGACATCGCCGTCCTGCGCTGCGGCCCGTCCGGCGGGGTTCGCCGGGCGATGCGCCGCGCGGAAAGACTCGACCTTCCCGTGCTGGTGCAGTTCACCGGCACCACCAGTATCGGATTGGCCGCCGATGTGGCGTTGGCCGCGGCACTGCCCCAGCTGCCGTTCGCGTGCGGGCCGGTCCCCGGTTGGCTCGCTGACGCCGACGTCGTGTCCGAGGCGAGGTCGCTGACTCCCAGGGACGCACACCTGCCCGCCGCGCCGATGCCGGCCGCACCCGATCCGGTGCGGCTGCAACGGTTCGGCGTCACCGACGCGGAGACTGTGGAGCACTGGCGCGGGCTTCTGCGGCGAGCCGCAGCAATGCTGTAGCGGCGAGCCGCGACGCTCTGGCCCGGCCCCGGTCCCTGCTCAGTCCTCCTTGCGGATCAACCGGTTGAGCGCCTCGCGGTCCGGCGCGACCAGTTCGTCGATGCGCGGTTGGTTCACGTCGGCGACGATGATCTCGCCGACCTCCTGGTAGACGTCGCTGAAGATGCCGTGCGACTTCATCTTGTCCGTTTGGTAGATGTTGTCCTCGGTGGGAGTGACGTAGTAGACGATCTCGGCCTTGAAGCGGTGGATGAGCCACACGTGGATCAGATCCATCAACCGCTTCTTGCGCAGTTGCTCAGCGAAGGTGTTCTGGTCGCGGACGGTCAGGATGCTGCGACCGTGCCGGTCCTTGATCGGATCGACGACCACATTGGCCAGCGGCTCCGCGCCGTCTTCGGAACCGTCGCTGACGATCTGCAGGTCGAGCACGTCGGAGCCGGCGCGGCGCGGCCGCAGGTGCACGCGCAGCTTCTCGGGCAGCTGGTAGTGCTCACTCCACAGGGCCAGCCACTCCTCCAGCAGCTTCTTGGGCACCTCGGTCTGCACCAGATGCTGGTGCTGGGTCGAGCCTTTGCCCATCGATTTGGTCGTCGCGGTGCGCCCCGAGGAGGCGGCCAGCGCGGCATCGCTGCGCGGTCCGCCCACCAGGGTCTGCGGAGTGCGGTAGGGCGACTCGACCAGGCGCATCTTTCGCTGCAGCCGGGCCAACGCCAACATGCCCTCCTGACGCAGCGACGTGGCGAACTCCTCGGACGCGACACCGTCGACCTGGTGCCCGCCGTAGGTGATGAAATTGAAGACGAACCCCATCTTGCCGAGTTCCTCGGGGAACGCCCGCATCTCCTCGTCGCTCATGCCGGTGGTGTCCCAGTTGAACGACGGCGACAGGTTGTAGGCCAGCATCTGGTCGGGGTAGACCGCGTGGATCGCGTCGGCGAACTGCTTGGCATCGGCCAGATCGGCGGTCTTGGTCTCCATCCACAGGATGTCGGCGAACGGGGCGGCCGCCAATGACTTGGCGATCGCATAGGGAATGCCGCCGCGCACCTGGTAGTAACCCTCGGGCGTCTTGGCCCGCTCGCAGTCCCAGGCCGCGTCGGCGCCGAGTTCCTTCGCCTTCTCCCGCGCCGAGTACAGCGACGCCGATTCGGCGAAAGCGCGCCACTCGCTCGAGCTCATCGCCGGGGCCTCGCCCTCGCGCTGGCGGAAGTCGAGCAGATCGGCCACCGCGTCGGCGTAGGTGCCCACCCCGGCGTCGTCCTGCCACACCTCGACGAACCGGGACTCCACCGCGTCGTAGGCGGCGTCGACCGACGAGAGCGACGGGTCCGTGCCGTCCTGCCAGTTCGCGGCGGTGTCGTCGATCAGCTGGGTCAGCCCGTGGCGCTGCAGCCACGCGTCGGCCGCGGCGTACTCGGCGTCGGGGATCGCGTAGAGCAGGTGGCCGTTGATCTCGGTCATGCCCTGCTCGTAGAACCGCCGCATCATCGCCAGGAAGCACGCCTTGTACGGCGGGATCTTGAGATTGGTGACGCCGAGCAGGAAGGGTTGATCACGTTCGTCGGCGCGGCTGTCGATGAGGTTGGCGGCCTCGGCGTCGGTGCGCGCGACGATGATCCCCGGCACCCGCATGACGTCGAGTTGGAACCGTGCGGTGTTGAGCCGTTTGAGCTGCTCGTCGGAGGGCACCAGCACCTTGCCGCCCTGGTGACCGCATTTCTTGGTGCCAGGCCGCTGATCTTCGATGTGATAGCCGGGCACCCCGGCTTCGACAAAGCGCCGGATCAGGTTACGCACATGCGGATCGCCACCGTGACCGGTGTCGGCATCGGCGATGATGAACGGACGATAGTCGTAGGCCGGCGTCGCTGCCCGCTGCTCTTCGGTCATCTGCAACCGCAGATAGTTCTGGTTGCGATCGGCGGTGAGCAGCGCCCGCACCAATCCCGCGGCTTCCTCGGGCACCTGGCTGAGCGGGTAGCTCGCCAGGTCTGGTCCGGGGTCCTCGGAGATCGAACCTTTCGCCGAGGTCGCCCAGCCGCCCAGGTAGATCCCCTCGATTCCCATCCGCTTCATCACGACGGCCTGGCCGGGGGAGTAGGGCCCGAACGTCGTGATGCTGCGGCCCTGGGCGAACAACTCGCGCAGGTGCGGATAGAACGCGGCGGCAGCCTCTCGGGCGACCGGATAGTCGGACGGGATGGTGCCGCGCTGCTCGGCGACCTGCCGAGCGGTGTAGAGGCGGGTGATGCCCTCGAACCGGGGACTGTCGAAGTACGCCTGCGTGTCGGCGACGTCACGCTCGAACGGCGTCTGTGGCTGAAGGTCAGCTTCGATGATGGCCATAGTTCACAGTACGGCGGGAGGCAGTCCGCGGGGGCGGGGTGCGGACTATTTGGTGCCGAAGATCCGGTCGCCTGCGTCGCCGAGGCCGGGGAGGATGTAGCCGTGCTCGTCGAGTTGGCGGTCGATCGCGGCGGTGTAGACAGGGACGTCGGGGTGTGCCCGGGCCAGCGCGGCCAGCCCTTCCGGACAGCTCACCAGGCAGACGAACTTCAGCGACTTCGGCCGGTGCTCGGCCAGGCGGTCCAGCGCGGCCACCGCCGAGTGCCCGGTGGCCAGCATCGGGTCGACGACGATCACGTCGCGATCGGGTAGATCCGACGGCATCTTGAAGTAATACTCCACCACGACAAGTGTTTTCGGGTCACGGTAGAGACCGATGTGCCCGACCCGGGCCGACGGCACCACTTCGAGCATTCCGTCGAGGATGCCGGTTCCCGCACGCAGTATCGACGCGAAGACGAGCTTCTTGCCGTCGATGACCCTGCCGGTGGTGCGTTCCAGTGGCGTGTCCACGTCGACCTCATGCGTTGCGACGTCGCGCAGGACCTCGTAGGCCATCAGCGCCGAGACCTCGTGCACCAGCCGGCGGAAGGTGTTGGTGGAGGCGTCTTTCCGGCGCATCAACGTGATCTTGTGCTGGACCAGCGGATGTTCGACGAGGTGCACCGTCGAGTGGTCGGAAGCCATCGTCAGAACACCGTGCCGTCACTGGCGATCGACAGCGGCGGCCGGCCTGCGCGCAGCCGTTGCGCCGACGCCCGTCCGGCGGCCCATGTGCCACCCTCGAGCACGCAACCCAGCGGTGTGCGCGCCGGATCCAGTCCCAGGCTGGCGCACACGAGGGGAGCGAGCTCGTCGAGGAGCGCGACGGTCAGCGCCCGCCATTCCACCACCAGCTCGTCTGTGGGACGCCAGGTGCGCAGCGCGTCGTCGCGGTTCCGCAACGCCAGGACCCCGCTATCGATCAGCAGCCCTCCGTTGCGGTATTCGGCGAGACCGGTCAGCCGGTCGAGCCCGGTCACGGTGACGCCACCGGCCGCGAAGGGCTCGACCAGCGAGTAGGTCAACCATTGCGACAGCTTGTGCAGCGGCATCCACCCCATGCTCAGCCCGGGCCCCGCCACGGCCTCGTGGCGCCAGCAGTCGCCCACCGGCCGGTCGCCGATCACGTTGTCGGACGGCCAGATCGGTGACAGTGCGGTCAGCAGCGCACTGAGCAGGTCGTGGGCGTCGACGCCCCGATCCGTGCGGGGCAGCGCGTCGAACAACCCACCCGGGCGGGCCTGCTCACCGAATGTCTCCGGGTGGCCGCGCAGCGCGGCGCCGAGACGGTGCAACAACTCGACGCGACCCGCGAGACCCACCAGCGGGTTGGCGGGACCGACCTGGAAGACGGCGCTCAGATCGTCGTCGGTCAACGCAGCCAGCGCCGTCGCATCGACCCGGAGGGACCGCGACGGATCGGCGGAGAACCGGCCGTGGACGAAGCCGTGCCAACTGGCGACGGCCAGGCCCTCGGATCGCCGATAGCCGCGCCGCGAGCCGTCACGCTCCTCGACAAAACTCCAGTCCGGACCCGCCCCGGCGTCGAGCAGCACGCTGATCAGCGTGAGATCGATCATCGCGCGGCTGCGCTCGGCGGGGTCACAGTCGCCGAGCAGCGCGTCGAGGTCGCCGCGCCGGTCGCATCCACCGGCCTGGAAGTGGTTCCAGCGGCTGTGGACCGGGACGTCGAGGTCGGGGAACCGGGTGCGGGTGATCTCGGCGACATCGCCGGACGTGGCGTCCAGGGCGTTGTCGTGGACGACGAACCATCGGGACTCCCCGGCGCGGGCGCGCTCGAGCAGGCGGTGCGCGCGGGTGCGCACCGCACCGGCGGTCTGCAGCTCGGCTACCGCCTGATCGACCGCCTCATCGGTGTCCCGGACAGCAGGACCCGAGCCGAGCGCACCGTGGCCGGCGCTCATTCGTTCAGCCCCCGGCCCCGAACCTTCTTGAGCTCCTCGGTTCCGGGCGCGGCCCCGGGGGTGAAGTACCCCGCGGCCATCTTCGCGTCGATCTCGACGCGGGCGTCGGCCGGGATGAGCTCCTCGGGGATCGAGATCCGCTCGCCGACTTCGATCCCCGAACCGGTGATCGCGTCGTACTTCATGTTGCTCATCGAGACCAGCCGGTGGATCTTCGTGATGCCCAACCAGTGCAACACGTCGGGCATCAGCTCCTGGAATCGCATGTCCTGGACCCCGGCGACGCATTCGGTCCGGGCGAAGTACTGGTCGGCGGTGTCGCCACCGGCCTGTCGCTTGCGGGCGTTGTACACCAGGAACTTCGTCACCTCACCCAGCGCCCGACCCTCTTTGCGTGAATAGGCCACCACACCGACCCCGCCGCGCTGAGCGCCGCGGATGCATTCCTCGATCGCGTGCGTCAGATAGGGGCGGCAGGTACAGATGTCGGAGCCGAACACGTCCGAGCCGTTGCATTCGTCGTGGACCCGTGCGGTCAGCTCGATGCTCGGATCGGCCAGATCGCCTGCCGCACCGAAGATGTAGACGGTCTGCCCACCGATCGGCGGCAGGAACACTTCGAGATCCGGGCGCGTCACGAGCTCCGGGTACATGCCCCCGGTCTCTTCGAAAAGAGCCCGCCGCAAATCGTTTTCGCTACATCCGAAGCGTTGCGCGACCCCCGGCAGATGCCACACGGGTTCGACCGCGGCCTTGGTCACCTGGGCAGCGCCGGTGTCGAGCAGCACCCGGCCGTCGGGGAGGAGACGGCCCGCGCGAAGGGCGTCGCCGATCTCGGGGAGGATCACCTGGGCCTTGGTCACCGCGATCGTGGGCCGGATGTCGAGTCCTTCGGCCAGCTGATCGGCGAACACATCGGCGACCACGGCGCCCCAGGGGTCGAGGCTGACGATGGCGCCGGGCTGCCCCCACTGCGGGTAGGGGCCGATCAGGTCGGTCGGTGAGGTGTCGGTCAGGTCAGCCCGATGCTCCCGGGACAGCGTCCCGGCCGCCACTGCGAGGGCGCGGTAGACGCCGTAGGCGCCGCTGTGCGTGCCGATGACGTTGCGATGGGTGCGTCTGATGGTGCCCACCACCGGACCCCGCTCGGCAGCCGTCGCGGCGCCCCAGGACAGGGCGGGCGCCGAAGCGCCGGCGCTGTGCGAGGTCAGTCTGATGTGGCCGCCGGCGGACGTGGCCGCGGGCGGCACGTTCGCCGATGGACTGGCCTGCGCCGACATCTGTCCTTCGATTCTCCTGAGCCGTCTCCTCTTCTCGAGGAGAGCCGCAAGCATAGCCAGTCGACCACCGAGTTGCCCGGCTCGTCGCCCGCCTGGGCGGGCCGCGCCCTACAGCGGCCAGCTTTCGCGCCGGTGCGCGGCGTCGAAGAACATCCACTCGTAGCGCGCGGTAGCAGCGAAATGCGCTCGGGCCACGCTTTCCTGCCCGGCCGTCAACGTCGGTCCGGTGCGGTCGGCCATCGCGAGCACCTCGCCGACCGTCGCGGCGAACTCCTCACCGCCGTAGCTGTCGATCCAACGCTGGTACCGCGGCTCGGTGGAACCGCGCGACAGCAACTCGGCACCCACCTCGGCGTAGATCCAGTAGCAGGGCAGCACCGCTGCCAGGCCGTCGGCGAAGCTGCCGTCGTATGCAGTGGCCAGCAGATAACTGGTGTAGGCCTGAGTGGTCGGGGTCGCCGGGAGCGCGTCGACCGCCTCGGCGGACAACCCCAGTGCGGGCAGCAGCTCGTCGTGCAGTTCCAGCTCGACATCGAAGATCTCGGCAGCGTGGCGGGTGAACATGGCGGTGTCGGCCAGAGTGGGGGCCTTGGCCGCGACGACCGCCAGCGCGCGTGCATAGGCGCGCAGGTAGTGCACGTCCTGGGCGACGTACTGCGCGAACGCCGCGGGATCGAGGCTGCCGTCGGTCAGCCCCGTGAGGAAGGGATGGCCGACGATGGCCTCATAGGTCGGCGTGATCTCGGCCCACAGTCGCGTCGACCACGATCCGGGCCGGGCCGTGCTCAGGCGCGGGGCAGCGCTGGTGTTCATGCCGCCATCCTGTCAGCGATGAGTATCGCGGCCCGGTCCGGTCGATATGGACAGCTCTGTCGATGGGACAGAACTGAGCGCATCCGCCGGAGAGGGAGCCCCGATGACCGAATCCACCGCCCTGCCACCTGTCGTCGACGCCGCAACCTGGTGTTCGGCACTCGACGCGTTGCGTGAGCGGGAGAAAGCCGCCACCCGCGAGCTGGACGCGATCGCCGCGCAACGGCGCCGGCTGCCTATGGTGCGGATGCCCGACTACACCCTGATCGGGCCCGACGGACCGGTGCGGCTGGTCGACGTCTTCGACGGACGCTCACAGCTGATCGTCTACAACCACATGTGGAACGACGGGGCGCACTGGCAGTGCGGCGGCTGTACCGGCTACACCTCGCAGTTCACCCGACTGGAATTCCTGGACAGCTACGACGCGAAGTTCGTCATCGTCACCGCCGGCCCCATCGACGAGGCAATGGCCTACCGGGACCGGGTCGGCAACTCGATGGAGTGGTACTCGTCGTCGGAGAGCGCGTTCGCCGCCGACGTCGACGCCGCGCCCGGTACCGGGTTCGCGGTCAACGTGTTCCTGCGCGACGGTGACGCGGTCTATCGCACCTGGCACACCAACGGTCGGGGCACCGAGCAGTTGAGCCACACCTTCGGACTCATCGACGTACTGCCCTGGGGTAGGCAGGAGAGCTGGCAGGATTCGCCCGACGGCTGGCCGCAGCGTCCCACCTACTCGGGCTGGCTGGACTCGCCCGACATCGCCCGCCTGTACGGGCCGCCGCCGGGCCGCGACTGAGTGGCACACCGTCCGGACCCGGGCGCGACGACCGGCGCTGCGCTTGGCAGACTGGGCGCATGGCACAGATAACCTTGCGTGGAAACCCGATCAACACCGTCGGAGAACTGCCCGCGGTCGGCTCGCCGGCACCCAGCTTCACCCTGACCGGAACGGATCTGGGCGAGGTCAGTGCCGAGCAGTTCCGCGACAAGCCGGTGCTGCTGAACATCTTCCCCTCGGTCGACACCCCCGTGTGTGCAGCCAGCGTGCGGACCTTCAACGAGCGCGCCGCGGCCAGCGGGGTGTCGGTGCTGTGTGTGTCGAAGGACCTGCCGTTCGCCCAGAAGCGGTTCTGTGGGGCCGAGGACATCGAGAACGTCACCACGGCGTCGGCGTTCCGTGACAGCTTCGGCGAGGACTTCGGTATCACGATCGCCGACGGACCGATGGCCGGTCTGCTCGCGCGCGCCGTCGTGGTGGTGGGCGCGGACGGAAAGGTCACCTACACCGAACTGGTGCCCGAGATCGGTCAGGAGCCGGATTACGACGCCGCGCTGGCCGCCCTGGGCTGAGTGACGGCGGTCACCCTAACGGGTGAGCCGCGCCCGTAGATCACCGTTCGGTTCCGGTACCGCATCGACTTCGTTCACCGTCCTGCGACGACGCTCAACCACTGAATGTGGTGGTGTAGAAGTGGTCATAGTGACAGTTGTTAATCGATGTTCCCGGCACCGCACGGTGCCGGCGTGCGGAAAGCGGTGAACTGCGATGGCACGCGTGTGCGCGCTCGTGATGGGGCTTGTGTTGCTGATGGCGACACCGGGTCTGGCGGCTGCCGACACCCGGTCGGCAACGAACCAGAAGGCGGTCGAGACCGTCATCGCCCGCGCGATGTCCCAGCGGGGCGTGCCGTTCGCCTACGGCGGGGGCGGCGCGTCGGGACCGAGCGCGGGCACCGTCGCGGTATCCGAGCCCGATGAGGCCGAAACCGACGCCGCAGCTTTGGATCTGGTTCCCGGACTGAACCTCCCGGCCGCCACCCCCAACGTCGCGAGCCCTGCGCCGGCGCCCCGGGTCGAGGTGGTCGGTTTCGACGCGTCGGGACTCATGGTCTACGCGTACGCGGGAGTCGGGGTCAAGCTGCCCCGCTCGTCGGGCGAGCAGTACAAGGTCGGCCAGAAGGTGACCCCGGCTCAAGCGCTGCCGGGCGACCTCATCTTCTACGGTCCGGAAGGCACGCAGAGCGTCGCGTTGTTCATCGGCAACGGCCAGATGGTCGAAACGACCGACCAGGGTGTCGCCGTCTCCTCAGTGCGCACCAACGACATGACGCCGTATTTGGTGCGCATTATCGCCTGAAACCGCCCGATCCGCGCAGCAAAGCACTCTATACTCCGGTTCGGCCCCATCTCGTGAACAGCGCCTGAAGTACAGCCGAATCGTGCGATTGCTGGCATGATTCCGATCACACGATGGGCCTCTTCGTGGTGCGACTGCCACTTCGGTCCACTCGCTTTTTCAACCACTCGGTCAAAAGCCCTCTGAACTGGAATGACGGCTATCTCTTGAGGAATTGACGCGTGTGGATTAATGTCCATTTCTGTCTTCGATGGCCCCAGCTGAGCTGGCAGATACGGACAAGGACTCCCTGTGCGCGGACTCTTCGCGGTTGCTGCGGCCTCTTCAATCGCTGCTTCCAGCGCTTTTGTATCGCCGAACGTCAATTTGGCAGCAAATGTCCTGACGGTCACCGGTTACACCTCGCTCGGCTCGTTGGACTGGGACATGGCCGACATGCTGCAGGGCGGGTTCTGTTCGCAGGCCTCCGGAAACACCTGTGACGAGGTCGAATACCTTTCGGGCGTACCGAACATCGGAGAGTCCAGCGGGCTGTGGGCCCTGCGCGCGGCGCTCGCCACCACGGCGCCGCCGACCATGGTGGTGGGCTTCTCGCAAGGGGCGATGATCGCCACCGAATGGATGCTGGAGTACGGCGAAACCGCGTGGTCGCCGTCCCCGGCCGACCTGTCGTTCGTCCTGATGGCGAACCCGCAACGCAAGTACGGTGGAGTACGGCCGGTCTACGACATCGAGGACCCCACTCCTGCCGACAACGCTTACCGGGTGCTCGACATCGCCATGGAGTACGACGGTGCGGCCGACGTGCCGGACAACCTGTTCAACCTGCTGGCCGTCGCCAACGCGATCGCCGGCTTCCAGCACATCCACATCGACGGTTACGACGACGTCGACCTCGACAGCTCCGAGAAGCTGGTGTGGATCGACGGCAACACGACCTACGTGTTGATCCGCTCGCAGAACATCCCGTTGCTTCAGCCGCTGCGCAACATCGGCCTCGACGCATTGGCCGACGCCCTCAACGATCCGCTCAAGCGGATCATCGACTCGGCCTACGACCGCGACTACGTGGGACTGGTCGACGAGGATCTGCATGACGACGTTCTCGCAGAGTTTCCGCACGCCTCCAGCGTGACGCCGGCCGTGACCGCCGCCAGGTCGGTCGCACCGCAGACCCTCGACGTTGCTGACGCCGCGGCGGGTGACGGTACCGCCGCGACCGCCGAGAGCGCGCCCGTCGAGGAGTTGGCGGGCGGCGAGATCGACGCCGGCGAGAGCGAAAGCGACTCTGCTGTCGGCGATATCGACGACAGCGAAGGCGAGTCCCCCGAGCAGGATGCCGAATCGGGAGTGGATCTCGAGGACGAGGATGTCGACTCGTTACCGGCAGTCGACGGGGCGGCGGTCGACGAATCGCAGGGCGAGGATGTCGCGCTGTCCGAGGCCGAACCGGACACCGAGGACGACAAGAAGGACAGCAGCGCTGAGGCATCGGCATCGGAGACCGGTGATACGTCTGCCTCCGGCGACACGGCTGCCTCCCGCGACGATTCAGGGTCCGGTGACGACTCCGCGGGGGAGTAGCCTTTGAGATCCTCTGCTGCGCGGTAGCTTACGTAAGGCTCCACTGCGGGGCGACGTGTGTGATGGATCACCGCGCTCCCACTCCAGTGCGCGCCCCCGCGCGGCGGAAGCATTGACGGACAGCGACATTGCCCCGGACAGCGACATTGCCGGACCCGCTGTCCCTGTGCCCACGCCGACCCGGTCAGCCGACAACGAGCACGAGCTGCGCGCCTAGACTGCGATCATGCGCGACGGTGCGGATCATGACATCGGAGTGGGCCTGCTTCAGATCGAGGACTGCCTCGACGCCGACGGAGGCATCGCGCTGCCGCCGGACGTCACGCTGATCTCTCTGATCCAGCGCAACATCGTCAGTGTCGCCGATGCGGTGGCCTACCGGTTCCTCGATTTCGCGGGCGGGGCCGGCCCGGTGGTCAACGAGATCACCTGGCGCGCTTTGGGGGTGCGGATGCAGGCGGTCGGCCACCACCTGCAAAGCGTCGCCGCCCGCGGCGAGCGGGTCGCGATCATGGCGCCTCAGGGCTTGGACTACATCGCCGGCTTCTTCGCAGCGCTCAACGCCGGAACGATCGCCGTCCCCCTGTTCGCGCCGGAGTTGCCCGGGCACGCGGAGCGTCTCGACACCGCGCTGCGGGACGCCCGGCCGACGGCGGTCTTGACGACCTCGCGGGCCCGCGAGGCGATCGAATCCTTCCTGGACGGCACCGCGCTGCCCGAGCGCCCGGCGGTGATCGCCATCGACGAGGTTCCGGATGCTGCGGCAGCCGATTTCCAGCCCACGCTCATCGACGTCGACGACGTGTCACACCTGCAGTACACCGGTGGTGCCACCCGTGCGCCGGTCGGGGTGGAGATCACTCACCGCGCGGTGGGGACGAACCTCCTGCAGATGATCCTGTCGATCGACCTGCTCGACCGAAACACCCACGGCGTCAGCTGGCTTCCGCTCTACCACGACATGGGCTTGTCGATGATCGGATTTCCCGCGGTGTACGGCGGCCACTCGACGCTGATGGCACCGACCGCCTTCATCCGGCGACCCTTGCGGTGGATCGAGGCGCTGTCGGCGGGCTCGCGCATCGGCCGCGTCGTGACGGCCGCCCCGAACTTCGCCTACGAATGGACTGCTCAGCGCGGGGTGCCACGCGACCCCGCCGACGTCGACCTGAGCAATGTCGTGATGATCATCGGCTCCGAACCGGTGAGCATCTCGGCGATCGACACTTTCCGCGCAGCCTTCGCCCCCTTCGGATTGTCACCGTCGGCGTTCAAGCCGTCCTACGGCCTCGCCGAGGCCACGTTGTTCGTCGCGACCATCGACCCCGGCGCCGAGGTGAGTGTGGTTGCCCTCGACCGGGGCCGCCTTTCCGAGGGGCGCGCGGAACCTGTGGCGGCTGGCGATCCGGCGGCGCTACCCGTGGTGTCGTGCGGGCACGTCGCGCGCAGCCTGTCCTGTGTGATCGTCGACCCGTCGTCGAGAACCGAGCTGGCCGATGGTCTCGTCGGGGAGATCTGGTTGCAGGGAGACAACGTCGGACGGGGCTACTGGGGTCGCTCTGGAGAAACCGAGCACACGTTCGGCGGCCGCCTCGCCGCGACGAATGAGGCCGGCGGGCACGCGTCGGGGGCCGCTCTGGATCGGACGTGGTTGCGTACCGGCGACCTCGGGTTCTATCTGGAAGGGGAGCTCTACGTCGTGGGCCGGCTCGCCGACCTCGTGATCGTCGCTGGGCGCAGCCACTACCCGCATGACATCGAGGCCACCGCAGCCTCTGCATCGCCGCTGGTGCGGCGCGGCTACATCGCGGCGTTCACCGTGCCGGGGGAGCCGCTCGAGCGTCTGGTGATCGTCGCCGAACGCGCCACCGGCACGGCGCGCGCCGATCCGGTAGCTGCCGTCGCCGAAATTCGCACAGCGGTCGAAGACCGGCACGGGTTGTCCGTGGCCGACGTCCGCGTGGTGCCCGCAGGCTCGATTCCCCGCACCACGAGCGGAAAACTGGCTCGCCTGGCCTGCCGCGACGCCTACGTGGCCGGCGCGTTCGGCTGAGTCGGGCGACTCAGGCGGCAGGTATCGAGCCGGCCACACTGAACATGAGCGCGAGGCCCGGCAGAAGATTGGTCACCTGGTGCGCGACGATGCTGGCGCAGAGATTCGCGGTGTACAGCCGCGCCAGCCCGATCGGGATCGCGACGACCAACAACAGAGGTACCCGGGTCAACTCGAGGTGCGCGACGGCGAACACCACGGTGGTGACGGCGAATGCGGTCCAACGTCCCCACCGTTGGTCCACCGCGCCCCAGAGCAGACCGCGGTAGACGATCTCTTCGCAGACAGGCGCGACGAACACAACGGCGGCGAACACGACGAGGGCCCACGCCCAGGTGCTCTGCATGTCGCCGAACACCTCGCCGGCTGCACTGTTGGCGCCCTCACCGACCACCCACACCCACAGGGACGCGGCGGGAATCGTGACCAGCAGCCCCAGCCCACCGAACAGCAACCCGAGACCCGCAGCGCGCCAGGACCACTGCAGCGCGAGGTCCGTTCGCGGTCCGTTTCCCCTCACTACGGTGACCGCTACGGCCACGGTCGCGGCCAGCAGCGACGGCACCAGAGTCGCCGCTACAGCCGTGGGCACCGGATCCAGGCTCGTGCCGACCAGCAAGACGGCGATTCCGATCGCCGTCGCCAGGTAGACCAGTTCCACTAGCCCGAAGGCACCCAGCCCCCATCGGTGCCTGCGCTGCGGCGGTTGTGTGTCCACACCGGCGACGCTAATGCGCGCTAGGTGATGGTGATGAACGGGCTGATGACGTCGCGCACGAGTTGGGCGATGTTGGTCGACGGGTCACCGTCGGGAAAACTGACGGTGGCGAGCACGTTTCCGCCTGCGTCGGCGAAGTTGCCGTCGGCGCGGTTCTGGTGCGTCGACGAAGTCACCAGGATGATCCCCGTGGTGCCCGCCTGTTCGGCGAGCGGGACCGAGAATGCCGCGTTCTGCACGGTGCTGTTGGCCCGGTCCTCGACGATGATGCGCTCCTCCGGGAAGCCGAGCACGCGCAGCATCTTTCGCATCTGCCCGGCCTCGGTGTTGCCGCCGCGGGGATTGCCGCCCGTGACGATCACAGGGGACTGGGGGAAGAACTGCGCGACAGTCAGACCGGTCAACACGCGCCTGCGCAGTATCGCGCGCATGGTGCCGTTGTCGTTGAGCCCGTAGCCGAGGATGACCACGGCGGGCCGGGAGAAGTCTTTGGTGGGAGGGGGTGCCGCATCCGCCACACGCGGGGAGAACCCTTCGATGAGGAGGCCGGTACACAGCAGGAGCGCGGCGAACGCTGCTGCAGGCCGACTGAGTCGCTGACGCTTCATCGCTCGTTTCATCGTCACCGCGCGCCGGGTCATTACAGCCCGGTCTCGAAACCCCAACGATGTGGCGATCGGTGCGGCCTGCGCTTCGCGCGACCGGTGCGGGCCGTGTACTGCTGGTGGTGATGTCTGCTCACCGCGCAACCACCGCAACGGCGGCGCTGACCGCCGCCTGCTTGTCGCTGCTCCTCACGGTGGTGCCGGCTGCACACGCGGCACCCGAGGCCGACAGTCAGGGCTATGTCGACTCGACCGCACGCTGCGCGGCGCCGGCCAGCGTGGTCGTGTTCGGCAGTACCGCCAGCTCCCGGATCGCGATCTGTCGCGATTCGGACGGCGAGTATCAATACCGTGGCGTACGAGTGCGTGACGGGGCGCGGCTCATCCTGCCCGCGCAGAGCTCCGGCGATGGCGAGTACACCGCCGACAACGACGGCATCGAGTATTCGGTGACGTCGAGCGCGCTCGTCATCAGCTCCGGCGGCGAGGTCCTCCGCAGAGAGCCGATGCTGGACTTCCATTCCTCCGGGGTGGCCTCGTCTCCGAAGTCCCCTGGGGCGGGCCCCCAGCAAGCGACGCCCACGCCGACGACACCGCTTCCGCCGCCGCTGCCCGCAGAAGCGGGGGCCGACGATGGGTCTGCCGGCAGCTGACCCGATCAGCTCGGCGCGATGGCAACGTCATCGCCGAGCTGAATCCGTCCGGAGCTCAGAACCCGCAACACCGAGCCGGCACGGCCCCGGAGTGCGGCGGCCGCACCCGCACCGATGCCGTCGTCGAGCAGCCGGCAGGGGGCCGACACGCGGACGACCTCGAGTTCGACCTCGCCGACGCGCAGGCGCGTGCCCGGTGCGGTAGGGATCACGCCGGCGTCCACCGTGAGGTTGCGCCTTGTCAGTCCGGCGTTGATGGGGTCGCCCAGCTCGTCGGCCGCCGCGTCCAGCGACTCCTGAGACTGGATGGTGACGTGGCGGTGCCGGGTGCCGTGGTAGCGATCTCCGATCAAGCCCTTGCCGGCTTCGGCGTCGACCGCGTCGACGGCGCGCATCGGAATTCGACGACCCGGTGAGATGTGGATGGCGACGACTCGCACGACGGGGCAGTCTATTGCCGACCGCCGGAACCAGCCAGTTCTTTGCTGCACACAAGCTATGAATTAACTGACGCACTCGTCAGCAAATCAACTGATGACGAGAATTTCATTCGTTGGGCTGGACATCAGGTCACGATACGGATACGTTTCGAGCGGTCGGGGACTCGGACAGCAACACGGAAGGGTCCGTCATGCCCACAGCACGTTCCTATGTCACAGCCGGCGCCGCACTGGTCGGAGCAGGCGTCATCACCGCGACACCGATCACGACACCGAACCTCGGCGAGAGCACTGCGCGGTGGGATGTGGCGCTGGCCGCCGCCACCCAGAGCTGTGCCGGGGACAATCCCAGCGCGCTGTGCGCACAGCCTGACGCGCGCACCGCGCCGACTCCGTTCGCCGCGACCCAGGACGCCACCAACGTCTTCAATATCCCCGCGAATCTGTTTATTGCCCTTGCCAATACGCCGTTCAACTTTTTCACCGCACTGGGCGAGGGAAACGTTCAGCTCGGATCGGACCCCGAGGGCGACTTCGACTTCCAGCCCACCTACGAAGGGGTGACACTCACCCAACCCGACGGCAGCGTGCCCGGTTTGGGACGCAACCTGCGCTACACCGGTAGCTGGTGGCTCTACAGCCAGACCAACATCCTCGGCACCGATCCCGCAGATCCCTCGCGCTACCAGGCGATCACCAACATATTGATCCCGTTCCCCGAGCTCGCCGTGCCGCTGGGCAACATCGTGGCAACCGTCGCCGCCTCCCAACTTCCCATGGCCACCGGGTGCACCGGAACCGGCCCCGGCGCGTGTGACGACCCAGCCGACATTCTCAGCAAAATGTTCAATGTTAGTGCTATCCCCGCCTTGTTTTCGCCGGAGGGCTACACGTTCCCGGAGACGCGCGCAGGCATCACCTGTGACGACAGCGGCCAGTGCTACGTCAAGGACGAGGATGGGCCCGAGGTTCCGTGGTCGGGTCAGACCGTCAGACTCGACGCCACCGAGCCGTTCACCAACTTCTACGACAGCCTCACCGGCACACCGGACTACTCCGCGATCAAGCCGTTGACCGCTGAACTGGTGGTCAGCAGCCTGATCAGCCTCGGCACCGGGCTGAACACCGCGTTCAACCCCTTCGTCCTCGGGACGCAGTGCACCGTGTGTGCGCCGTTCGTGCCCAATCCCGACAACGAGCCCGTGCCGGGTCCGGTGTTCGAAGATCCCGATGTCGACGAGCCGGCCAACGACAGCGTTGCCGCAGAGTCCGTGGCAGCCGCCCCGCAGGACGTCGTCGACGAGGTCGCAACGCCGTCGGCTCCGGCACCCACCACCGAAACCGACGACGCCGACACGGTTGAGGATGCTGAGTTCGTCGAGGAGCCGGAGGTGACCGAGGACGCCGACGAACCCGCTTCGAGCGGGCCCAAGCATCGCAAGCCCAGCTCAGCAGGCCAGACGCTGCGGCAGGTGCGGGACAGCATCAACTCGTCGTTCTCGAAGGTCACCGACAGCTTCGGCAAGCGCGGCGCAGAGGCGGCCGATTCGGACAGCTCCGCCGGCACGTCGTCCGACAGCGACTCCGGCTCCCGCAGCGACTCCGGCTCCGGCAACGACTCCAGTTCGGGCAGCGACTCGGGTTCCGGCAACGACGACTGACGGCTGGCGGCCGCTCAGAGGTAGGGGTCGGCCCAGGCGCTGATGATCCGCGCGGCGCGCGCCGCCTGGTTCTTGCCGGTCAGCAGATGGTCCGCGCCCTCCAGCGAGATGAAGCTGCGAGGGTGGCGGGCCGTCTGGAAGATGTGGCTGGCATTGTCGATGCCTACGGTGTTGTCGGTCGGGGAGTGCATGACCAGCAGGGGCCGGCGCAGGGTTTCGATGCGGTCGCGCAGATCGGCGGTGCGGACGTCCTCGACGAAGTGGCGGCGCAGGGTCAAAGCCTTGCCCCCGATCGTCAGCTCTGCTTCGCCCTCGGATTCGACGCGATGGACCAGCGTGTCGTAGATGTGCTCGATGTGCGACGGCTGACACGGTGCACCGACGCTGACCACCGCGGCGACGGTGGGGCACTCGTGCGCGGCCGCCAGCACCGCCGACCCGCCGAACGAATGACCGACCAGCAGTCGGACCTCACGTCCGGATTCGTTCATGAACTGCACGGCTCGCACCGTGTCGGCGACCTTGTGCGAGAACGAACCGTCACCCCAGTCGCCGGCAGACTGCCCGAGGCCCAACGCGTCGAAGCGCAGCATCCCGATGCCCTCGCCGGCCAGTTGCTTGCAGATTCGGCTGGCCGCGGGACTGTCCTTGCCCAGTGTGAACCCGTGTACGAAGACCCCCCACCCGCGGCACTCGCCCTCTGGGTGGTCGATGAGGCCCGCCAGGGCGGGTCCACTGCTGCTGGGGAACGTGATGCGCTCTGCCACGCGCACCATCCTGTCACCGCCCATGCGGGCACAACACATATACGGCGCATCGCTACCGTGGACAGTCGTGAAGATCCGCTTCGGAGTGGGGCTGGGGCTGAGACCGCCACGCAGGAGCTACCCGGCATCGTCGACCGCCTCGAGGCAGCGGGAGTGGATTCATTGTGGTTCTCCGAAGTCGTCTACTCGCAGGCGGTCGACCCCTTCATCGGGATGGCGTTCGCGCTCTCGCGCACAACGGAACTGAAGGTCGGCACGTCGGTGGCGGTGCTGCCGGGCCGCCAACCGGTGCTGGTGGCCAAGCAGCTGGCCTCACTGGCCTCGCTGGCGCCCAAACGGGTGCTCCCGGTGTTCGGCCTTCGCTCGGCACTGCCTGCCGAGCGCGGGCTGTTCGCCGTGCCTGCCGGCCGTCGCGGTGCGGTGTTCGACGAGGCGTTGACCGTGCTCCGCGCCGCACTCGACCCGGACGTCAAGGAGCCTTTCGCCTTTCAAGGCACCTATCACGATGTACGTGACGTGCAGATTCTCCCCAAACCCGCCACACCGCTGGACATCTGGCTCGGCGGCGCGTCAGCCGCAGGGTATCGCCGAGTCGGGACGCACGGTGACGGGTGGCTGGGCAGCTTCCTCACCCCCGAGGAGACCGCTGACGCGCACAACCAGATCGTCGCGGCGGCCGGCGAGGCGGGCCGCAGCATCCCTGCCGATCATTACGGCATCAACCTCGCCGTCGGCACCGGCACGTTGCCCGGCGCCGTTGCGGACTCGGTGCGCAGACGACGCCCGGACCTGCACCCGACAGAGCTGGTCGCCGAGGACTGGCGCGCGTTGCATGCACAACTCGACGGCTACCTCGCAGCCGGGCTGACGAAGTTCGTCATCAGACCGGCCGGCCCGGTCGACATGCCGCGCTTCCTCGACAGGTTCGTCCGAGAGCTACTGCCCCGGCAGAATTGAGCTGATTACCCAGTCCCTCAGCGCTTTTCGATCCAACTTACCGCTGGGCAGCGCGGGAATCTGCGTGCTGGTCACCGGGATCCACCGCGTGGGTACCTTGTAGGGGGACAACACGTCACGGGCACGACGAGCCAGGTCTTGGATGTCCAACTGGGCGGTGGCGCCGACCACGACCGCGCACACTTCCTCGCCACGCTCGGGATGCTCCACCCCGACCACCACGCACTGTGCCACCTCGTCGAATCCCCCGATCACGGCCTCGACCTCGAGCGGCGAGACATTGGCGCCCGAGGTCTTGATGAGCTCGGTGCTGCGCCCGACGTAGAACAGCCGCGCGTCGCCGGCGCGACGGTAGACCCGGTCGCCGGTGTGATACCAGCCGTCGGCGTCGAAGGTCTCCCACCGTTCTTTCTTGTTGTATCCGGCCATCACACCGATGCCGCGAACCAGCAGTTCCCCGACCACGCCGTCAGCGGCCGGGGCGCCCGAGTCGTCGACGATCGCGATGTCGGTGTAGACGAAACCGCCCGCCGTCTCGGACATGGTGCGGTGCACCGGATATCCGTCGGGCACATCGGTCATCGCGATGTCGAGTGGGCCGTGACGCAGCATGGGCGCCGACGACAGATCACGGCCGGCGAAGCTGGGATGCTCCCGAATCCGCTGGGTGAACGCCGGCCAACCGACGATGCCGGTGGCCTGCTCGGCCTCGACGAGGTCGAGGGCGACGCCTGCATCGAGTCGTGGCATGAGCAGCAACGTCACCGCGTCGTGCATCGCACCCATGACGGCCAGCACCCCACCGATCCAGAACAACGGCATGGCACAGACGATCACCGGTGGGTCCTGCGACCCGGTAATGGACCGGATCGCAGCCGGCCACGTCGAGGTCTGTCGAACCAGCGTTCCGTGGGTGTGCAGAACGCCCTTCGGATCCGCTGTCGATCCCGACGTGTGCACCATGATGGCCAGATCGGCGGCGGATACCTCGGCCTCGGCCGCCGCCAGCACGTCAGCGCCGACCCGGTCGTCGGTGTCGTCAGCGCACCCGGTCGCCCAGGCGACACCAGCGCCGGAGGTGAGCGCGATGCGCCGCAGAAACGGTGCGACCGGCAGCGACAACCGGTCCGCCCGCTGATCGGCGAGGCCGGGAAATGCCGCCTCCAAACGCGCGGCGACGTCGATGTCCAGCACCTGTGCCGGCGCGACGAGCAGCCCGACGTCGGCCAACCTGACCACCTTGGCCAGCTCGGCGGGCCGGTACATGGTGCTCAGCGGGACCGCGACCGCGCCGATGCGCGACGCCGCCAGCCACCAGATGATCCACTCGATGCCGTTGGCGAAGAACAACCCCACCCGAGTCCCCTTACCGACGCCGAGAGCCAACAGCCAGCGGGCCAGTTCTGCGGAACGCTGTTCGGCCTGACCGTAGGTCACTCGGCCGGTCGGAGTGACCGCATAGATCCGGTCACCGTGGTCGGCAACGGCGCGGGCGAGCAGAGCCGGAATGGTCAACGGTGTATCGAGCACGGCTCCGATCATCGCCGATGGCTCCACTCGTCTGAAACAGGTCCGTAGACGGCTGCGCTCGTCTGGAACGGCTGTGCTCGTCCGGAATCGCGTCCCTCATCTGAACGGCGTTGCGAGCGGGTGAGAACAGGGTGCGATGATCGCGGCCATGGAAATCGGTGAGCGCAAGACACCACCATTGACCGGCGACGAACGCAGCACGCTGGCGGCGTGGTTGGATTTCCAGCGCCACACGCTGCTGCTCAAGTGCGACGGACTGGACGACACGACGTTGCGCGCCGCGTCGGCACCACCGTCGTCGTTGACGCTGCAGGGACTGGTGCAGCACCTGGCCGAGGTGGAACGGAATTGGTTCCAGCGGGTGCTGGGCCGGCGGGACGCGCCGCCGATCTACGGCCCGGCACCGGCCCCCGGCGGCCACGACGGCGGCTTCGAGCTGTCCGAGCAGGTGTCGTTCGCGGATGCGGTGGACACATGGCGGGCTGAGGTCGACACGGCGCACACCATCTGCTCGGATCACGAACTCGACGACGTGGTTCCGTTCATGGGCACCGAGGTCTCCGTGCGCTGGATCTACCTGCACATGATCGGTGAGTACGCACGGCACAACGGTCACGCCGATATCCTGCGTGAGCGCCTCGACGGTGCGACAGGGGTCTGACCGACGGGTTGAGCGCGGCGGGACTGGCACAGGTCTGACATGGGGTCAGGCGCGTTGTTCAAGCACCGCAGCCGATTCCATCGCGTGGTGTCGGACAAGGACCGGGTCGCTCACGCACGGCATGCCTGAGCCCGGATGGTGCCGGGGGAGTTGCCGCTGTCCGGGCTGGACGAATTCGAGCAGGCCACCGCATGGGTGGCGGACTGACATCCACCCAGGCTGATTCCGCCACGGGGCGCAAGCACCCTCGGTAGGGTTCGCGGCATGGCGGTGGACGGTGCGGCGTTGGCAGCGGGCGCAATTCGCTTGGCGTCGGGGGTGTCGTTCCTCGTCGATCCGCTGCGGGCCAACCGGTGGTGGGGCGACCCAGACGAACCGCCGCCCACGGCGCGGCTGCTGCTGCGATCGATGGGCTACCGCGACGCGTTGATCGGGGCCATGTTGCTCTCGAGCGCGGTGCGCGGGCGTGACACGCGCGGCTGGTTTCTGGCTTCGGGCGGTGCGGATGCGTCGGACCTGTTGGGCGGGTGGAGTGTGCACGACCAGATGAGGCCCTCGCAGAAACTCATCGGGCTCGGTGGCGCGGTCGTCGGGATCGGGGTGGGGTTGTGGGGCGCGACCCGGCCTCGTACCGCGCGGTCCTCAGCGACGGGCGAGTAACCAGGCCTGCCCGTTTGTTTCGGCGCACGCGATCACCTCGAGCGCACCGAACGCGTCGGTGAGTTCACCGGCGTGAGCGCGAAACGGTCCCGGTACGGCACCGACCTCGCTCAACGCGCTGACCGCGAGGAGGCCACCGGGCGCAAGCCGCGCGACGAGAGCCGCGTCCAGCCGTCGATCGCGGAACATGCTGCACAGCAGCACATCGACGAGCCCTCCCGCGGGCAGTCCGGCGTCGAGGTCCATGGCGTCGAAGCGACAGCGCGCGGTGACGCCGCAGCGGCGGGCGAGGTCACGTGCGGCTCGCACCGCAACGGGTGACACATCGACGCCGTGGACCGTCATGCCGCGCAGCGCGAGCCATACCGCGCCGGCGCCGCGGCCACATGCCACGTCGAGAGCGCTCCCGGCCCGCGGAAACACGTCGGCATACGGACGGAAGGCCGCGGGCAAGTCGACATCGGCCTTGTCGGGGGGTTCGCGGTCTGCATAACGCTGGTCCCAGCGGACCCGGTCTTGCTCGGACATGTCTGCGCGTTCAGCCGACGATCCGGATCCGGATCGGCCCGCGCCAGTCGTCGTTCGGGTCGACGACGCTGCCACGCTGGGTGATCTCGACGACGCCGGCGGCCGCGAGCCGCCGCGCGGTCGCACGGGTGTCGTCCATGAGCTCGCGCCACCGGTCCCCGCCGACACTGCGGGCCACGTCCGACGGGCAGGTGCTGCTGGTCCGTCCACGATGGGCTGCCAGCGCCCTCATGGCCGCCTCGAGCCGCTCGAGCATCGGGCCGTCGGACAGCGCGACCAGCGCATCCTCGGCTTTGGTTCCCTGGGAGTCCGCGGCCCGCCGCAACTCGGCGCGCAGTGTCTGGCTCACCGTTTCAGTAGACGCCATCGCCGTGTTACGCGCATCACCGTTGCCCGGCGACGGGTTTATCCGGTCGCGATTGGGGCTAGAACTCCGCACGTACGCACCCGACAGCGGGTCAGACCGAACCCAGGAATGGAGTTCACGACGATGAAGTTCACCAAGGTTCTCGCAAGCGCAGCTGTTCTGGGCGGCCTCACCGCGGGCGCCGTCGGTGGTATCGCCACCGCGACCGCCGAGCCCGCCCCGTGGCCGAACATGCCTGCCCAGCCTGCTCCTCCCATGCCTCCGCCGGGCCCCAACACCGGTGAGCCGCCCGCGTGGGCGCCGCCGATGCCGGTTCCGCCGGCCTGGGCCGCGGGCAACCCGCAGGTATGGGACGAGGGCTGGCAGCACTGGGGCGTGTGGATGAACGGCGTGTTCATCCCGACCTACTGATTCTGCCGTTGACACGAGACCGGGGCGCGATCACAGATCGCGCCCCGGTTTCGTGTCGGTCAGACGCCCAGCGTGCGCTGGATGTCCGGCTTCATCGCGACCAGCTGCGACCCCCAGTACCCCCAGCCGTGGGTGCCGTTGGCGGGGAAGTTGAACACCGCGTTGCTGCCACCGGCGGCCTGGTATTGCGCCTGGAAGTTCTTGTTGCTGTCCAGTGTGATGGCCTCCAGCAGCTGTCCGGGCACATCTCCGCCGCCGCCCAACTCTCCGGGCCGGCCGGTTCCGCAGTACACCCAGACCCGGGTGCCGTTGGCCACCAGACGACCGACGTTGACCGTCGGATCGTTGCGAACCCACGCCGGGCCTCCGCCGGGACCCCACATCGCGGTCGAACTGAAACCGCCCGCGTCCCGCATGGCGATGCTGACCAGCAGCGGCCACACGCCGTCGGACAGGTTGAGATAACCCGACAGCGACGCGGCGTAACGGAACTGGCCGGGGTGATAGGCGGCCAGGATCAGCGCCGCGCTCCCTGACATCGACAGGCCGACGACCGCGTTGCCGGTCGGGGACACGCCCTTGTTCGCGGCGAGATAGGCCGGCAGCTCCGAGGTCAGGAACGTCTCCCACTGGTAGGAGTAGGTCTGCCCGTTGCCCACCGCAGGGCTCTGCCAGTTGGTGTAGAAGCTCGACATGCCGCCGACCGGCATCACCACCGACAGACCGGACTCGAAGTAGTTCTCGAAGGCGGCGGTCTCGATGTCCCAGCCGCTGTTGTCGTCACGGGCGCGTAGCCCGTCGAGCAGGTAGACCGCATGCGGGCCACCGCCCTGGAATTTGACCGGGATGTCGCGGCCCATCGCCGCCGACGGCACCATCAGTGTCTCGACCGGCAGCCCCGCACGGGAGTACGCTCCCGCGGTGGCCGAGCCGCCCACGACGGCGATCAGACCGGGCAGCAGAAGCGCTGCCAGGGCGCCGGCGAGTAACCGGCGCCACGAGTTGTACCAGAACGTCATTCGCAATTGTCATCCTCGTCAGGCGTGCCGTTGGCGCGCCACTGGGAAAGGGAGCAGGTCCGGCCGTCGATCAGGACCGCCGGGCGGGATGCCGACTGCTTCGCATCCATCGCATCGGTTACTTCGTCATGTGACGATTCGTCGTTACCGGTGCGCCGAATCTTCCGCCCGATAGCCTCCTGACCGTGAACGACGAGCGCACCAAGGTCCTGATCATCGGCGGCGGATTCGGCGGATTGTTCTGCGCGCGGCGGCTCGGCCGCGCCGAGGTAGACGTGACACTGCTCGACAAGTCGGCAGGCCACCTGTTTCAGCCGCTGCTGTACCAATGCGCCACCGGCATGCTGAGCATCGGCCACATCAGCCGTCCGCTGCGGGAGGAGATGGCTCCCCACCGCAACGTCACGGTCCTTCTCGGCGAGGCCGTCGACTTGGATCCCGGCGCCCGCCGGGTGACCGTTCGCCGCCCCGACGATTCGACGTTCCCGATCGACTACGACGTGTTGGTCGTCGCAGCGGGTATGCAGCAGTCCTACTTCGGCAACGAGCACTTCGCGCAGTGGGCGCCTGGCATGAAGACCCTCGACGACGCGCTGTGCATTCGCCAGCGGCTGTTCGCCGCGTTCGAGATCGCCGAGACGCTACCGCCGGGGCCCGACCGGGACGCCTGGCTGACCTTCGCCGTGTCGGGCGGCGGCCCCACAGGTGTCGAGCTCGCCGGCCAGATCCGCGAGGTCGCGACCCGCACGTTGGCGCACGAATTCCACAGCATCGACCCCGAAGACGCCCGGGTGCTGCTCTTCGACGGCGGGGACCGGGTGCTCAAGAGCTTCGCTCCATCATTGTCGGCAAAGGCCACCGAGACGCTGACCTCGCTGGGTGTCCAGCTCCATCTGGGAGTGCATGTCACCGACGTGGACGGCGACGGGGTGACCGTCACCCCGAAGAGCGGCGGAGCGCTGCAGCGGTACCGGGCTCGCACCGTGCTGTGGACCGCCGGGGTCGAGGCGGTGCCGTTCGCAAACCGCGTCGCCGCCGCCCTAGGGGCGAGCACCGACCGCTGTGGACGCATCGCGGTCGGACCCGACCTGTCGGTGCCCGGACACCCGGAGGTGTTCGTCATCGGGGATCTCGTCGGTCGCGACGGCCTTCCCGGCGTGGCCGAGAACGCCATGCAGGGTGGTCTGCACGCCGCCGCCTGCATCCGCGCTGACCTGACCGGTCGTCCCCGGCGGCCTTACCGGTACCGCGACCTGGGATCAGCGGCGTACATCAGCCGGGGCAACGCGCTCCTTCAGGTGGGGCCGATCAGGTTGGCGGGCTTCGCCGGCTGGCTGGCGTGGGGACTCATCCACATCGCGGTGCTGACAGGGGTGAGCAACCGCGTCAGTACCGTTGCCACCTGGCTGGCGACGATCGCGCGCGCCAGCCGCTACCACCGGGCCTTCATGCTCGAAGGCGACAGAGCGCAGGGCGGCCGCTTCACGTGGTCCCGCCCGGACGAGACCTCCTGAACGAGGCACGCGCACCCCGATGAACGACGACCGCACCGCGGGTCTACAGGGCGACAGATCGACAACCGAAAGGAGCCTTCGATGCTCATCGTCGCAGGACACCTCACCGTCGCAGCGACCCAGCGGGACGCCTACCTGGCAGGCTGCGAGCGTGTCGTCGAACAGGCGCGCCGGATGCCCGGCTGCCTGGACTTCGCGATCAGCGCCGACCGGGTCGACCCGCAGCGGATCAACGTCTTCGAACGGTGGCGGAACCGGGCAGACCTCGAGGCCTTCCGCGGCGACGGGCCCGACGACGCTGCGAGCGCGGCGCTGGTGGAGGCTGAGATAGCCGAATACGACGTCGCCGCGAAACGGTCGCTGACCGGAGCTGATCTTGAGTGACGTCAGTACCGATTAATGTGGATGTCCGCACGAGAGTTCAGTCGTCGACGAGGGGACACACTTGGCGGGCGCTCTTCCTGATCGCGCGGTGCTCGAAGCCGTCCTGGATCTGGCGGCCCGGGCCCCCTCCCCACGGAACAGTCAGCCGTGGCGGTGGCAGGTCGACGATGCGGGCCTGCATCTGCACGCGGACTGGAGTCGCGCCGTCGCCGATTCCGGCGCCGGCCGGCGCGATGTCCTGATCAGCTGCGGCGCGGTACTGGACCACTGCACCGTCGCGC
>MDTD01070445.1_pt1 | contig 28609 bp, 28 predicted proteins | sample 811221 | NCBI WGS metagenome assembly MDTD01 (sample SAMN05326646, study PRJNA326480) | marine metagenome | isolation source: seawater | place: Pacific Ocean: South West | collected 2011 | reverse complement strand
GTTACTGAAGGAACAAGAAAATCTTTAGTTGCTTGGTGTCGAGGTCCTGAGTGGCAGTAATTATTCGAATGTGATACCAATATTACATGGCATTTGGTGGCAGATCATATTCGAGAGCGGGATTTTCATCCCTTGGCATAACTCCTGACGTAACAGTTGCACCAACGGGACTGTCGGCCACAGCCTCTGTAACCAGTGTTCAGGTTCTCACAGACGCTACCACTGGAGCTACAGGTAATGCTGCAACCAGTTCTCTGGGGAGTGTGGATTTCATAGGAAATGTAACTAACGCTGTTACAGGTCAGCAATTGTCAGGGTCTGTTAACAGTGTTACAGTTATCGAAGGTACTGGAGTTACTGTGACTTTAACAGGAGTTGCTGGAACCACAGCCGTGGGATCCGTTGAAGTCGGAGTTTTTGTAACAGTTACGGCCACAGGAGTCTCTGCTACCACCTCAGTAGGCACCATAAAATATGCTGTTACTTACAGCTTGACGGGTGTCTCTGCCACAGGTTCTGTCACAGCCCCGGTTATCTGGGATCTTGTCGATACAGGAGCCGATGAAACATTTACACAAGTCAACGAGGGGACGACACAGACCTGGAGCAATGTGGCAACGAGTGCCTCGCAAACATGGAGTGATCGGGTAAGCTAATGCCTTCTACATACACAAATCTTGGAATTGAAAAAATTGGTACTGGTGAACAGTCGGGTGTCTGGGGCACCACGACTAATACCAACTTTGATATTCTCGACAGTGCTATAACGGGCGTTGTATCAGTGACTTTGACGGGAGACGTAACTCTTTCTTTATCAGACGGAGCCGCTGTTGACGCAAGTAATTTTGTTTTAAAATTTACATCCTCTTTGAGTAGTTCTGTCACTGTTACAATTAGTCCGAATGACACAGAAAAGGTTTATGTCATTCAAAACGCAACATCACATGATGTTGTGATTAGTCAAGGTAGTGGCACTAATGTAGCTGTCGGCGCAGGAACATTTAAGTTTATCTATTGCGATGGTGGCGGTTCAAGCGCGAACGTAGTTGACATTCAATTAGTGTTGCCTGGTGGATTTTCTTGGCAATCCATAGTAACCAGCAACACCACTATGGAAAGCGGAAAGGGGTATTTTGTAAACACTCAAAGCGGTGCAATTACAATGACATTACCAGCATCGCCTAGTCTTGGAGATATCGTTCGAATAATCGACTTAGGAAGTGCTGGAACAAACAACATAACTGTTGGTCGAAACAGTCAACTAATCATGGGTTCTGCGGCAGACATGACTATAAATACAGCGAATGCTGGACTCGGGTTGGTCTACACTGACGGTACTTTTGGTTGGCGTTTATTGGAGGTCTAGTAGATGTCAAACTACTTTGCCCTCAAAGCTGCTGCCGCCGCCGGAAGCGGCGGATATTTTTCAACAGGCACAATCATTCCTTGGACAACCACCACGCAAGCAGATCTTCCCGGCTTCCTGATTTGCGACGGCACTGCTGTATCCAGAACTACTTACGCCGCTTTGTTTGCTGTAATTCAAATAAAGTACGGAGCTGGGGATGGAGATCCAAACGATATAACAGTTGGCACTACTTTTAATCTGCCGAACTTTCAACAAAAGACTATGATAGGGCAGGACGGAAACACGAATTTTGTTCTTGGCGATAGTGGCGGGAACACAACAAGCACTCCAAATATTGTGTTTGGAAGTGTTACTAGAAACGTAACTGTCGACACTTCTGGTTTTAGTATAGCAAGTTCAAATGTACCTCTTCAGGCTCATTCACATTTTATGGCAGCAGCAGATGACAACAAGTCGGCAGCCAGCGGTTCAAGTTTATCAAATGTGATATCAGCTAATACACAAGCAGCTCGTACCGCTGGTAATAGTCAGGGCCCCACTGATTTTAAGTATAGACTTATTGCCTCCAACACGAGTGCAACTGTGGGCAAGACCTCTACAGAAGGAAGTGGTAACGGTAGTCATTCCCATAATTTCAGTGGAAACATTACCTCGTCATTTGATCAATCTAATTTAAGCGCAAATGCAGATGCAGTTAGCATTGTTCAGCCATACACAACCGTTACGTTTATGATAAAGACTTGAGCCATGAAGTATTATGTAAATAAAAAAACCATGATGATAGGCGTTGATGACAAGACGTATTGGCTTAACCCATCGACATCGCCTGATTGGTTGCCTGTATCTTTTGAGCCACGTTTAAAAAGTTGTTTGATCAACGATTTTCGTTCTGATTTACATACAATCGAATACGACGATCAAACGGACACTTGTCTTGAGATAGACACAAACGGTGAAAATTTTGTGAGTAGTCTTAAAGAAAATTCTGGCGTTCAAGAAATCATAGATATTTTCAAGGAGCTTGAGGCAGCCGAAGAGGAACATACCGATGACTAACTACAGCACTTTGAAATCTACAGGTGCTCCTGGGTTTCCTCCCGGTTTTATTATTCCTTGGGGTCATAACTCAATACCCGCTGGCTTTTTGCTCTGTAATGGTGATCCTGTAAGTCGCACTACATACGCTGATTTGTTTGCCGCGATTGGAATTACCTACGGTGCGGGAGACGGAGATGCAAACAGTGGCACAACGTTTAATTTACCTAGTCTTGATGGTCGTCAACTTCTATTTCAAGCCTCGGGTACCAATGATGGAAATGGTAATGTTGGAGGCACAGCGGGTTCTGCAACGATAGACCCAGATAGTCATGTAGTTCTGGACGATCAACAAACCATAACCAATAACATTACTGTGGAAGGTAATATTGTGGGACGCGCACTTAACGTTAATCAACTTCCGGCTCACAGTCATGCCGTAAACACTAACTTTCGGGTAGGCAATAATGATGTGTCGCGCAACCAGAATAATATAGCTGATGGTGGTCAGTCTGTTAGAAACGTACAGCCCACCTTTGCTACATCGAGTGTAGGGAATGGACAGGAACACAACCATAATCATAATATTCAAGTTAACGCGGCAAATATTGGCGGAACTTTATCGCTTAATTACAATCCTATTACTCCGTTATTTTCTTCCACAAGACTCAGAGCAGTAATTAAGACGTAGTAACATGCCATTACAAAAACTACAGTTTCGACCCGGTATCAATCGAGAAACCACTCGTTACATGAACGAGGGTGGCTGGTACAACTGTGACAAAATACGTTTTCGGTTTGGTGTTCCTGAGAAAATGAACGGCTGGCAAAGATACTCGGACACTCAGTTTCTTGGCATTTGCCGTAAATTGCATAACTGGATTGCTTTGGATCAATCAAACTATGTTGCTCTTGGAACGCACTTGAAGCTCTACATAGAAGAGGGAACACAGTATTACGACATCACACCTTTTCGTGCCGCCGCTGCCTCTTTGTCAACTGATGCTCTCAAAACTGGGGCATCAGGATCAAAAGTAATTACTGTGACGCATGTGAGTCACGGGGCTGTGACGGATGATTTTGTAACAATTGCTGGTGCTGCAACTTTTGATGGAATAACTGACACTCAACTAAACACAGAGCATCAGGTTACGGTGGTTGATGGGAACACATACACCTTTACTGTTGCATCAAACACAGCGTCGAGCGGCAACACTGCTGGTGGCGGTGGTTCAATAACTGCTCGTTTCCAAATCAATACGGGTCTAGATACGATTGTGTCAGGAACTGGTTGGGGTGCTGGCTTGTGGGGTGGAACAACTTCTGCTGACCCAGCGACAACATTGAACGGTGCTCTTAGTGCCGATACTGCTGGCACAGGTGGCTCTGGAAATTCAGTCGTACTTACAGATGCGAGTAGCTTTCCAAGTTCTGGTTCAATCGTGGTGGATGAAAAAGAGGTCATCGCATACGCAGGCAAAACGAGTAACACTCTAACGGGCATCACTCGTGGTCAGGACGGTAGTACAGCCACCGCTGGTACAGGTGTTGCTCATGCTGACGGTGCTGCTGTTCGTGGTGCCGCCGCGATTACCGGGTGGGGTGACGCGGCATCACTAGCGGCGACCTCGGGCACCGAAGCTCGGATCTGGTCGTTTGATAACTTTGGCGAAGATTTACTTGCCTGTGTAAGAAACGGTGAAATTTTTTATTGGGACAAGACAAACGGGTTGTCCACTAGAGCAGAGAAATTAACCGCACGAAGCGGAGCAGATCAAGTGCCTACCATAGCTAGACAAATAATGGTTTCGGACAGAAGCCGTCATTGCATTGCATTTGCTTGTAACGCGCAGGGGCAAACAGCCCAAGACCCGCTTTTGATACGTTTCTCTAAAGCGGAGAACGCTGTTGACTGGAACATTCTAACAGCGGGAACAGATGCTGGTGACTTGATTATCGGATCTGGTTCTAAATTCGTTACAGCCATTGAAACCAAGCTACAGATTCTGGTGTGGACAGATGTGAGCTTACACTCTATGCAGTTCATCGGTGCACCAAATACATTCGGTCTGACACAGATTGCTTCAGGTTTGAGTATTATTGGGCCGAATGCTGTTGCAGCAGTGAATGACCAAGTCTTCTGGATGGGTGAGAACCAGTTCTATCTTTACGATGGTAGGACGCAACAGATTCCCTGTACTGTCCGAGATTATGTGTTTGACGATATAAACAATGATCAACGAGAGCTTGTTACAGCGGGGTTAAACTCAGCATACTACGAAGTCTTCTGGTTCTATCCGTCAAAGAACTCAACCGAAGTTGATAAGTATGTGGTGTTCAATTATTCTGAACAGGTTTGGTATTTCGGGACCTTGGCTAGAACAGCTTGGATTGATGCTGAAATTCGTGCATATCCCGTAGCTGCCGCTCCAGATCAATACCTATACAACCATGAGCTTGGTAACGATGATGGTTCAACATCTCCTGCCACAGCTATTCAAGGGTTTATTGAAAGTAGTCCGTTGAGTATAGAGGGTGGTGATCAGTTTCAATTAATACGCAGAGTAATACCAGACGTTACTTTTGATGGATCAGAACAATCGACACCGACTGTTAAGTTTACTTTGCAGGGTTATGATAGACCGGGTCAAGGAGGACAGGGTTCTGTTGATGGCACTGTTACAAAAGAGGTGTCGGACACAATAGAGAAATACACGGATGAGTTGTTTTTAAGACTTCGCGGCCGAGCTTTTTCTGTTAAAATAGAAAACACAGGAACTGGAACACAATGGCGATTAGGGATACCTAGAGTAGATCTAAGACCGGATGGGAGAAGATAATGCCACAACGAGAACTTGTTCCTCCAGTTATATCGAACGCCCCACCTGAATATGATCAGGCGTATATTTCAGATCTTGCAAGAGCGTTGACCCTTCTGATTACTCAGGTCAACACAGATGGTCAGCTTCGCGCTACCACTGCCGTACTTACAGCATTACCAACTAGCGCATCGGGCTTGGAAACTGGGTCGTTGTATAATGATTCTGGGACGATAAAGATAGTCACATGAGCATGACAGTAGCACAACCAGGTTTCATAGGAGGCGCACTTGAGGAAGTTCTTTCTCAGGTAGATCCTAAAACGATGAAAATGCCGCCCGAAGGCTCAAAAGGCATTTCAGGATTGATCCGACAAGTCATGTTGAAAGCAAATGAACAAAACCCAGGAAGTTTTATCTTTTCACAAGAAGAAGCTGAAGCTTCTTCTCAAGGACCTGTATCCTCTACTCTTGTTCAAAAGCCTATTGCTAGGCTTCAAGACAATCCTGAAGCAGCGATTCAACAGCGCGGTAGAGAAATCATACAACAACTTAAACAACCTGTGGGTGTTGCTGCTTTAGGTAATCGTCAGAACATAGCAGAAAAGCTAGCGGCCATGGGTCGGTATGATGACGATGAGATTGCTCACGTTGCCGAAGGCGAAGTGATTGTTCCTGCTCCAATCATGAAATACTACCCAGAGATTAAAGAACAGATATTCACCATCATACGAAACGAAGGTCTTGATCCAAATGAGTTTGTCGTTGGTGATGAGATGGTGGCTCGAAACCCCTACACGGGTATGCAAGAGTTTGGCTTTCTCTCCAAGGCATGGAAGAAGATTAAGAAGGTTGTTAAGAAAGCCGCTCCGATTATTCTCGCTGCCGCTGGACTTTATTTTCTCGGGCCAGCAGGAGTGGGCGCGTTTGGTAGTAAAGCCGCTCTCGGTGCTAATGCGACTTTTGGTGCTAAAGTTGCCGCAACAGCCAAAGCCGCTGCGGGTTTTGCCGCCGCTAATCCGGGCACGGCTGGTTTTATTGCTGGCACAACCACAGGGCTTGCAAAAGGTAAAAATCTCAAAGACTCTTTGAAACTAGGACTACAAGCAGGAGCCGTTACAGGAACGCTCGGCAATGTGTTTGGCACAGAGGGTATAGCAAAATTTGCTAGTAATCCAGCGACAGCCGGCGGTAATCAAATGATTGCTGGTCAACAAGGCATACAGAATATTTTAGCGCAGCCAACTCCACCTTTAACAGGTCCCGGTGGTAGCATTCCTAAACAAAGTATTTTTAGAACGGCTCCTGGAAAGATTGGTAAATTTATTAGTAGCCCAGATGCTCTTGGAAAAACAGTAAATTATGCTGGTCTTGGTATGATAGGCATGGGACTGATGGCGGAGCCAGAGGAAATGGTTGATGAATCGTATGAGTATGAACCGACTCGAGAAGGTCAGGCGTTCCCTAGTTTATTCTATGATCCTGTCACTGGGCGATACTCAGACACAGCACCTGAAGGCATTCGTGTAATCAGAGGTCCAATACAACGTGCAAATGCAGGAGGTGCAGTCGCGGGACCTGGAACTGGGACCTCTGATAGCATTCCTGCCATGTTGTCAGATGGTGAGTTCGTAATGACGGCGAAAGCTGTTCGTGGTATGGGTGATGGTAGCCGAGAAAAAGGGGCGGCTAAAATGTATCAACTTATGAACCGTCTTGAAGGGAAGGCATAATGGCTACGCAAACCACAATTCAAGAGACTCGGCTACAGCCTTATCAGGAGGAGATGCAAAAAGACATCTTCGCTTCTGCCAAAGAGTTGATGCAAGAGCCCATGGCAACTGTCGATTACGACACTTTCCTTGCAGAACGTGATCCTCTTTTAATTCAAGCAGAAGAATTAGGTACGGCTGGCATTGGCGCATATCAGCCATTGCTTGATAAAGCAGAGGCTCAAACTGATCTGGCCTCTGATTACTTTAAACAGCAAGCAGAAGCGGCAAAGCTAGCAGGAGGACAGTTCGATCCTAGTGGTATCGAACAGTTCATGAATCCTTACGAGAGACTTGTTCTTGATCCTGCTCTGCAAAGGATCCGCGAACAACAGTTGGAATCCGAAAACCTTGCTCGTTCACAGGCTGTCCAATCTGGTGCGTTTGGTGGTTCTCGTGCCGCGCTTCAACAGCAAGCGGCCGCTCGTGACTTTGAACGTCAACGTCAGGAAACAATTGGCAATCTGAAGTATCAAGGGTTTCAAACAGCGGGTAACATGGCGCAAGAGGCGTTTGAAAATGAAAAACGCCGACAGCTAGGAATTGCAGAACTTCTCGGGGCAACCGGTACACAGTTCGGTCAATCGGGTGTCATGTATGCAAATCTGGCAGAACAAGGACAACAGTTGGGTCTGCAAGACGTAGCTACTCTACAGCAACTTGGACGCGACAGCATGGCATATGATCAATCAGTGCTGGACGCTCAACTCAGAACCGAGCTTGAAAAAATACAAGAGCCTTACAAACGTTTGGGCTTCGTGGCAGATCTGTTTGCTGGTCAACCTACTACCCCGACAACTTTCCAAACGGGCCCAGCACAGCAAACCGGAGATAGAAAATCAGCATTGCTAGGAACGGGCATCGCGCTCCTCGGTGCTGGTCGTTCATTTGGTAATCCATTCGCGTACCAAGGAGGCTAACGTGATTAAGGGTAGCAACAGACGTATGTTTCGTAAGCCTGGTAGAGCTCGTCAAGCGATTGGTATTCTAGCTTCTTCCAAAGAGTTGATGGATGCAGCACAAGCTAGTCAGATGCCGATGCAGCCGGTTCAGTCTTTTGCTAATGGTGGTTTTGCTGACACTGCTTATGGTCTTATGGGTCTTGGACCTCCGGGTTTCAATGTGATAGGCGAGGGAGATGACGCAACGCTAGAACCCATTTCTGGATTCGGTGGTGCGTATCAAAGACTTTCAGGTATACGAGATCCTTCTCGAGCACGACAACAATCTGGAATGGATTTGCTAGAACTTGGTGCAAGAATAGCTGCTGGTCAAAGCACATCAACAACAGAAAACATTGCTAACGCGTTGATTCCTACGATTGATAAAATTGGTAAGCGTAGGGAGAAAGAACTAGCGACAGATCTTGCCGTTGCACAATTGAGAGACAAAAAAGAACAAGAAGCACGGGATAGAGTGGATAAATTGTACGCAGCGCAACGTCAGGTTAATCTCAAGTTTTCAAAAGAGTTGTCTCAAATTGGAGCGGCGGTAGATGGCACAACGGGTCTGATAACATACGGAGCTCCAGTAGATGGTAAACTGCCTGTCTTTAAAGACATACAAGCTCTACAGGCACACCTACGCTCACTCGGCAAAGAGGGCGAGAGTGATTTAAGAGAACTCGTAGACTCTATCCAACGGGCAGGAGGTACTGTAGGGGAGAGACTGTACGACGACTTGACAAATCCAGACATAGACTTGCAAAGCTATCTTCAAAAGTATGACCTTGGTACCGACGAAAAAGTACAATCCCCAAGAGAGTTGAAGTTTCGCCTTTTGCGGCTAGAGGGAGCGGTACAGGATAAAGGTGGAGTAATAATTAAACCGACAGATTCTGCCGCTGACGCTCGGATTTTAGACTTTAATGCAGGAAAAGCCCTCACTCCGTTTGGGGCGCAAGATTTTACATTCAATAAGTTTGTTACACCCGACGACGAGAGCAGTTTACTCCCAGATAGTTTGAAAGGAATAGAACTTATGGTGCAAGGATTCGATGGCACACAGATTCCAACCACTGCTGTTTTTTACACGAGAGGCGGTGGTGTGCTACCCGCCAAATCCGCAGAAGAAGTTCGGATAGTGCTTAACGAGCTTCTTGCTCAGAGATAACGTATGGCAACTTTTGATTTTAGTGGTGGAAAATCTGGTGGCGTAAAACCTGTAACTTCAACTGTACCCGCTACCCCACCTGTTTTTATTCCCGACTCTTCAGACCAACAAGACTTTTTTACATTCTCTCAAGTGGGAGATATTGGCAAGGGTATTGGATCTGGGCTCATTGGTATTCCAGAAGGAATTGTTGCAATACCTCTTTTAGCTTCTGACTACTTTTTTGATACCAACAGTCTTGAGTACAACGATCAGTTTTTTCAATACATCAGAGATGTAACTGGGCTTGATCCAGAGACTGAGGCTGGTGAAGTAGCAGAGCTACTTTCTACTTTTGTGACCGCAGCCATACCTGTGATTGGGTGGGCATCAACGGCTGGAAAAGCGGGTCAGGCAGTAAGAGCGGGAACGGAAATAATTCCTGCGGCTACAAGTTTGTTTAGAGGCGCACAGACCTTTGGAAAAACAAGGGCAGGACAAGCCATCTTAGCTCCAACATACGGAGCCAAATCACAAAGTGCGATTGTTCGAGCCGGAGGCAGGGCTCTTGGGCGGTTTCAAACGGGTGCCGCAACAAGTGTTGCCGCTGGACTATCGGATGCAATCGTTGCCCCCGGTGGCACATCAACACTAGCAGATCACTTTGATATTTTGCCTGAAGGTCTACGAACTGAGGACGACACAGGACTTGTAGGTAGAGAAAGAGCCGCCGCTCGATTTAGAAACAAGTTCAGAATATTCACAGAGTCAGCGGCTACAGGCATTGTTATAGGCGATTTAGCGATACCAGCCGCTAGCGCAACTCTTGTGGGCACTGGCAAACTAGCTGGTGGAGCAAGTCAAATAGTCAGAGATTTACCTGTTCCTACAACTGGGGGTCAACGTCTTGGAGATGTTGTATCAAACGGGTACGACATTCTGGGACAAAAGTTTGCTAGCACAACCATTGGCGAAATAGCCGATAAAACTGGGAAGCTATTTAATCGATACCTTACAAGTGATCGCGGTTTAGCTTCAGCGGTTATGTCTCGTATTGATGATGTGACAGGAAATATAAAAGCCACCGAAAAACTAGCGTTGAAAAACCTAAACGCGTTTCACAAAGAGGCTGTTAAATATCTCAAAGAACTCAATCGTATGGGTAGAAGCGGCAAAGAAACGATACAAACCACATATGATGACTTGATAAACTACCTTGAAGGGGACATGGAAGCTTTAATCAAGTACAGAAAAAACCCAGAAAAAGTTTCAAACTTAGAAAAAATTGCAGAGCGTATGGCTAGTGAAAGGAACAAACTTTCACAAGGTTTCATGGACGATTTGACTAGGCGTTTTAACGACGGAGAATTCGGAACAGGAACAAAAGCGCAAGAAGAGTATCGGAGGCTTAGACGTAACTTTAAGGAAAATGAGGGAGGGTATCTGCGTAGGATGTTCTCTCGAACAATCGGGAGAAATGAAGCCGAACTAGAAGATATTGTAAGGAACTTTGCAGATCTTGAGAAGAGGGGAACGCTACCGAAAAAATTTAAAATTGCTATTAACGAAGTGATGTTAGCCATGGCGAAGCTACCAGCGTATCGGCAGCAGTTCAACATACGTCAACGAGCAGATGGCACATATGACATCTCTAATAACGAGCCTCTTCTCAGAGAAGCAGCCGACTATGTGTTAACACAAACTAGACGACGAGTAGAAAATACACCAGGCATAACAATTGAAGATGCGACAAACGTCATGCCGGAAGCTGTCGAAGGCGCAAAAGGTTTTAGAGAGTTCATTAAAGGGGACATGACGAGGACAGAAGCAAAGTTTAAAGTATCAGAAGATGTTTTGAAGGCCAGATCAAAGATCTTGGACGATCCGGGCACTATTGTTTTACGCGAGTTGATGGGGGAAATGAAAAGTGGACAGGGTGCAGCTGTACTACGATACGCAGACACCATGTCAAATCTTGCTCGTATCGGAGAAACAAACAGACTGTACATGGATCTCCTTAACAATAAGGAGCTCACGGCAACTGCGGAAGAAGTAATAAGCGGAGCAAAACCAAATCCTTTAATTATGGATCCCGCAGAAATGGCTCTGCTTGATGCTCGAGCGGCTGCTGGAGAACTTACTGGAGACGCATTAGCTAGGTATCAAAACGTTAAAAGAGCTTTAGTCCCTCTTGGCGAAAGAACCGATACTGTTTTTGGTGGAACCTACGGTGCTCTTAGCGGCACTCTTGTTCGAAACGAATTAGTCGATGTGTTACAGATAAAGCCATATGACAGGACTGCTCTTGGTATGTTGATGGGAGCGGGGGTCACATTAAAGTCTTTCCTGCAACAGGCTGTTGTCACTTACAACCCTGTCGCTCTTGCAAGGAATTTAGCAGGAGGCAGCTTCTATTTAACAGCACAGGGTCTTCTGCCGCGAGGTGGAGATTTGATGGATGCCTTTAATTTAACAATAGGCAAGACAGGGAACATTCCAACAGAAGCAGCGACAGATCTATTTGAGAAAGCACGACGATTGCGTATCGTTGATGAATCTGTTCGGGCGGGTGAGATTGCAGAGACAATGACTGGCACGGTTGCACAAGCAGAACGAAATCCAGCTACAAGTCCCTTACAGATTTTTGCTAGAAACTTGCGTGAAAACATAGACAAGATTATTCCTACAGAAGTTACGACTAAAGTAGGTAAAAAAGTTAAGGCTGTTGCAAAGTCTCCTTACGCACTCCCTCAAAAAGCACAACAATTTGCAGATAGTTTTTATAAGCTAGCCGCCTGGATTGGAGAAAGAGCAAGATATGATGGTGCTCTAAGGGCTAGTCTTCTTGATGCTTTACCCGGAGGAACAGGGAACGCAACTAGTGCGGTTTCATATAAGCTCTGGGACGATCTTGCGGATGAGTTCATCAAACAAGGAGTAGCCAAAAGAAAAACAAACGGTTTTGGTGATGACTTCTTCGATGTTTGGACAGGCGACTTAGTCACACGCACACAACCGTCTTACTTTAAAATATCTGAGCTTGGTAGAGGGCTTATTAGAACTCCGGTGTTTGGCACATTTGCTGGCTTTATGTCTGAAACAATTCGTAATGCAGCAAATACTTTTGGTCAGGCTGCAAAAGAAATGAATTTCAGAGCCACTCCTGAGATGATTAATATTATGGGTAATCAAGTCATTCGTTTGAAAGGTCTTGAAGCACAAGCCGCCGCAAACCCACAACTTGTGCAAGAGTTAGGATCAAAGGCAGCTAACGGTCTTGCTCGTCAAATGAATGCAATCGGCACAAAGAGAATGGCTGGTTTGGGTTTCACAACTTTTGGTGTTACCGGTACCGCTTCTGCTATCTCTGCTGCCGCGCTAGGGCTAACGGACGAAGAAAAAGAGGGCATGGACAATAGTGCCTCAACAGGTTTCTACGAAGGACAAAAATTTATTTATCTAACCAAACCTGTGGACGGCAAGTTTGAAGCGTTGCCTGTTGGATATTTCATTCCAAATGATGTTATTGGAAGTGCTGCAAACGCAGCGTTACAAGACTACGCTCGAGCAAAAAAGCTAAACGAAGAAAACGCATTTGAGTCTATGCTAGTAGGCTTGGGACAACTGGTACGCTTCGCCACAGACGAGTCTTTGCTTGCAGAAAGAATTGTAGATGTTAGTTCTCTTGGTCGACGGGGGAGAACAAAAACAGGAGCTATAATTTATCGTTACCAACCTGGTGATATGCAAGCAGACGATTTTGGAGAAAGAATGACAAAAAGTTTTCTCCATTTGTTAGGTGCTGTTACACCAGTTGCTACAGACTACTTCTATGAGTTTGATCCCACTGACCCAGAAGGAGTTAAGAAGGGTCGCCTTCTAAAAGGATTGCAAGGAGAGCTTTCCAAGTCTGGTCAATTCATTAACCTAGCCGCTGAAGGCACCGCTATGACCACTGGTTTGCGTGGTTTAAAAATCGATAACAAGAAAAAACTAGAGTACACGGCACGAGAGTTTGCACGAGTAAACACTGCTGGACCAGGAGGGGAGCTCAACGCAGAACTAAGAACGGACGATGTGACTCCTCTTAAAGCAATCTCACAGTGGTACGATAGCCAACAAGAAAGCTTCAGAACACAACAACAGTTAATGCTTAGTGCAAATAATGCGATTCTCACAAACGTTAACATAGATGATGTAGATGTAGTGTTAACTGAGAACGGTGTTCCAAAGTTGGTGTCGGATGCAGCTTTGAGAGGCAAATTTACCTTTAAAATGATAGGCGATAAACTAGTAAAAGACCTATACAGTGAGATTGAACAAGATCCAGGCAAGGCAGCTTTTTATCGTCGGTTGGCTCAAACTCCTTTTGCTGAACGGGAGCAGTTTACTCCCGGAGAGTTTGAAAGAATGGTAGAAATTCTTAACAACAAATCAGATGAGTTTGATGAACGTATTTCTCTAACCGAACCTTTCCCTCCTTTGGAAACATTCTTTACAGAAGAGGAGCTCGGACCAGATCTTTTTCAGAGAGTGTTTGGAGCGTTGCCTTTTACAGAAAAACCCGCGCCAAGTACTTTGTTTGTAAAACCTGAAGGATTAAACACTCGACCATCAGGACAACCGGTAGCACCTAGTTCGCCTCCAGAGATTTTTGACTTTCGCTCACAAAACACCCCTTCAGGATCGTCTCTCTCGTCGCCTGAAGCATCGATTGCCTCGGCTCCTGTACCTTCTGTGCAAGCTGGAGAGCCCGTTTCACCAGAACTTTTGGGTGACAACCCAATAGAAGTAGCGCGTAACATGGAACTTGCACAAAGGACACGGCGAGGTGCTTGAGGTTGCGGCAGTGCTCTGTCAGCTTTCAACCCAGGGCGTGACACAAGCGTACATGGATGGAAGGGCGAATGTTCTTGTCCGTCATTGCACGTTCAAGTGCAAAGATCTGTCTTTCAAAACGCATCAAATTTATTACGATGATCGGTGTCCCAAGTACATCTACAAACACACACGCTCTTTGTATTACGGATAGGATATGTCACAAGATTGGTCACAGTTTAAAAATTTCTCAATAGAAGAGTTTCGTTGTCAGCATACCGGGGAGGACGGTATGGATTTGAACTTTGTTGCAAAGTTGCAAAAACTTCGCACTGCTTTTGGTAGCGGCCTTACAATTAATAGCGGATACAGAAGTCCTGAACATCCCATTGAAGCTAGGAAACCAAACGGGCCGGGTGCTCACGCATCGGGTCGTGCCTGTGATATCAGGATATACGGCGAAGATGCGCTGGATCTCTTACATCTGGCTCTTGATTCTGGAGACTTCACCGGCGTAGGAGTGCAACAGTCTGGAGACTTCAGCCGTAGGTTTATCCACCTTGATGATCTAGATAACGAACGCCGCCCGACGCTCTGGTCTTATTGAGAAACACATGCTCGGCCGAGCGCGGCGGAACGCTTACCTCCTCAGTGTTCCGCCGCAACTCTTGACAGACAAATATTTGCCCGTCATTAAGTTTCAATCTACTTGCCCCCAGTTATCTGCAATCGCACAATCCACTTTGAAAGGTACTTTGGCATCGACACAGTTCTCCATGATGCCCGTGATCTCTTCTACCTGATCGTCTGTATTTATGCTAAAGCATAGTTCGTCATGAACCTGAAGCATGGGAAGGTGTCCTGCTTTGTAGCAATCAAGCATCGCCTTCTTTGTCTGGTCGGCACTCGAACCCTGGATCAATCTGTTCAATGCTTTGTATGTAAAGGCTCGTTTGATTGATGTCCTGCCGTGTTCTCGAACCGCTTCTTCCAATGGCAACGGTTTATGTATTCCAAATGTCTTGGGCTCCCAAAGCGGGAAGCGACACTTCCTTCCTAGAATAGTTCTAATCTGACCATTCTCTGATGCATGGTTTGACACCATCGTTGCCAATCCTCGAACAAACGGAACCTTTTCGTGATATTCGTTGAGCAATTCTTTTGCATCTTCGACTGTCGTATCAAGGACACCAGCCATCTTGTTGACACCCATGCCATACATGATGCCCAGGTTAACTGTCTTAGCATCTTTACGAGAGATACCAGCCATGTCTGCAACCATCTGATGAAAGTCAGCGTCATCGTTTTGATATCTTTCAACTACATCATCTATTGAAGGATGCCTATGCACTCCGCTGATGGACGCGCAGTAGTGTGCCAGCCATCGTGGTTCTTGTGACGCGTAGTCAAAACTAGCCCACCTGTGTCCGTCCTCGGGTAGAAACAAACCTCGGATGATTGACTTGATTTGTGGGTCACGAGCTGGGATCTGTTGGAGGTTTGGGTTAGAGGAGGAAAAACGACCAGTAACAGTGCCGCCGTCATCAGACCGAAGAGGATGAAATTCCGCATGTATTCTTCCTTTGTGTGTAAATTTCAAGATGTTGGTAATGAAGGTTGTATTTGCTTTGTTGAGCTCTCGCAGTTTGACAATCTTTTCTGCCATTGGATGTTGATGGGATGCCAAGAATTGTTTGGTAAAAGAGGGGGCATCAGACTTCTCTGTTCTCGGGTATGACAGGTCAAGTTTGTCGAATACTTTGGAGATTGACACCGCATTCCAAGGCTCCACATTTAGCCCGGTCTCCTTCTTTATCTCTCCAAGTATCTCTTTCTCTCGCGCCTCAAGAGCAGATTGCGCTTTTCGAGAACCCTCTTCGTCTACCCGAACACCACGCCACCGCATGTCCAAGAGCATGGGTGTCAGGGCTGTTTCAAGTTCAAAGATACTGCTGACTTCTTCGCGTACCAAGTCGGGTTGCATACGATCCCACAGCCGTTTGGTAACCGCTGCATCCTGCTCTGCATACTGACCAACAAATCTGGCTGGTAACTTCCACATCTCTGACTTTGCATCCACACCATAATCAGCGGCCGCAAGTTTGAGTAAGCGTTCGTTCTTTCGTTCTTGCAAATAATCAAACGCCAGCGAGTTTAGATTGTACCAGCGACGGTTCTCGTCAAGCATGGCCGCTGCAACCATGGTATCGTACACCGAACCACGGACCTCAATCCCTGCCCAGCGTAGCCATCCAAGATCGTATTGTGCGTTGTGCATGACCTTCGGCACATCACAGTCCATCATTTCCTTGATGTACCCGTGCACTGCTTTCTCAGGCATGTTGCCGCCAACTTCATGACGCACCGGGTAGTATCCACAGAAGTCATTGAACGCCACAGCATAACCAATGATGTAGCCATCATCCCGCGCCCAGCCTGGTCCTAGTGTCATAAGATTGGGATCTCGTGTCTCTAAGTCAATTGATATGACGCTTGCATCTTTGTAGTGATCAGGGAATGACATAGGTGGTGTCCAATCCTGATCCAACGCGATTGACGCTACTTCACGGATATCTTCCTCGGGTATCTCTTTTGATTGCAGTTTCCAGTCACTGTCCTTCTGTGTGAAGGATAATTGTTTTTCTTTCATAGCTGAAATCTCCACCTAGCTTCTGGGTTATCGACTACAAACAATTTCTGCTTGGCTCTCGTAGCACCGACATAAAACACACGACGTTCTGCATCTGGTTCACTCAACGTGCAACACGCTTTGGTAGACTCCAGTAGCAAAGCCACATTGTCTGCTTCACCGCCCTTTGCCTTGTGTATCGTGGACAAAACAAGTCTTGGGTTTTCATCATTGAACTTCTCTCCAGATTCCAAAACCGATGTAATGTAAATACGCTCTTGATCACTAACTTCCAGAACTTCAAACCACTTCTTGTCTTGTAACGGACGTTGAACCAACGACTCTAGAAACTCCATATCAAAGACCTCGTTCTCAGATGCTTTGAGTGTTTTGTTGCCAGCCGTACGGATCTTTCGATCTACTTTAATTTTACGCCACACTTGAGACAGTTCATCTCTGTCTATCTCTTGGCCGCGTGTCAGTTTGGTAAACCCTCGAACAACATCCAGCGTTGACTTCGCCACGCTCCAACCGTTGCCGTTGCGCCAAAACAAATATCCGTTGCTCTTTAGATCAGCCGCGACACGATTAGCAATATAGTTTGTCCGGGCAAGTATCATCCACTGCCCCTCTTCCAAAGGCAGTTCGTCTATCTTGTAGTGATACGAAACATTGCCCTGGTCTTCTCTGGGATTCCACCGCTTGTCTATCCGACCTTGAACGTACTTGATCATGCGCGTTGCTTCCTCATGCACGGAACTTGGAACTCGGAAACTTTGATTAAGAACGACAGCTTCGTCTGCCGAGTTGCACCGCTGTACAAACTCAGACGCGTCCACGCCCATCCACTCATAAATTGCCTGATCATCGTCTCCCGCGTAGTAAATCTGTTGAGAGTTGTCTTTGAGTTTATCAACCATGTCCCACTGTAACGGGACAAGATCTTGCGCCTCATCAACAATCAGAAGGTCTAGTTCAGGAGCTTCCCCCTGGCTGATGAACATCTCAATCATATCAACAAAGTCAATCTTCTCAAGGGCTTGCTTGTATGCAGCGTATGTTCGAACAACGTGGTCTAGCTCTATGCTTTGCAAGTTCCAATTGTTTGCGAGGTTGAACTGTTCCTGCAGCGACACCTTTCTGACACGCGCCATGTTGTAAATAGACAGATACATGTCACCCTTGCCACCTATCCGAAAGAACTCACCATCATTGATGTTCATGGATTGTGTGGAAGAGAACGGCAAGCCGAGCTCTGTCTCAAGTCTCTGATAGTCAAAGCTACGCATGACAGCCTCAGTTTTCAAACCTAGCTGTCGAAAAGCTAACGAGTGTAGCGTTCTGAAGTGCACCATCTTTTTGTAGTCGAGTGCTAACTCACGAGAAGCACGGGTTCGTGCTTCTTCTGTCGCCTTCTTGCTGAAAGAAACAAAGCCAATGCGTTCTGGCGGCGTACCCTGTAACAAGGCATCCTTCACGATATTGATTAACGTGTGTGTTTTTCCCGTTCCGGGTGGGCCCAAGTATGCAGAAGTTTTCATCAAAACGGTGCCTCGTATGGATTGATATCAACTGGCGGTATCTCTGCCTCGCTTGCAAACTCAGGCACTGACCAAACACGAACGCTCTTGCGTTTTTTGGCTTTGTCGTAAAAGTTTTTGACCGTGCTGGATGACTCGCCGTTATTCAGTTCCTTTAGCCGTTCCTGTACCTGACCCCTTGTATACTGGGTAAAGCCCTTGCCTTTCAGATAGTCCATCAAGGCATCTAGTTTGAAGAATACATGCCCGTGTTCAGTGAACGGTTTGTTAAGCACGAGCTCTTCGAGGCTCATGGCTTGCACCCGCCCCGTACAGAAAGACTCAAGCAATTCTTGAAACTGCCCTTTGTTCGTGAGCTCTGGCGGCACTTCAATCTTCATGCACTCCTGCAAAGCTAGGTTCATCATTGCCGTCCAATCGTCTTCTTTGACACGCGGAGGCAACCACGACAATTGCTCAAGACAAGCACGGCCGAACTTCAACTGCATCTGAACTTCTTCACTCGTTAGTTCCAAACGTTCGCCGCCGATGTCAACAAACCAGACACGCGGCTCTGATAACACGACACTCATCCCGGTAATCTCAAGACTCCGACCTGATCCGTTGCCCACCCCATACTTTCGTGACAGGCACAGCGTCTTGTTGCAGTAGTCCTTCAACGGAGACTTCTTGCATCCGTACTGGTATTCCTTTTTACGAAGCTGATCCTGGATATCGACTATCTCAGAGGCCGGTAGCGGAGGCTTGCAATACTGTTGATTGTGCTTTTCCAGAAGACTAGGCCAGTTGTCCTCGTCCATCTTCTGATACATGACCCCGATGTTGAACATGGTTTCATTGCGACCACCCTCGCCTATGCCGTTTGTGGTCAGCGTAACTAGGCACGGAGGACACTCTGGCATGAAGTTTGTCTTTGAGCTAAGTTGCAAGTCCATGAACTCAGCCGGTGTCACCGTCTGCTTGTCCACATACTTCAAGAATTGTTTGAGCGTGAGCTCCTTGCCTCGGGCGTTGAACGCCGGGCGTAATGTTCGATCTACATCGAAATACGGAAGGTTGATAAAATTGCCTACGTCACCACGTTCGACTAATAGCTTTTCCTGTTTTGGAAAAATTTCTGCCGAACCGTAGCCCAAAGACGCAGCAATCTCCGATAGCTTGTCGCGCATATCCGAGGCAGAGATCCATCCTTCGATAAAGAAATAGACGTGCGCTCCACCAGACTTAGACCTACAAACCACAGCAGGAACATCAAGCCTAGCGCAGTCACGGACAAGCCCAGCATGATCAAGAGGATAAACATCCACATCAATGCAACCAAACCGGCAAGTGTTCTTACTAGTGATCGGGATAGCCCCCGCGCCCACGATTCCTTGGAAGTGTTTTTCAATATGTTCTTCATCAAGCGGTGCTCTAATTACACGAGAGTCGGCTTCTTCTTTGCCGTTCTTCCTCGTACCTTTGATAATTGTTTGTCCATGCGCGGTTTCAAATCCTGAAAAAGCCGCCATGAACTTTTGTATGTCGTCCATGACAAAACCTCAAAATTGGTGGGGGCAAGGCAACCAGTGGAGTACACCTAGTTGCTGAAGGACACTAGGATACCAGCACCCTGCCCCCATCGTTGCGCCTAGAACGGGATTGGTTCACCGTCATTGGCAGGAGCAACTAGATCGGGATCAGCTTCAGCCTGGGCTGTGCCATCCGCAACCATTTCTGAGAGTTCTTTACATGACTTGTAGAGATCAGCGTCATCGACATAGCCTTCACGACCACCAATCTTCCAAGCATTCCATGTACCTTTGTCGTTCGAAACCTCGTCCGACTCAAGTCTCCAGATAACACCGAAGCTCGGGATCTTGAAAGTCTTCCCGTCTGCCGTGTGTTCTTGCATCTGGATCATGGTATTCCACTGACGCGAAATCTTGAGGTTGGTAGATTTCATGTCGATGATCGCGGATTGCCACGACCCGGATTCTGGATCACGGATCTTGCAGTAGTGCTGTGCGGAGATGACAAGTTCGTTTCCGTTCTTCATCATATCCTTATTCGTGCCCTTATCACGAACTGCACCGAGCACTTCAGGACTGTTTGGATCAAGTTCGCCTTGGAACCCACCGCCCTTTTCTCGTGGTACGAACTCCAAATACTTTTTGATGTACCCACAAGGAATAACGATGACCTCGTCTTCCCATGTTTGACGCGTCACAGTATTGAACATGTGACCAGCTTGGGCACCTTCAATGTATTTTTCGTCCTTCTTTTTGACCTCGGGTGATGTCGGTTGAATGATACGAATAAAAGGTATCTTCATATCATCGGCAGAGATGTTCTCTGTGCCAGCCCCGGCATCCTCAATAAAGCTTCCCAGAAGTTCCTTCGGGATTGCTACAGCTTTTTTGCTGGTTTTCGTTACTTGGTTCTCTGACATTACTTCCTCCTTATCTTGGCTTCTGTGCCAATGAATGCGCCAAATGTTTCAAGGTTAATTTCTTGACCTGATGCAAGTCGATCTTTAATCCACGCTGCTAGCGTCATCGGATGCACCGAAGTCTTCTGTTCTGGATCTAACCCTTGTCGGGCACAATCATCTAGAAAAGCCCCTGCCTCGTTGTCCTGGCCCTTACCGAACGAAATCTTAACTTCGTTCTTGATAATATCATCCTGACCAATACTACGGAGGAAAGCAAAAGCTTCTTCCTTCTTATCTGCTGGGATGGATGCGTAACAGAACTGGCTCAACGTAACGGAGTTGCCGTCAACGTCCACCCGGTCTAGACCCATCTCTTGCATTTCGGAAGGTATCAATTCGCGAATGATGCGTAAGGATTCTGATTTAGCATCTTTCGCAGCGCGTTCGTATCGCTGTACTTCGTCTTGAAGTCTCATGGCTTCACGAACAAGTTCGGACAGTTTAGACCCGCCCTCGGTCTTGATGTCGGCGAATGCATCTGCATCAGCTTCCATCTGTTCGAATAGTCCACTCATTAGGACACTCCTTTCTTCGTTCTCGTTTCGACGTTTATAGCCCGGCGGCTTGGATGTGGGTGTTTACGTCAGCAACTTTAGGATGGAAGATTTAAAACACCCTTGTCAGGGCTGACGTAAACTTTCGGATGCCACATCACCCGCTTATCTCCCTGACTTGACAACCATTACTGGATAGATTATCTCATGTCAAGAACATATTTTTAGATGCTTTGAGATGAACTACACATATAAGACAGAGCCCTATAAACATCAACGCGATGCTTTTGAGGCAAGCGCAGACCAGAAGAACTATGCGTACTTCATGGAGATGGGTTGTGGCAAGTCGAAAGTTCTGATCGACAACGCCGCCTATCTGTACGCGGCCGGGCGCATCACTTCTCTTGTGATCGTAGCACCGAAAGGCGTTTACCGGAACTGGGTGCTGAAAGAGATACCCATACATATGCCCGACAGGATTCCGCGCGAGATAGGAACGTGGCGTAGCACAATGAACAAGTCACAACAAAAAGAACTGGCTGACCTGGTGCACTACCACGAAGGACTTCGCATCTTGGTTGTCAATGTGGAAGCATTTGTCAGCACAAAAACTGTGAAGTATGTGCAGAAGTTTATGGAGGGGCAAAAGGTAATGTTCGCGGTGGACGAAAGCACCACGATCAAAAACCATAAGGCCAAGCGCACAAAGATTGTGACCAATCTAGCGAAGGGCTGTGAGTATCGCCGAATCCTTACGGGCTCCCCGGTGACACAAAGCCCGATGGATCTGTATGCACAGTGCGCGTTTCTTGATCCTGATCTGCTCGGCTGCGACAACTACTACACATTCCAAGCTCGGTACGCCAATATGCGCCGTATCAACATGGGCGCACACTCGTTCAATAAGATTGTGTCATTCAAGAACTTGGAGGAGCTAGCCGAGCTCCTGAAAAAGTTTTCCAGTCGAGTGCTCAAGAAACACTGTCTTGATCTGCCATCGAAAACATACACGATACGCGAAGTGTCTCTGCACCCAGAGCAACTTCAGCACTACATGACCATGAAGAAGGCTGCGCTTGTCATCCTCGAGGACGATACGATCTTCGCGCAAGAAGCGATGACACAGCTACTGCGCCTCCAACAAATTCTATGCGGGTATCTGCCTGTCGATGATCAGGGAACGCTTGTCGATATCCCGACCCGTCGGCTGGATGCCCTGATGGAAACTGTCGAAGAAACCAGCGGCAAGATAATTATCTGGGCTCGGTTTCGGAAAGACATACAACGGATCGAAGAAGCACTCGTAAAAAAATACGGGCGCGAGTCTGTCGGTTCATATTATGGGGATACGAGTGAAGCAGATCGGGATGACTTGGTTCGTAACTTTAGCGACCCGGATCATGCAACTCGGTTCTTTGTGGGTAATCCACAAACGGCCGGCCGTGGTCTGACATTGGTTTCAGCCAACACAGTCATCTACTACTCAAACGATTTCAATTTGGAATCTCGTACCCAATCAGAGGATCGGTGCCACAGGATCGGTCAGGAACAACCCGTGACGTATATCGACTTGCTTGCAGAAGGAACTGTGGACGAGCATATCGTTCGTACTTTGCAAAACAAAATTGCGTTGGCGGGGGCTGCACTCGGAGAGGAGATGCGACAATGGCTAAAGGTAAAGTAATGGACACTAAGAAATTTAAATCAATAGCACTGCCGATTGAGGCATATGAAATAGCTAGAGAACTTGCTGAGAAGAACGAGAGAAGTATCGCCCGGCAGATAAGTTTTCTTCTCCGCGAGGCGATACAATCATCTAAGTAAGCGGTTGCAGCACAACTCGCCCCCGGGGCACTCCGAACATGTGACGGGGTCACAATCGGACTGTGCCTTCTGGCTTCGAGACGGGAAGTATTCCCAAACCTTTGACCAGGGTGTGTACTCTCTACTTTCTTTTGCGTTTTGCTTTTGCATCAGTCTTCTCCCTTGGAGGCGACCAAAGCTGGTGCGCGATAGCTGTTCGAACAAACTCGCTTTTGGTCTGACCTCTATCCTCTGCACATAATACTAACTCGTCAAACATTGCCTCGTCCAGATCGAACGACATTGTCTTGCGGGTATTGAACTTTTTGGGTCGCCCCATTTTAGTTTCAGTTTGCATCATAGTTCTCCTTTATAGCGATGCCGATTTGCTGTGCTATGGCTGGCACAATCGCGTTTCCTAATCCTCTAATTCTGTCCACCCGGCGGGGTATCCCATCAGCCACTCGACCCACTGGGGGTTCAAACTCCCACCAGCGTGTCCAGCTAGCTTGCTCTTCTCTTTGATCTTCTGGTAGTCGGTGTTGTCCCCGCTGTCCTTGTGATCCCGTGCCGTTGGTGTCGGCCACATCCTCACCGCTTGCTCTAGCTTGGCCTCGTATCCCGCTTTTTGTAGTCGCTTTTCCACGCTTTTGGTGCTGTCGGTCATCGCGGTGCTGGCTCTTGGTGTCGGCCACATTTTTGTCGGTTTTTCCGACAGACTGTCGTTTACCGCCGCGCCCGTGTTCCACCCGTGCTTGCCGTTCTTGTGACTCGGAGCCACTCCGGTGCCGCCCGTCATTGCTGTCGGTGTCGGCCACATTGCCAGTGTCTCCTCGCTCACCTGTTCGCGCAGATTGCTTGGACGCTTTCTCCCCTTTCGGTGCACCTCTTGCATCTTCTTTGTGCTCTCCTCCGATCGCTGGGGGAGATGATCCATCGTGTTCGGCGTTGCCCACCAGCTTCCCGGATCTCTGTCCCTCATCGATGGCGCGTCCTGATTCCCCTTCGCTGTCGGCGTGTGCAATAATCCAGACTCGGTTTCGTTTGTGGGGAGCATTGACGGCGCAAGCTGGAACAACAAACGGCCTTGTGGCGTAGCCAATGGCTTCCAGATCAGATAACACCTTGTCGAGTCCCAGCTTGATGTGACCATAAACGTTTTCGAAAACGCACCAAGTTGGTCGCTTTGCTTCAACAATGGTTCGTATTTCAGGCCAGATGTGGCGGTCATCTTCTGCGCCTCTTTGCTTCCCGGCAACAGAAAATGGCTGGCAGGGGTATCCTGCTGTGAGGATGTCACAGTCTGGAACAAGTCTTTCTGGGTCATGGGCTAACTCCTTTACGTCCTCCGCTATGGGGACATCTGACCAATGCTTTCTCAGCACACGGCGACACCAATCATCAGTGTCGCAAAATAATATCGGGCTTGATAATTCAGCCCATTCGAATCCCAGGGCAAAGCCCCCGATACCCGAACACAAATCAACGTGACGTTTCATCTTCTATCCTTCGTAAAATCCCTATCCCTACGTCAAGCATGTTGATCAATTGCTTTCTGTTCACGGGCAGTTTGATAAAAGTATCTGGATCACTTCTCACCAACTTGATGCAGAGCTCTGCCGGATACTCGTCCTTGGCTGTTTTCTCCCGTAAATACACCAACACTTTTTGATCAGTGAACTTCCGGGTCATCGTCTCGCGTGATGCTCTTAAAAAGTTCCTGCAAATCAGGAAGGTTCTCATCCAACATTTCATTGATGCTGTCCACTGTTTCGTCATTCATCCACTGAACCTTGTCTGTGTCTTCGACAGCGTTCAACGCAAAATCATATGCATGTTCTTTTTCCATGAACGCCGCAAACAAACGAACCTCTAGATCTTTCTTTTCTTTGTCGATCCACAAACCAGCAACCCCAAACCACGCGCGGTTGCCGTCCGATTTGATCGGCACCATGTCATGATCAAGAAAGCAAATTGCTATAATGGTAGCCGTTTCTATTCTCCCGGATCTGGGATCAAACTTCACAACTTCACCCATTGTACTTTTCCTCTTCCGTAAACACTGTGCAGATGGCAAACGTCTTGTGCTCTGCTGGGTTGCGATTGTATTCAACCATCAAGTCCATACACGCCTTGCCTTCCATCCGTGGCTTGGCTTCTATCATGGTAAACGAGTTCCCGTTCAACATTGCGACTACTATGAAAACGTATTCCATTGCCTCACCTTTCTGATTGCACGTTGCCAAATGCTTCGGCTGCGTTCGGTTTTTATGATACCCAATGCCATGATGTCTGACCCAACACGATACGGGCTGGGTTTAGTCTTTGTCTTTTGGGGTTTCATGTGCTTCTCCTTTATCTAACTTCAATGAATACTCTTTAATTACTTCACCATACTTCGCATTGCCCCGTTGATGTGGAGCAATTCGCACGACCCGGCCATCTCTATACTGGCGCGTATGACCGCGAACCCAGTGCAACTTCCGGTGCCCACCCTCGCTTGGCGTGTCTGGACGAAGTGTAATACCTTTGGGCTTGGGTAATGCTATCTCTATTGTCTTGAGATCGATACTCGCTTGTGACGGAATCAAGACTCTGTTCTTGCGTGTCGGTTTGCCGATGGGCTTGGACTCATACCATGTAAAATTTAATTCACTGAAGAGCCACGCCAGCATACGGATATCATCTGCATACATCTGTGTGCTTGCTGTCATGTTTTTCCAAACACTATCTGTATCACCCATAAGAATGTTGTAGTCGGAAAGACCAAAGCCAGAACCGAGTGATGCAATTATTCTTTTAGTAAGGTTCATGCGTATGTGCGCCGGGGCAAAGTCTTTTATCTCTTTCGCCCAGATTTCACCGAGACAATCAAAGCTTTTGGTTTTGGGATCGTATCCTTCCAACTGTTCTAAGTGTTCTTTATTAGTGATGACAAAACACGTTACTGGGATGTAATAGCTTACCTGTTGTATTGCTTTTCCCACTGTTTGTACTGCTTTTCCCACTGTTCTGTTCTGGGGCTTCAAATATTTTTGAACAACAATCGCGTCTTCAGAAACTAAGTGATGTATGGTTGGTTTCATAAGACAGTCAGGAAATTTTGCGCCCTCTTTTGGATATGTGCGTACTGCTCCGGCGCGTTGAATGTGCCAACCCACCCATTCCGGGGCGAAGTGTGTTGCATCGTTTTTCCAGCGTTCAAACAAGCGAGAGTTACGCTCTGTCTCTATCCACATGTTATCGAAGGGCGGGACAGCATTGTTGATTACGTCAAAAATTTTCTCCCACTGTGCGGGTGCGCTTTCGAACAAAATCCTCTCAAGCAAATCATCATCAACCTTGAACCTGTGTGCTCGTTTAAGAACCACAGCCATCTGTTTCATCGTTCTTTGATTTTCTTTGTTCTTGTAATTTGCGTACAAATGTTTGGGGTTTGTTGTAAGCACTGAAATAAAATTATCGATTAACGTTTCTCCTTTGAGTTCTGGCAATTTGTCGAACTCTCTGAGATGAGGAAAAGCATACTTGCCACTGCGAAGTTGTTTCTCGGCTTGTTTGTCGCCTTCTTGTGCCCTCGCCACAAGATCGGGAAGGTCATCGAAACCTTTCTTCTGACGAACTCCCGCTGTTGTTACTCTACGGCCGGTTCCACGATTGCCACCATGTTTCGACATCACACAGCATCCGTTGGTTTGATGTCGTACACTTCGATGTGCACGAGTTCGTCATTCCACCCATCAAACTCTGTGATCGGTGTGCCCTCTTCATATTGTGCCACTTCATCCGGCTCCAGGGTGATTGTGTAGTGAGCGTGTATCGTCACCTCACATTGCTTATACTTCTTAATCATTTCTTGCCTCTCTTCTCTTGCGCCTTGCGTCTGCGAAGCGTATGGGGCATGGGCTGTTGCAGCTTCCGAGTGTTTTGCCGGGCTAGGTTAACCGCACGTTGAATTGTTTTCTTTTGATCGTTGTCCATTAGTCTTGTATTCCTTCTAGTTGGTGGATGCAGTTTTCGATGCAATCGTAAACAGTTGTTTCGGTACCCTCATTATCCTTTGGCAATATTCCAAAACCCCTAAACCTCGCCGCCGTGCGGAGGTCATAAAGGTCACACAGCACGTCTGATATGATTTCTTTTCTCGTCATGTCTAAAGACCCTCCGATTGTATGGTTCCATCATTGTGAAACACATGCCATGTCCCAGCGTCTTCAAAACTTTCAATGCGATAAAACCCGCATATGTTTGCATCGGGATCGTATTCGAATAGCTTCTCAGCTAGACGCTTGACCCATGCTTCTGGTGGACACCATGCAGTTGTAAATTTGATCTCAAGAATGTCGTTATGTTTGCCGTTGCAATCCATAAGAATTTCACACTCGTAAGCGTTCCACTTGGTTCCCCAGTTCTCACAGTTCCACTCGCGCCAGCTATCGAATGATCCAAGTTCTGGCGAGTCAAATTTTGGCTGGGGTGCAACTAAATTGAAATCTATAAGTTGTGTGTCCTCATTGAGTTCAGTCCATTTTTCGATTGGCAATTTGTTTTCGTTCACAATGAGTTTGCGAATGGGTTCCAGACCCTTGTCGCTAACAATCTGAATTTCGTTATAACAATGATTAGGCATTTTCTATTCGTCCTTTCCAAATACTTTTGGCTTTTTTATTTCTTCACAATACAGTTCGCCATCTCCATCACGATAGCTGTGCCCCAAAATTGCACCGCTATCTATGGCATTATAAAACTTGTCACGCGCCTCTTCTTCTGACGTAGCTTCAACCTGAAGGTACTCTTCAAAATGTTGGACACGGCTTACAAAATAAGTTCGGGAATGTTCACGCATTTCTTTTCTCCCGGCGGCTCTGGCGAGAACGCTCAATGGCAATCTTCGCAAGTTCACGTTGCTGTTTGAAATGTTCGAGCTCCATGGCTTCAACCCATGCGTCAAATGACTGCTGTTGAAGCTCCTCGGAACTCGGTGCTTGGTTCTTGGTATCCATCTCTGTACTCCTTTTAGATGGGACTTTGTATATGGCGTATGCCACATTCCAATATATAACCTTTTCTATTGGATAATTCAAGGGGGTCGGGACAAAAAATTGATACACTGATACAGATACAGAAGGTTATTTCTGTGAGATTTTTGTTGCAAAGTTTTTTGTGAAAATGGTGTATCACTGTATCACTGTATCAGATTGGCTGTAACACACTGTCAGTAAGGGTTGTAGCTGATACACTTCTGATACAGCAACTGTATCAACTGTATCAGGGTGCATTCATACTGATGGCGCGAAATCTGTGACTTTGATATATATTTATAAATGTCATGGTAAATAGTTTTAGGAGAGAAAAACCATGGAATTGGAAGAGAAAGCCGGAGGGTCATTAACCAACCGCCAAAAAGAATTCTCAAAGCTTATCGTTGAAGGCATATACAGTAACGCCGAGTGTGCTCGCCGGGCAGGGTATAGTCAGAAGGTTGCTGTCAAATACGCGCACAAACTTCTCAATGGAAAAGACTTCCCGTTAGTCCCGCAACATATTGCTGAACTTCGTCAAGAGCACGAACGCAAATATGGAGTGACACTGATAGGACAACTCAAAAGACTATCTGATCTGTCACACAATGCCGAATCGGAAGGTCAATTCTCTGCCGCCATCAACGCAGAAAAAATTCGAGCCAGCTTGGGTGGGCTAACAGTTGACCGGCGCGAGAATCAACATGTCCATTCGTATGATCAAATGTCTCGAGATCAAATTATC
>MDTD01128655.1_pt1 | contig 28622 bp, 23 predicted proteins | sample 811221 | NCBI WGS metagenome assembly MDTD01 (sample SAMN05326646, study PRJNA326480) | marine metagenome | isolation source: seawater | place: Pacific Ocean: South West | collected 2011 | reverse complement strand
GAGCGAAAGAAGCCCAGCGTTTTCATGTACGCGCTTTACAAGCTTGCTTGGTGTGATTTTAACGCTCAAGAATACGCGCAGGCCCTCAAAAAGTTTAAAGCGGTGGTGACCGCATCCGAGCAGGCCGAAAACCGGGCCAAAGCTGCCGCGGCGCAGGGAGGGGGCTCCCGAGATGCCATTCGTCTGAAGCGAGAGGCCTTAAATGATATGGTGCTGACCTACAGCCAGCTGGGTGAAGTAAAAGAGGCCTACGTGTATTTGGGCAAGAAAGCGGGCAAAGAGCGCGCTTATCACCTCACCGACAAACTGTCGCAAATCTACCACAATCAAGGTAAGTACCAAAAGCAGATCGAAGCGCTGCGTTTGTTGCTCAAAATCGACCCAGATTTCCCGCAAGCACCTGATTTTCAGTCGAAAATCGTGGCTGCCTATTCCAAGCTTACCGACCGTGATGCCGTTCGTCGCGAAGTTGAAATCTTAGTGAACAACTATGGTCCTGGTTCGGCTTGGTACCGAAAGCACGAGCAAGACAAAGATTTGGTCGACCGGGCCATCACGCTTGCCGAAAACCGAATGCGTGAGCTGGTCACCGACTACCACCGCTACGCACAGAAGTTTAAAAGGGTGGAAGATTACAAACTGGCTCGCGATATCTACGCCAAATACCTACGCGCGTTCCCCGATAGCGACTATGCGTACCGATTAAACTTCTTCTATGCTGAAATCCTTTGGGACTTGGGTGAATGGCAGAATGCCGCGGGCCAATACGATTCTGTGGTGGCACGAGACGCAAAAGGCGAATACACCCGCGTGGCCGCTTATAACGCCGTTTTGGCGTGGGAAAAAATCGTTAAAGGTGAAGCGCCCCCAGCGCACAAAGATGGCCGAATTATTGAACGCAAAAACAAGAAAAAGCGGCGCTCGGGTAAAATCGCTGACGTTCGTAAGATTGAAAAGATTAAGAAGGGTAAGGTCTACACCAAGAAGAAGATTCCCGATGCCGAGATCAAGCTCGCAGCGGCGTGCGACAACTACGTGCGTGTTGTTCCCGATGCGAAAGGCGACAAAAAGCTGACTAACGAACTCATCGTTGTGAAGTTTAAAGCCGGCTACATCTACCAGAGCTATTACCACTTTGACCAAGCAGCCAAACGTTTTGGCGAGCTGATCGATCGTTGGCCCGGCTCAAAATATGCCAGAGATGGAGCAGATATGATTTTGGACAGCTACGCGTCGCGTGCTGAGACCGAAGGCATCGAGAAACCCCAAGGGCGAAAGTATTATGTAGAACTTGAGAAATGGTCCCGTACCTTCTCAGCAAATAAAGCATTAATGGGCGATAAGAAGTTCTCAGCCCAAGTCTACAAACTCATGGAAGGTGCCTCCTTCAACAATGTGATGGCCGCAAACTTGGTGGCGAAAGAACTCGATGATGCCTCTAAAAAAGAGCAAGCAAGGGCCGCTTATGCAACGGCAGCTCAAAAATTCGAGGGTTTCGTAGCTGAATTTCCAAAGAGCCAGTTTTCACCCACTGCATTATTCAACGCACAGCTCATTTATCAGAAAGCGAATCAGCTGGATTTGGCCATTGCATCGGCATTGCGTTTGCGAAAAGAGTACGCGGCTCAGTTGAAAGAAGGCAAAGACCTAGAGAACGAATTGGAAAAGAACACAGTTCTGAATTTGGCAGGTTACTATGAGAAAATCGCTGATTACAAAGAGTCCGTAAAGTACTACTTGGAGTTTGTGGGCGAGCATAAGGACCATGAAAAAGCACCGGACATGGTCTACAACTCGGCGCTCTACATGTACGGCCTGGGCGATACCGCTGAAGCCATCAAGCTTTTCGAGCGCTACATGAAAGATTACCCCAAACAAGGTGACTTGGATAAGGTGTACCTGCGAATTGCTTCCATTTATGAAGAAGCGGAAGACACCAAGAACGTAATCAAGTGGTATGGCGGCTTTGAAGCCAAACACGGCAGAAAAGCCGAAGTCGAACAGAAGGTTTTTGCGAAGTTTAAGCAGGCCCGCGCACTGGAAAGTATCGAACGTCTCACCCAAAGTCGCGAAATCTGCAAAGGCATTTTGAAAACCTTTAGCGCATTACCAGAAGAAAAGCGTGCAGATGCAGGCCTTCAAGAAGCTGCCGGTTACTGCGCATTCAGATCCTTAGAAACAGAGTGGTCGGCTTACCAAAAACTGGAAGTTCGTGGTGCCAACGTGAAGCAAGTTAAGGCAGCGTTGGATAAGAAGCGCGAAACCATGGCTACTTTGGGCAAGAAATACCTCGAAATCTTAAACTACGGAAACGGCGAGTGGGGTATTGCAGGTCTTTATAAAGCTGCTGAAACTCAGTTGGCCTATGTGGAGTCACTGCGGACCATTGAGGACAGCGCTTTACCTAAAGTGCTCCGGGATAACTTTGACGCCATGGATATGTTCCGCGCAGAGCTCGAGAATATCGCATTTCCTGCGGAAGAGGGGGCTATTTTAGCGCTGGAGAAAGCGCTGGAAAAAGCGTTCGAACTCGGCATTTACTCTGATTATACGCTGCTCATCGAAGAGCGTTTGGCCGATTTCAAGCCTTCAGAGTTTGGGCCGGTACGAGAACTGCCATTTTATGCAGCCGAAGCTGCTCCGAGCTCAATGTAAAGAATTGTACTGATTTGTTGGCAATGCCAAAGAGGTTGTGATGCAACGTAATGTAAGAAAACCAATGATGATGATGAGTAAAGCCGCAGTGATCGGCCTGGGCTTGGCCCTTGGAGCGGGTTGCGCGTCCATGGGTAAGAAGGGCGACGCACCCATCGTGGCCAAGGATGAGACCCCTGGCGCGTTATTTGATGCGGGTCACCTGGCATTGAAAGCTAACCAGAACGAGAACGCGAAGAACCTGTTCTTAAAGGGTCTGGCTAAAGAACCGGGGAACCGTCTGGCTAAAACTGGATTGGCAGATGCCTACCTCAGATTGCACCAGCCCGTGGAAGCTCAGGGGCTGCTGGAGCCCGTATATGAAGAAGATAAATCCGATCGGGTGGTTCTGAACCTTCTTGGGCAAAGTTATCAAGCGCATAAAGAGACCGCAGAGAAGGGGCTGGCCCTTTTTGAAGCGCTTTATCAAGAAAACGATCGGGATGAACTCATCTTGAACCAGCTCGCTGGTTTGTATCGCGTGACCAAGGCCTACGATAAAAGTGTGGATATGTGTAAGCGTATTTTGGAGCGCAATCCTGATTCAGTGGCAGCGCTCAAGACCCTCAGCGTCACCTATTTTGAAAGCGGCAAATATACGCTGGCAGAAACGATTGCCACCAATGTGATTGAAAAAGGTGATAAGGACCCAATTTTGTACAACAACCGAGGCATGATTCGGGTTTATAAAAAGCAATACCTGAAGGCCCAGCCATTCTTTACAAAAGCGCTCGAGCTGGACGCGAAAATGGTGGAGCCGCACTTAAATTTGGGGGCCATTGCCCTCAAATATCGTGATTACGCCACGGCAGAGAAGCATTTTGCCGCTGTTCTTGAGCGAGATCCGGTGCATCCATCGGCGAACTTAGGGCTTGGTTATTCCATGGGCGGTTTGCAGAAAGGTGAAGAAGCCATCAAGCAGCTTGAAAAAGCACTGGGGTTAAGCCCCGATGCTCATGATGCGATGGCTGAAATTACAACCATTTACAAGTTTCAAATGGCTGATTTGGATAAGGCCTTGGCATGGGGCAATCGTTATTTAGAGGCCAAAGGGGGCACTTTGGCGGATTCCGATCCTATGAAAATTCAGTTAGATAACATCAAAATGGAAATCGAAGGGGCCAAAATGGCGGAAGAGGCCATGGCCGAAGCAGCAGCAGAAGAAGAAGCCGCTGCCGCTGAAGAGTCGGCTGAAGAAGTCCAAAGTGGTGAAGAACCTGCTCCAGAAGGCGGTGAGGCGGCGCCAGAGGGTGGGGTTGAGCCAGGGGCCTAAAACCCCCTTAAGTTAACCGAAATCAGAGCTAGATTATCGAGTCAAGTGTCTGTATATTGCCGGGAAAAGAGGAAAAGATGCAGAAATTACGTCAAAACACAGTGTTCATCATTTTGGGAATCATGATGTTTTCGGGGACCGTTTTCGCGCAAGAGAATGTGATTCAGGAAGAAGACCGCGTGGTTTACGAAAAGAAAACCGCAGTGGATTTCTCTGACGTGAACATTGAAGGTGAACTTTCCAAGCCCGAAGGCTCTTACATTAAGAACCGTAAACGGACCCGCTTTCGCTCTTTGATCGAGTTGCGTGGCCACTTCCGTAACGAAATGCGCCGCTCCGTGGACGCACTTTAAACAGGAACGAACCTTTAAATGGCACCCAGAGAAACACCCCTCAGTTTTACGATTCAACTCGCAGACGGCTCCCAAAGAGTCGAAGAGTTGACCCTCAATAAAATTACATTGGGCAAATCTGACGAAGCCAGCATTACCATTCAAGATGATAGCTTGGCCGGTACGCACTGCATCATTCGAGTGAGCGATGGACCCGCAGTGACCGTCATGGATTTAGGGACCGACGCTGGTACCAAAGTTCGTGGGGCCAAGATTGAAGATGAGACAACGTTGCAAGATGGAGACGAAATCCAGCTTGGCAACACAAAAATCGCCGTGAACTTCGGCGGTGTGGTGTTAAGCCCCACGGTGCCTGGCAGGGTGCCCGCAGGACTTGACGATCTAACTGAAGAGCAGGTGGATGACGATGTCACCGAAGTGATTAACCCTTCACCTCGCTCCCTAGAGAAAACCGAGAAAATGTCTATGACCAATGAAGAGCAAAAGACCGACAATCATGATGAAACCCAAAAGGACAATGCGCCAGTGAATAAAGCTTACGTCGAAATCGCGATGTATTGGGGCAACGCATTAATGGGTGTTAAGCGTTTGGGCGCCGGCGGCGTTTTGACCGTTGGTAGTGAAGAAGGTGCGGACTTCAATCTGAGCACCGAAAGTCTCAAGGCCAATCACGACTTGGTGTCCCAAACTGAAAATGGTGCCAACGTGAATCCAGGGCCTGGCATGAAAGCCACGGTCGATGGCGCAGAAAAGTCGGGTAGTTTTCAGTTGGGACAAAGCGAGACGGCTGAGATTCAGGCCGACGCGATTAAGTTCGTGGTGAGATACACCAATCAGATTCCGCCCGTTCTGGGCGACATGTCCAAGACTTGGGATTCTTTGTACACGAAAGCTCTGGCCTTTGCGCTGATTTTGCAAACGGCTTTTTTGATTGCATTCTTTATCACGCCCAACTTTGACGAGTTCGAAGATGACGACTTGTTTAACAATCCGAACTTCTTCCAAGAACTGATTTTGCGTGAGCCAGAAGAAAAGAAAGAGAAGAAAGAAGATCTCTCCGGTAAAAAAGCGGCTCAGCATAAAGAGGATGAAGGTCTTTTCGGTAAAAAAGATAAGCCGAAGGAAGACAAAGTTGCATCCACCGAAGGCGCTCCTGTGGTGGATAAAGACAAGCGTGAAGAAGACCGCAAAATTGCGATGGAAGCCTTGGCCGCATTGGGTCTTGGTCCCGAAAGCCAGGTCTCCGACGTGATGGGGCCGGGTGGGCTCGGTAGTGGCATCAACAACGCGCTCGGTGGCCTCCGGGGTACCGCAATGGGCGAAGCTGGCGGTGCCGGCGGTCTCGGAACCCGAGGAACCGGTGCTGGCGGGGGCGGTAACGCTCTGGGTATTGGTGGTCTGGGCTCAGGAACTGGACGTGGCTCTGGTGGGTCCGGAAATATTGACTTGGGCGGTCGTGGAAAAGGCATGACCCGAATCCGACCCGGTAAAGTTGTTTACAAAGGTTCGCTCTCACGCGAGGAAATTCAACGTGTTGTGCGACGTCACATGAACCAAATCAAATACTGCTACGAGAAAGAGTTGGCCAAGAGTCCAAACCTTCAAGGTAAAGTGGTTGCGTTCTGGATTATCGCGGGAACGGGCTTGGTTCAAACCGCGAAAGCCAGTCAGAACACCATGGGCAACAAAAACGTCGAACAGTGCGTTATGAAAGTGGTCAAACGGATGCGCTTTCCAAGGCCAAAGGGCGGCGGCACTGTGTCCGTTACCTACCCGTTCGTGTTCTCCTCGAGTGGCTAGACTTACTCTCAACTTTATTTTAGCGACCATCGTTTCCACGGTGGTCGTTTAATTCATCTCTTCATCAGAACCTAAGGTTTTTACCATGCAGAAACAAAACCTCTCTTTATTTACTGTATTCGGCCTCGTCGCATTATTGGCCAGCCCACAAATTGCGGAGGCTACCCCTGCGTTGCGATTAGCTCCTTTGACTGCGCCTGTGCTTTTGGCTCAGGATGACGAGGGCGACGATTTCTTGGGTGACCTTGAGGATGAGGGAGACGATGGCTCCGGTGAATCTGGACGTGTGGAAGCCGGGGAAGAGACCGCTGAGGTCGTACCGCAAGAAACCATGGGTGGCGCTACCGGATTTGTGTTCCGTCGAGGATTCTACACTTCAAGTGACCTCGGCGCATTTTTTCGTTTCGGCGGTTACACTTACGATGAGCAGACCCTCTGCCTTCGCTGCAAGGCGAGAAGCACCAGTGATTTGGCTCCATTCATCGGGTTATCTGTCGGGTACGATATGACTGACTGGCTAGGTCTTCAGCTGAGTTTTGGTTCCGGTTACGTGGCGGGGGCAGCCCCCATCCAGGGAACTGGTCAGGCGCATATCGATGGTACGTACCCGCTAGACCACGCAGTTAGCATGGTGAACGTGGCGAGTGTATTTTCCTGGTATTTTTGGGACCGATTGGCGTTACAGGCCAAAATTTTTGGGGGTTTGGCGTTACTGACGCCTGAGCCCAGACAAGACACCAACGCAACAGCGTTTGATGGTGGCGCAGGTTTGGGTTTGCACTACGCGACTTTGTTGACGGACGTGGTGATTGGGTTGGATACCAACTTTTACGCTGTTTATCATCCAGGCGCCTCAGTATTCATCCCGGGTCTTTCTGTGGCCCCGGTCATTAAGTACGTATTCTAAATCCCATGGCAAAAGACACCTCGCAGTCGAAAGAAGCACCGTGGCTGCAAGGGGTGGTCACGCACCGCTATCGGGTGGTTTTCGGCGATACCGATCAGATGGGTGTCGTCTATTATGCCAATTATCTTCGATACTTTGAGCGAGGGAGGGTGGCTTTCCTGCGCAACGCCGGCTTTTCCTACAACGATTTTCAGGCCAATGGCTGGCAACTGCCCGTGGTGGATGTTCAGGCCAAATATGTGAAGCCCGCACGTTATGAAGATTTACTAGAAGTTGAAACGCAAATGCCTGTATTGGGTCGCGTCAAAATGGTTTTCGAATATCGGATTTTTAAATTGCATGCAGATGGGGGGCGCGCGTTGCTATGTAAGGGAACGAGCAGCCATGCTTGCATGGACGAACGTGGAAGGCCCACCAGGTTACCGACGCCTTTGATGTCCCATTTGACAGAGTATTGGTCCAATGCCAAGTCTTTGGTGCAGACAGAAGTTTTGGAAGAATTATAAGAAAGGAACGGGGGCAAATCATGGATCGCAATTTAGCCTTAGAATTGGTTCGTGTCACTGAAGCAGCAGCGCTCTCTTGCTCACGCTTGATGGGGCGTGGTGATAAAAATGCGGCTGACGAAGCTGCAGTTGCAGCCATGCGGCGTGCATTTGAAGCCTTGCAGATCAATGGCACAGTGGTGATCGGTGAGGGCGAACGCGACGAAGCCCCCATGCTTTACATTGGCGAAAAGGTCGGTGGGGACAGTGATGGTCCTGAACTGGACATCGCCGTGGACCCGTTAGAAGGAACGAACTTGTGTGCGTACGGCAAGCCAAACGCGCTTGCGGTGGTGGCCGTCGCTCCTCGCGGGAATCTGTTACACGCACCCGACACATACATGAGAAAGATTGCTTGTGGACCTGCGGGTAAAGGCGTGGTTCACCTGGATAAGAGCCCACAAGAAAATTTGGCTGCATTGGCAAAAGCCAAGGGTGTGTACGTAGAAGATTTGACGGCAATTATCCTCGAGCGCGAACGGCACCAAGGGTTGATTCAAAGTGTGCGGGATGTAGGCGCCCGGGTCCGGCTGATCAGTGATGGCGACGTCAGTGCGGCCATCGCTACCTGTGAGCCCCGAAGTGGTATTGATATCATGTTCGGCATTGGTGGAGCGCCTGAGGGTGTGCTCGCTGCTGCTGCTTTGCGTTGTTTCGGTGGTGAATTTCAGGGCCGACTCAATTTTCGAAACGATGGCGAGAGAGAACGCGCGTTGAAAATGGGCATCGAAGATGTGGAAAAGACCTTTGCTTGTGATGAGCTGGCCAAAGGGGATGTGATGTTTGCAGCAACGGGGGTGACCTCTGGAGACATGCTTGACGGGGTTCGTTACGTGCGTGGTGGCGCTCAAACACATTCCGTTGTGATGCGTAGTCAAACTGGTACGGTTCGTTTCATCGAAGCACAGCATCATTTTGACCGCAAGCCCAAGTACGCTTTTGAATAATGGGCTAAGAGCTATTGAGCGATTTCAAAAAGCAGTTGTCCAAATGGCAGCAGGACAAGAAAGTCACAGCGCCCGAAGTGCCTGCGGTCAGCCCATCTAAGCCGAGCCCAGCCGTCCCCGAAGCTGTAACGCCTACACCTGCGGCCGTCGCGCCAGATGGTGAACTCAGTAAAGAAGACCAGTTGTTATTTTTCGAGGCGGTGGTGGGAATGGGAGTGTCCCAACAAGCCAAGCCGGAAAAGCTGGGTTTGGTTGAGGATGAAACAGATGCTGAGGCAGAGGTGGCGCAGTTAGAAGCGGCTGATCGCGAACTGTTTTTACAAGAAGCACTCAATTTTGACGACCAAGCCGTGAAAACCCAGAAAGCGCAGAAAGAACCGGAGATCATGAACCGAGCCCAGCCGGTCTTAATGAAACGTGTTCTCAAGGGCTTGGAAGTCCCCTCAATATCCTGTGACTTACATGGCCTGACCCGGGACCAAGCCAGTGAGAAATTGCAAATGGCACTTTCGCAATGTCACCAATTTGGTAGTGAGATGTTGTTGGTCATCCATGGCAAGGGTCATGGCGCTTTGCGCGAACAGACCATCACAGATTTAAATGCCTGTGAATGGGTACTTACGCATTTCACAGCCCCCACCCATTTGGGCGCAGACGGCGCGCGGGTGGTCCTTATGAATAAACGGCGGCCTTAACATGTCTCAAACACAAAACTTACGTAATCTGGCAATCATCGCTCACGTGGACCACGGTAAAACCACATTGGTGGATGCCATGCTCCAGCAAAGTGGTCTTTTTCGTGAGAACCAACAAGTGGAAGAACGGGCCATGGACCGCATGGACCAAGAACGCGAGCGTGGCATTACCATTATGGCGAAAAACACGGGCGTGTTTTATGAAGGTACTCGATTGAATATTGTCGATACGCCTGGCCACGCCGACTTTGGTGGCGAGGTGGAACGAACGTTGCGTATGGTAGATGGCGTGTTGCTGCTCGTGGATGCTTCGGAAGGGCCTTTACCTCAAACACGGTTCGTATTGCAAAAGGCGTTAGAGCTTAACCTTGCGCCCTTGGTATGTATTAACAAAATTGACCGACAAGACAGTCGGCCTGAAGAAGTTTTGCAAATGGTATACGACTTGTTTATTGAGTTGGGCGCTCAAGATGACCAACTTGATTTTCCTGTGTTGTACGCAGTGGCAAGAGACGGATGGGCAGTGGCAGGTGAGCCCATGGGGCCTGTTCCCGATGTTGCACAGCGTGGTGCAGAACCTCCCCCAGAGGAAGAGCGAAATCTAAAGGGCCTTTTTGATGCCATCATCGAACACGTGCCATGCCCAAAAGATCTGACCGAAGAACCGCTGCAGATTTTGGTGAACGCCATCGGTGGAGATAGCTATTTAGGGCGTTTGGCGGTGGGGCGCATACACAGTGGCCGCATCAAAAAGAATCAAAATGTTTTTCGATATGCGAAAGATGGCACGCAAGTGAGCGAGCGTGTGGTGGACATGTCCTTGTTCGAGGGGTTGGGCCGCTTGGGCGTGGAGGAAGCAGCTTGTGGCGATTTGGTTTGTTTGGCGGGCATGGAAAACGTTGAGCCAGGGGATACCATCGTTGGCGAAGAGGAAACACCTGCATTGTCTCGCATTGAAGTGGACGAACCAACCTTGTGTATGATGTTTTCAGTGAGTACCGGTCCTTTTGCGGGACTCGATGGGAAATACGTGACCTCGAGACATATTCGAGATCGTTTACTCAAAGAAACACGTGGCAATGTTTCAATTAAAATCGAAGAAACGGCCGAGCCGGATAAATTTAAGGTGCTGGGCCGTGGTGAATTACAGCTTTCGGTGTTGATCGAGACCATGCGTCGCGAGGGCTATGAAATGTGCGTGAGCCGCCCTGAAGTGGTGGTGAAGGAAATTGACGGCCGAAAAATGGAACCCTTAGAGCGGCTGGTCATTAACACCCCGGAGACCGTGGTTGGATCGGTAACAGAAGCATTGGGCAAACGTCGCGGCGTCATGCACGAAATGGAAACGTTGGGCGGCGGTTGGGTTCGTGTCGATTTTAAAGTGCCCACCCGTGGTCTGATCGGCTTTCGCAGCTTGTTTCTGACCTTGACCCGTGGCGAGGGCACCATGAGTACCCTGTTTGAAGGCTGGACGCCATGGATGGGCGATGTGGATACCCGCATGAATGGCGCCATTGTGGCCATTGGTCCCGGAAAAACGACGCCATACGCATTATTCAACCTGCAACCCCGAGGTGTTCTATTCGTGGGCAATGGGGTAGATGTGTACGAAGGTATGGTGATTGGTGAGCACAGTCGAGACAACGATATTGATGTCCAAGCTTGCCGCGAGAAAAAGCTCACTAATGTTCGTGCTTCGGGTAAAGACGAAGCAGTGGTGTTGACCCCCCCAAGACAGATGTCCTTGGAAAAGACCATTGAATGGATCGACATGGACGAGTTGGTGGAGGTTACCCCGAACCACGTGCGCATCCGAAAGCGAGTTCTAAAAGCCAACATGCGTCCTAAAAAGAAAACGAAACTGGAAGAATAAATGCCCCGAAAAGGGTAGGGTTTTGTCCGTTGTACCCACTTGAGTAAGAAAATGGCAAAAACGTATCGCATCAAAAAGCAAAGGGTCGCCGTTCAAACCGCGGACTATCTGGCGGTTCTGAATGAGGAGCAACGGGCGGTGGTGACTGCGGCCCCGGGGCCACTATTGGTTTTGGCTGGTGCCGGTACGGGTAAAACACGCACCTTAACCCATCGGGTGGTTCATTTGCTCAAGCAAGGAATTCGTCCCGAAAATATTATTTTGGTCACGTTCACCAATCGTGCCGCCCGTGAAATGCTGAATAGGGTTGAGGATTTGTGCGGGTCGGTATCGCGGCGTTTGTTGGCGGGCACTTTCCATCATATTGCAAACCGTGTTTTGCGTGACCATGCATCTGCGATTGGCTACCAAAATAATTTTACCATTCTGGCACGTGATGACGCCAAGGAAGTCATGGCAGCGGCCATGGCCGATGTGGGGGTGCAGCCGAAAAAACAACGGTTTCCCAAAGCTGAGATGATGCAGCAACTGGTCTCTTATACCATTAACACACAGAAGCCCATCGACGAGGTGGTTTTAGAAAAAGCACCTCGATTCTTGGATCAGACCGCACGTATCGGCGAAGTATGCCGCGCTTATGTTCAACGTAAAGTCCGCATGAATCTGATGGATTTTGATGACTTGCTTATGAACTTCAAAGTTCTGTTGAACGAAGTACCGGCGGTGGCGAAATTGCTTCAAGACCGTGCGATGGCGGTTTTGGTGGACGAATACCAAGATACCAATCGCTTACAGTCAGACATTGTGGATTTGTTGGCCGCCAAGCATCAAAACATTACCGTGGTGGGTGATGATGCCCAAAGCATTTATGGTTTTCGTGGCGCCGACGTTAACAATATGCTGCATTTTGAACAACGCTACCCGAACAGTCGGCGACTTGCCCTTACAGTAAATTATCGTTCGACCCCTCAAGTCTTGGCCTTGGCCAATGAAACGTTACGTCATGCCGATGAAGGTTTTCAAAAGGACCTACAGTCTGTCCGTCCTGACGGGGTCGCATCAGCTGTGGTTCCTTGTCGAGACGTTTACCAACAGGCTGAATTTGTGGTTCAGCGTGTGCTTGAATTGGTGGATGAAGGGGTGTCTCTCGACGATATGGCGGTGCTGTATCGCGCGCATTTTCATGCCATGGAGTTACAGGTTGAACTGTTACGGCAAGGTGTCCCCTTTGTGGTGCATTCAGGACTGCGGTTTTTTGAGCAGGCGCACATTCGAGATGTCCTGGCCTATTTGAGGCTCATTTATAACCCCAACGATGAACTCAGCTTCCGTCGGTCGATCAAGCTTCACGAAGGTGTAGGAAACGCCACTGCAGACCAGCTTTGGCGAGAGTTGTCCGCGATGCGCGAGCAAAGCAATGGACAATTTCAAGGTAAATTGGTTGAGGCCTTGTTGTCGGTGGCTGGCAAAAGAGCAAAGGCTGGCGTGAAGAAATTCGTTGAAGTGGTTGGCGAATTAGCCCAGCCTAAAATGCTGAAAGCACCGGATGAGATGATTCGAATCCTGTTGGAATCATTCTATGGTGACTATTTGGAACAAAAGTTTTTGAACGGCAGAGAGCGCCAAGACGATATCGCCCAACTGGCAGACTATGCCGCGGGGTACGAAGATTTATCGGCGTTTATGAACGAGTTAGCCCTCGTGGAAGAGTTCGCAGCCGAAGACCCGCAAGGGGCCGAGGAAAAAGAAGAGACACTCACCTTGTCGAGCATTCACCGATCTAAGGGCTTAGAGTGGAGTCGTGTCTTTGTGATTTGGCTGGCCGAAGGCCGGTTCCCTTCAGAAATGTCTTTTCGCGAGCCTGGAGGTGTGGATGAGGAGCGTCGACTGTTTTACGTCTCTACCACGCGGGCCAAAGATGAAGTGACCATGACGTTTCCCATGTTGCACCGTCAAAGAGATCAAGCGCAAGTTCTGATGCGTCGTTCTCGTTTCGTTGAAGAAGTTGAAGACCTCGAAGTGGAAGGTGAAATGCCCATCGTAGAAACCTGGTTGCTCGAAGACGCCTATGAAGATGAAGAGGGTGAGATTTTGCCCATCACCACAAATGAAGACGCCGAGCAGATAGAGCAGGGGGAATCGTAATTATGCAGCGTTTGATCGATTGGCTGTTCATCAGTGGCCTAAGTCTGTTGCCAAAAAATGCCATGTCGAGGGCAATGGGGGCTTTGACAAGTGTGTGCTGGCCCCAGCCCTTTATGGCATTGATTATAAAAGGGTTCGCAAAACTGGCGGGTGTAAACCTCTCTGAAATGAAAGACCCTTTGAATTCGTTTGCATCGCTTCAAGAGTTCTTTATTCGCGAGCTTAAGCCTGGGGTGCGAATGTTTCCGAATGGTGAGTCCGAGATAGGATCTCCTTGCGATGGCGCATGGGGAACATGTGGCGTGGTTGAGCATGGGCAAATGCTACAAATCAAAGGGCGTCCTTATGCGGTGTCCACCTTACTCGGTGCTCCCTTGGATGTGGCTCAGCTGGATGGTGCCGCGTTTGCCACTTTGTACCTCAGCCCCAAAGATTATCATCGTTTTCATGCCCCGGCAGATATTGTGATTCAGCGTGCTTGGTATTTACCGGGCCATTTGTGGCCTGTGAGTGGCCCAGCGGTACGGCAAGTGAATGGTTTGTTTGCGGTGAATGAGCGCATCGTTATGGAGGCCACACGACCCGGCGGGGGACCAAAAATCTGGATCGTGGCGGTGGGGGCGACCATGGTAGGCAAGGTTATTTTGGGTTTCTCGGATCTCACCACCAATCTTACAAAGCCACAAATCCGAGAAGTCTCCTTTGCTGAAAACCCTATCTCTTTGAAAAAAGGAGACTATTTAGGCCATTTTTGCTTTGGTTCCACACTGGTGTTGGTGGCAGAGTCGGGTTTCGCCAATTGGCAGCCCGGCCAGATGGGAACGGGCCTGAAATTGGGGGAAACCATAGGAACCCTGATATAAAAGACCATGCCAAACAGCCATTGGGATGACCCTGAGGACCTTGCGGTTCGCCCGCATTTTAAACGATTCAAGACGCTCGGTTTTCAGCTGAGTGTGGCTTACCTGTTATTGTTTGGCGTGGGGGCTTACACGCTGTTTGCTTCCGTCCCGCAATTCTTCCCGTTCAATATTTTGGTGTCTTGGGACCTCTTCCTGTTGGTGGGGTATGGATTTACCTTATTGGGCTGGGTGATTCACAAGACCCGTAAAGGTGCGAGCTGGCGGTATTTCGTTCAAACACCGGACCTTTACTGCTTAAGCCTCATGTTCTTAGTCTTGTCGGTGCCTTCATTGACCACCATCGTGCTCTGGTTACGGGTGTTTTTTGATCTGAGCATGCGGCTGCTCCAAATGTGGATGGGGCAAATGGCGCTTTCTTTCGTACGTCGACATCCTTCGCTGGTGTTGGTTCTCAGCTTTCTGGTGATGATTTTAATTGGCACCGGTCTGTTGTTGTTGCCCCATGCCACGGTGGATGGCAATGGCGCGCCTTTTTTGGTGGCGCTGTTCACCATGACGTCTGCCATTTGTGTAACGGGTTTAACCGTGGTCGACACCGGTTCCTATTTTTCACTGTTTGGCCAAGTGGTCATTTTGCTGGGCTTTCAAATGGGCGCCCTGGCCATCATGATTTTGTCTTCTCTCATCGCTTTGTTTGTGGGCGGTTTGTTGCGTTCGTCCCGTAGGGGGCGTTTGCGGAAACTCTTAGATGTGTCCGATTCTGATTCCCTGCGACGTTTTGTCTTCGCGGTTTGCATCGCTACAATCGTTATTGAGCTCATCGGTGCGGTGGTTCTGTTTTTTGCATGGCGTACTGAGATTCCTCATTGGGGGACGCGCGCATGGTGGTCGGTCTTCCACGCGGTGAGTGCTTTTTGCAACGCGGGTTTTGCATTGCCTTCGGATTCTTTGGCGGGGTGGTTGGACTCCAGTGGGGTGTTGCTGTTGTTGAGTGGCCTGATCATTTTGGGTGGCCTGGGGTTTGCAATCCTGAGCGATGTGATTGACCAAGCGCTCCAGTGGTGGCGCGACCCTTTCTCACTTTGGAAACATTTACACATCCAAACACGTATGATCCTGCTGGCAACAGTCTTGCTCAACGGTGTGGGCATGATTTTCTTACTCTTCTTTGAATTCGATGGCGTGTTCGTGGACCTGACAGTTCCTCAAAAGGTGCTTTCATCTTGGATACACTCGGTGACCTTGCGGACAGCGGGGTTAACGGTGGTTCCCATGGATGATTTGTCTGCGTCGAGTGTGGTCTTTTCATGTGTGGCCATGTTTATCGGTGCAGCCCCTGGCTCAACTGCGGGTGGCATTAAAATCACCACTGCCGTGGTCGTGCTGCTCTCATTGCGCGCCATGTTACGTGGCAGAGAAGATGTGCAGGTCATGGGGTCATCAATTCCAACCTTGATCGTCTATCGCAGCATGTGCATCACTTTTTTTGGTGCCGGTTTCTTATTCCTGGCGTTAATCGTTTTGATGCAAAGTCAGGATATTGCTTTTGAACGACTGCTCTTCGAAGGCTTTTCCGCGTTTGGAACGGTGGGGCTGAGTATGGGTGTGACACCACAGTTGGATGCAGTGGGTCGTCTGTTGATCATTTTTCTCATGTTCGTAGGCCGAATCGGGCCATTGACCCTCGCTTTGGCCATTGGGGAAAAACGCTCTCAGGCCGCCTACAAATATCCCACTGGGGATGTGGCGGTCGGTTAAACTGTATGTTTTACAGGGGCTTACGAGAGCGATCGCCAGAGGTGTTTATTAGCCAAGGGCTTCACATTTAGGTAAGATTGTCAGGTTGATTTTTCAAAGGAAGCGCTCATGAAACTCTTTGTGGTTTTGGGACTGGGTCAATTCGGTTTTCACACTGCCAAGGAAATTTACGCCGGGGGCGGAGATGTTTTGGCCATCGATGCGGACGAAAAGAGGGTGGCGGATGCCAAAGATTTGGTGGGCCAAGCAGTCTGCATGAACGCCACAGACATTACGGCATTGCGAGCCGTGGGTGCGAACAAAGCAGACACTGCGGTCGTGGCATTGGGCGAGGACGACTTAGAAGAATCTATTTTGGCGTGCACAGCTTTGGCTGATTTAGGCGTTGGCCGCATTATTGCGCGTGCCTCCAGCGACGTTCACGGACGAATTCTGTCCCGCGTCGGTGCCACCAAAATCGTTTACCCTGAACAACAAATGGGCGAAGAATTAGCACGTTCCATTTTAATCTCAGGGGTACTTGAGCAAGTGACATTGTCCACCGGCCAAACGGTGGCGCACATTTTGCCCAAGGCGGAGTATACGGGCATTCCCTTAAAAGAAGCGCGGTTTCGGTCTCATTTTGGTGTCGCGGTTATCGGGATTCAACGAAAAACCCAAGACGTAGATGATCGTGGCGAGGTCCAAGTGAATCTCGAGCTGCAACAGGCCCCTGGTCCCGATGAGATCATTGGCAGCGAAGATATCTTAATTGTGGTGGGTGATCGTTCCCAAATTAAACAAATCGCTCGGAAGGACTAAGTATGGGCGTCAAGAACGGCCGTGGTCCTCATGGGGATGACGGGCACGAAAGTGGTAAATCCGGACAAGCCAATGGATTAGGTTGGGGTGAGGAAATCACCCGTAAGCTGAGCGTGGCTGCATTCGGTGAAGGACACACCATTGGTGGCGGTCCCAGTGTGCGCCAACGTGCGCGCCTAGCCATTACTTCAGCATTTTTATTAGCGCTCATGGCATTGGGAGGCGGCGTTTTTCGGACCTCAACCGCCGAGGACAAGGCCAAGGTTTTCGTCCTTTATGACCAATGTGGCGACTCTATTCGGCAAATACAACAGCAAGTCACAGGGGTTCAAGCCGCCGCATGGCGTTACCAGGCACGGCCAGGGGTTGATAATGAGCGGCGATTACAAAATGCCTTTGACGGCGTAAGCCGACAATTGGTGCACCTCATCCAAAGCAGCCAAGGCAGCAGCAAGAATGGTTCTGAACTCTGTCGCCCCTTTAAGAATCAAGTGTCGGATTTGGCGTTGGCCATCCGTAGGGCGCGAGAATCCGTGGACTTGGCCTTCACCACGCGTCAGCAAGGGCAGATGGACCTCCAGGCTTTGGAACGAGCTCGGGAAGCTTTGATCACGCTGTCGGGGGCTTGCGATAAACTCATCAAGAAAACACGAAAAGAGGCAGCAGGGTCGCACGATGTCTTGAGGGAGACGTTGTCGCGAACCGGTCGTGATCAATTGGTGGTTTTTCTCATGACGTTTTTAATTGGTCTGGGCATGGTATTTTTTGGTCCCGATTGGGTGATTGCAGCCATGCAAAGGTTGCGTGGGATTATCCGGCGCATCGAATTGGGCCGCTTCAGAGATTTGTCGATCAAAGGCAAGGATGAGGTGTCCACCTTGGCTCTGGCCATGCAGAAAACCTTGATGCATTACGAAGAGCAAGGACAGAAAAAAAGCGCCAAAATCTTTGAAATCCGAAATGTCCTGCGTGCGGTGTTGTCGCGCAACTCAGAACCCATTTTCATTTTAGATCCGGCAGGTAAAATTTCATACACCAATACGCCGGCGGCACGGTTGCTTGGTAAAGAAACCCACCATGTGGAAGGGGCCGAGCTCGAGAACGTCTTATTCTCACCGGAACTCATGAAAGCGGTGGAACGGGCCCGCCACGGGGATTTCGAAGAGGCGGGCATTGACGTGACCATTGAAAACGATGAGGGCCAAGTCTTACCCCTACACGTGCTGCTGGGGAGTGTCAGAGACCGACAAGGGGAAGTCTCCCGTATTGTATTGGTGGTCCAAGCACAGTAGAGCCATGTTGGTAACCTGAGAACCTGCGGACATCCATGAACCCATCGAAATTTGTACGCCTTTGCATTTTGTGCGCCACGCTCCCGGCACAGGCCTTTGGAGAACCGGTGTCACAGGAGGAAGCAGAGACAACGCTCCAAGCCGCAGAAACCATTTTGGCAGACGTACAGTTTATCGACCGGGTCTATTTTCGTGAGGAAACCCTGCGAGAATTAATGGTTCACGAAGTGGGAGTGTCATTGTCTGAATCGTTGCTACAGGACGATGCAAATAACATTGCCAGCGAATTGCAAAAGAGGGGCTTTCTGGATGCAAAAGTGGGCCTGCGAATCGTCTCCATTAGCAAAACCGAGGCTGTGGCCTTGTTTGTTTTTGATTCGGGAGAACGGTCTCAACTTAAAGAGGTGAAGATCAACGGTAACGAACGCGTTCCAGAAGCTGCGTTTACACCGCAGTTGTTCTCTAAGGAAGCCCATCCTTTGGGTTGGTTAACCCAGGCGGGCTTGTTTCATCGACCCTATTTAGACGATGACAGCCAACGAATTTTACGTGTTTTTTATGAACACGGGTTCCTCGAAAGCCAAGTGACCGGATTTCGCGTGACAGCATCCCCGGGTAAAGATTGGCTGTCCTTGTCTTTTGATGTGGCCGAAGGACCTCAATACGTTTTAGGTGGGGTGTCGTTGGCAGGGGATGTCCCTGAGGCCAAAGCAACCCAAGATATTTTAGCGGGGGTCTTGAAGTCGAAAGGTCAGCCCGTGGACTTGATTGGGCTACAGCAACGCCTGGACCAAGTGCTCGATGCCCATCGCCAAGAAGGACACGCGTTCGCTCGGGTTCGGCTGGAAATTCCTGATGTGTCCAACAGAGATGATGGGGACAAAACAGCCTCTTTTCGTGGCGTGATCGATAAAGGCCTGGTGGGCAAGGTGTCTCGCATTGTGATCGAGGGTAATAAAGAAACGCGGGACTTTGTGATCGAGCGCATGCTGACCTTCAAAGTGGGAGAAACCTATGACATTCGAAAGGTGCGGCAAAGCGAACGAGCGGTGAAGTCCTTGGGGTACTTTCTCGACGTGAAGGTGGCCCATGAACCGCTTCAAGGCAGTCCCGAACAGCTCCTGATGCGGGTGGTGGTCCGAGAACAGCCCACCTGGATCGCCAATATTGCGCCGGCTTATGTGGGGAACGAAGGGATGGTGTTGGTGGGTGTCCTGGCCTTCAACAACTTCATGGGTTTGGGGACGCGGTTTTCCGCCATGGGTCAGTTTTCAAATTTACGTCAGTTGTTTGACCTCTCTTATTTTGAGCCGAGACTGATGGGGAGCGGACACGCCATGTCGCTCGATGCGCATCGAAGACAATGGGGTTATCCCAATTTTATCACGCGTACCACGGGAGGCGGCGGAAACATTATTTGGCGTTTGCCGTACAATTTCCGTTTGGGAACGGGCTTAATCAGTGACCTTTTGGGCGTATCCACCCCGCTGGAGGTAGTGGACCCCAACGCTGAATTGGGTGAGTTGCAGGATGTATGGCGACAAATGGTGAACTTGAATTTGAGCCGCGATACCCGCAACTCGCGTTTGATGCCCACGCGGGGTTGGGTGTTGTCCACGGGAACCAAGTATGCGGGGCCATATACTGGCTCTTCGGCGCCCATGAATTGGATTGAGGGCCAAGCGAATTTACGGGGCTACTTTACGCCGTTTTGGCAAACTACTTTTAAATTCAATGTGCTTTATGCGCGGTTGTGGTCATTGGATGATCAGCCCGTTCCGCTGTCGCAAAGGTTCTTTTTGGGTGGTTTCGGGAGTGTGCGTGGCTTCACACCCAGAAGTATTGCATCTCGGGGACCTGCTTTCGGACAAGGGGACGTGTTAATTGGCGGAACGGAAAAGTTTGTGCAGAACACTGAAGTAGAATTCCCCCTGCTTCCCGGTAATATTTTTCGTGGATTCGTATTTTTGGACGCTGGCAATACGTATGCAGAGAATGAATCTATTTTCGTGCAACAAGACTATTCGATGGTGGGCTTGCCCTGGGGCATGTATTGGTCCACCGGGTTTGGCGTGGTTCTTAAAACCCCCGTGCTGCCCTTTAGATTTGAATGGGGATTGCCGCTCACCCAGCGGCCCGGGGACCGAAGTATGGATTTCTTTTTTGGATTGGGCTCCGCATTTTAAGCCAATAATGGTATGATCACTTTATGGCAGATGAACACCGCAGAGTAGAGCCACGTGGAATTGTCGGAACGGGCATGGCCGCGGATCCAGACCACATCCGAGATCTCGAAGCGGAATATGCGAGGCGTGAGCGGCAAGACAGAGAACGTCCCCAAAAGTCTTTTGCATCCACCCTCGAAGAAACCCCGCCAATGACCCTTGAAGAAGCTTTGGAAGAAGAGGCTGAACCCCAAGCCAAGGCTGATAAAGTGGACAGTGCACAAAAAGAAACCGAGGCACCGTTGCCTCAGGTGGATTTGTCAGAACGCGATTTGGGGGAGACCATCTCTTCTGCAGATTTGCAGCGACAGTTAATGCGTTTTCGCCGCTAAGAGTTTTTTACGACGACGCTCCAGTGTGCCGTGTAAAGACAAATGGCGGAGCAAACCCATGTCGGCCAGTTCGGGCATGGCAACGTAAAGCAATATGACATCTCGGATCCGTTGATTGTAGGTTTCAATCGCTGCATGAAATAATTGACGCCCACGAAGTAAGGCTTCTGGCTCGTGAACCTCGTGCAGTGAAGCGCAGCCTTCGGCCCAAAACACCGTCTTGTTTTCCAAATTGACGGCGAAGGGATACCTTTCACAGCTCATGGGCCAATGGGGAAAAGCGCCGCAAGACAGGTTTTCGTTGAGCAGGGCGCAGGTTTGGGTCGCATCACGTTTGAGTACGGGGAAACCGCGAAAGAAGAGGCTTTCTTCGCTGGCCGATTGGGCCCAGAGTTTATTGGCCGAGTCGTTGACCCCATGGGGACCCTGTTGGATGGCGTGGGACAGACCTGCGTCTATGAGGCGGGCTTGGTCCAAAAGGCCTAAGGACACACGACTGTTGGGCCCGGTGCAGCACACCTCTGTACAGTTGTCGCAGTCAGTCAGTTGGTGGGCCGGAACCAGGAGCCGGAATTCGTGGGGTTTGATGAACGTCAGATCAAAACCCTTGCGAAGCATGAGATTTTGCCACCAAAATTTGGGTTTCCACAGCCGTTTCTGGGCTTCTTCCCATAAATCGAAGAGCTTGTGGGTGGTGGGTCCATCGGAGGGCCGCTGAAGGGGACCACTTTGGAGCGGCTTGGCTGTGGTGCCATGGGGCAGGATGGGCAAAGCAGTCATATCTTCTTTTACCCAGAAAACCACATAAAAACAAACGGTTATTGCTTTTTGCCCCATCCCTTTCGGTCATGGCTGGGCTGGGGCGACATGGTGCGAAGGCTCAAATTTCAGGGACCGAAATTTTGTAAAAAAACTTTTGATTTAGACCCCTTGTGGGTTTGACCGGCAAAAGGGGGGGGTGGTATTTCCTAAGGGTGTGAAAACCACTGTGAAGGAGTGATTGAATGGAAATCAATGGCGTAGGCCTTACGGATGTTGGACAAAAAAGAGATCATAACGAGGATTACTTTTTGATCGACCCTGAGTTGGGTTTATACATGGTGTGCGATGGCATGGGTGGCCATGCTGCCGGTGAAGTGGCTTCAGAAATGGCCGCGACCACGGTGAAGCGCTACATCGAAAAAAATGAAAAAGTACTTCAAGAATTCCGTGACAACGACAACCCTCAGACCCGGGACAAGATAGCGGCGTTGGTAGAACGGGCAGTGCAGCGGGCTTGCCGCGAGGTCTATAAAGCAGCGCAGGCCGACAAATCGAAATCGGGCATGGGAACCACCTTGGAAATGCTGCTGGTGGTGGGCGACAAAGGCGTCATGGGCCACGTGGGTGATTCACGACTTTATCTCACCCGTAACGGACAATTACATCAGCTCTCCGAAGACCATTCCTATGTCACCGAAATGATTAAGCGGGGCAAGATGACCCGGGAAGAGGCCCGCGCCAGTCCCTTTGGTAACGTCATCACTCGTGCGGTCGGCATTCAAGAATCTGTTCAGGTGGACAGTTTGATCATGGATATCTTACCGGGCGACACCTATTTGCTTTGTTCAGATGGCTTGTCTTCGTACATGGACGACCCCAATGAAATGGCGAAGTACATGGGGCGAGAAGACCTCGAGGCGAGCACCACCAAGTTTATAGAACTGGCCAACCAAAGGGGCGGCAGTGATAATATCACCGTGGTCATGGTACGTGGGGTTCCATCTCCCGAAGAGGCCGTAGAGCAAGAAAAGCGTGCCCAAGACGTTTTCCACCAACTCGATGTCCTGCGGCAAATCTCATTGTTTCGCCATCTCAACTACAAGGAGTTGGTCAAAGTATTGAACATCACGCGGGTTGAGAATTACGACCCACACGTCACCGTGATCAGCGAAGGTGCCAAAGGGGCCGAACTGTACGTGGTGTTATCAGGCAAACTCGACGTCATGCGTGAAGGGCAGAATATCGCCAAACTCGAAACAGGCATGCATTTTGGTGAGATGGCTCTGGTGGACCAAAGCCCTCGGTCGGCCACAGTGGTCGTGGAAAGTGCTTCGAGGTTGATGATTGTTGAAAGGCGCGATTTTTATAACCTCATCCGCAAAGAGCCCATCCTTGCAGTGAAGCTTTTGTGGAGTTTTGTGCAGAGTCTCAGTGGCCGTTTGCGGTCTGCCAATGACTTGCTGTCCGATGCCAGAGCGAATATTGAGGATGACGAAACCATTCCTTTTCTCAACCCAGAGTCCTACGCCGAAGAAGGGGCCGACATCGTTGAACCCCCAGCCTTAGTGCCGGAGGAATAGTTTGGACGAGCGGGAGGAAAGAACGCGGGTTTCTCAGGTCTCGCGCATTGCAGACAAACGACTTCGTGACGGGGTCGCTTGCCTCGTGCAGATTTACGGTTCTCAAGATATCGGCAAAAAGCATGCGTTGAGCCGCATTCAAACCACCATTGGTCGCGGGCAAGACAGTGAAATTATTTGTCACCAAGATAATGTGTCGCGGGCACATTGTCGTATCTACAGCAGTGCGGTGGGGGATTTCATTGAAGATCTTGGGTCTACCAATGGTACCTTTGTGAACGACGTGGAGCTGCAGTCTCGAGAGCGCTTGAGAAACGGTGATTTTATTAAAATTGGGGGTGCCATTTTTAAATACATCTCTGGTGATAATATTGAACAGCTCTATTACGAAGAGATTTATCGGATGGCCATTTATGACGGTCTCACCATGATTTATAACAAACGCTATTTCGTAGAGTTTCTTGAACGCGAAATGGCGCGTTGCGGGCGTTATAATCGGCCCTTAACGTTGGTCTTGTTCGATGTGGATCATTTCAAAAAAGTGAATGACAACTTTGGCCATTTGGCTGGAGACCACGTGCTCAAACAAATCTCGGACATCATTTCTCAGGGCACCATTCGTAAAGAAGAGTGCTTTGCACGGTATGGGGGCGAGGAGTTTGCGATTTGCTTGCCGGATACCATGGTAGACCGGGGTGGTATTTTGGCCGAGAAAATTCGCAGTTTGGTGCAGGAAGAGGTGTTTGAATTTGAGAGCAATATTATTCCAGTGACCATTTCACTGGGGGTCTCCCATTTTCAAAAGGGCGAAACCCCTGAGCAATTTATATCTCGCGCCGATGCCCAGCTTTACCGTGCCAAAGAAAATGGCCGCAATCGTGTGTGTGTTGACGATGCCGCCGAAAACAGCGCCTAACTAAGGAGGCCTTCGCATGTCTGTGGTGGTGGTGTTGGGCGCGTTGGCGCTCTTTTACTTTTTTGGTTATCGCAAGTGGTCCGTTTATCTGGCCGAAAAAGTATTTGGACTATCGGCCGATGAAAGAACTCCAGCTCACGACCCCAATCTGCGTGATGACGTGGATTATATGCCAGTGGATAAACACGTCCTGTGGGGCCATCACTACACTTCAATCGCCGGAGCCGCGCCCATCATTGGTCCGGCGGTGGCGGTTATCTGGGGCTGGGTACCGGCACTGATTTGGATTGTTTTTGGTACCATCTTTATGGGGGCCGTACATGACTTCGGTGCTTTGGTGTTGGGCGCCAGGCATCAAGGCCGTACCATGGGTGATATTGCTGGCGAGGTCATACACCCACGTGTCAGACTGCTTTTGCAGGTCGTGATTTATTTTTTGATCTGGGTGGTGTTGGCAGTTTTTGCTTTTGCCATTGGCGTTTTATTTACCAAATACCCAGCCACCGTGATTCCAGTGAATTTCGAAATCTTTGTGGCCATCGGCATTGGCTATTTGTTTTATAAAAAAGGCGTGCCCATTTTGTGGCCTTCCATCATTGCGTTGGTTTTGTTGTACGTGATGGTGGCTGTTGGCGTGAACTTTCCATTACGATTGGACGCTGTCTTGCCTGGGGACGCCATGATCAACTGGGCGATTCTGCTCTTGATCTACGCGGCCGTTGCTTCCGTCATGCCCATTTGGCTTTTGTTGCAGCCCCGGGACTTTATTAACAGCCATCAATTGATCGTGGGCTTGTCTTTGTTGATCTTAGGGCTGCTGGTGTTGCACCCGGAGATTCAAGCCCCTGCATTTAACTTGAATCCTGAAGGGGCGCCTCCCATTCTGCCTTTGCTTTTTGTGACCATTGCTTGTGGCTCGATTTCTGGCTTCCACGGCTTGGTGGGCAGTGGGACCACTTCCAAACAGCTCAATAACATGGCCGATGCGCGTGCAATTGGTTACGGCGGCATGCTGGGCGAAGGCACCTTGGCTGTCATTGCTACGGTGGCAGTGGCAGCAGGTCTTTCGGACTGGGGCAGTCACTACCATTCTTGGAATTCGTCGGGCATCAATGCCATCGCGAATTTTGTGGCGGGAGCCGGCACCTTTTTGGAAGCCTTGTATTTACCGAAGGGCTGGGCCCAGGCGGTGGTTGCGGTGTTAGCCATTTCGTTCGCCGCCACCAGCATGGACACGGCAGCCCGTATTCAGCGTTTGGTGGTGGCTGAATTGGGCACGCAGTTGGGTTGGAACTTCTTGACCAACCGATACGTGGCCACTGCGGTGGCTGTGGGGCCTGCCATCCCCTTGGTCTTGGCCGGGCCTAAGGTGTGGGGACCTTTGTGGATGCTGTTTGGCACCACCAATCAGCTCATCGCTGCCATGTCCTTGTTGGTACTGTTTGTCTATTTATACCGGGCTCAAAAACCCACGATGGTCATCGCTGTGCCCATGCTTTTTTTGGTGGCGATGACCTTGGTGGCCATGGGCATGAATCTGATGACATGGCTCAGCTCGTACGGCACCGAAAATGCCACCGCTGGCATGTTAACCATCACCTTAGGGACGGTCATTTTTGTGTGTGAAATTTGGATGGTGGTGGAGGCGGTTTTGATTTTACAAAAACTAAAAGCCGACCGCGCAGCCTCTTAAGCTTGCGCGCCACCAGGGACGTTCATGAACGCCAAGGGTGAAAACCCCATGCGCGAGAAAATCTCTTCCCATCGTTTGTCCACGGGGACATCAAAGAGCAACTCGGGTTCATACTCACAATGAAGCCAGCCACCTTTTTTCATTTCATTTTCCAGTTGGCCGGGTCCCCATCCAGCATAGCCGAGCAACAGCTCGAACCGGCCAGGCATTTGGTCCAACGCGGCGCGTTCCAAAACCTCTAAGGAGGGTGTGATGGAGACGGTTTCTGAAACGAAGAGTCCTGGCGCCAGTGGTTCATCGGGAGGGTGCTCGTAAAGAACAAACCCCGCGTAGTTGGACACGGGACCGCCTGCCAGCACTTCACGGTCTTTAACTTTTGGGTTGATTTCCAGATCTTTGAGAATGGCGTGCAGCTGAAGGCCAGAGGGTCGGTTGAGCACAAAGCCCATGGCCCCTTCGGATTCTTGCACACAAATGATGACCACCGCTTCCTTGAAGTTGGGATCTTGCAAGGACGGGGGTGCGATCAGAAAGCCGGGCTGTGGGGTATTTTGCTTCAGATCTGCATCCATACTCGTATTTTAACGGCTGGACCCGAAATCACTAAGCAAAATCATCTTAAATAGGCTGAATAGACAGCTCAAAAATCCCAAATTGCGCTGTTTTTGGGGGTTTAGTTGAAAAATACCAAAAAGGAGGTGGTCTTTAAGTCGTGCACCATTATACTTTAAAGTAGGGCGAGAAGGCCCGGATGGAGGCAATGCATCATGTCTTGGAAAGAGTTGATGGTCTCGGCTAGCATGGCCGTTGGGCAACTGGCGGCCAAGGAACGCGATCGGTTCATTGAAAAAAGGCACAAAGATGGCCGGCCCAAAGCTTTTGGCGAAAAAACCAAAGAGCGGGTCGAAGCAGTGGTGGGTGAAGGTGTGGGCCGCGTGGTGATCTCCCAAACTGCGCATTTGGCTGCCAAAGAACTTTCCAAACGCGTGGGGCAAGAAACGGTCAAACGCATTGCCACAGAACTGGCAAAACGACCTGCCTTGGCGGCGGGCACTGCCTTCTTGGCCTTTGATGCCGCTCGCGACGGTTTGCGCCTGAGCCAAGGTAAAATTAATACCGACCAGTTCATCGAACGCATGGGCGGGCACGCAGGCGGCTTGGTTGGCTCCGGCGGTGGGGCCGTGGTGGGCGCCATGGTGGGTACCGCCGCCATGCCTGTGGTGGGCACCGTTGTTGGCTCCGTGGTAGGTTCAGTCTTGGGCGGTGTCGGGGGCGATACCTACGGGCGTCACAGGGTCCGCAAAATGGTCAACAAGGATTAATCGAGCGGTTCATGTTACGAGAAATCATACCCTTCCTATGGGTTGCAGGAGCCCTGCTGGGCACCGGCTGCGGGCACGAAAATGCGCCTGTTTTGAGCAAGCTCACCTATTTGGGCCAGTCCGAAGAAAGCCCCATGGTGTTGTTGTTTGCCGTGGACTTCACGGACCAAAACGGGGACCTTGGGTCGGGGTCTACAGAGTATTTCCTCGACGGTCAGATGACCTTGGCTGAGGGGGTGGAAAACCAATCCTTGTTTTTAGCCAATCAACTTGATTTTGGGGCCACAGAGGGCACGATTAATTTCGTTTTAGAGTTGATGGTGGAGACCAACAACGCCTCGTCAACAGAGGAAGAATTTGAATTTGCCGTGCAAATGCGCGATGCTGAGGGTTACGAGAGCAACCGGGAATCTTTACGGCTGCAGTTGAGCATGGCCCAAGAGTGAGTGGGAGACGGTATGAGCAAAACACCACACGACCATTTTTTTATGGATGATGAAGACCTCGAGGATGAATTGTCTTCGGGCCAAACCGGCGAGGGGTCTGAAGACGAACGCGGTGACGGGCGCGGATTGTCGGACCTGCTTCGAAAAGCCATGACCGGCGTTGGCGCGGTGATGACCAACGATGAAGGGGTGCGCGACTATCGTGTGACCAATAATGCCATGCGCATGCTGGGCTCCACTGCAGAGAAAACCAAGCGTGAAGTCACCGAAGTGGTCACAAAAGAGGTCCGAAACTTTTTAGACCATTTAGAACTGCACGAAATCATCACTCGGGTGATGACCGGGATGACCTTTGAAATCCATACAAAGATAAAAATGATTCCCAATGAACAAGGTAAGCCCGAGATGGAAATCACACAAAATGACGTGTCTATTAACACCAGAACCGATGCGGCCGTCGAAGATACCGATGACGGCGCTCAAGACCCCAACGAAGAATAATTTACTTCGTCGGGTCTTTACCGAAAAGGCTCGGGAGTAAGGGCGCTTCCTGCTCAAGCGGAAAAATTTTCACACGAACCCCTTCTTGTTGAAGCAACCGGCGGATTTCTGTTTCGGTGATGGCATCGGTGCGCTGAATGGCCCGCGATATTTGCTTGGACAAGGCGTCTAAAGACTGTGCCGTGATGTTGATATGTTGGATGGTTGCTTTTAAATCGGCACTGTCGGGCGCGAGAAGCACTTGTTCCAGGCGCTCAGCCAATCGGTCGACCTTATCGAGCACCCCTGGCGATTTCGCGCGAAAGGACCGAATCAATGCAGAGATGTCGCCTTGGTTGTCGGTGAGCATTTGCTTGGTGGTGAGAACCAATTCTCCCGCTTGTCGTAACACGTTGGAGAGTTCCTCCGTGACCGGCTTGGCATCGGGGCTGTTGATGGTTCCTTCAAGTAACTGAACGGCGCGTTCAATGGAGGGGGTCAGTCGGTTCAATGAATCGACCAAGGTGGCACTGGCACGTATCACACGGTCAATCTCAACGGAGGCTTCGTTACGGGTAATGATGGCGCCCGGTGTAAGCGTGGGTTGTTTGATGTCGCCAGGGTCGAGGTCGATGTACTTTTCGCCCAACAAAGAACGCGCTCTGACGGCGGCTTTGGCATTGGAATACAGAGGCATGTCAGGACGAATGGCGATTTTGACCCGTGCTTGTTTGCCCTCGACCGTTACCTGTTCAACCACGCCAATGGGGACGCCAGCAATGGTCACAGGGTTGTCGGGGTAAAGGCCCAGCGCGGAATCCAGCATCAGCTCGTATTTGACCGCATTAGGTGGCGCATTACTCGCCAATTTAAAACTCAGCCAGACCAGGACGCTCAACGTGATCAAAATGAGCGTTCCT